>Ga0224508_10002225_pt1 | contig 16779 bp, 17 predicted proteins | sample SF_Jan12_sed_USG_4_FD_170157 | JGI IMG/M metagenome (GOLD analysis project Ga0224508, IMG submission 170157) | Sediment microbial communities from San Francisco Bay, California, United States - SF_Jan12_sed_USGS_21 | ecosystem: Environmental > Aquatic > Marine > Sediment | place: USA... | reverse complement strand
CGGTGACAATGAGTTGGTCATACGCACCTGCAAATCGCAGGTTCGTCCGCAGAACGCGCGTCAACGTCGATATTTACAGAATATTGTGAGCAACGATATCAATTTCGGTATCGGTCCCGCTGGCACAGGCAAGACCTACCTCGCAGTGGCATGCGCGACCCATGCCCTTGAAGAGGATCGAGTGAGCCGCATCGTGTTGGTTAGGCCTGCGGTGGAGGCCGGGGAACGCCTGGGCTTTCTCCCGGGAGATATTGGGCAAAAGGTGGATCCGTATCTACGACCTCTCTACGACGCCTTGTATGAACTGCTTGGCTTCGACAGAGTGGCAAAGCTTATGGATCGCAACATCATAGAGCTGGCACCACTGGCTTATATGCGCGGTCGTACCCTCAATGAAGCATTCGTGATCCTCGACGAAGCCCAGAACACCACAGTAGAGCAGATGAAAATGTTTCTAACACGCATAGGATTTGGCTCAAAGGCGGTGGTGACTGGGGACGTCACTCAAACTGATCTTCCGCGCAGCTGTGCGTCTGGATTGAAACATGCGAGAAACATCCTGGAGGGAATCGAAGGTATTAGCGTAACTCATTTCAAGCCTCAAGACGTGGTCAGGCACCCATTAGTGCAGCGGATTGTTGAGGCCTACGAAGCGCATAGCGATGCTGAGCCCGGTGAATGACGCATACTCAGGTGCAGAATGTCTCGACGTGTAAGGTGCCCCATGCGCCAGTTGTTATCGCCTGGGTGGATGCAGCATTGGCCGAAACAGGGCGTACTGGTGTCGAGTTGACGGTGAGGATCGTCGACGAGCAAGAAGGCGCTGAGCTCAATCGAAGATACCGTCACAAGAATTTTCCCACCAATGTTTTGTCGTTCCCTTTCGAAGATCCCCCCGAGGTCAACACTAACATTCTCGGCGACGTCGTCATTTGCGCTCCACTGGTTATCAAGGAGTCGAGTGAATATTCGGTGCCTTTAAATACGCGATGGGCACATATGGTGATCCACGGTGTGTTGCACCTCTGCGGCCTAGATCACCAAACGGATCAAGATGCCGCCGCGATGGAGGCAATGGAGATGCGTCTCTTGACTCAACTGGGGCTAGTTGAACCGTTGAGCGCTGCGAATGACTCGTAACCAGGCTAGCCCACAGCCCATCACTGGCTGGGTGGAAAAGCTAGCTCGACTGATACGACGCAAGCCGGTCACACAAGAAGAATTACTGGAAGTGTTGCGCCAGGCGCAGCAACGAAATTTACTCGATCAGGATTCATTAGACATGATCGAGCGAGTGTTTCAGGTCTCGGAGTTGCGCGCACGGGACATCATGGTGGCCCGATCTAAAATGGTTGTGGTTGACCGCAACGCAGCGCCAGAGGAGTTTTTGCCGCTGGTGATCGAATCGGCCCACTCCCGATTTCCCACCATCGATGACGACCGCGACAAAGTCGTAGGAATCATGCTTGCCAAGGATTTGCTCCGCTACTTCGAAGGCGACACGGACCATTTCAACATGCGTGACCTGTTAAGACCGGCCGTCTTTGTTCCTGAGAGCAAGCGCCTCAATGTTCTCTTGGGTGAATTCCGTGCCAACCGAAATCATATGGCTATTGTGGTCGACGAGTACGGCGGCGTGGCGGGACTGGTCACCATCGAAGATGTGATCGAGCAAATCGTCGGAGACATTGAAGACGAACACGACATCGATGAAGAGGCGAGCATGGTTATGGAACGAGGTGATCATGAGTTCATCATAAAAGCCCTGCTGCCGTTACAGGATTTCAACGAGCGCTTTAATACTGATTTTGACCCAGAAGAAATAGACACCGTTGGTGGTTTGATCATTAACAACCTGGGTCATGTGCCGATGCGCGGAGAAGTGGCGGAAATTGGGGAACTACGTTTCGAGGTTTTGAATGCGGATAGTCGTCGTGTTCATCTCGTCAAGATGACCCGCCAAAATTGACCACCCCACGAGTTCAGTGCATAGACGAACGGTCGACTCGTCTGCATCCCACAGCCTGTCACCGCGGCTAAGTCCAGACATGGTCAGCATGACCCCAAACAACAGTCCGATCGTGGGTCATTTGATCGCAGTTGTGGCGGGGCTTGTTACGCCCCTCGCCTTTGCACCGTTCGGACTGTTTCCGTTAGGGGTTCTTGCGCCAGCGCTGTTGTTCGTTTGTTGGATTGACGTGACCCCTGCTCGGGCGATGCTTCGTGGCTTTCTGTTTGGCCTAGGGATGTTCGGTTTTGGGGTGTCCTGGGTTTACGTCAGTCTGCATAACTTCGGCAACATGCCTCCGGTATTGGCGAGTGTGGCGGTCGCGGGATTCACCGTGCTGTTGGCCGGCATCCCAGCGCTGGCGGGACTATTGCAGGGACTGCTGTGTCGAGATCAAGTGGTGGTCCAAAGTGTATTAGTCATTCCGGCTGTGTGGGTGCTGATGGAATGGGTTCGTAGTTGGCTTTTGACTGGCTTTCCCTGGATGAGCCTTGGTTACAGCCAGGTGGGTTATCCGCTGGGTGCAGCAGCACCCTGGATCGGGGTCTACGGAGTGGGGCTTGCTGTGGCGGTCAGTGCAGGAGCTGTTGCGCTGCTGTTACGTTCCCCTCGACGTTATGGCGCACCCTGCGCGCTGATCCTGATAGGCTTGTGGGCGTTGTTTGGGTCAGCCGGAAGAGTGGATTGGGTGGAGCCCGAGGGAAAAGAACTGAGCGTTGCGTTAATTCAGGGCAACGTGCCCTTAGAAGATAAGTGGGATCAGGCGCGGCGCCCTGAGATATTGAGCAGATATGTAGAGATGAGCGCGCCTTATGTAGACGCTGATCTGATTGTATGGCCGGAGTCAGCCGCGCCCTACTACGTCGATGAATTGTCCGAGGGGTTTTGGGACACGCTCAATCGGCACCCAGCCGATTACATATTAGGGGTGCTCGAGCGTGTAAGCATTGATTCCAACCTAGTCTATTACAATAGTGTTGTTGCAACCACTGACCGGGAGCGCTTTTATCGTAAGCACCATCTGGTTCCCTTCGGCGAGTATCTGCCCTGGAAACCGCTATTCGGATGGATCATTGCTTACCTGGATATTCCCATGGCGGATTTCTCACCGTGGGACAACGAGCAGACAAGGCTTATGGCCGCAGGCCAACCAATAGGGATAACCATCTGCTATGAGGACGCGTTTACAGATGAGGTGTTACGGTCTCTTCCGGACGCCACGATGTTGGTCAATGTCAGCGAAGATGGATGGTTTGGAGATTCGCTAGCGCCACACCAACGCTTGCAGATTGCGCGCATGCGTGCGTTGGAGACTGGGCGCCCAATGCTTCGCGCTGCCAACACGGGTATTTCCGCAGTAATTGATCACCGCGGCCAAGTGGTTGTGGCGTCGGCGCAGTTTGAGACCATGGTGCTTGAGGGAGATGTACGGCCGATGGTAGGGACGACCCCCTTTGCCCGCTTTGGCAACGTTCCGGTATTGGTGATCTCTATTTGCTTAGTAGTGATCGGCTGGATGCGGGGTAGGGCGCAGTCGAGTTGAGATCATTCGCCTGGAGCGTTTACACTAAGAACAGCGCCGCCAATCCCAATACAGATAGGAAGCCGATGACGTCAGTCACAGTGGTGAGGGCTACTCCACTCGCCAGCGCTGGGTCGATACGCATGCGTTGAAATAGGAATGGTAGTGCAACCCCTGCTAGTGCGGCTACACAGAGATTAATGATCATGGCGACGGCGATGATAAGGCCCAATGCTATGTCCCGGTACCAGATTGTGGCGATGACCGCGACCGCAATTGCCCAGATAATGCCGTTCATACCCCCTACCAGCAGTTCCTTGCGCAAAACCCGCCAAGCGTTACCGTAGGTAATCGTCCCTAAGCCTAATCCGCGAATAATCACAGTCAGCGTCTGAGTTCCCGCGTTGCCACCCATGCTTGCAATGATGGGCATCAACACTGCCAGCGCAACCAGTTTTTCGATTGTATGCTCGAATCGACCGATTACCCATGAGGCGACAACCGCAGTGATCAGGTTCACCCCAAGCCATAATGCCCGGGAACGGGCGCTACGCACTACCGGTGCAAAAATGTCCTCTTCTTCGCTCAGACCTGCACGTACCATAACCGTGTGATCGGCTTCTTGTCGTATGACGTCGACTACATCATCGATCGTTATGCGGCCTAGCAGTCGTTGGTCATCGTCCACAACGGGTGCGGAGATTAGATTGTAACGCTCAAACGCAGCGGCTACCTCCTCATCTACTTGCATCACGTTTAAGACGATAGGATCGTTATCCATCAACTTCCCCACTCGCTCTGAGGCGTCTGATGTCAATAACGTAGACAAAAACAATATGCCTTTGAGGCCACCGTCTCGTCCCACGACGAACAACTTATCGGTGTACTCGGGTAGTTCTCCGCGTAGGCGCAGATAACGCAACACTACTGCTAAAGGAATGTTTTCGCGTACCGTGACGGTGTCGACGTTCATCAATCCGCCCGCAGTATCTTCGGGATAGGATAGGACAGCATGCAGGCTTTCGCGGGCAGCCTTGTCTACCGCGAATAACACATCCGCGATCACGTCGTCGGGCAAATCGGGGATCAGGTCGGCAATGTCATCGATGTCCAACGAGCCCACGGCGGTGACCAAGCTGTCGTGGTCCATATCCTCCACCAACCCCTCACGTACGCCGTCGGATACCTCGGTGAGGACCTCGCCCATTAGATCCGAATTAATCGCCGACCATACAATCCTTCGTTGTTCCGGCGGGATGCTCTCGAGCAGGTTGGCAATGTCCGCTGCGTGGAGATCCTGCATCAACGTATGGATCTCTTGCTGTGAACCAATCTCCACAGCATCGATTAGCCTCTCATTGATGTCCGTTTCTTGACGCATGGGCTGTAATCTTTTCTTTACTGCCTGATCGTGTAGTATTTTTTTTGTTGTGGTCGAGCCTTTGGTGGCTACATCGCATCAAGGCTCAGCGTTGATTGCATCAACCATGTCATGCAGCTCGGTTGTGTCTCTGGCCGTCAATATCTCCCCAGCAGCATGTCGAAGGCGATCAAGATCGCTTTCACGAATAATTCTTTTTACCTCCAGCAAGGTTGTTGGATCCATACTGAATATCCGCAGACCTAAACCAAGCAGAAGCCGTGTGTACTTGGTATCGCCAGCCATTTCACCGCACATGGAGACCGGTATATGAGCTGCGTTGCTCGCCTCGATAATCATGCTGATCAGGCGTAGTACGGAAGGATGTAGCGGATCGTATAGATAATTCACCGCATCATCCACTCTATCAATGGCCAGGGTGTACTGGATTAAGTCGTTGGTCCCGATAGACAGAAAATCGAGCTTACGTGCAAACAAATCCGCACGTATGGCGGCAGCCGGCACCTCTATCATGCCTCCTACAGGTAAATTGGGGTCAAATTCGAGTCCGTCACGCTCAAGTTCGTTTTTCACTTCCCGGATCATTTCCAACACCTGATCTAGTTCGTGGAGGCTGGATACCATCGGAATCATAATCTCTACCGGGCCCAGGGCAGATGCACGGAGAATGGCGCGTAGCTGTGGCCTAAACAAGTCGGGGTGTTGCAAACATAGGCGCACCGCGCGAAGTCCCAAAGCTGGATTGGTGGCAATTTTGCCGCCTGAGCGGCCGCCATCCACCTGCTTGTCGGCTCCTAGGTCTAGTGTGCGTATCGTTATCGGTTGCTTGAGCGCCAAGCATACCCGAGAGTAGGCAGCGAACTGTTCCGCTTCGCTTGGCGATTGCTTCCGGTTCATGAACAGATATTCGGTCCGGTAAAGACCGACACCCGCAGCGGATACTTCTATTGCCGAGTCGATGTCTTCAGGTAGTTCAATATTGGCCAACAAGCGAATCGGGTGCCCATCTCGAGTTACCGCATCACTTGACTTCAGAGCTTCCAGTTTATGCTGTAGGTTAATGAGATGTTGCTTACGGGTACGGTATTCCTGCAGCACTGCCTCGCTTGGGTCTATTACGAGTACTCCTCGTATTCCGTCGACGATGATTTGCTCACCGTTGCGGATATAGCGCGTGGCGCCGTGAAGTCCGACGATGGCCGGAATACGTAAGCTACGGGCAAGAATTGCGGTGTGCGAAATCGGGCCACCGAGATTCGTTACGAAGCCTTTCATCTCGTGGGATTTGAGCAAAACAGTATCCGCAGGAGTTAGGTCGTGAGTGACCACGATCTGTCCCTGAGGCCTACGGCTAATCCGGTCAACATGCTCATCGTCCACCATTAGTAATGCGGCCTGGACCCGGCCTACCACTTGATCAACATCGGATTTCTTGCTTCGTAGATATGGATCCTCCATGTTGTCAAAGACCTCGGCCAACGATTCGCTATGAATCTTCAACGCCCATTCGGCGTTGTAGCGTTTTTCACGGATGGATTTGACAGGAGCATCCACCAGTATTGGGTCTTCCAGCATCAAAAGATGTGCATCAATGAATCCGGCGAGTTCTGTGGGCGCATCTCGTGGAATATGGGCGAGAATTTCTTGTAACTGTCTACGCGCCGTTTGTACCGCTGCACGAAACCGCTGGACCTCATTTTCCAGTCTGTCGTTTGGCAGCGTGTATTGCGGGATTTCCTGCGTGGGTTGTTGCAACACCATCGCAGTGCCGATGGCTACACCGCTTCCCACAGCTGCTCCATGCAGAGTAAGCATTACTCCTCCTCACCGAATTTGTCATTGATCAAGTCCATTATCGCTGCCAGTGCCTTCTCCGAATCTTCGCCTTGGGTGTGCACCTCGATTTCAGTTCCCTTGGCGGCGGCCAACATCATTATCCCCATGATACTCTTGCCGTCCACGCAATTGCTTCGGTGACTCAAAGTAATCCCGCTCTCAAAGCTTGAGGCCACATTAACGAGCTTGGCCGCGGCGCGTGCATGGAGACCAAGTTTATTGATGATGATGACTTTGCTTGTCGGCATGCGTTCAAGACTCGTCGTTACAAAGTAGTTCCAACAATCCCGAATATACAGGCGAATGCCCTATTGAGCATCTGTAAGCCTGGGGTACAGATGCTGATTGTGATTGCCCCTGGCGGGGCGGGCTGATACCGGTGTGGTTTGCTAGATCGCAGTCCTAACTACCAACCCGGACTACCTTCTCACTGTCACGACAATTCGCGGTGACGAATATGAACATTTAGTTGTTTCGAGAAGTGCTCGGCGAGTTTCTGCGTAATGTAAACCGAGCGATGTCTACCACCGGTACAGCCTATGGCAACCGTGATATAGCTTCGGTTCTCCTCCCTAAAGCTGGGTAGCCACGTTTCGATGAAATCGCGTATGTGAGCAACCATTTCATGTACCGAGGGTTGTTGCTCTAGAAATTCAACGACGGCCGACTGGAGTCCAGATAAATCCTTCAGGTCTGGCTGCCAATACGGGTTAGGTAGACAGCGCACGTCGAACACAAAATCTGCGTCCAAGGGTGTGCCATGCTTATATCCAAATGATTTAAACAAAAGTGATAGGCTCTCTGTGTCCGTGCGTCCTGCATAATCTCGGACCATAGCCCTAAGTTCATGGGGGGTGGTGTAAGTGGTGTCAATGAGCTGATCGGCGCGATCAGAAAGGGGCGCTAACAGCACTTTTTCCGAGCGAATTCCTTCAATCAACGGCGTATTGTGATCAGTCAGCGGATGTTTGCGACGGGTTTCGCTGTAACGTTTGATGAGAATCGCCTCGTCCGCTTCAAGAAAGATGATGCGATACTCTTGGCCCAGTGTCTCTAATGCTTCCAGATTAATGGGCAGTGACTGTAGGAAGTTCCTACTTCTAGAATCGATACTGACCGCCGCATGAGTATGTTCTTGATTGAGATCGCTGAGCAATTTTTCGGTGAAGTGCGGTAGAAGAACGGCTGGAAGGTTGTCGATACAGTAGTAGCCCAAGTCTTCCAAAGCCTGAAGAGCAATACTTTTTCCTGATCCGGAAAGTCCGCTGACAATGAGGAGAGTCATAGGCATAGCCGTAGACATGGCTCAGAGGAATGGGGCGCTAGTCTGAGACACTAGTAGGTTGCACATTTTGAAACTTGCAGCTTGTGTTACGGCTTTGACCTATACGGGTCTCACGGCGGCCCGTGCGCTTTGATTCACGTTGTAGTCGAGGTTTTTGGTTTCCACTCCGTAAGTAGGTGATAAATCTCTGAGGGAGTTTCTGCAGCCATCACCTTTGTTCGAAGTTCCGGGTTACTAAACATACTGGCCAAATGAGCGAGCAGTTTTAGATGCTCTTCATTCGCTTCGGCCGGTACCAGTAGACCAAACACCAACGTGACGGGTTCGCCGTCAATAGCGTCGAAGTCCAGCGGTTTTGCTAGTGTGGCGACTGCGCCTATGGCCTTGTCAAGCCCGTTCACTCTACCATGAGGTAACGCAACGGAATAGCCAATTCCCGTGCTTCCCAGTCGTTCCCTTTCAGTTAAGATTTGGAAGACTGTGTCGCGGTTTATGTTAGTAGAGTCCTTAAGTAGTATCGCCGCCATTCTTTCCAGGAGCCGTTTCTTGCTCGTTACATTGAGACCGACCCCGATCCGACCAGGCGATAGGCACTGGGATATCTCCGGTTGCTCCTTACCGTATTGTTTCATCCCTTGCTGCGATTCGGCGATGGAACTAGTCATTGGTCCTTTGATCCTTCAGTGTAAAGCGACGACGGTGATGATTGGATGATTTCTCTTTGTGTTTCAGAACCTGACGATCAAGCTTGTTTGCCAATTCGTCGATGGCGCTGTACATGTCCTGCGCCTCGGCGTTGGCGTGCAAGACTGTACCTTTCGCATTGATAGTGGCCTCGACCAAATGCCTGGATTTTTCTACATGTAACACAACATTCGTCGTTGTGAGGTGATCAAAATGGCGCATGATTCGCTCCAGTTTATCTGCAACATAACTACGTAATGCAGTAGTGACCGTAAGTTGCTGACCACTTATAGTTATCTGCATATTGTTTCTCCCTCGAGTATCGTATTTAGGATAGCGATTTACGCTGGTTCGACGGTGGAATATTTAGGTGATCCCGGTATTTGGCTATGGTTCGCCGAGCGACTTGAATTCCCTTCTGCTCTAGTATCTTCATTATCTTACTATCACTAATCGGCTTGGTAGGTGCTTCGTTCTCCACAAGCTTCTTTATTAATGATTTGATAGCGGTTGCAGAATAGCTTTCACCATCCACGGTACCGACGCGGCTCGAAAAAAAGTACCGCAGTTCAAAGACTCCGCGCGGAGTAACCATAAACTTTTGAGTGGTAGCCCTGGAAACGGTTGATTCGTGCATGTCTACAGCTTCGGCGATGTCATGTAAGACTAGAGGCTGCATCGCCTCTTCGCCGTGCTCAAAGAACTCTTGCTGGCGATTAACGATCTCCTGTGAAACTTTGAGCAATGTATCGTTACGATTCTTAATACTATTGATGAACCAACGAGCCTCCTGCAGCTGTTCCTGCAAGAATTTGTTTTCTCCATTATTAGCGGCACGTCGTATTAGTGCTTGGTACTTGCGGTTGATTCGAAGTTCAGGATACGTATCCCAGTTTAGGTCAGCTCGCCATTTGTTTTTGACCTTCTTTACGGTGACATCCGGAATGACATACAAGGGCTGCATTGGTTCGATGCGGCTACCAGGGCGTGGATCTAAACTCTGAATCAAGGCGATAACTTCCTTTAGTTCGTCGGAGCTTATACCCAAAGCGCTACGTAACCGGATGTAATCACAGTTAGCCAGAAGTTGTAGATAGTCCGCCGCAAGTGCACGGGCGGATTCCAGGAATGGTGTACTTGGGTTCTTGTGTTTGAGCTGAATGAGCAGGCATTCACTGAGATTTCTTGCTCCAACGCCTGGGGGGTCGAAGTTTTGAATCCTATGTAGCACCGCTTCGATTTCATCAATATCGGTTTCGATCTCGCGCGCTAGTGTCTGCTGTAGTTCGACCAGACTGCAGGTGAGATATCCGTCGGGGCTAACGGACTCGATCAGAGACTGAGCAATTTGCCTGTCGGTGGGTGACAGCGGAGCCATTCGCATCTGCCAGTCAAGATAATCGTGTAACGTGGCGGGACGGCTGTTACGCGCGTCGATCTCAAAGTTTATGTCGACATCTTGGTCCCGCACCACTGCGTTCGTAGGAAACTCGAAGCGTTCCGCCCATTCCGAATCAATATTCGAATCCATCGGTTCACTGCTGAGTTGTAGATCTAATTCCGCAATAGCGTCGTCCTCGCCATTGTGCGGGTCTGCAGGCCCATCTTCGGGGTCAGGAGGGGAGTCATCAAGCACATCATCTTCGGCTCCTTCTTGTAGCAGGAGATTGCCTTCTAATGCTTGCTGAATCTCGATCTGTAGTTCTGTAGCGGATAGTTGCAACAGCCGAATAGCCTGTTGTAGCTGCGGCGTCATGGTAAGACGCTGGCCAAGCTTCAGTTCAAGCGCTTGTTTCATTTACTGGTAAAACTATCTACCCGGGCGTTTGTCTATGATCAAGGATAGTCTAAATTTTACGCCGTTTGGCGATGAGGCAACCACAGTTTTCAGCGAGCCGGGGCGACGAATACACTTGACAATGGAACCCGTCTCAGCCACGACATCCCACCGATTCGAGACAAATCATGGCCTGTATGGGATTGTAAGGTCTTGTTACAGCACTTTTGCGGGAAGGATTGATGTTACAAAGTAAAGTCGCCGCCAAGATACACATCACGCACCTCAGGGTGGTACACGACCTCCTGTGGGCTGCCTGCAGTGAGAACTTTGCCTTCTCTTAAGATGTAGGCTCGGTCGCAGATTTTCAAGGTCTCGCGAACATTGTGATCGGTGATAAGCACGCCAATGTCCTTACTATCTCGTAAATGGGCAATGATCCGTTGAATTTCGCCAACAGATATTGGATCAATGCCTGCGAAAGGCTCGTCCAGTAGAATAAAGAACGGCTCTAGTGCCAGAGCTCTAGCAATCTCTACTCGACGTCGTTCACCACCGGACAGGCTAATCCCAAGACTATCTCGCTTATGCGTTATGTTGAATTCTTCCATTAGCTCATAGGCTCGATGACGCCGCTGGGTCTCCGTCATGTCATCACGGGTTTGTAGTATTGCCATAATGTTGTCTTCGACCGAAAGCTTTCTAAAGACCGATGGTTCCTGGGGGAGATAGCCAATGCCTAGCCGTGCCCGTTCATGCATTGGTAGATCTGCAATGCTGGTGTCACCGAGAAATATTTCGCCACTGTCGCGTCGGATCAGGCCGACGATCATGTAGAAACAGGTTGTCTTGCCCGCCCCGTTAGGGCCAAGCAGACCGACCACTTCACCACTGCTGACGTCGACTTCGACATTGTCCACAACGGTAAGGCCCTTGTATTGTTTAGAAAGCCCCTCGGTGGAAAGAGTGCTCATAGAAGAAAAGGAATGACTTTACTCAGTGGCCGTAGATTTCGGCTGAATAGTGACGCGAGGTCGCTCTTGTTTGGCGCTGGGTTCGTCGCCCTGTTGTTTGTCCTGACTTTTTACTTCCGAAGATTCGCTCGATGGCTGTGCTGCGTCGGCTTGTTGCTGTGTGGCTCCACCTTGCACCGTCATTTTTTCGGTTTGTAAGCTGTACACAATGGTCTTCCCTTCGATAGTGTCTGCGTCCTGGGTAATACTGGCGTTCTCATTCAGAGTCACCAGATCTTCGATCTGGTCCAATTCTAGTTTTCGCGCTTTCCCAACAACGTCTTGGTCTTTGCCCTCGGGACGCTGTCGGAATTCCGCAGGGTTACCGAAAGCAGTGGCCTTCGCGAGTTTGCTTCCATTGTAAACGGCAATGAGTTCGTCAGCGATGATCTTCATTGAACCTTGCTGTACCGAGACATTACCTCGATAGGTACGTTCGCCAGTGCGAAAGTCCATCTCCACTTCTTCGGCTTCGATGATCGCAGGCTGGTCTCGATCCGACTTCAGCGCCACCACTGAGTTGGGAGCGATCAGCACCGTGAGCAGGACCATAATATAAAGGTAGCTCTTCATCTACTGCAGCTCGCTGCGGTGATTCCCCAATACGAATCTGGCACCGGTTGGCATTTAACCGGAATCTTGTTTAAGCAGGAGTTTAAGCTTGTCCGTGGTCATGACCCCGCCCGCGTCCTCGTCACCTTGCCCTTGTATAACACGCACGTTGCCGGTGAGTAAAACCTCGTCGCCGTCCGAGGAGACCCATCCGGATTCCGCATAAGTATGTCTTGGGGCTTGTCCTGGTTCATACTGAATGATATGTGGGTTGTCTAACAACGCAGTATCGTCATCTGGATAGTGCACCAGACGTTCAGCTTCAAGTATGTACTTGCGGTTGCCCTCGTCGTCCATGCCGATAGCGGTGAAGTTCTCTATGTAATAGTCTGGGTCGTGAGTTTCCTCCTCATCGACTGCTATTGATGGAGTGTCGATTATTCCGAACTGAAGCCAGAGACTAAGGCCCACCAATGCTGTGATCACCGCCACTAAAACGACTTTCTCAGTTAAGCTCAAGGGAACTCTTTACTGAAAGGAGTTACACTACACCGGCACGGTATAGGTCGTGCATATTGAGAGCCCCCAGCACGCGATTGTCTTCGTCGACAACGAAGACGCCATTGATGGATTTAGTCCGCATTAGTGCTACGAGCTCCGCAGCTAGGGTGTCGGCACTGACTGTTATTGGATCGCGCGTCATGACGTCCTGGATGGGACATCGATACACATCCACTGATTCATTTAGCGCTCGGCGTAGATCTCCATCTGTGAAAATACCGCTGAGGCGTTGTTCCGCATCGAGGACTCCAGTCATGCCCACTATCGCTTTGCTGGTCATCGCTGACAATGCCTTGTGTACCGAGGCTTGTTCGTCCACCAGTGGAACACTGTCCACTTCATGCATGATATCGCTGACATATACAAGTAACCGGCGACCGATAGCACCGCCAGGATGGGATCGTACGAAATCCTGCTCCGTGAATCCCCGGGATTTCAATAATGCAACTGCCAGTGCATCACCCATGGCCAATGCCGCTGTCGTGCTTGAGGTTGGAGCAAGATTCATGGGACAGGCCTCCTGGTCCACTCCTATGTTCAGGCAAATATCGGCCTGACGGGCCAGCGATGAGTCAGTATTACCGACAATGGCAATCAACTGAACACCCATGCGTTTAATGACTGGGAGGATGGTGAGCACTTCGGGTGTCTCTCCAGAATTAGATAGAGCGAGCACGAGATCTTTAGGTGTAATCATGCCTAAGTCTCCGTGGCTGGCTTCACCTGGATGCACAAAGAATGCTGGAGTCCCGGTGCTCGCTAAGGTAGATGCAATTTTGCCGCCAATGTGCCCGGATTTGCCCATACCTACCACGACCACGCGCCCGCTGCAGGCGAGAATACGCCGACAAGCCCCGCTGAAGTTACTGTCAATGCGCTGCTGTACCTGAGCGACCGCCTTCGCTTCTAGAGCGATAACGGCTCGTCCAAATTCTTCAAACCGGTGGTCGGTCATATGTTGTCGTTTTTGGAAGCTTTTGGTGCCTACGGCCAGGGCATTATATCTGACCCTTTGGTGCGAACGGACAGCTCGTGTGCCGGCTAGGCGGACAGCGTGAGCGCCAAAAGCCCCAGATATCCCGCATAGGCCATGAGCAGGAGCGCACCGTGAATTCGGTTAACCCTTGTCTGACCCCGCAGGCGGATCGCCACAATCAGCATGGCCAGGCTAAGCAATAGCATCACCGGAAAGTCCCGTTTGAGCACAGCGCCTTCGATGGCGGCAGGGTGGAGCAAACCCGGTATGCCGATTACTCCTAACAGATTGAAGATATTTGAACCGACAATGTTGCCGATAGCAATATCGTGTTCCCCCTTATGCGCGCTGACAACAGCAGCGGCCACCTCGGGTAAACTGGTGCCTATCGCTACAATGGTCAATCCTATGATTAAGTCACTAACGCCGAAATAAACGGCGATGTTTATTGCGCCCCATACCAAAATACGAGCGCTCAGCAGCAACAACAGCAAGCCGACGATGAGCCACGCGAGCGCCTTTGTTGTAGAAACACGCGCCGTCAGCTCCTGCTGAAACTCGATCTCCAGAGCATCGTGAGCGGGTTTTGTTGTCACATCTTCGCGATGACCCGGGTGTTGTTCGTTAAGGCCGACCCATACTGTCCATGCAATCAGCAGAACCAGACTCACCGTCAATATTACTCCATCGATTTTCCCTAAGTAGCCGTCCCAAATAAGCAGCAACGTCAGTCCCATGGCGGCAAACATGACAGGAAACTCACGTTTAATGATTCGAGAGCGAACTGTGAACGGCGACAATAAGGCTGTCAGTCCGAGCACTAGTCCAATGTTGGCGATATTCGAGCCCAGAGCATTACCGATGGCGAGATTGGTGTTGCCCTGTAACGCGGCTAGAGTTGAAACGACTAGCTCTGGCGCCGAGGTGCCGAATCCGACTATGGTTAATCCCACAATGAGCGGTGACACTCCCAGGTTGCGGGCGATCGCTGCGGCACCGAATACGAATCGGTCGGCACTCCAGGCCAACAACGCCAGACCACCTGCCACCGCGATCAGTGACCACAGCATCATCGGATGGGATCCCCGGACTGACAGAGATCAAAAGAGTATGTCGCTGGCCGCTTGTTGCCGAGCATAAAGCCTTCCGAATCTATCCGCAGTTGAGCCGTGCCACTAGTGGCAGCGACGCTAAGTCGACAATCCAGCGGCACGGCGTTTTGATTACTATGTAGCCGGGTCCGCACTTTTATTCCGTATAAGAATTAATTGCAAACCATATTTCGGTACCCGGATCGTTAGTCCAAACGACAACGCACACGGTACTCTTCAAACTGTTAGAATCCGCCAAACCCTATCATCACACTCGCGTCTTCTATTGTTGAAACCAATCACTCCCGCGGCAGACGTGTCTGCCCTAATTCAGATCCACGATTTGCACTTCGCTTATGGCACCCAGAGCGTATTCAGGGGCTTGGATATTCGAATACCCCGCAATAAGGTCACGGCTATTATGGGACCAAGCGGCTGTGGTAAGTCTACCTTGCTCAACTTCATCGGAGGCCGTCTGCGACCGGATTCTGGCGAAGTGATTGTCGATGGGTTGGTCGTGCCTCGCCTCGGTCAGCCCGAACTCTATGCACTGCGCAAACGTATGGGTATGTTGTTCCAAAGCAGTGCCTTGCTGACAGACATAAGCGTGTATGACAACGTGGCGTTTGCGCTGCGCGAGCATACCGATCTGCCCGAACCCCTAATCAGAACAATTGTGTTGATGAAACTGCAAGTCGTAGGCCTGCGGGGCGTTAAGGACTTGTGGCCGGCCCAACTTTCCGGTGGCATGGCGCGACGCGTGGCGCTGGCGCGTGCCATCGCGTTAGATCCCATGGTCGTCATGTACGACGAGCCGTTCGCAGGTCTTGATCCCATTTCCATGGGCGTAATCGTGAAGCTCATCCGAGAACTGAATGACGCATTAGGGATGACATCTGTTGTGGTGACCCACGATGTTGAAGAAGCGTGCACCATCGCGGACTACGTGTTTCTGTTAGGGCATGGTGCGGTTATCGGGCAGGGCACCCCCGAGGCACTGCGTCAAACTGATAGCGAAGATGTACTTCAATTCATGAGTGGATTGCCGGACGGTCCTGTACCCTACCATCACCCTGCGAACGACTATGGGGACGAGTTGTTGGATCGCAGCACGTCATGACATGGATGCATCGCCTCGGCGGTTGGGCGGTTGACGGCATCATCCGGCTGGGAGGTGCGTCGGTATTCCTTTGGTCCACGCTAACAGCAGCAGCAAAGATTCTGTCACGACCGTCCTTGATTATCAGCCAGCTGTTTGCGGTGGGTGTATTGACCGTGCTTATCATCTTGGTGTCGGGCTTGTTTGTGGGCATGGTTTTGGGTTTGCAAGGTTACAACACGCTCATCGATTTCGGCGCTGAGTCTTCGCTAGGCTTGGTCGTGGCCCTGTCCCTGACCCGTGAGCTGGGACCGGTGCTATCAGCACTATTGTTTGCCGGCAGGGCAGGTTCTGCGCTTACCGCTGAGATTGGTTTGATGAAGGCCACCGAGCAGTTGGCGGCTATGGAGATGATGGCTGTGGATCCCATCAGTCGGGTGGTGGCGCCGCGTTTTGTCGCGGGAATACTGGCGATGCCGTTGCTGGCAGCGATATTCACCGCGGTTGGCGTGCTTGGTGGACATTTAGTGGGCGTGGGGTTATTGGGAGTGGATAGTGGAGTGTATTGGTCGGCGATGCAGGAAGGGGTGGACGTCTATGAGGATGTCCTAAACGGTGTGGTGAAAAGCATGGTGTTCGGTTTTGTGGTAACCTGGATCGCCCTTTTTGAAGGTTATCAATCGGCACCGACTTCCGAGGGCGTGAGCCGCGCCACTACACGCACCGTCGTTAGTGCATCACTAGCGGTGCTGGCACTGGACTTTATCTTGACATCCCTCATGTTCGGAGACGTATAACACCATGCAACGAAAGACCATCGATCTGTGGGTAGGGTTGTTCGTCGCTCTGGGGTTGCTGGCCCTAGCTATGTTGGCATTTAAGGTTGGAAACCTTGGGAGAACAGAATTGACAAAAGGTTACAAAGTGATGGCGCATTTCGACAACATCGGTGGTCTAATGATTAAGGCGCCGGTGACTATGGCGGGCGTTCGCA
>Ga0224508_10002224_pt1 | contig 16788 bp, 13 predicted proteins | sample SF_Jan12_sed_USG_4_FD_170157 | JGI IMG/M metagenome (GOLD analysis project Ga0224508, IMG submission 170157) | Sediment microbial communities from San Francisco Bay, California, United States - SF_Jan12_sed_USGS_21 | ecosystem: Environmental > Aquatic > Marine > Sediment | place: USA... | reverse complement strand
GATGTATTCGACAGAGGATCACGTAGAGCACCTCGAAGAGAGCCAGGAAGCGTTGACGCGCCTCGTACACAATTGTGCGGACTATCTCGACGTCGGCGCCGCCGCCCTCGTTTCCCGCGAGCGCGATCTCATGCTGCACAGCACTAACAGCACCATGGCGCCTGAGGATGTCGGCGGCATACTCGAACTCCTCGGCACAGCGATCTACGATCGCGTCGAAGCCCAGGTCAGTTCCCTCGTCCTCAATGAGATCGATGACCTGGAACGGCAGCGGCTTTTCGCGGGGCGCAGCGAGAACCTGCTTGCGATGCCTGTCGTTGACGACCACGGCACATCGATCGGCATCATCGCCGTTATTGTGCACGGGGGACGTGTCTTTTCGAACGGTGACCGTAACCTGCTGGAGGTTATGGCAAAGAAAGCCTCGCGTATCATCCACACGCACCACGACTCGCTGACAGGCCTGATGAACCGCAGCGGCTTCGAGCCGACGCTTGTGAGTGCGCTGACCAACGCGCGCACCAAGGGCGGTCATTATTGTCTGCTGCACATCGACATCGACCAGCTGCACGTTATTAACGACCTGATGGGTCACCAGGAGGGCGACGCATTGATCCGCCGGGTCGCAAAGGTCCTGCGCGGTACGCTGCGTGACAGCGATGTCCTTGCGCGCCTCGGTGCTGACGAATTCGCAGTGCTGGCCACCAATTGCGATATCCGGCAGGGCCACGCGATTGCCGACAAGATTCGCATGGCGGTGCGCGAACTGACAGTTTTGTCGGCCAACCGCCAGCTCGACGTTTCGGTGAGCCTCGGCGTTGCGGCGATCGACGCACAGACCGAAGGCATCGTCAACGTTATGGCGTCGGCCGAGATTGCCTGCAAGGCGGCCAAGGATGGTGGACGCGACCGCATCCAGGTCTTCGAGAAGGACAACACCTCGCTCGTTCGCCGCAGCGAGGAGATCGAATGGATCGGCCGTGTGCAGCAGGCCCTGCGTGAGGACATGTTTGAGCTGCACTGCCAGCCCGTTGCGCCTCTTGCCAGTGACCGCTGGCCTACTCATTACGAAATTCTGATTCGCCTGATCGACGACGAGGGCATCATTCATTCGCCCGGCCTGTTCATGCCCGCAGCCGAGCGATACCAGTTGATGCCACAGGTCGATCGCTGGGTCATACAGAACACGCTACGCACCGTCGGCAAGATCTGGAAGATCATCGCCGACACGGGCTCGGTTTTTTGCATCAACCTTTCGGGCCAGTCACTCACGAACACGGGATTCCTCACTTTCGTTATCGACGAGATTGATCGCTCACCAATCGACTCCAACAGGATTTGTTTCGAGATTACCGAGACGGCGGCGATCTCGAATATCGATGAGGCGACTCTCTTCATCGAGGCCCTGCGTGCCAAGGGTTGCCGTTTCGCCCTCGACGACTTCGGTGCCGGCCTCAGCTCGTTCGGCTATCTAAAAGTCTTGCCGGTGGACTATCTCAAGATCGACGGCAGCTTCGTGTGCGAGGTTACGACTGACGAGGTGTCGCTCTCGATGGTTGAGGCCATTTGCCAGATCGGCCGGACGATGGGACTGCAGACGATCGCCGAGTATGTCGGGAACGACGAGACGATCGAGGTGCTGCGCGGCATCGGTGTCGATTACGTGCAAGGCTTCCACATCGGTATGCCCGTGCCGCTCAAACAGATCCTGGGCGGCCTGCGACGTGGCGGCACCGCCGCAACGGCATGAGCGCTTCCGCCGATACTGCAGCGAAGGCAATTACGCGTATTCGAATCGGCGTCGCCACGCACGTTACGCCGACCCGTTCGTTTTCCGGCAACGAGGCACTGCAGGAATTCTTGCTGGTCGTCGACGAGTGTATCGAGTCTCGCGAATTCAAGATCATCATCGATTTTGCCGCGGTGCAGACGATTGACAGCCTGGCTATTTCGGCACTGATGGATTTGCAGGACCGACTCATGAAGCTCGGCGGCTGGGTCAAAGTCTCAGGCCATAACAGCATCATCGGCGAGGTCGCTGAAATAACCGGCCTCTCCGACTACATCACCTTGCTCAACAGTAACGGTGAACGCGACCGTCGGCAGCCCGATGACGTCAGTTTTGGTCCCGGCGCGCGACTTGGTGACATCCTGGTTGCCCGTAAACTCGTGCCACAGGCGAAGATTGACGAAGCGTTAAAGCTGCAGGACCGGCTCGGCAAGCGTATGGGCCAGATCCTGATCGACAAGGGATGGGTCGCTGAGAATGATGTGCTACGGGCACTCGGTGAACAGTTGGGTGTCCCGTTCGTGCGCATTCGGCCCGGTCTGTTTGATCCTGAATTAGCGCCGCTGCTGGAACGTGGTGTCGCGCGCCGCCTTTGCGTATTGCCGCTATTTCGGGTACGCAGTGTGCTGTATCTGGCGACGGCCAAGCCACAGGACATGCCGACCTTCGAGGAAGTCTCGGAGCGTCTGCAGTGCGTCGTGCGCCCCGTCTTGGCGCGTAAGGAAGACATCCTCAAACTACTCAATGAATCTTTGTCGATCGATGACATGCACTTCGACATGGTGGGTGACGTCGACGAAGACTTTACCGTCATCGAAAACCTGCAGCTTGATGACTATTCAACGATCGACGAAGTAGCTGCTGGCAGCCCGGTCGTTAATCTGGTCAACTCGATCATTCAGCGTGCGGTCCATGACGGCGCGAGTGACATTCACCTGGAACCATTCCGCACCCATTCGCGTATACGCTTTCGCATCGACGGTTTGCTGTACGAATTTACCGCACCACGCGTGGAACTGCATCCTGCGCTCGTTTCGCGACTCAAGGTGATGGCCAACCTCGATATCGCCGAGCGTCGCATGCCACAGGACGGTCGGATTCAGGTGCAAACACAGGGCCGCTCGGTCGATCTGCGCTTCAGCTCATTGCCCGGCCTCTACGGCGAGAAGGTCGTGTTGCGTATTCTGGACAAGAACCAGGCGATACTCGATGTCAACAAACTCAACATGTCCAAGGGTAACCTGGCCATCTTCAAGAATCTTCTTGACGCAAATCATGGCCTGATCCTCGTTACAGGGCCAACCGGAAGCGGTAAGACGACGAGTCTGTATGCCGCATTGAATTACCTGAAGAGTATCGAAAAAAACATCGTCACGATCGAAGATCCGGTTGAGTACCAGCTCGATATCATCAATCAGAACGAAGTTCGCGATCATATTGGCCTGACATTCTCCAAGATCCTTAAGCACGTGCTGCGGCAGGATCCCGACATCGTTATGGTCGGCGAGATTCGTGAGCGCGAAACCGCGGAGATCGCGGTGCAGGCCGCATTAACAGGTCACCTCGTGCTATCGACATTGCATACCAATGACGCGGTTGGCGCGGTCACGCGACTGATCGACATGGGCGTTGAGCCGTACCTGCTCTCCTCTGCGCTGCTGGGCGTTGCCGGACAGCGTCTCGTCCGGACCATTTGCCCCAACTGCGCCGCTGACTTCCTGGCACCGCCTGAGATCGTCGAACAATACGGCTGGCAGGACAAAGGCGACGTCCGGCTGGCCCGTGGCAAGGGCTGTGAAGAATGCTACGACTCGGGCTATAAGGGTCGAATGGGCATTCATGAGCTCCTCAAGACTGACGGGAATCTGCAAAAACTGATTATCTCGAGTCCAAGTCGTGACGAACTGACCGAGTATCTCGAAGGACGCGGGTTCGACAACCTCTTTATGGACGGCATAGAACGTGCCCTCGAACGTCGCACGACGATCGAGGAAGTCTCACGCGTGACGAGCATCTAGGCAGGCGCGATGGCACTCGAAACAGAAACAGCGCCCGTTAAGGAACCGGCGAAGAAAGGTCCGAAAGGCGGTTTTCAGTTGACTCTGCCGGGACAGTCGCAGACGGTCAGCACGACCGATCGCATGTTCTTCACCGAGCAACTGGCGCTACTGTTGGAAACCGGGGAAAGCCTGTACGGCGCGCTGATAACGATCGTCAAACAAACCGAGAATCCGAAAATGCGCGATATCGTTGAACGTGTTGCTCAGGACGTCAGCGAAGGCCAGTCGTTCGGCAATGCACTGTCCAAACACGAAGACGTATTTTCATCCACCTACGTCAATTTGATCGGGGCGAGCGAGCAAGGCGGATTCATGCACGAGGTGCTGCAGCAGTTGCTCGAAATGGATCATAAGCGAGAAGAACTTCGCAGCACGCTGGTTTCCGCGGCAACCTACCCCGCGTTCCTGATCACGTTTTCTATGGCCGTTGTAGTGTTCGTTCTCGTCGTCATATTTCCCAAATTCGGCAGCATGTTCGAGTCCATCCATGACCAGTTGCCATTGTCGACCAAAGCCCTGATGGCCGTCAGCGACATGTTGCGCAATAACTGGATGTTCATTGTCGTGGGGCTCGTTGTTTTCGTCCTCGCCCTGCAGCAGTGGCTTGTCAGCACCGCTGGTCGCGAACGAATTGACCACCTGAAACTGCATATGCCGGGTGTACGCGACCTGTTCACCCAGATCTATCTGGTGCAGTCACTGCAGGTACTTAGCCTGTCATTGAACAACGGCGTATCCGTCATGGAGAGCCTTGATGCCTGCCGGAACGTTGTCAAGAACTCAGTATTTCGCAGACTCATTACCAATGTGGAAGAAAAGGTCGAGTCCGGTGCGGGTGTGGCCGCCGGATTTGTCGATGCGACATTCGTGCCGGATCTTGCCAAGCACATGATTTCGACCGGCGAACAGACGGGCAATCTCGGCAAGGTCATGGGACGAATCGCCGAGTATTACGAAACCCAGCTGACCAAGAAGCTATCGGCACTGTCGAAACTGGCCGAGCCCGTCATGCTGCTCGTTATGGGCGTCATCGTCGGCGTACTCGTCAGCTCGCTGATTCTGCCGATATTCAAATTATCCAGGGCAGTCTCCTAGCTGAATTTCAGGCCCATAAGGGCGGAAAAAATATACGGTTTTTGCTAAAGCAATCCGATTTCGGGCCGATATATCTACAGTAACGGACGATATATTGTTTGAACGGAGATAAGTCTATGATTTCACGACTAAAAACGCAGTCCCAGCGGGGCTTTACACTGGTGGAATTGCTGATCGTTGTGATCATTCTGGCGATTCTGGCCGCCATCATCATCCCGCAATTCACGGCGGCGACCGACGATGCGACGCAGTCTGCGTACGACACGAATATTGCCAACATACGTTCTGCGATCGATCTTTATCGACAGCAACATCAGGAATATCCGGGTGAGGTCATTGCTACGGGAGGAACCTGCATCAACGGTGCAGCGGTAACACCCGGCGCCATCGGTGAAGAGGCGTTTCTGGCACAGCTCAGGTTTTACACGAACGCAGCCGGCCAGGCCTGTACTGGTACGGACCCCAATGAATTCAAATACGGTCCGTATCTAAAGGACGACATGCCGGTTAATCCGCTTGCAACGACACCCGTGAATACGGTGACCGTAGTTAGCACCGGCATCCTCGGTCTGACGAGTGGCGGTACCGGCGGCTGGAGGTTCGATTCCGAGACCGGCGAGTTCATCGGCGACGAGTAACGCATAGAAAATAATGGGGACATTCCTGATTTAACGTCGACGTACATTAAATGAGGAATGTCCCCTTTTTCGTTCTGCGACCAGGGAGACTGCACGATGTCAGTTCAGCAACAACGCGGCTATACCCTGGTCGAGATGCTGATCGTAATCGCCCTGCTTGCGCTGATTGCGGCAGTAGCCACGCCCGCATTTGACGGCGACGACGATGTCATTCTGGATCGCGCCGCGGAGGAAGTCGCCAGCGCCTTTCGCTTCGCAAGGAGCGAAGCAATCCGGACTGGTGAAGGACACGGTCTCACTGTTAGCCAGGCGACGCAAAAAGTGACCGTCAAAAAATACGACATCACGATTGTCCCGATTAGCACGCTGTCTACGTTGACGCATCCGATCAGCAAGCAGCCGTATGACTTCAACATCAATACCGGCAACGGCACCGAAGGTGTGACGATCAGCAACAGCAGCGATATTTTCAACTACGGAACAGAGGGCCGGCGCAGGAGCCTTATTTTCGACCCCATCGGTACGCCGATATGGATCATTGGCTCCGACCCTACCCGGCACTTGCTCGTTGATGCCACGGTTGAGCTGAGCTACGGAGGCCAGCAACGCCTCGTCGATGTGGCCCCGATGACCGGCCGGGTAACGATCCAATGACGACTCCGGCCTCGCCAGAACGTCAGGCGGGCCTGACCTACATCGAGGTCATGGTCGCGGCCGCGCTGATCGCGATCGCGCTGTTGCCGGCGATGGACGCAATTTACACAGGCATGCGTGGCGGCGAGGTCTATGCGTCGGCGTCGGCGGAGCATTACGCGACGCTCGCGAAGATCGAAGAGGTGCTGGCAGAGCCACAGTCATTGTTGATCACGGCTGCCGCCGCGGCTGGCGACGAGAAAACACCGAGTGGCTTCTACTCGGACAGCGCGGGCACCGCGATCCGCCGGCTCGTCTTTATCGCGCGCTACGACGCGGACAATGCCGACGGCGATGGCGACGTCTTCACCGTGCCCGACCCGAACATCGATGGCGACAACGACCCGTACACGGGCTTTACCGGACTGCTCTGGGTGCGCGTCGAGGTCGACGGCTCGCTGACGTCGCTCGAAAGCCTGGCTGCACCGTGAGTAGTTGACGTGCTGGCGCACCCAAAAGCGCAAGTCGGTTTCACACTGGTCGAGCTGCTGGTCTCGCTGGCTATCGCCGCGCTGCTGCTGACTGCCATGACCGGCCTCGTCAACGCCGTATACGAGTCGCGGGACGACACCCGCCTGCAGAACGACGCCACGGGCGACGCGCGGTTTGCGATGCAGCGCATGGTGACCGCGGTGCTCGGCACGGACCGGCTGATGCTGCCGCTCGCCGACAACCCGAATACCAACTGGCGCGAGCACTTGCGGGAGCAGACCGTGCCCGCGTCCGCGCCCGAGGGCGACAGTACGCTCGCGACCGCGGTGCTTGCGGTAACGCTGGATCCGTCTCTCGACATCGACGCGGACGGCTTCGACGATGCCGACAACGATAAAGACGGGCGCGTGGACGAGGACCCGACGGACGACGCAACGAATGACCTTGCCGCGGGGCTGGTCGGCATCGACGATGACGGCGACGGCGCGGTCGACGAAGGCTCGATCATCCCCGACGACGATGAGGACGGCAGTGACGATGAGGACGCTGTCAACGGATTGGACGACGATGGCGACGGGTCCACGGACGAAGACGCCCCCCACGATATCGAGAGTGACGGTCAGCCCGGCATCGCGGGCTTCGACGATGACGGCGATGGAACGGTTGACGAGGGCCACCAGCACGATGACGACGAAGACGGTGTGCGCGATGAAGACTGGCTCGACCCGGTCGTCTTCTTCCTTAACGGCTCGACGCTGATCGAGCGCAGGCCTAATCTGAACCCGGCCGACGGCACCGACTACACCGAATATGCCATTGCCGACAACGTCGCGCGCTTTCGAGTCGAACGTATCCCGGACACTGGCAAACGCGCGGTGCTTGTCGACATCACGCTCGAGATTCAAAGATCTGACGGCCAGGCTGTGAGCCTGAACACGCGCGTCCGCGCCGGAGGCGGCAAGTGAATTCCCCGGGAGCGCAACGCGGTTTCATTCTGATGTCGGTCGTTGTGGCGATCACTCTGCTCGCCGCGATCGCATTCATGCTCGGCTACCAGGGCGCGAGCCAGACCGGCATCGCCTCGGGCGAACTCGAACGCGATCGCCTGCGCTATATCGCCGAGGCCGGCATGGCACACGCGAAACTGCAGCTGGCGAACAACACCTCCTGCAGCGGCTACACCGACATACCCAAGACGGACTTCGGTGGCGACAGTTACAGCGTGGAGTTTCCAAACAAATCGAGCTCGCCGGTCAGGATCAGGGCAATCGGCGAGTTGCAGGGTGGTGGAAAATTCAAACTTCAAAGCGACTCTGTGCAGGCCTATCAGGCACCGCTCGCGGTCAACCTGCAGCTCAGCAAGACCGGCGGCAAGGATGCGATCCTCGACGATTTCTACCCCATCAGAAACTACGGCGGTGCCAACTACCTGCAGGTGAATTCCGCAAGCTGGCAGCAACGGCCGGTTCTGCAATTCGATCTGAGCGAAGTGCCCGCAGGCGTTAAGATCCTCTCCGCCCATCTCGAGCTGATGCAGCAGAGCGTCAACAATGGCGGTGCCGTGGCTGTACACCGCATGACGCGCGAATGGGTGGAAGGCACGAAGAATGGCGGCGGCATCGCCGACGGCGCAACCTGGCAGACCCACGACGGGTCCGGCGCCTGGCTGCAGCAGGGCGGTGAATTCGATGCCACCGTGTACGGAGTCACGCAGGTATCCGGCGCCAAGAGCGGCAACTGGGTCGCGTGGGAAATCCGTGATCTTGTGCAGGAATGGGTGTCAGGCACCGCGCCGAATTTCGGCCTCATGCTGGCCGGCGACGGGACCGTAACGGGTGCCCAGTATGCCTCGAAAGACACGAGCGGCGCCGAACAGGCGCCAAAGCTGACGATCGCCTATGCCTGTGAGTGCGGCAAGACCTGCGCAGGCGCACCTGTTGCCGGAAAAAATGTTCTGCTCGTGGTCGGCGATACCGCGAACCTGACCGTCGAACAGACGGACAAGAAGGCACTGATGGAAGGCTGGGGCCACACGGTGTCCCTGATCGCAACGAGCGCGTCGCAGGCCGAATTCGATCTTGCCGCCGATACCGTCGACGTCATCTATATACCTGAACTCGGCACGACACCGATGAGCGAACTCGGCGACAAAGCGGACAACCTGCCGAAGGGCGTCATCACCGAGGAAGCGCGCACGGCCATCAAGCTCGGTGGCTTCGTGCTGCTGCCGTTCGTCGACACTACTTCGATCAATATCCTCGACAACACGCATTACATCACCGAGACGCTGCCGACTGGCAATGTCACTTTATCAACGGCGAGCCAGTCGTTCTGGAAACTGGGCGGCACGCTGGCGCCCGACCTGCATATTCTGGGCGAGCTGACAGGCGGCGTACCGGGACTGGCGTTTGTCGACGTCGGCGAGACGCTCAACGACGGCAGCCCTGCGGCAGGCCGGCGCGTCAAGCTGCCATGGGGCTCGTACAACTTCGACGTCAATCTGCTCACGGACGACGGCCTCGATATCATGCAGCGCGCCATCGAGTGGGGCGCTGATGCGCCAATCGTGGCAAACGACGGATGGGCTGTCGGCGACAGTGGCAGCATTTACTACACCGCTGATGCCGGCGCCACCTGGACACCCCAGACATCAGGAACAGCGCAATCGCTGTACAGCGTTTTATTTCCTACGCCGACAGTCGGCTATGCGGCGGGCACGGGCGAAGTATTGCTGAAGACAACCGACGGCGGTAACGCCTGGAGCACTTTGTCGACTGGCACTCAGAGCCTTTGGGCCCTTGATTTCCTGGATGCGAATACCGGCTACACGGTCGGTATCGGCGCTACAGTCAAGATGACGACCGACGGCGGCTCGAACTGGGCGAACCAGGACCCCGTAACCACCCAGAACCTGCGTCACATCGACTTTGTCGATGCCTCGACCGGCTACCTTGCCGGGCTCGGCGGTGTTGTTAGAAAAACGAGCAATGGCGGAACAAGCTGGTCGGTGCAGAATTCCGGCGTGACAACAGCCCTGTATAGCATCGACTTTACGAATGCAGCGACAGGCTGGGCCGTCGGTGACCTCGGCGTCATCGTCAAGACCACCGACGGTGGCGCAAGCTGGAATCCCCAGGCTTCCGGTACTTCAAATAAATTGCAGAGCGTCGCCGCCATCGACTCGAGCACAGCAATTGCGGTCGGGCGTGTCGGCCTGATTCTCAGGACCACGGATGGCGGCAGCAGCTGGGTAACCCAGACTTCGGGTACCACGGGAGATCTTTGGTACGTGCACTTTGTCGATGCGACGACGGGCTACGTTACCGGTCAAAATGGCGAAATTCTCAAAACGACGGACGGTGGGGCGACGTGGACCAGCACGGACCTCGGCACGAGCGTGACGATGCGTGCAATTTTCTTCGCCAAAAACGGTGCAGCAGGTCCGGCAACGGGCCCGATAGCGCACTGGAAGCTCGACGATGGCACCGGGCTGACGGCCATTGATTCCGAGGGCGGCCATGACGGCTTACTCGTGAGTGGAACGTGGACGACCGGAACGCTGGGCGGGGCGTTGGATTTTAACGGCAGTACCGACTATGTGTTGGTCGCCGATGACCCGGCCCTGGACATTACCGAAGCGATTACGTTGATGGCGTGGGTCAAGCCGAACAAGGTCGCGACCCAGTATTTTTTTAAGAAGGCGATTTCCGGCGGCACCGACGGGTACGAGCTTGCGCTTTCCACTTCGGGAAAGGTCGTATTCCGGCTTAATCAGAATAGCCAGGGCGACAGTTACCGCATTGACTCCACGACATCGTACCCGTTCGACGGGTCGACCTGGATGCACGTCGCCGCAACTTATGACGGGGCGGTTCAACGACTCTATATCAATGGCGGCGAGGAAGTCAGCAATCCGGCATCGATCACGATCGGCACCAACGACACGGCGCTAAGCATCGGCGCGCAGGCCGATGGCATTCGCATGTACGACGGCACGATCGACGAAGTGCGGATCTATAATCGCGCACTTTCCGCTGCGGAGATTTCTGATTTGTTCACCGCCGGTGGCGGGGGCGGCGGTGGTGGTGGTGGCGGTTCCTGCGATGGGACCTATCTCGATCAGTTCGAGGTCTACGAGTTCGACAACAGCGACGGTACGCTCGACTGGTCCGCGAGCCCATGGCAGGAAATCGGCGAGAGCGACGGCCCGACGGCCGGCGACATTCGCATCTGGTCCGACCTGGATTCCGTCAGATTTCGGACCCGCGACAACGACAACGGTGGCGAGGGTCTCGAGCGTGAGGCCGATATGTCGGGCGCCGCGACCGCCACGCTGAGCTACGACTACCGCCGCGACCGGCTCGACAGCTCTAGCGACTACACGACTGTGGAGGTTTCGGCCAACGGCGCCGCTGGGCCATGGACCGAACTCGCGCGCTATGCGGGCCCGAACAACGATAACGCATATATCACGGTCAGCCACGACATCGGCGCCTTTATCGCCAGCAATACCCGCATCCGTTTTAAAACCTCCTCGTCGATGGGCGGCCTCGACCACGTCTGGTTCGACAACGTCGAAATAACTTGTGCACCGTGACCCCTCCGGTGAGAGGCAATGCCCGGTTTTTCGCCTAGATATTAAAGATTTAGCCGATTCCGCCGCTATTCCTATAGATAGCTATCACTATTTGTGCGAGACGGAATTTTGGCGATATCGACGTATTTGGCCAACGTGTGGTCTGCAACTGATTTTGGCGATCCGGAGCTGTCCGGTTACGCTGAAATGCAGTTGTGCCAGGACACCCGATTTGGCATTCAGGCCATGGCGGGCCTGTCGCTGCTCATGCAACTCTGCGTCGCCGTCCTGATCCTGACGCGCGGCCTGGACAACATCTACCTCTCCACCAACCTCCTTTTCGGGCTGCTCTCGCTGCACGTGCTGATCTCTGCAGCCTTCCTCAAAGACGTCCGTACACTGCACGTCCTCGGCATGGCGTTCCTGATCATCGGCGCGTTGTGTCTCACCATCCTCGCGCACCGTTCCGGCGAACTGCATGTCGGCATGATGGCGACAGCCGTCATGTTATTCGTCGCGATTCCACTCGTGCCGTGGGCGCTGCGCGAAGCGCTTATCGTTGTCGGCCTCGCCTATGCGCTACTCACGATTTCGCTCGTCGTCGTACCTGGCCGCTTCACCCCCGAATCACTGCGGATATTTCAGTTACTCATACTCGGTGCAGCCGTTATCGCGACAGTTGTGACAGCACGAAACACGTCGATTCGCCGGCAAGACCTGCGCGCGCGCTTCGAACTCGAGAACGCACACAACGATATGGAATTGTTGTCCATGCAGGATCACCTGACCGGCGCCTGGAATCGACGCTATCTCTCGGAAAAGTTTCCAGAGTTCGCACAATATTGCCTCGGTCAGCAGAAAGTCATGCACGTCGCGATACTCGACATCGACGACTTCAAGGGCATCAACGACGAATTCGGTCACCAGTTTGGCGACAAAATCCTGATGAATGTCGCCGATATATTCGTGCGGCTTCTGGGCAATCAGGGTCGCTTGATTCGCCTTGGGGGCGATGAGTTCCAGATCATCTACTGTGGCGACGGCCTCGACGGACTGATTGAAACAGCGATTGCTGATCTGCAACAGGCTTTTGCCGAAGCCGGCCTTACGAGCAAGCGTGTTGTCAGTCTGAGCGCCGGTATTGTGAGTTCCGAGCCGGGGCAGTTCCCGGATCTCGAGGCGCTCTACAAAGCCGCCGACCATGCACTCTACCAGGAGAAGGACAACCGCCCGGCCAAGCTCGACGAGACGAACCCGCTCGCCCGCACCGGAACCTGGAAACTATGAGCGTCGTCACCAAAGCTGTTTCGTTACTGAGCCCGAGATCAGCAGCCAGGAAGATCGGTCCGATTGGCATCGACTTCGGCCTGGAGGCGCTGCACCTCGTTCAACTTACAACATCTGCAGGACAGGCACCGGTCGTTCGCGCAAGAGCGTCGTTGTCATTCGACGGCCCCCGGCGTGACGTTCTGGCGAATCCGTACCAGTTCCGCAGCCTGATTAAGCGTGCACTCGCCGCCGATAACTTTTATGGACGTAAGGCCGTCATCGCGATTCCTTCCGGCATGTTTCGAACGGTCTCGATCAACTATCAATCGGCTGGCGGTCAAGACCAGGAAGCCGCCGCCGTGCTGCGCGTGATGAAAGACCGGCTCGACGGCGAGCTATCCGACTATGTGATCGATTATCTGCCCGTCAAGAGCCGTTCGAAGAACGACGAACGACTTGCGCTCGTTGCCGTGAGCGAACGCGAGCCGATCGTCGAGTTTCTCGAACTCGCACGAAAAGCGCGGTTGGACGTCGAGGCACTCGAAATCGGCCCGGTCGCAATCAGCCGCCTGGTTGGCGCATTGTCCACCGAAAGCGGCTCGGAAAATGTCCTGGTCATCAACTCCGGCCGGCGTGCAAGTTACCTGACCGTGATCTCGGGCACGGACCTGCTATTCGACCAGGAAGTCGCATTTGGCGAATACAGTCTGATTCGGCAAACTGCAGAGACGCTGGACATGTCTGAAGACATGGCACGTGACCTCATTTTGCGCAGTGGTGTTCAGTCCGCTGCTAACGCCGACTCCGTCGCGAACGCTATCGACGAAGCCGGCCTGGTCAGCACGATCTCGGAGATCCTCAAGCCGCAGTTCCTGAAGCTGGTCGAGGAAATCAAGCGTGTCTGTCTGTATGCCGCATCGGAAACGCGCGGAGGTGCCGTTGCACAGGTTTACCTTCTTGGCAGCATCGCACGCTGGCCGGGGTCCGACGGGTTACTCAGTTCGCTGACCGGCGTTGATGTTGCAAAAATTCCCGATCCACTGGCGTTATTTCCCTCACACGAAAATGAGAAAAATCCTGCTGTAGGCGCATCAGCACCTGAAATCGTCGTCGCAACCGGCGCGGCATTACGAGGTCTGCGAGACAATGGCTGAACTTGACCTGATCCCGAATGACTACCGCAGATGGCTGAGCCAGCAGACGCTCGTGCGCAGGTACGCAATCGCATTCGTCACATTCGTGGTCTTGATTGTCGTCGCTGCGTTGTTGCTCCAACACACGACGAAACTCGCGCAGGCGAAAGCACTGCAACTCAAGGCCGACAATGCGATCACGCAGCAGCAGCAGATTCAATTACAGCAGCTCAAAGACCAGCAAGCTGAGTACGAGCGCCAGTGGTCGCTGTTGCGTGGACTCCGCGCCGGCGCTGCGATTGACGACATCTTCTCGCTGATCGACCGATCGATTGTCGCTGGCGACCTTTGGTTCCTCGACTGGAGCTTTCGACGTGCCGGTGTGATCGTCGATGGAGAAAAGCGCGGTATTGAAACCGGCTATTTCATCATCGTTGCCGAGAACAGCGACCCTTTCGCGGATCCCGACCTCGAAGTTGAGACGCACATGACCATTCACGGTCAGGCGAAAGACCACCAAGCACTGTCGAAATTCGTTCGCGCACTGTTCGAGCAGCAAGACATCAAAGACGTCAACGTGCAAAGAACCTCACAAACCAACTATGCGAACGGCCATGCTGTCAACTTTGACATGACGCTCGTCCTGAACAGCGCTTACAAGGACACCTGATGCAGGAACTACTGCAAAGAATGAGTCTGCGGGAGTTACGCCTGGCGCTATTTGGGATAGGGGCAATCCTCATAGCGGCAATTGCCGCCGGCGTCCTGATTCCGAAAGTGAAAGCGGCAAGGGCGGCGAGTCTGGAGGTCAGCGTCCTTGAAGAAGCGGCTCAGGATGGCGCTGAACTCGAACGTCACCTGCAGGAACAGTATGCAAAGATCGAAGAGCTGAAATACCGATTGCACGGCGACATGGCGAATCTGCCGGTTCGGCAAGTGGAAGCGTACATCATCGGTCGCCTGCAGAAGGTCTCGTGGAATAACGACGTGGAACTGGTCAGCGTCGAACCTGCAACCGGAGAACGCGTGCAGATATTCCAGGAAATACTTTTCAACGTGCAGCTCGTTGGTCAATACGACGACCTCTATCACTGGCTGCGTGAGGCGCGCCAAGACCTCGGCTATGTCGTTGTCAAAGAGTATGGTCTGACACGGCAGGACAACGATGATGAGCAGCCATTGCTGCTTGCCAACCTGAGTCTCGCATCGTACAGGGCGGTCGAATGAGTGGAGTCACCATAAAATTTGGCGCCCTTGCTGCTGCAATGCTACTGCAGTCTTCGACCATTGCTGCGGCAGAACAGCCGCAGCTTGCACACAACCCGTTCGCGAGACCGCCATCCGAAGTGGCCGCACCCGTCCGGGCATTAATGAGAACCGATGGGTCTAAGCAGGAAATCGATCTTCGGGCAACGATGGTGGCGTCCAAAGACAAGCTGGCGAATGTCGCCGGCAAGATACTCCGTCCCGGCGATGAAGTTCAGGGGTACACGCTGGTCAGGGTTTATGAGGATCGGGCAATTTTCAGAAGGGAGGGCAACCGCTTGACCGTCTACGTCAAGCCGGATTTGCAGAAAGACGATGAATAGTTTCGAAACGACCAGAATGAAACCTCTCGTTCGCCTGATCGCCGTTCTCGGATTGCTGGCGAGCCTGGCAGCCAGCGCGCAGGAGGCGGAACACAGGCTTAGCATGACGATGAAAGACGCCGATCTGGCCGATGTCATGGACATGATCTCGCGCGAACAACGAATCAACGTATTTGTCTCGACAGACAATGATGAAACTGTCTCGTTCAGCCTGTACGACATGACCATACCGGACGCGATACGCGCGATCTCAAACGCCGCCGGCCTTGCCGTTGAGCACTACGATGGCAACTACTACATCGTCGAACGCGACGAGGCCGGCAAGTACGCGCCTGACGCGTTAACGCGAGTCCGCAGTTTTGAAATGCAGTACGTCAAGGTTGAGGAAATGCAAACGCTGCTGGAGCCGTACCTCTCCGAGTATGGCGAGATCACCGTCTTCCAGGATCGCAATATGTTTCTCGCTGAGGACACGCCGGAGTTCCTGCGCCGTATCGCTACGCTCGTCGATGACATCGATCAGGCACCAACGCAGATATTGATTGAAGCCAAGATTCTCGAGATTACGTTGACCGACGAAGACTCCTACGGCATGGACTGGATCAAACTGTTTGACAGCGGCGACGGTGACGGCGATATCGGCACGATCGGACTCAGTGACCCGACAAGCCCCGGTCTGTTCTTTGATTTTGCCACGCCGGATTTTGCCGCAACCCTCAACGCGCTGACATCACAAGGCCGGGTGCGGACACTATCGACGCCCACGCTGCTCGCAGTTGAAGGCGAAGAGTCCGAGGTCATCATTGGTGACCGCCGTGGCTACTCGGTTACGACGACGATCAATCAAGTCACGACTGAAAGCGTTGAGTTTCTTGAATCCGGCGTGATTTTGCGGGTTACACCGTCCGTCGACGTAAATGGTCAGGTCATGATGGATATCAATCCTGAAGTCAGCACCGGTGTTATCGATCCTCTTACCGGAATTCCATCGCAATCCACAACTGAGGTTACAACCAGCATGATCGTACCGGACGGCAGGACGGTTTTCGTTGGTGGGCTCATCAAGCATCGCATCGACGAAAGCAAACGCGGCGTTCCCGTGCTAGGTCGCATTCCCGTCGTCGGCCGCCTGTTTTCGAATCGACAAAAGACAAACACCAACACGGAAACCATCGTATTGATTACACCGACCATCATTGCACCGGCAACGCCGATGATAGACAAGCGGTCTCTCGACAAAATTGAAAATATTGAGCGGGACCAGAGCGAAGAAGCGGAAAAACTCGATGACGAGATGGAGCAGTTCTTCGGCGGCGGTATCGCGTCGGCCCTATAACAGCAGGATGGCTATGTAGTGACTGATGCTGCCGGCCAGAACGAACAAGTGCCAGATGCCGTGGCACCACGGGTACCAGCTGTCCAGCGCAAAGAAGACGACGCCCGACGTATAGAAAATGCCACCTGCAATCAGCCACGCAAGACTTCCCCGCGACAGAGCACCGAGAAACGAGTCC
>Ga0224508_10002223_pt1 | contig 16789 bp, 17 predicted proteins | sample SF_Jan12_sed_USG_4_FD_170157 | JGI IMG/M metagenome (GOLD analysis project Ga0224508, IMG submission 170157) | Sediment microbial communities from San Francisco Bay, California, United States - SF_Jan12_sed_USGS_21 | ecosystem: Environmental > Aquatic > Marine > Sediment | place: USA... | reverse complement strand
GTCAGCCATCGCCGAGCTCGATCCCGAGGCGATGGCCGACCCCGACCTCGACGCGATGGCTGACCTCGCTATTGCAATGGCCGCCCCGCCGCCGGGCACCGAGGCCCCCGGCGAGGCGCCGCCACCCCCGCCAAGGCCTGCCAAGGCCGAACCTGTCGGCGCCGGCGTGCCCGCGCCGCCCGACCCGGCGCCGCCCTTGAACCGCCGGGAGCGTCGCACGCTCGCGCGGCTGCGGCGGAGGGAGCGGCGGCGGGAAGAAGTGGGGTGAAAGGGGGGGGCGGGACACTAGTTCCGGGGAGACTACTCTTCGGTATCCTGTTCGGAATTTCAAGGAGCCGTGGTCGCTGAATTAACGATGCGTTTATTGATGATGTGCTACGGGACGTCAATTGGGCCATACGATTGTTATTCATGTGACTCTTGGCAATGTCGAACGGCGGTGAGCCAACAACAGCAATGAACGGACTCTTCGCCAAAGATTGGCGCCGAATGGCGGGCTGGCTTTTGCCGTTGTTCGCCGGCCTGTGGCTGAGCGGCTGCCAAGTGGCGCACATGGCGCTTCCGCAAGACTTGCAGAGCGAAACCAGCGAACTGGCCGTCGAAGGGCGGCCACTCCTGATCTTCAATGACTCATTTCAATTCGGGCCATACCACGTCACCGATGTCGATCGGGGGTGGACCAGAGGGGGAGGATACTCGGCATCGATCGGTGCGTCCGAATTCAGCAGTTCCGAAGCAACGCAAAAGTACGAGTTCTCGGTCAGTGAACCGGATCGCCCCGCCTGGGCCGTGCAATGCGCCACGACGGCCGACTGGAGTCAGTTGGAAACAGAAGGTTTCCTGGGCGGGCGCTTCGGCGTGGAGTTCTCATCCAATCAGCACCTGGTTTGCACCCTGACGCAAGACGGCGGCGGGACGCTTTCAAAGCTTGCCATGTCGCTGTCCGCATCCGCCAATGAGACGGCACTGCGGGGCATCATGATGGATGGCGCTACGCGAATCGACATATCGGGGACACACAGGCTTGACTCAACGCCCCTGCAGGTGCGTACGCCGACGGGCTACATCTTCCGTATCGGGGGCCGCCCCGTGGGCGCGGTCGAGGTCATCAACATGGGGACCGTTTGGCTCAACGACTCGGTGACGCCCGAGATCCGCTCGGCCCTTGCAGCCACATCGGCTGTTCTACTCTTGTACCAGGACATTAAGGGCTCCTGACCGCGTCGGGGTCGCGTGGCCCCCCCGCCCGCGACACCTCGAACGCTCCCATAACATCAGAGGCAACGTCAAACTAACGAGGCATTCGTTCTTGCGTTGTTGCTGGCCTCGGACCGGGGTCGGGCCTGCATAAGTGCATTATTTGGTGTGGCCAGCATCGCGTGGACATCTGCCGGCGATCCTTGCGATCGACCCCGCCGTCGCCCGGCGCGTCGGCGCCTTCGCTTACGCGACAACGCTTGCGCGGCCCTGGTCGCGGCCCTGGTCGCGGCCCTGGCTGCGCGAAGCGGGAGGGTGAAGGGGTCGTCGGGTTGGCCCATGGCGTACCTGCGTGGCCGGGCTTTTGCCCGGTTGCGGAACCAGCCCGTCGATTGCCCTAGTTCACCGGCTCATAGGTGCCGCGGATGCGTTCCTTGCCGCCAAGAGCACTGACCGGCATCACTTTGATTCGCTGCCCTTTCACATCGGCGCAGTGCGCCGCCGCGATCAGGACCGCTTTCTCGTCGTTGACGATCTTCTGTTCTTTCGCGGCATAAGCCGTGGTCGGCGTGACGATCATGGTCTTTTCGATGACCAGATACGAGGTCTCGAAGACCACCTTGGCGGTCTCGCTGCCGGGCAGGATGCAAACCCGGAAGCGCTTGGACCGCGGCAAGGAAGCGACCTCCGCGGTTTCGTCCGTGAGCAGATGGAACATGCCTTTCTGCCTGTGCGGGCCGAGCAGCTTCGCCGTCTCCGGATCGGTCGGCCCGATCTCATCCATGACGCTCTTCGAGGGCTCTTCCGCCTGCACGGCACGCCCCGCAACCAGCAGGACCAAAGCCGTCGATGCAAGAACCGCAGCTCTCTTCCAGGGCTTGAGCATGATTTTCCTCCGCTCTTGCTCGATGTCGCAGCGCCCGCCCAGAGGTGGTCCCCGAATCTCGGGCAGTTGTGCCAGGTGGGATCCGATCTCTATGAGGAGGATCTCAGGACACGGCGAAGCGCCAGGATCCTTCCGCGGCCTTCGAGGCGAAGGCTTGCGAAGCAAGCGAGTACAGCTTCTCGAGGCCCTGGCCGGCGAAGCGACGCTGGCGGAGCCGGCGGCCCGGCACAAGGTTCATCCGAACCTGATCACGAAGTGGAAGCGTCAGGCTGGCGAAAAAGAGGTCACCGCGTAAAACGGCGTAAAACGGGGACACAGTACTAATTTCCCGACAGCCGGTCATGGTCGGACCTCCGGAAATAAGTACTGTGTCCCCGAATTAGAACACGGCGTATTGCCGATCGTATCCATGGCACTGTCGTACAAGCGTCCTTGTCCGTCAGTGGCCCGAGCGTCCTGTGAAGTCATCGGCTTCCCCTTCTCAAATCGTTCGCCGATCAGATTGGCGGCAAAGGCGCCGACGCGCAAACAACGCACCTTCCGGTGAGAAACCGGGGAGGCGTTCCGGGGACCCGAGCCCCTTGATCTTCTTGTAGCGCTTCACTGACCGCTTGATGCCGGCGTCGCTCCGCCGCCCGTCCGCGCACCGCTCGCCGCGCCCCATCAACGAGGGGTTGTCATTCCCTGGCGATGGACCTAATGGTCTCGGCCAGAAGGTCTGGCGGCTTGCGGGGGGAAGGAGCGATGGGCCGGAAGAAGGACCGGGTCAGGAAGCTCGACCTGGCGCTGCAGGGCGGGGGGGCGCACGGCGCCTTCACCTGGGGCGTGCTCGATCGGCTGCCCGAAGGCGCCGAGCGGAGCTACGAAGAGGAATGATCGACATCCTCGCCATCCTGCTCGCGCTCGGCCTCTTGATGTTCCTGGCCTTCCGCGGGGTCACGCTGCTGCTGCTCGCCCCGGGCATGGCGCTGCTGGCCGCCCTCCTGACCGGCGGCCTGCCGCTGCTGGCGGCCTACACGCAGATCTTCATGACCAACACCGGCCAGTTCATCATCGCCTTCTTTCCGCTGTTCATGCTGGGCGCCATCTTCGGCAAGCTGATGGACGACAGCGGCTCGGCCCAGGCGATCGCCCGGGCGGTCATCGCCCGGCTGGGGCCGGCGCGGGCGATCGTCGCGGTCGTCCTGTGCTGCGGCCTGCTGACCTACGGCGGCGTGTCGCTCTTCGTCGTCGCCTTCGCCATCTTCCCCGTGGCCGCCGCCCTGTTCCGCGACGCCGACATCCCCAAGCGCCTGATACCCGGGACCCTGGCGCTGGGCTCCTTCACCTTCACCATGTCGGCCCTGCCGGGCACGCCGGCGATCCAGAACGCGATCCCCATGCCGTTCTTCGGCACCACCGCCTTCGCGGCGCCCGGCCTCGGCGTCATCACCGGCCTGGTCATGTTCCTCTTGGGCAGCGCCTGGCTGAACCGCCGGGCGGCCCGGGCCAAGGCGGCCGGCGAGGGCTATGGCGATCACGCCGACAGCCTGCCGGCGCGCGACCTCGTCATGCGCGAGCGCACCCAGGGCGAGGGCTTCGACATCAACGAGCTGCCGGCCCCGGCCGCCGAGCCGGCCGTCGCGGCCGGCCGGCTGCCGTCCTTCGCGCTGGCCCTGGCGCCGGTCGTGGTCGTGGTCGTCTCGAACTTCGCCTTCGTCGAGCTGGTCGTGCCGCGCCTGGACACCTCCTATCTCGCCGAGCCGCGCTTCGGGGCGACCACCATCCAGAGCGTGCGCGGCGTCTGGGCGATCATCGTGGCGCTGTTCCTGGCCATCCTGCTGCTGATCGCCGGCAACTGGCGGCGTCTTGCCGACCTGCGCGCCAGCCTGGACCGGGGCGCCGACGCGGCGGTGCTGCCGATCTTCAACACCGCCAGCCTGGTCGGCTTCGGCGCTGTGATCGCCGCGCTGCCGGCCTTCGAGCTGATCCGCGAGGGCGTGCTCTCGATCGGCGCCGGCAACCCGCTGATCTCGCTCGCCGCAGCGGTCAACGTGCTGGCGGCGATGACCGGTTCGGCCTCGGGCGGCATGAGCATCGCGCTCGACGCGCTCGGCCCGACCTACGTCGCCTTGGCGGCCGAGACCGGCGTTTCGCTCGAGGCCATGCACCGGGTGACGGCGGTGGCGTCGGGCGCGCTCGACACGCTGCCGCACAACGGCGCGGTGATCACCATCCTCGGCATCTGCCGGCTCGGCCACCGCGAGGCCTACGGCGACATCTTCATGGTCGGCATCGTCGCGCCGATGATCGCGCTCATCGTCCTGGTCACCTTGGCGAGCCTGTTCGGCTCGTTCTGAGCGCGGCTCCCTGCCGAGAAGCGCCGGCAGGAGTTCCAGGGGCTTCGCGCGCAAGAGCGCGTAGGGCCGCGGCCGCGAAAGAAGTGGAGACTCGGTTTAAATTGTCGAGCTCTCCGAGCCTCCGACCGGCACTGTGATTAAATCGAGACCCCAATTCTTACACAAACCGGTCATATCGTTTGCTAGCGACAAGATTGTTGCGCGCGTTTGCCATCTGGTTGATTCCGATTTACCTTGTCACCTAGGTTTGTATCGCACAGATCAATGAATAACGAGACAGGAGGTCTCATTGATCAAGCTGTTATGTTTCAGGGTCCCGTTCATGATAAATAGAAGAGTTATCATTTCATTCGCCTTGATCTCATTAGCTGGATGCGTAAGCAATCCACTTAATCGGGTCACATCAGACCGTTATTCGGAAACATGCTCTGTTGCTGAACGACATGGCAACTTGGGAGTTGCAGAAGAGGCATGCTATAGAGCCCTCGTGAATACGTATTGGGGAAATCTCGGAGACGAACTGAAATCTGAAAAACTTTATAACTTGGCGCGTATCAAAAGGCAGCTTTCAAAATTCTCAGAGGCGGAATCCCTATTAGAGCAATCGCTAGAAATTGAGGAAGCCAGATCTGAAGTCGTAAACGAGAAAATTGGTCGTAGGCTTGTTGAGTTGTCCATAAATTTGGCTGCGATGGGTCGCTGGGAAGAGGGCGCACTATCTCTGGAGCGGGTGGTGCCTATAGCAGACCAATATTCAGGCTCTGAAAAGGATACTATTATTATGGTTTTTATTGAATACGGTAAGCATTTCAGCCAGAGTGAGCAAGAAAAAAAAGCTAATCAATTTATTTCCCAGGCTAGAAACCTACAGAGAAACAAATGAAACATAACAAAAACGCCCAGTTCGCCGCTACGCGGCGGGGACCGCGTAAACAGCGTGCGGTTCCTGGCGCTCGACTGGAAACCCTAGATTGAGACGGCCAAATTAGGGACGGTTCCGAGAGAAGGAACGGGACCTTATGAGCAGATCACGAGCCTTCCGCCGGGACTTCAAGCCTTGGCAGGCCCCTTCGCGGGCCGGCGGGCCAGCAGCATGCGCAGGAGGACGAAGGGGGCGACCGCGGCGGCCAAGTGCTTCAGGGTGTGGCCGCTGACGGTCCGGCCGAGCAGCTCGAAGATCGCGCCGTCGAAGTGCTCGAACACCTTGGACAGGCCGTACCAGGCGACCATCCAGGCGATGGCGCGGCCGGCGGTATAGCGGTGCTCGGGAAACTGCCAGAATGCGACCGGCAGCGCGACCGCCGGGTAGAACTGCACGAAGCCGTAGAACCTGAGGTCGCCGCGCCCCAGGGACTCGCTCCAGTGCCAGTAGAACAGGCTGGCGAGGCCGAGCGCGACCAGCAGCGCCAGCAGCCAGCCGTTCCCGGCCCTGGCGTCGATGCGGTCGGCGACGACCGCCGCGCAGAAGGCCATGAAGGCGACCGACATGGGCAGGCGGTCCCACAGCAGCCGCTCGTTCGACGGCGCCCAGTGGTAGTAGGCCGAGCCCAGGGCGACCAGCGCCACGCCGAGGAAGAAGACGAGGTACGGGCGGACGTCGGGCGGCCGGTCGAAGATGCCGCGGCCTCTGCCACCGGCCAGCATGAAGAGCGCGAGGGCGCCGACCAGCGCGAAGCCGAGGTTCGAGGTCACGTCGTTGAAGTTCGGGATGCCGAGGACCGCGCGGGTGTCGGCGAAGTGGTGGTAGGCGGGGTCCTGGGGGATCGGCTCCAGGGCCAGGAGTGCGGCGAGGCCGAGGCCGAGCACGGCGATCAGCACCCAGATACGCTGCCGGAACGAGAGCTCGATGGTCGCCTCCTCCGCGGGGCCGTTCAGCGATGGAACCGTTCCGGTGGCCACCGTCGGCCCGTGTCGATGACCTCCTGGCCCTCGAGACCGCGGATGCAGCGATGATAGCCGCTGGTCCCCACGGTCCAGCCCCGCCCTTCGCATTCGGCGCGGTGGGCGGGAAGCGGCTGGCGCGGTCCCTGCGCGCAGCCCGAGAGCGCGACGAGGCAGACCGACAGCATGAGGGCCCGGATCATGCCGGGTCTCCGGGCACGCGGCGGCCGCGTTCGGCAAGGCGAGTTTGCAGGAGTCGTCTCCTGAAGGTTGCGCCCCTGGCGAAGCGAAATGCTATCATGATCGGCCGGCGGTTGCGAAGGGGCCTTGGCCGGTCGAAACGCCTTGCGGTCGCCCGCGCACGCGGATTTGAAACAAACGCCGGTTTCGTGTGTTATTCCCTCAAAGGAACCATGCGGCGGGCGCGCTGGAACGGCCGGCGGGACCGCGCGAAGGACGGGACGGACGGATGAACGGAAAGCCAAGAGCGAAGGGCCGCGTCCTGCGCGCCTGCCGGAGCGTTCACGGCTGGCTGGGCGCGCTGGTGCTGCCCTGGGTGATCGTGATCGGCGCGACGGGCCTCTACCTCAACCATTCCAAGGCGGTGCTGCCGCTCTTCGGCCCGCAGGCCTTCTCGGAAAGCGGCTTCGAGGCCGAGCGGCCGGCGGCGCCGATCACCCGCGAGCGGGCGCGCGCCCTGGCCGAATCCGTCTGGCCGGAAGACCCGATCCGCAAGATCTCGGAGAAGGACTATCACGGCCGGCCGAGCTTCTACGTGGAGAAACGCCGGGGCAAGGTCATCCTGTCGATCCCGACCGGCCATTACTATCTCAAGACCCGCTACACGCGCCGCACCTTCTCGCCCCAGGGCCAGCTGCTGCACAGCAAGACCTACTGGGGGACGATCTTCAAGGACCTGCACCGCAGCGGCTGGCTGGGCTGGGGCCTCGGCACCTGGCCGGCCGACCTGGTCAGCATCGCCATGGTGGTCTTCGGCCTGACCGGCTCGATGATGTGGTGGGTGCCCAGGACGCGCCGTTTCCTGCGCAAGAGGCAGGCGCCGGGAAACGGCCGCTAGCCAAGAGCGAAATAAGGGGACACAGTACTTAATTTGGCCGGCGCCCCGGGCTGTCGAGTAAAAAAGTACTGTGTCCCCTTATTTGGCGCCCCTTTACGCGGCTCACGCGGCCGTGTCGCGGGGGCATTCGAGGGCCTGGCGCAGCTGCTGGGCGGTCAGGTCGAAGGTCTGCTCGAGCTGGGCCTTCAGGGCCGGCGACAAGGCGATCAGCCTGGAGCGGCCGTCCTGCGGGTTGTCGCGCTCCAGGAGGTGGCCGCGCGCGACGGCCCGCTCGACGTACTTCTTCGCGGTCTGCGAGCTCACCCCCGGCATGAAGCGGTAGCAGTCGGTCTTGCAGACCGGCTCCTCCGCCTTCAACCAGATCTCGGTGAAGAGGTCGAAATAGTTCGGCGACTGGAACTCGTCGTCGTGCAGCACCCTCTGCCAGTGCAGCCCGACCTGTTTCAGCGCCTGGGCGAAGACCCGCCGGTCCTCGTTGCTCGGCTGGCGAGACATGTTTCCCTCCTCGGGGTCCCTGGCCCCGCATCCTCCCTCGACCCGCGCCGCACCGGGCGCGCGGCCCCTCGTGCATCATCTGCCCCATCTGCGCGATCATTAAACACTAAACTTACGAACAATTTCTGTTCAAATTGGGTTAAAATAATGGCCTGTAAATTAAGTATAATCCGCGACAATTCTTAAGAGTCTGCGGCGAGTCCAAGCAAACCGAAAGCGCTCTGGCGGGCTGCTGAAGAAGTCTGCAGCGGCCCGTTGCCCTCGTCCTTCGACAAGCTCAGGATGAGGACAACTCCTTGAAAAAGCTCTCCCTCACACTGAGCCCCCTCATCCCGAGCTTGTCGAGGGACGAGGGACGAAGTGGGAGGGTGAGCCTTCGCACGATTTCAGCAACCTGCTAGCGGGCCGGTTCCGCCAAGACCGGGAACGCTTTAGACTCGGGCCGAAACGAGTCGCGAAGCCGCCGTGGAGGGCGCGCCATGCAGGACGGCAGGCAGGAGATCCACACGCTGGAAATGCACACGGGCGGCGAGCCGGTGCGCATCGTCACCGAGGGCTATCCGCCGGTCCCGGGCGCGACGATCCTGGCCAAGCGGCGCCACGCCCGCGAGACCCTCGACCACCTGCGGCGCTTGCTGATGTTCGAGCCGCGCGGCCATTTCGACATGTACGGCGTGATCCCGGTCGAGCCGGACCTGCCCGAGGCCGACCTCGCCGTGCTGTTCATGCACAACGAGGGCTATTCCACCATGTGCGGCCACGCGGTCATCGCGCTGGGCCGCTACGCGGTCGACCGGGGTCTGGTCGCGGCGCAGGAGCCGGAGACCGAGGTCCGGATCCAGTGCCCCTGCGGCCTGGTGACCGCGTTCGTGGAGGTGCGGGACGGCCGCTCGGGGCGGGTGCGCTTTACCAGCGTGCCGGCCTTCGCCTTTGCCCTGGAGCGCGGGATCGAGACCCGGACCTATGGTCCGGTGACGCTCGACATCGGCTACGGCGGCGCGTTCTATGCCCTGGCGCCGGCCGAGCAGCTCGGCCTCGACGTGCGGACGTCAAGGACCCGCGACCTGGTCGACGCGGCGGCCGAGATCACCGCGGCGGTCAAGGCCCAGGTGGCCCTCGAGCACCCGGACGACGCCGACCTCGCCTTCCTCTACGGCACGATCCTGACCGACGGCCGCGATGCTGCCGGTGGCGCGCCCAGCGCCAACATCTGCGTCTTCGCCGAGTCCCAGGTCGACCGCAGCCCGACCGGCTCGGGCGTCACGGCCAGGATCGCCGTGCAGCACCGCCGCGGCCAGACTGCGCTCGGCGAGAGCCGCAGCTTCGAGAGCGTGACCGGCGCCGTGTTCACCGGCCGGGCACTGGCCGAGACGCGGGTCGGCCGCTTCCCGGCGGTCGCCGTCGAGGTCGCGGGCGAAGCGCACTACTGCGGCGAGGCCCGCTTCTTCCTCGAGCCCGGCGACCGGATCGGCCAAGGCTTCCTGCTGCGATAAGCGCCGGGTGGGCCGCCGCCGACACCGCGGCCCGGCCACCCGCGAACCATTTTCGCTCGCACCGCTCAGGGCCACTCCCGTGGCCCGGCGGCGCCCTAGTCCGGCCGCCGCGCCAGCAGGGGAATCAGGAACACGATACAGGCGACCAGGAAGAAGAAGCCGCCGAGCAGGCCGAGCGGATCGCCGCTGCGGAGCGCCGCCAGCATGAAGAAGACCGCCGAGACGATGAACAGCCCCCAGCCCGAGAGGTTGAACTTGCGCCGCCTGTCCTCGTCCATGCCCGCCGCGTCCCAAAGCCGAAAGATGTGGTCGCCGCCGCGCATAATGCCGCTTGAGAAACCGGAGGGAAACCGGGACTGGCTCCTTGTCGCGCCAGCGGTATGGTGCCTGTCCCGCTTTCCCGGGCCGCCGCGAAGGCCGCGGCCCGCCGGTCCGCGAAAATGGGGACAGCGAAAATGGGGACAGGCACACGGCCGCTGGCGCGACCGCGAGCCAGTCCCCGTTTTGGCTCGGCGAGCCAGTCTCCATTTTCGCTCGCATCGCTCATGGCCGCTCCGGCGGCGCGGCGGCGCGCCTGAGGCGGTCGTTGATCGCGGCGCCCAGGCCGTGCTCGGGCACCGGCATGACGGCGATGGCCTCGAGCTCCGGCCGGTCGAGGGCGTGCAGCTGGGCGAAGAGGTTCGCGGCGGCCTCGGCGAGGTCGCCGCCCGGGCTGAGGTTCAGCGTGACGGCGGCGCCGGCGGGCGGGTCCGGGCCGAAGGCGAGCAGGGCCTCCCTCGGGCCGGCCGTACGCGCGTCGAGGCGGAGCGGCAGGGCCGGCGCATAGTGGCTCTCGAGCTGGCCCGGCGATTTGACCGCGTCGTCGGCATTCGGCCCGGTCAAGGGGCCGAGCACCGTCTCGAGCGCTTCGCGGGTGACCGCGCCGGGGCGCAGCAGCACGGGGGGCGTTCCGGTCAGGTCGAGCACGGTCGATTCCAGGCCGAGCGGGCAAGAGCCGCCGTCCAGGATCAGCGGGACGCGCTCGCCCAGCGACGCGGCGACGTGTTCGGCGGTGGTCGGGCTGATGCCGCCCGAGCGGTTGGCGCTGGGCGCGGCCAGCGGCCGGCCGCATCGGCGCAGTAGGGCCTCGGCCAGCGGGTGGCCCGGTACCCGCAGCGCCAGGCTGTCGAGCCCGGCGCTGCACAAGAGCGAGACAGGGCAGCCGGGCGCGCGCGGCAGCACGAGAGTTAGGGGACCGGGCCAGAAGCGTGCGGCCAGATCCCGGGCCCGCGCGTCGAAGACCGCGAGGCCTTCGCCCGCCGCGGCCTCGGGCAGGTGGACGATCAGGGGGTTGAAGCGCGGCCGACCCTTGGCCTCGAAGATCGCCGCTACGGCCCGGTCGTCGGTCGCGTCCGCGCCCAGACCGTAGACCGTCTCGGTCGGAAAGGCGACGAGCCCGCCGGCGCGCAGCAGCGCCGCCGCCGCCTCGAGCGCCGCCTCGTCGGCCGGCCGCACGTTCGGGAATTCGGTCATGGCGGCGCAGTCTAGCCGAACGGTTGGACAAGGAAAGCACGGGGTGGGAGGAGTCCGGGGACGTCGACGAGGCCCCAAACACGACGGGAGCCGGCCTTTGCGGTCGGCTCCCATACTTTTGCTCTCTATGCTCCGGCGCCGTCAGCCCGCGAAGGGGATGTAGGCTAACCGTGAGAGTCACCGCACAGGCACTGCGGCGGCTAAATCGTCACCGGCCAAGCCGGCCACGTGACGAAATCCTGCGCCTATGGTTAACGCGCGTCAAGACCCTTTAAGTGCGGCACGGCATAAAAACGCGGTCTTGTGTCCGGGTCGGCGCGGGCGCACACTCGTCGGTGCCTTGCGAAACGCGTGGGGGGCACATCATGACCGCGAAGATCTTTACAGTCGCGCAGCAAAAGGGCGGCGCCGGCAAGACGACCATGGCCGCGCACCTGGCCGTGGCCTACACGGCGGCCGGCAAATCCGTCGCCGCGATCGACATCGACCCGCAGGAGTCGCTCAGCCAATGGTATCGCCTGCGCGAGGCGCGCTTCGGCGACGCCGGGGCCGGCCTGCTGGTCAGCGCGCTCAAGGGCTGGCGCCTCAAGAACGAGGTCGAGCGCCTGGCCCGCGAGCACGACGTGGTGATCGTCGACAGCCCGCCCCACGCCGAGACCGAGGCCCGGATCGCGGTGCGCGGCGCCGATCTGGTGATCGTCCCGGTGCAGCCGACGCCGATGGACGTCTGGGCGACCCGGGCGACCCTGGAGCTGGCGGCGGCCGAGAAGGTGCCGGTGCTGGTCGTGCTCAACCGGGTGCCGCCGCGCGCCAACCTGACCGAGGAGATGATCGGGGACCTGCGCGCGATCCACGGCGGCGTTGCCGAGACCCGGCTCGGCAACCGGGTGCTCTACGCCGCGGCGCTCGCCCAGGGCCGCGCGGTCGGTGAGGTCCAGCCGAAAAGCCCCGCCGCCGCCGAGATCGGCGCCCTCGCCGAGGAGATCTGGCGCCGCGCGCGCTAGATCGGTCGGGCCCGGCTCGACACTTCCCCTCGAAACGGAGGGAAACCGGGACTGGCTCGTTTTCGCGTGAGCGAAAAGGTGCCTGTCCCGCTTTCCCGGCCCGCCGCCGGCACCGCGGCAGGCCGGTCCGCGAAAAAAGGGACAGGCACGAGTTCGCTGACGCGAAGTCGAGCCAGTCCCCATTTTCGCTCGCACCGCGGCGAATCGCCCGGTCACTCCGGCGCCGGCGAGCTGCGGAAGAAGTCGCCGGTCTCGGGATCCATGATCCACAGCTCGCCGTTCGAAATATCGAACCAGGCGCCGTGGAGACTGAGGCGCCCTTTCTTCTCGAGGATCGATACGCAGGGGAAGGTCCGCAGGTTGTCGATCGAGTAGCGGATGGAAATGCGCTCGAGGGCGGTCTGCCGCTCGGCGCTCGTCATCCACTGGTTCTCGCCGACCGCCTCGGCCGCGGGCGCGAGCAGCTCCATCCACTTGCCGATGAAGTCGCCCGGCGACAGCGGTTCGGCGGAGGACCCCAGCGCCGCTTCGACGCCGCCGCAGCGGCCGTGGCCCAGCACCACGATGTGCTTCACCCGAAGGCTCTGGACCGCGAACTCGAGCGCCGCGGAGGTGGCGTGGAACCGGCCGTCAGGCCTGTGCGGCGGCACGAGATTCGCGACGTTGCGGATGACGAAGATCTCGCCGGGCCGGGCATCGAAGATGGTTTCCGGCGCGGCGCGGGAGTCGCAGCAGGCGATGACCAGCACCTCCGGTTTCTGGCCCTGCTCGGCCAGCGTCCGATAGCGTTCGCTTTCCGAGGCGAACTTGCCCCGTCTGAACGCGCGGTAGCCTTGGAGAAGGGCAGGGGGAAAGGCGGTCATGGGCCCGGGAATCGATTCGTCGCCATCGCCGGATCATAGCAGAACCGCGTCGGCGCGTGATACCAAAGGCGCTCCGCTAGGGGAATATCGGGGACAGTATACTTTTTAGGCTTCCTATGTCCGCGCACGCGGTTGGACTGCACCCCTGTACTGAGACAGGAAACTAGGGACAGTTGGTGTGTAGTGACATGGTCTGCTGCGCAGCAGCCCGTGTCACCTGGTTGTCTTGCTCGAACTCCATGGGCGATCTGTAGGCCAGCGCCGAGTGGAGCCTTTGGCGGTTATAGACCTGCTCGATGAAAGCGCCAATATCGCGTCTGGCGTGCTCGAGGTTCCGGTAGGCCCGGCCTTCCACCTGCTCGGTCTTGAGGGTCTTCATGAAGCTCTCCGCCATGGCGTTGTCATAAGGGCAGGCGACCCGGCTCATGGAGGGCAGGATGCCGTGGGCCTCGAGGCGGGCGATGTAGTCGCCGCAGGCGTACTGCACACCGCGGTCGGAGTGGTGGACCAGGCCGCCGGGGACGACCTCGCGCTCCAAGAGCGCCCTGTCCAGGGCCTGGAGCACGAGGCTCGCCTGCAGGTGCGTTTCCATGGCCCAGCCGACCACGCGCCGGCTGTGGGCATCGAGGACCACCGCCAGATAGGCGAAGCCTTCTTGCAGCCGGACATAGGTGATGTCCGCCACCCAGAGCTGGTTGACCGCCGTGGTCTCGAGCTTGCGCGCGAGGTTGGGATAGACCCGAAAGCGGTGCGCGCTGTCGGTCGTCGCCGGGACGAAGGCCCGCTGGCGCAGGCACAGCAGGTTGTCCTCGCGCATCAGCCGCAGCACCCGCTTGCGGTTGACGCACCAGCCCTCGCGCCGCAACAGGACCGCGATCCGGCGATGGCCGTAGTGCCGATGGGACAGCGCCAGGCGCTGGATCGCATCGCGCAGCTCGGCCTCCTCGAGGCGCGGCGCCGAGGCCCGCCAATGCCGGTAGTAGCCCGCCCGGCTCACCTCCGACAGCATACACATCCGTTCCACCGTCAGTCCGCCTTGCCGCCGCGCCCAGGCCTGGACGAGGCCGTGGACGCCGTCCCGCCAGGCCGATCGCTCGGCCCGCGGGAGGTCTCGAAGAGCCGCAAGGCGTGCCTGAAAAAATCCGCTTCCAGCGCCTGCTGGCCAACCTTGCGCTCCAGCTCGGCGATCCGCAGCCGTGCCGCCGCAAGCTCGTCACCGGGGCCAGATGTCCGGGAGCCGCGCGCGCCGCCAGACTTCGCACCGACCACAACCGACCCCTTGCGCGGACGACCCGGCCCTCGCAACGCCTCCGGGCCGCCGGCGCGAAAGGCGTCGCGCCATTCGTAAAGCAGCTTGCGCCGAACACTCAACTCGCGCGAAAGCGCCGAAACATTCTCCCCACCCTCCATGCGAGACAGGGCCGCAAGCTTGAATGCACGGCTGAAAACTCGTGATCTGCTCATAAGGTCCAGTTCCTCCTTTCGGAACTGTCCCTAATTTAGCTGTCTCACTTTCGGGGTCCACTCCAGGAGCCAGTCCCTCTTTCCCTCCAAGAGGAGCGTTCGAAGAACGCGTTTCGAAGGATAGGCCGGGATTTGCGGCGTCGGGCCGCGCCATGAGACTTAAAGGGCGAAGCCATGATCGGGATTCGGAAGATCGACCATGTCGGCATCCGCGTGCGCGACAAGCACCGCTCCATTGCCTTCTACGAGGATCTGGGATTCGCGCTGATCGTCGATACCGGCTTCGAGAAGGGCCACCCGATCATCATGCGCCACCCTTCGGGGATCGTGCTCAATCTCCTGGGGCCGGGCACCGAGGACAAGGACGAGAACGTCCTGATGGATGTCGAGCGCAAGTACGCGGGCTATACCCACATGGCCCTCAGGATCGACTCTCTGGCCGAGACGGAGGCATTCCTGGCGGAAAAGGGGATCGAGATCACCGGGCGCTTCACCTTCAAGGACATGAACGCGATCTTCATCCGCGACCCGGACCGCAACGTCATCGAGCTTGACGAATATCCCGGCGAAGATCCCGTCTCCCGCCTCACCGCCCCGGACGACGATTGCGAGGCGTACGACGCGCACCCGTGAGGGCGGGGGGTCGAGTGCGGCGGGTGCGGCTAGCGCGGTCTGGGATGCCGCCCGATCCCACGCCGGCCCGTCGATCGGCACCCCCCGGGCCGACCCTGACCCTCACGGATCCATCGGGTCGAACAGGCTGTTGGGCCCCGGCGCGGTGTCGAAGGGATCGACGCTCGCGTTGGGGTACCAGTTCCAGTGCCAGGACCACATGATGTAGTACTCGATGAAATCCCGGACGGTCGCGTTGGGATGGGCGGCGTGGGCCTCGTAGAGCGCCTCCGGCGTGCGGGTGATGTCCGTGTCGTTCATCTGGACGTCGGCCGCCACCGCGTCGGCGTCGAACACGATGAAGCGCTCGTTCTCCGCGGTCCAGGGCTGCCATTCCACGGGCTGGTCCTGCTTTTTCGTGATCTTGCCCCGCGGGTGGTGGATGAACTCGGCCAGATAGGACTTGGCCGCAAGCGACAGCGCCTGGCGTCCCGGGAGGTTCTCGTCGGTGTACTCGTAGCGGTCGACCGAATCGCCGTCGGCGAGGCCGAAGAACTTCTGATAGAAGAAGTTGGACTCGGCGACATGTATCGCGCCGTTGTAGAACACCCAGGCATCCTCGGAGGGGATCCCGTAGACCTTCGCCGGGTCCGATCCCCAGTCGAAGCGGTAGACGTAGATGTCGACCTTCTGGTTGGCGGCCGCCTTGGCCAGGTTCCGGGCCGAGAGCTGGGCGCCGATGTAGGTGTCGACCTCGTCGATCAGCTCGGTCGAGAAGGTGTAGTTGGCCTTGAAGGCCTCGGCCGTCGGGCCGAACTTGCTGTAGAACTCTGCGAGGTAGCCATAGGCCGGGTTGGTGTTCTCCACGGCCTCGGTGACCAGCTCGTCCAGGGACTTGTTTTGCTGGTAGTTGAACGGCCAGGCGGCGTTCCACAGGTTGTTCTCGTTCTTGGTCGTGCCGACGATGACCGGCTTGGGAAAGACCTTGCCTTCCGAGAAGTCCGCGAAGTCCAGATCGTCCGGCAGGACGAAGCCGTCGCCGATGCAGTAGACGAACTCCGGCCGGTCTTGCGAGAACTGGACGATCGGCGGCGGGATGAAGTCCGATCCCGAGACGATGTCGTCGCGGTAGAAGTCGCCCCAGTTGATCGAGCCCCAATAGGCGTTGCGGTAGACGTCGGTGATCTCCTTGGCGGTCTTGCCGTAGAAATAGTCGCGGATGTCCTGGTCGCTCATGCTGCTCTCGACCAGCGCCTTGGCGGCGGCGGTGTCGGCCGCGGCGCCGTCGGCGACCAGCAGGTTGTAGAGCACCTGCTTCGAGGACTTGAAGGCCGCGGCGACCGGGCGGATGCCCGGAAAGTTGCTCTCCAGGATCGCCTTCTGGAACAGGTCCTTGGCGAGCGGCGTGTGCATCAGATAGGACACGTTCTGCGCCCCGGCCGAGGCGCCGGCGATCGTCACGTTCCTGGGATCGCCGCCGAAGGCTCCGATGTTGTCTTGCACCCACTTGAGGGCCTGGATCTGGTCGAGCGTGCCGAAGTTGCCCGAATCGTCTCGCTTATCGCCGCTCATGAGGGCGGGATGCGAGAACCAGCCCATCGCGCCCAGCCGGTAGTTGATGGTGACCACGACGGCGTCGTAGGCATGCGCCACGGTGTACCAGGAGCCTTCGCCGGAGCCGCCGGTATTGCTGCCGCCGTGGATATAGAAGAAGACCGGGAGGTTCTTCTTCGTGGTGTCGGGGCGCCAGATGTTTAGGTAGAGGCAGTCCTCGGCCCCGGTGCCGCCGCCGCGCGGCTGAAAGCACCGGCTGCCGTAGTCGCCGGCGTCCCGGACGCCCGCCCAGGCCTGCGGGTCCTTGGGCGCCTTCCAGCGCGCGGGGCCGACCGGCGGCGCGGCATAGGGTATGCCCAACCAGACCACCGTGTCGAAGCCCACGACGACGCGGCCCTCGACCATGCCGAA
>Ga0224508_10002222_pt1 | contig 16790 bp, 12 predicted proteins | sample SF_Jan12_sed_USG_4_FD_170157 | JGI IMG/M metagenome (GOLD analysis project Ga0224508, IMG submission 170157) | Sediment microbial communities from San Francisco Bay, California, United States - SF_Jan12_sed_USGS_21 | ecosystem: Environmental > Aquatic > Marine > Sediment | place: USA... | reverse complement strand
AACGTTCGGGGTTGTCAAGCCGAGATGCATGTCGTTCGCAACGATGGCGCGGCCCGAATCGGTAAGTGCGCCGGCCACCGCCCAGTTGTTGCTGCCAACGATGAAGTCGTCACTGCTTTCAGAAAATCTGCTTCCGGACGTCAGTGGGATAGAACTAGCAGTGGACAGATCGATGGCAAGCGGTATCGGCGCCGCACTCCTTGGCACCCCATCCAACGGCGCATCCCAGCTGGTCCCGTCCGGATACAGGAAGTCGAACAGGGGCTGTGGCAGGACTTTGTGGGCCAGTCCGCGTCGCGAGTCGCGGTTGGCACGATCATCGTTGAGTTCGAGAAACATTGTATAGGCCACAAGCAGGGAGTCTTCCGGCTCCCAGCCGCGTGGTGTGGTCCGGAGCAACAGATACTCGAATGGACGGGCTGCAAGGCTGGCCAGCCCGTCGTTGACGCCGGCTACGTAGGCCGTGATCATTTCAGTATCGAAAGCTGGCAGTCGTGCGGCAACTGCGCGGGCACGATTACGAAACCTGTGCAGTCGATTTCGTTTATCGAGCGGCAATGCGACGGGTCCAAATAACTCGGCCAGTTCTCCTGCGGCCCGACGCCGGCTCAGGTCCATCTGAAAATAACGATCCTGCCCGTGAACGAAGCCGGTCGCATAAGCCAGATCGGGGCGATTCCCCGCCGTGATAACCGGGATTCCGGCGACATCGCGTTCAATCACCACCTGGGCCTGAATATGACCGGACCGAATCTGACCATCGAGTTGCGGCAGGCTGCCCTGCAATACGAGATAGCCCGTCAACGCCGTAACGGCAATCAGGATCACGGAGCAGGTAACAAGCCGTTTCAGGAATCGCATACTTTAAGAATAATGATCAGATCGATGAATTGACGCTGATGATTTTCATCGAGTTTGTGCCGCCCGAGACGCCGCTCAGGTCGCCCTTGGTAAAGATGACGAGGTCACCCTCATCGACCAGTTCGTTCGACAACAGAGTCGAGAAAATATCACGATAGAGCGATAGCGGGTCGGTAAGTCCAATTTTGAAAGAAACCGGGTAGACACCACGGTACAGCGTGACCCGCCGATTGGTTGCATCGTGCGGCGTAAACGCATAAATGGGAATATCGGATCTAATCCTGGACATCCAGAGTGTCGTCGAGCCGGATTCCGTCAAAGCAATAATCGCTTTTACGTCGAGGTGATTCGCGGTGTACATGACTGCCATCGCGATGGCTTCGTCCACTTCCTCAAACCGGTCATCCAGTCGGTGGGTGGTACGACCTCTCGCCAGCAAGTACTTTTCGGCGCCCTTGCAGACGTCACTCATGGCGGTCACCACGGCGACGGGATAGTCACCGACGGCAGTTTCAGCGGAGAGCATGACGGCATCGGTTCCGTCCATGACAGCATTTGCGACGTCGGATACTTCTGCACGAGTCGGAATCGGATTACTGATCATCGACTCCATCATTTGCGTCGCAGTGATAACCACCTTGTTCTTGTATCGCGTAAGGCGAATGATGCGTTTTTGCATACCCGTCAGTTCGGCATAGCCCATCTCGACACCAAGGTCGCCCCGGGCAACCATTATGGCGTCGGCCGCATCGACAATTTCATCAATACAATCCAGTGCCTCGACTCTTTCGATCTTGGCGATGACCTTGCCGGTGCCGCCCGCTGCATGGAAAATCGACCGTGCTTCTTCTACATCCGCGGCGCTGCGAACGAATGACACGGCAAGATAGTCCATGCCCGATTCCGCGGCAAAGCGAATGTCGTCGCGATCCTTGTCTGTCAGTGCCGGCGCGGATAACCCGCCACCTTGTCGGTTGATGCCTTTATGGTTAGAAAGAATGCCACCGACGATAACGACTGTATTGACTCTCGTGCCATCGACATCGGTGACTTTTAACGTCATCTGGCCATCGTTCAACAGCAGGATGTCATCCGCTTTGACGTCCTCATGCAGATTGTCATAGGCAACACCAACACCTTCACTGTTACCTGCATGGTTATCCAGCGACGAATCGAGGAAGAAACAATCTCCGTCCGCCAGCGTTACACTGCTGTTTTCGAATCGCTTGACGCGAATCTTGGGGCCTTGCAAATCACCGACGACGCCAACGAATCTGCCGCAATCGCCGGCGACTTCACGAAGCAATTCCAGGCGTTTTTTCTGCTCCGCATGATCGCCGTGCGAAAAATTTAGCCGGGCTACATCCAGGCCGGCGTTGATCATTTCATGGAGTGTCTTTGCCTCGTCGGTCGCCGGGCCGAGCGTCGCGATTATCTTTGTTCTGCGCAGCATGGGCGCGATTATTGCACAGTAAACCTGAGCGCTGCGGACTTTCCCTTGCAGAGCGATGAAAAAGCCGTCCTGACTTTTTCATCGGCGCGATCCGAAAATTGCGATTTTCGAATCGCTCACATTTTCAATGGCATTTGGCCATGGAAAATGACGTTACATCCCTGTACCGTCCAGCAGACTACAGGAAAACCAGTTTTTCGGTTATCTGCTGGATACGTGACGGGAATTACAGGTAAGCTGGATGCCATGCAAACGTTAATGCCACCCAATACAAGAACCTGCTTATGATCAATCGCCGTCGTTTTATGCAGACCATTGCAGTCGCGGCCGCCGTCCCGGCTTCCGGAGCGGCCCGTGCCGGCACCAACGCCCACACTCGCTTTGGCAATTTGCGGCCTGATCCAAACCGCATTCTCGATTTGCCCCGAGGATTCTCCTACGAGGTCATTTCCCGGCAGGGCGAGGAAATGGACGATGGTCTGCTCGTTCCGGCCCGGCATGACGGCATGGCGGCGTTCACGGGCGAGGACGGTACGATCCGCCTTGTCTGCAATCACGAGAACCCGGCACGCGTGCAAAGAATGGGGGCCTTTGGCGCTGACGCGGAGCGTCTCGACCGGATCGATGCCGCGAAAGTGTATGACTACGGAAAGGGCAGCACGCCCGGCACCGGCGGCACAACGACGATTGTTTACGACCCCAAAGAACGGCGCAGAAAACGCATTCACTTAAGCCTCGCCGGGACAGAGATAAACTGTGCCGGTGGACCTACGCCGTGGGGAAGCTGGCTGTCCTGTGAAGAAATATTTCGCGACCCGGGCTCGAATTTCGAATGGAGCGGTATTGCGAACCGCGAGCAGAAGCACGGCTACATATTTGAAGTGCAGCCCGCATTGGACGGCCCATCGGATCCGGTGCCATTGAAAGATATGGGACGCTTCGAGCACGAAGCGGCGGCAGTCAATCCTGCCACCGGAATCGTCTACCTGACCGAGGACCGTCACCAGAGCCTGCTGTATCGATTCATTCCCAAAGTAGCGGGCAATCTCCGGGAAGGCGGCCGTCTGCAGGCGCTGGGAATAAAAGACATGCCGGATTTCGATACCCGCAACTGGACCGGCAGGCAAAAGTTGCAGCCCGGGTCCTGGCTCGACGCTGTCTGGGTCGATCTTGACAATCCGGACGTCGCCGAGAACGATTTGCGTTTTCGTGGTAGAGAAAAAGGCGCCACGATTTTCGCGCGTGGCGAGGGATTGTGTTACTCGGACGGCGACATTTTTTTGACGGCGACCATCGGCGGAGCGGAACGTCTTGGCCAGGTGTTCAACTATCGTCCAAGTCCGGACGAAGGAACGCCTGCCGAAAAAGGCAATCCCGGCTCGTTGCAATTACTGGCGGAATCCACGGGCGACAGCTTGCTGCGACACGCGGATAACCTGACGATGAGCCCGTGGGGCGACCTCGTCGTTTGCGAGGATACGGCCGGGCATTGTGGCCTTATCGGTTTGCAAATGGATGGCACACAGTATCCGATTGCCGATAACGCCTATACCAGTTCTGAACTGGCCGGGGTGTGTTTCTCTCCGGACGGTTCGATCCTGTTCGTCAACATTCAGGAAAAGGGCATTACCGTAGCCGTCTCCGGTCCCTGGACGAGCTAGCAGCGCGTTAATAAAGGCCCGGCGGGTGCGATACGGCGCTACGCATCCTGCGCGCGTTGTTCGAGAATTTCTACCGCCGGCAATTTCTTGCCTTCTACAAATTCCAGGAACGCACCGCCACCGGTCGAGATGTACGATATGTCGTCGGCGACGCCGTACTTGTCGATCGCTGCCAGCGTGTCTCCGCCACCGGCCACCGAAAATGCCGGACTTGCTGCGATAGCCTCTGCGAGCACTTTGGTACCTTCGCCAAATTGATCGAATTCGAAAACGCCAACCGGACCGTTCCAGATAACGGTACCGGCACCCGCAACAATGTCTGCAAACTGCAGTGCTGTCTGCGGCCCGATATCAAGCACCAGTTCATGACTACCGATGTCATCCACCGCTTTGATAGTGGCGCCCGCATCGGGCGAAAACTCGGATGCAACAACGACATCGACCGGCAACGGAATCTTGGCACGGTCGTCAGTATTACTGGCAAGATCGCGGGCTGTATCGAGCATGTCGACTTCGTGTAACGACTTGCCAACCTTGTGGCCCGCCGCAGCGATAAAAGTGTTTGCGATGCCACCACCGACAATCAGCTGGTCGACGATATCGGCCAACGCATCAAGGACTGTTAGTTTGGTCGATACCTTGGATCCGCCGACAATGGCCACCAGCGGCCGCTGCGGGTCATCGAGCGCCTTTTCCAGCGCAGCAAGTTCACCGGAGAGCAGTGGCCCTGCACAGGCTATGGGCGCGTATTTGGCAACGCCATAAGTGCTGGCCTGTGCACGGTGTGCCGTTCCGAAAGCGTCCATGACGAAGACGTCACACAGCGCCGCCATCCGTTTTGACAACGCATCGTCACACGATTTCTCACCACGCAGAAAACGGACGTTCTCGAGCAGACAGACCTTGCCGGGCGCAATGTCGACGCCGTCAATCCAGTCGGTGACTAGTGGGACTTCAGTTCCGAGCAATTCGGCCAGCCGGGCTGCAACGGGGCCGAGTGAAAACTCAGCCGAAGGATTGCCCTCCGCAGGACGGCCAAGATGTGACATCAGCATGACAGCCGCACCGGACTCAAGCGCCATCCGGATTGTCGGCAGCGCGGCGCGAATCCTGACGTCGCTCGTGATTTGCCCGTCGGCGAGCGGGACATTGAGGTCTTCACGAACAAGCACACGCTTTCCCGCGAGATCGAGATCGCGCATATCGATGACCGGCATATCAGGCGATTCCGCAGAGGAGCAGCAGTCTATTCCGCGTTGTACAGCGCCACCGCGGTGTCGAGCATGCGATTCGAGAATCCCCACTCGTTGTCATACCAGGCACACACTTTAACGAGCGTGCCCTGCATGACCTTGGTCAGGCCCGCATCGTAGGTCGATGAAGCCGGATCATGGTTGAAGTCGACCGATACCAGCGGTTCATCGTTGTATGCGAGGACACCTTGCAGGTCGCCTTCACTTGCTTCTTTCATGACCGCATTGATTTCCTCGATGCTGGTTTCGCGTTCGGCAACAAAACTCAGATCGACTGCCGATACATTGATCGTCGGCACGCGCATTGAAAATCCGTCGAGGCGACCGGCGAGTTCCGGCAACACGAGTCCGACGGCCGCCGCTGCACCGGTTTTGGTGGGTATCTGGGACATCGTCGCAGAACGTGCGCGACGCAGGTCGGAATGGAAAACGTCCGTTAGCACCTGGTCGTTCGTGTAGGCGTGGATGGTTGTCATGATGCCGTGCTTCACACCAATCTTTTCATGCAGGGGCTTGACCAGCGGTGCGAGACAATTGGTCGTGCACGACGCATTCGAGATGACTGTGTGACTGCTTTTCAGCGTGTCGTGATTGACGCCGTACACGATGGTCGCGTCCATTTCGCCACTGCCCGGCGCCGAAATGATGACTTTCTTTGCGCCGCCTTCGATGTGCTTTGACGCCGCTTCCTTACTCCTGAAGAATCCGGTCGATTCAAAGACCATCTCCACACCAAGCTCGCCCCACGGCAATTTCGCGGGATCACGCTCGGCCAGTACCCGGATCTTGTCATCGTTGACGACCATGTAATCGCCGTCGACGGAAATGGTACCCGGAAATCTGCCATGCGCAGTATCGCGCCGCGTCAGATGTGCATTCGTGTTGGTGTCACCCAGATCATTAACAGCAACGATCTCGATCTCCGAGCGCTTGTCGCCTTCGTATAGCGCGCGCAACACATTGCGACCGATACGTCCGTAACCGTTAATGCCTACCTTGATGGTCATCTGAATCTCCTGAAGCTAATCCTAATCCGCCAGTAATTCCCTGGCTTTAGTTAATACATTCGAAACCGAGAAACCGAAATGCTCGAACAACTCACTCGCAGGTGCAGATGCACCGAACCTGTCGAGTCCGATAATACGGCCTCTCGTGCCAACGTAACGCCACCAGCCGTCGCTGACACCAGCTTCGATCGCCAGTCGCCGGGTCACACCGGACGGCAGCACCTGCTCTTTGTATTCGTCGCTTTGCACGTCATAAAGATTCGTGCATGGCATCGAAACAACGCGGGCGCTCACACCATCCGCTGTAAGCTCTTTCGCCGCATCCATCGCCAGCGCGACCTCTGAACCGCTGGCAATCAGGATAATGTCAGGCGCACCGTCTGAATCTTTCAGCACATAGCCGCCGCGAGCAATGTCTGCGATCTGCGCGTCGCTCCGCTCCTGATGCGGCAGGCCCTGCCTGGTCAGCACGAGGCTGGTCGGTCCGTCCCCGCGCTCTATGGCATCGCGCCAGGCAATCGCCGTTTCGACGGTGTCGCAAGGTCGCCAGACACACATGTTAGGCATGATGCGCAGACTCGCAACGTGTTCAACGGGCTGATGGGTCGGGCCATCTTCACCGAGACCGATTGAGTCATGGGTGTAGACGAAGATGTTTTGCAATTCCATCAGTGCTGCCATCCGCAGCGCATTTCTCGCGTAGTCGGAAAATGTCAGGAAAGTGCCTGAATAGGGAATAACGCCGCCGTGTAGTCCAAGACCATTGCAGATCGCGGACATGCCGAACTCACGCACACCGAAATACAGGTAATTACCGGATGCATCGTCGCCGCTAATGACTATCGAACCATCGTGCTTTGTCAGGTTTGAACCGGTCAGGTCGGCCGAGCCGCCCGCGAGTTCCGGCAACGCCGGTGCAAACGCGTTTAATGCAACGAGAGACGCTTTGCGCGTCGCCATATCCGCGCCGGCAGCATTGATCTCTGCGATGGCGTTGCCGGCAAATTCATCCCAGTTACCCGGTAGCCCGCCCTGCATGCGGCGCTCGAATTCCTTGCTGAGCTCCGGGTGGGCTGCTCCATAACGGGCGAAGCGCTCTGCCCAGTCCTGCTCGTAACGCGAACCCCGGTCTATCGCATTCCAGCCGTCCAGGATCTCCTGCGGCACTTCGAATGGTGGATGGTGCCAACCAAGCTCGGCCCGGCTCGCCTCGATTTCCTCTTCACCAAGCGGTGCACCGTGCGTGCTGGCTGTGCCCTGCTTGTTGGGCGCGCCAAATCCGATGACCGTTTTGCAGCAGATAAGCGACGGACGGTCGTTCTCATTCGTTGCCTGATCGATGGCGGCAGTAATCGCCGCACTGTCGTGTCCGTCGACATTATCGATAACCTGCCAGCCGTACGCTTCGAAGCGCCCGGCAGTGTCATCCGTGAACCAGCCACCGACGTCGCCATCGATCGAAATATTGTTGTCGTCATACAGGCATATGAGTTTGCCGAGCTTTAAAGTACCGGCCAGCGAACAAGCCTCATGAGAAATGCCTTCCATCAGGCATCCATCACCGAGAAACACCCAGGTGCGGTGATCGACTATGTCGTGATCCGGCCGGTTGAAGGTCGCTGCCAGCATTTTCTCCGCGAGCGCCATGCCGACCGCGTTGCTGACGCCCTGTCCCAGCGGTCCGGTCGTCGTTTCAATGGCTAATTCGCGCTCGCGCTCGGGATGACCCGCAGTTCGGAAGCCGAATTGCCGGAAGTTGCGAATCTCGTCCATTGAGAGTGCATAGCCTGACAAATGCAGCAAGCTGTACAGCAACATCGAGCCGTGCCCGTTTGACAGGACGAATCGGTCACGGTCCCACCACTCCGGGTTGCCCGGGTTGTGCTTCAGGTAATCATTCCATAGCACCTCGGCGATGTCCGCCATACCCATGGGCATGCCGGGATGGCCCGAGTTGGCGGCCTGGACGGCATCCATACTCAGTGCACGAATTGCGTTAGCAAGATCTCGCCGGGCTGGCTGGCCGGCAACGGTCGAACGGCTGGTTTGTTGTGACATGTATTTGTCGTGACCTTTGAGGTCTTGGTCTTATCGTTAAATTAAGAGAGTTGAGGGGCAGATGGGCACCCCTGACGCCGCGCATTTTCCCTGTTTAACGTGCCTGCCGCAAGCGGGATCGCATCCGGATTTGCCGGGATTGTGCCCACGGCAATTGCCCACCGTCGATTATCGCTATTTCGTTCATGGTGCAGCCTGCAATCAGTAAGGTACAATGACGGGTTCGTACAGCCACAACACAAAAAAATTCTATGAGTCATTCCTACCTGTTCACCTCGGAATCCGTTTCCGAGGGTCATCCCGATAAAATTTCCGACCAGATTTCCGACGCCATCCTCGATGCGATTCTCGACCAGGACACCAAGGCACGCGTCGCCTGTGAAACGATGGTGAAGACCGGTATGGTCATCGTCGCCGGTGAGGTAACGACCGATGCCTGGGTCGACATCGAGAAGATCGTCCGCGAAACGGTTCTGGAGATTGGCTACAACGATTCCGAGATGGGTTTTGACGGCGCATCCTGCGCTGTACTGAACGCGCTTGGCAAGCAATCACCCGATATCGCTCAGGGCGTCGATCGCGAAGATGCGCAAAGCCAGGGTGCCGGGGACCAGGGACTCATGTTTGGCTATGCGTGCAATGAGACTGACGTATTAATGCCGGCGCCGATTACCTACGCGCACCAGCTGGTACGCCGCCAGGCTGAAGTCCGTAAAGCGGGCATTCTGCCGTGGCTGCGCCCGGATGCAAAAAGCCAGGTCACGTTTATGTACGAGGAAGACAAGCCAGTTGGCATCGATGCCGTTGTTCTGTCCTCGCAGCATCATGCTGATGTCAGCATGGAAGACCTGCGCGAAGGTGTTATGGAAGAGATCATCAAGCCGATCATCCCGGCTGAATGGGTCAGCGCAAAAACGCAGTACCACATCAACCCAACCGGTCGCTTCGAGATCGGCGGGCCGATGGGTGACTGCGGACTGACCGGCCGCAAGATCATCGTTGATACCTACGGCGGTTTTGCTCGTCACGGCGGTGGGGCATTCTCGGGCAAGGACCCTTCAAAGGTCGACCGCTCGGCAGCCTATGCCTGCCGTTACGTGGCCAAGAACATCGTCGCAGCAGGGCTGGCAGATCGCTGTGAGATCCAGGTCGCTTACGCAATTGGTGTCGCGGAGCCCACATCGATCAGCGTCCAGACCTTTGGCACCGGCAAGGTCAGTGATGAGGAACTCACCGTACTGATTCGCGAAAATTTTGACCTGCGGCCTTATGGCATTCTGCAGATGCTTGACCTGATTCGACCGATTTACAAACCGACCGCCGCCTACGGGCATTTCGGTCGGGAAGATATTGACCTGAGCTGGGAACGCACCGACAAGGTAGACGTCTTACGCGGCGCGGTTGCAGCTTAGGGGTACCCATTAATTTAAGGAGCCGTAAATGAGCAGCGAAGCCGTTGCCCTTGAAAAGCAAGATTACAGAGTCGCCGATATTTCGTTGGCCGAGTGGGGCCGCAAGGAAATTGCGGTTGCCGAAACAGAAATGCCGGGCCTCATGGCGCTGCGCGACGAATTCGGCGCAAAAAAGCCGTTAGCGGGTGTGCGCCTCACCGGCTGTCTGCATATGACGATCCAGACTGCTGTCCTGATCGAAACACTGAAAGTACTCGGTGCCGATATTCGCTGGTCATCCTGCAATATCTTCTCGACGCAAGATCACGCCGCGGCAGCGATCGCTGCGTCCGGAGTGCCCGTATTCGCCTGGAAAGGAGAAACCGAGGAAGAATACTGGTGGTGTGTCGAGCAAACGATTAACGGTCCCGATGGTTGGCAGCCGAACATGATCCTCGACGATGGCGGCGACCTCACTCTCGTATTGCACGAAAAGTACCCGGAGCTGATGAAGAACGTCAAGGGCCTGTCGGAAGAAACGACAACCGGCGTAAAACGCCTGTACGACATGCAAAAAGACGGATCGCTTCAATGCCCGGCTTTTAACGTCAATGATTCAGTGACCAAGTCGAAATTCGACAATCTGTACGGCTGTCGTGAGTCGCTGGTCGATGGTATCAAGCGCGCGACTGACGTGATGATCGCGGGCAAGATCGCGGTTGTTTGCGGCTACGGCGATGTTGGCAAGGGCTGCGCACAGTCGCTGCGCGGACTGGGCGCCACGGTTTTGATTACCGAGGTCGACCCGATCTGTGCCTTGCAGGCAGCGATGGAAGGCTATCGCGTCGTCAAATTCGATGAGATCTGTGACCAGGCCGACATCGTTGTAACGGCGACCGGCAATTACCACGTGGTCACCGGCCCGCAGATGGAACGCATGAAGGACCAGGCAATCATATGCAACATCGGTCATTTCGATAACGAGATCGACGTCGCGTACCTGCAGAAGTTCGAATGGGAAAACATCAAGCCACAGGTTGATCACATCGTGTTTCCGGACGGCAAACGAATCATCCTGCTGGCCGAAGGCCGCCTCGTGAACCTCGGCTGTGCCACCGGCCATCCCAGTTTCGTCATGTCCTGCTCTTTCACCAACCAGGTACTGGCGCAGATTGAACTGTGGGAAAACGGTGAGAACTACGACAACGAAGTCTATGTTTTGCCGAAGCACCTGGACGAGAAAGTCGCGCGTCTGCATCTCGACCGCATCGGCGCGAAAGTGACGGAGCTTTCCGACGAACAGGCAGACTACATCGGTGTGTCGAAAGAAGGACCGTTCAAACCCGAGCACTACCGCTACTGATCCAGGGCGATGTCGATCGGCTGCGCCGCAATCTGTGGCATGGTCGTGGTGGCCGGGCTCGGCACAAACCGCTATCATCCGACCGAGATGACCTGAGCGAGTCGAAACGCCATTCATACGTCGTCCGATCCTATCCGGGTTCTGCATGTCACAGACCCGCACCTGTTCGCCGATTCAGAGTCGAGTCTGCGCGGAACGGTAACCCATTCATCGCTGGCACGCGTCCTTGCCCATATCGACGAGGCAAACTGGCCGGCCGACCTGGTCGCAATGACCGGCGACCTTATCCAGGACGACAGTCGCGCCGCTTACGACCGGTTTTGCGAGTTGATGACGCCACTGAATCTGCCAGTCTATTGCGTTCCCGGCAACCACGATGTCCGGGAATTGATGCGCGATGCCGTTTCAAAGGACCCATTTCACTATTGTGAATCGGTGCGGCTGAATAACTGGCTCATTACCGGCATCGACAGTTGCATTGACGGCGTTGCAGGAGGACGCGTTGACGACGATGAAATGGACCGGCTCGCGAGCATTCTTGCGAATACCGATGCTGAGCACGTCCTGATCTGCCTGCACCATCCACCTTTGCCGGTTGGCAGCGAATGGCTGGACCAGGTCGGCCTGAAAAACGGCGATGAGTTTCTCCGGATGATTGGCCAGCCTGGCAACGTTCGTGCGGCGATTTTCGGACACGTGCATCAGGAATTCGAAGACGTGTATGAAGCAATAAAGATTATCGGCACGCCGTCGACCTGTCGCCAGTTCATGGTGGCAAGTGACGAGTTCGCCCTGGATGACAATCCGCCTGCGTACCGCCACGTTAGCTTGCATGCCGACGGCGCCGTTGAGCATGAATTAATCTGGCTCGGTCCGGTCGAAAACTGACTCTTATGATAATTTTTCGATTTTTTTGCATGGCGCTGCTGGCAACCAGCTGCACGGCTCTCGCCGACGACGCGCATCCGCTTTCGATGTGGCAAATCGATGGCACGAACAACAGCGTCTACCTGCTGGGTTCAGTTCATTTGCTGCGCGAGGAAGATTATCCGCTTCCATCAGCGATCTATGCGGCCTATGAAGAAGCCGAAGTCCTGGTCATGGAGCTGGATATGGACGATCTCGACCCGATTGCGGAACAGGCTCTCGCGATCGACCTGGGATTAATCAAGGACGGCCGCTCGCTGCGTGATCTGATGGGTCCGAAACTTTATGCAGAGGCTGAGGAACTGGCGGCGGCGCTGCAGATACCGATGACGATTCTCGAGAAGTCGGAACCCTGGTTCGCGGCCATCAATGTTGAAATGATGATGCTCATGCGAATCGGCTTCGATCCAATGCAAGGCATTGAGTATCACCTGTCCGGGTTGGCGGCGGGTGACAACAAGGAAATACTCGGTCTGGAGACGACTCGCGAGCAACTCGAGATACTCGACAACCTGTCGTCTGAATCGCAGCGCGAAATGCTGATCCAGACGCTGTCTGACAGCCTGGAAATTGCGGATGCCATGGACGAGATGGTGCATGCGTGGCGCTATGGCGATATTGAATTCCTCGAAGAAAGTTTGCTCAATGACATGCAGGAGTTTGAGGAATTGCATGAAGCAATCGTTGTGCAGCGAAACAAAAACTGGGTGCAAGAAATCCAGGAACTCCTGAGCGAGGATGACGATTACCTGGTTATCGTCGGTGCACTGCACCTTATTGGCGAGGAAGGTGTGCCGCGTTTATTGTCGCAGCGTGGTCTCGAAGTCACCCAGTTAAAGCAGCCAGCAAACTAGAGCCTCTTCGAAAATGTCTCATGTGAGTGCGAGACTAGGCAAAAGGTGGCGAGGTAAGCGGAGTAGACAAATCAGTTTGCGCCTTCCGCGCCCCGCATTGTTGAGCCCCATTTGCCCTTGTGGTTGGGCGTGGCATGTCGATCGGTGCAATTTGATCTTCAGTGCAATAAATGTCAGTTCGCGATTAACAACATCACGACTAATGCACCGACAGGCGAACTGGGATGCGGATTGATCTTTAGTGCGTCGGGATTAGAACTTAGTTGATCAGAATTTATGATCAGTATCGTGCCGCATGAGGCTTTTTCGATTAGAGTTCGACCATTTGGAAGTCTTCCTTCCCGGCGCCACAGTCGGGACAACGCCAGGAAAGTGGCACATCGTCCCACCGCGTTCCGGGCGCAATTCCGGATTCGGGCTCGCCCTCCTCCTCGTTGTACACGAAACCGCAAATCAGACACATGTAGGCCTTCATAACAGATTAGTTTGCACTATGGTCGTGTAGCTATCCAGAGGGTTTTCGTCACCAACCAGCCAAATTATGCCACTTTGAGAATGTCTCATGTGAGTGCAAGACAAAGCAAAAGGCCAGTTCGCAATTGAATCGACAACTTCCGTACTGGTGATTGCGAACTGACATTTATTGCACTGAAGAACAATCCGCTCCCAGTTCGCCCGACAGTGCCTGATCCTGTGTTTCGTTGATTGCGGACTGACATTTATTGCACTAGAGATCAATTTGCACCGACCTAAGCACAACATTGCCGAAGCAGGCAAATTGGGGCGAATTGGGCCTTTTAGCGCCGTATCGTGCCGCGTAGGGCATTTTCAATAAGCAGGTGCTTCTGTAGCATGCGCCGAATGAACTTATTTACTGAAGCCAAAAAAGTTATAGCCGGTGGCGTCAATTCGCCGGTACGTGCATTCGCCGGGGTTGGCGGCGATCCTGTATTCATCAGGAGCGCAAAAGGTGCCTGGCTCGAGACAGAAGACGGCCGGCAATTGATCGACTATGTCGGATCCTGGGGTCCCATGATCCTTGGCCACGCCCATCCGGCCGTTGTCGACGCCGTCAAAGAGGCTGCTGACCGGGGCTTGAGCTTTGGCGCGCCATCCGTTATCGAAACGACGCTTGCGCAGAAAATTTGCGAATACATGCCTTCAATCGAAAAGATCAGGATGGTCAGTTCAGGAACGGAAGCGACGATGAGTGCGATCCGCCTCGCTCGCGGACATACCGGGCGCGATAAGATCGTCAAATTCGAAGGCTGCTATCACGGGCACTCGGATTCATTACTGATCAAAGCCGGGTCCGGTGCACTGACGCTTGGCGTCCCGAGCTCCCCTGGCGTACCTGCCGGCCTGGCCGAACATACGATCACGCTCGAATACAACAACATCGCTGCAGTCGACGACGCCTTCAGCGAGCTTGGCAATCAGCTTGCCTGTGTCATCGTCGAACCGATCGCGGGAAACATGAACATGGTGCCACCGGTCGCAGGATTCCTGGATACATTACGCGCCCGCTGCACCGACGCCGGCGCATTGCTCATTCTCGACGAAGTCATGACCGGATTCCGCGTGGCACGGGGAGGCGCACAGGAAATTTTCGGCATAACGCCGGACCTGACGACGATCGGTAAAGTGGTCGGTGGCGGCATGCCGGCGGCGGCGTTTGGCGGACGTGCGAAGGTAATGGCGAGCATCGCGCCTGATGGACCCGTCTACCAGGCGGGAACACTGTCGGGCAATCCCCTGGCGATGGCGGCCGGTCTTGCAACACTCGGGCAGCTTGAAGATCCGGAATTTTTCGAGTCACTCGGCCGGCAAACGCGAAAATTGATGGACGGACTTGCTGCCGAATGTCAGTCGGCTGATATTCCGCTTGCAGTCGAAGCGTGCGGCGGAATGTTCGGCTTCGTATTTTGCAGCGACGGCCCGGTGCAAAGATTTAGTCAGGTTGCTGCTGCGGATATCGATCGCTTCAGGAAGTTCTTTCACGGCATGCTCGAGCAGGGTGTCTACCTGGCACCATCAGCATTTGAGGCAGGCTTCGTCTCGGCCGCGCATGGTGATGACGAAATATCCCGCACGCTGGACGCCGCGAGGAAAGTTTGTAAAACCCTTTAGCGTCGCTAAAGCTTGACTACAGAGCGTTTTCCGGTCCGCGCACGGTGTCGAGTACTTCCCGCATTAATTCCAGGCGTCGCACAGGATCATCTGCCTCAAGGCAATCCTGCTTCTGCTCGGGCGTAATAGGCAGGATTTCTGCAAAACGATATCCGACCCATCCCGCATCGTCGTATTTCTTGTCGAGCGTTTCGTACAACCGTCCAAGATCCTCGAGAACACCTGACAAAATATTAGCGAGCGGCCGGTATTCGTCGGGTAATGTGCGTGCGACTTCCGTAGGGATAATTTCGATCTCACCGATATTCAGTCCGTCGTCCTGGCGGCTGCTCGACAACAGGCGAAATCGCTGCTCACCGACCGCCGTAATGCCGAGCAGCCCGTCACTGCCCTGGTACCAGTCGGTGATTCTCGCGAGCGTGCCAATATCGTAAGTCGTTGCCTGCCCGGCCTCGGTGCCGGACTTGATTAACAACACGCCGAACGGGCTGCTGTTCTTCATGCAGCTGCTGATCATATCGAGGTAACGCGACTCAAATATTCGTAGCGGCAATGGACCACCGGGATACAGGACGGTGCGCAGCGGAAACAACGGGACTTTCATTATTTCAGTATAGAAGTCGCTGCGAGGATTGCGAGGCGCAGTGCCTGCTCAATAGCTCAATTTTTGGCAATTCCTGCCGTTAACCTGTCGTCAGACGTTTTTTTTGCAAAGCCATAGTGAGTTTCTGACGGGCGGCGCCGAAACTGCCGTTGCTCATAAATACCATTTGATCGCCGGCGAGTAACTTGTTTTCGAGTGACGCAATCAACTGATCGTAGTCACCGAATAATTGCACCTGGTTGCCAAGAACTCCAAGGCTCGTATCGAATTCGGCAGCAAGTTCATCCGGCCGGTAAACAAAAACCAGGTCGGCATCGCGCAACGATTCCGGCAGCGAATCTTTGTGCACCCCCATTTTCATCGTGTTGGAGCGTGGCTCCAGCGCGACGACGATGCGCTGCCCTGGAAAGCGCTTCTTTAGCCCTGCAATCGTGCGGCGAATAGCTGTTGGGTGGTGCGCAAAATCATCGTAGATCGCCACTTCGGATACGGTTGCTGTTCTTTCCATGCGGCGTTTTACGCCATCAAAGCGGGATACTGCGTCAACGGCCTGCTTTAGTGACACGCCGGCCGATCTTGCCGCAGCAATTGCAGCAAGCGCGTTCTCAAGATTGTACGTACCGCCCAGCTTCCACGCGGATTCCGCCGATTCGCCATCCGCATGCGCTACCCGAATACGCCGCTCGCCGGCATCCGCGAAGCTTCCCTGCCAGTCGCTGTCCGCATCGAGGCCGAATTTTTCAACCGGCGTCCAGCATCCCTGCTCCAGCATGCTTGCAATGTTCAGGTCTGCTGCATTGACGATGACGCGTCCATTGGATGGCAGCGTGCGCATTAACTGGTGAAACTGCCAGTAAATGTCATCGAGGTTTTTGTAGATGTCCGCGTGATCGAACTCAATATTATTAATGATCAGTGTTTGTGGCCGGTAGTGAACGAACTTGGCACGTTTGTCAAAGAATGCGGAGTCGTATTCATCTGCTTCAACGACAAAGAATTCGGACTCGCCGAAGCGGGCAGATATTTCGAAGTTGGCGGGTATGCCGCCAATCAAAAACCCCGGCGCAAGTCCGGCATCCTCGAGAATCCACGCGAGGATGCCGGCCGTTGTCGTCTTGCCGTGCGTACCGGAGACCGCCAGCACGTGGCGTTTGTGTAGCACGTGTTCCGCCAGCCACTGTGGACCTGAACAATAGGGAATACGCCTGTCGAGCATCGCCTCGACGGC
>Ga0224508_10002221_pt1 | contig 16792 bp, 13 predicted proteins | sample SF_Jan12_sed_USG_4_FD_170157 | JGI IMG/M metagenome (GOLD analysis project Ga0224508, IMG submission 170157) | Sediment microbial communities from San Francisco Bay, California, United States - SF_Jan12_sed_USGS_21 | ecosystem: Environmental > Aquatic > Marine > Sediment | place: USA... | reverse complement strand
GGGCGCCGGGGGTGCCGGGGTCGGAGGTCGGCCGTCGGGTGGTCGCCGGTCGCGACCTCGGCGCCCCGGACGCCTGCGATCGGGCCGCTCGCGCGCACCGTCCGTAGGCCTGACCTCGGCGGGAGCCGGAAGCTGCGAGACCCCGGGCGCCTGCCCGACCGCTGCGGCCGAGTCGGAGCTCGAGGTGTCGTCGCTGCCAGCCGCGTCTGGCGACTGCGCCGGGAGCGCGGGAGGCGCGGCCTGCTCGGTTGATGACGCTTCGGCGGCAGTCGTGGCCTCCTCGCCTCCGGCCTCGGCGGTGCTAGCGGCTTGGGCTGGGGGCTGCTCGCCCTGGCCAGCGCTCTGCTCGGTCTGTTGTGCGTCCTCGCTCGAGACGGCCTCTTGGCCGTTGCCGCCGCCGGCCGCTGCTGCGGGCTCGGCGCTCGCTGCATCCTCGACTTCGATGCGCTCGATGCCTAGTTCACCCTCTTGGCAAGCTGTTGCGAAGAGAATGACGACGAGGACGAGTGACAAATAGCTGAGCTTGCGCGCCGTGGGCGCAGGCTCGCTGCAGTCAACGTTCATAGCTGTAGAGCTCCTTAGCCGCCCGTCTCCAGTTGGTGCCCCGCCGGCACGATAGCCGGCAGGATATGACAATGCACGCAACTACGTCATGAAACCGTCATGCATTCGTTGCGGTCTGGGTGGCCAAGCAGTGGGGAGGATCACCCTTTCACCAGGCCAGGACTAGGGTGATCGACCCATGCCTACCGGGGTGGGTGCTCCAGAAAATCTCGCTGCAGCAGCACCGGCGGGGTTGCCGCCAGCCTCAGGGGACAGGTGCCGCAGGGGCCTTCGAGCGATCCTCGACGACTCGACCGTCGTCGATGCGTACGACCCTGGTACACGCCTCGAGAAGGAGCGGGCGGTGGGAGATGACGACGAGGATGGTGCTCGGGTCGAGATTGTCGAGCGCGGCGCCGATCTGCTGTTCCGACTCGGCATCGAGCGCCGAGCTCGGCTCGTCGAGCACCACCAGCGACGGCTTGGTAAGGAGCGCCCTCGCAATGCCGAGCCGTTGTCGCTGACCACCCGAAAGTGAGTTGGAGCCCTCACCGACGGCCGTCTGGAGCCCCTCGGGCAGCGCCTGGACCTCACGGAGGATGTTCGCGTTGGCCAAGCTTCGCTCGACGTCGTCGATGGACGCCGTACGGAAGAGCCGGACGTTCTCCTCGATCGTTCCCCGCAGGAGGAGAGGGTCCTGGCCGACGTAGCCGACCTCGTTGGCCCAGCTCTGCGGATCGTAGGCAGCGATAGGGCGACCGTTCACCAGAATGGAGCCGAGCGTTGAATCCGTGAGTCGGACGAGCAGGTTCGCCAGGGTCGACTTCCCGCCTCCTGACGAACCGATGATGCCGATGCGATCGCCGGCGTGGAGGGTGAGGTCGACGTGCTCGAGCGCCGACGTCGAGGTCTCGTACTCGAACGACACGTTGCGAAGCTCGATCTCGGTAACGGTCGTCAGTTCCTCGTCGCCGAACGACCGCTTGAAGCTCCGAGCCTCCGCCACGTACTCGTCGATCTCCTGCATCAACGGCAGGGCGGCGATCGCGTTCTGCACGTTCGTGTTGAGCTGCTGTACATAGCTCAGCGAGCGGAGCAACAGGACCGCAGCCGTACCGACACCGACCAGCGTCAGCCCGACCAGCTTTGCGAACGCCACGGCGGCGACCACTCCCGCCATCAGCGCGAGCTGGTAGAGCGGCGGGATGAGCCGCTGGAGGAACATCTGCTGGCGGAAGGCCGACGCCAAGGAGTAGTTCGAGCGCCGGAGCTGGCTGAACGACTCGTCCTGCACGGCGTACAGCTCGATCTCCCGCTTGAGCGACGAGAACGAGGTCGAGTCGAGTTGGAGCTCGGCGATGGCTGCGGTGTGAGCGCGGGCCCTTGCCGTCAGCATCTTGCGGAGTGGGGCGAAGATGACCAAGAGACCGAGAATGATGCCGGCGACGATGATCAGGAGCTGCGGGGCGGTCCACGCGACGATCGCGAAGTACACCACGATCGCGGAGCCCGCGTTCAGTACGGTCGCCATCACCAGGATCGGCACGCTCGTCGCCGTTCCGTTCGTTCCCAGGAGGCGCTGCAGCTCGCCGAGGCGTTGAGATCGCTGACGCTGCCACGGCATGTGCAGGGCGCTGTCCAGAAGCGATTCCCGGGCGGTTCTCACCGCGACTCCGACCAGGCTGGCTGTGTAGCGACTGTAGGCGTACCGCAAACCGGCGGCGATGACGGTGAGCGCGAGCCCGATCAAGCAAGCCTCGTAGAACGACAATGAGTCGATGCCGGCGACACCGATGTCGAGCTCGTCTTCTTCCTCGACGAACGCCAGGAGCAGGCGTGCGGCGACCAGCAGCACTAGCGTTTCCGCTCCTGTCAGCAGCATTGCCAGTACAGGTGACAGGAGCAGGCGCTTCCTGACCGGCCCCAGCCACCGCCAGGCGTACGAGGTCGAACGGCCTACGACCGATCTGCCGAGATACCCGCTCACTCCACTGACCTCAGCTGTCGCGCCGTTCGCCAGCTCACGCACGGCCTCGGAGCTCGCCAGCCTGCTGAGTCACCGCGATCGGCAACCGAGAGGCGCTGACGAGAGATTCGAACACGTGGGATACCCTCCATGCTGGTTGCGAGCGGACCGCTCGCACGCTCAGCGGAGCACCCAGGAGGCGTCACCGCCGAGGCATCGACGTTGCCATCAGCGGGGCGAGAGATCGGCGGCATGACCTGGCTCGCTCCGCCGCCGAGCGATCGACCCGTTCTCCAGTGTAGCCCTGCGATCATGACGGCCCCGGCAGTCATATTGCCTTCCAGACCCGCCGGTCGAACTAGTGGTCCTGATCGCAAGTCGGTGCGTGTTCTCGCGCTCGCCCGACGACCATGGCTGCGTTGCGGCTCCTCGCCGTAGGGCTGCGGCTATGGCTTCGTCACCGCGCCTTGCCATGGCCGCCGGTCTCGGTTGCGAACACCGCAGTACTTACGATCAGGACCACTCGTCGACCTCTCCCTCCCGTCGAGGCATGATCGCGAGCCCGGCTCACCGCCGTGAGGGCCCGGGTACCTGCTGAGTGATTGTTCCTGGCCGGTTGGGTGTCGCGGCGTGAGCAGGGCCCGGACGCTAGGGTTGACCTCGCAGGCTGTCACAGCTGGACGAGCTGACAGCGCTCGCCGAGCCGGGGTGGATGGGGTGTGAGACGAACGATCATCGGTAGGCCGGTTCGCCGCTCGGGAGCCGATGCGCCGCTTCCTATCGCCGACTCGCCGGTACGGCTCACCGAGCTCGTTGGCGCCGCGCGTACCTGGGATCCGGCGAGCGGCGCGTAGCGAAGGTGAGTGCGACGGTGATACCGAACCTCTACATCCTGGGCGCCCCCAAGTGTGGGACCACGACGCTCACTGCGTGGTTGCGGCAGCACCCGGACGTGGTGGCGACTCGGGTCAAAGAGCCGCACTACTACTACTCGCCCTACGGCGAGCCGCGCTCACGCGACGAGTACGAGGCTCTTTATGCCACCGGACGGCCCGGGTCTACCTACGTCGACTCGTCGGTCTGGTATCTCTTCGGTCGAGCTGCAGCTCCCAAGATCGTCGCCGAGACACCGACCGCCCGGTTCGTCGTCTGTGTCCGCAACCCCGTGGACATGGTCCCGTCCCTGCACGCACAGAAGCTGTTGACGGGCCATGAGAAGCTCACCGACCTCCAGGAGGCGTGGGATGTCGCCGACGCTCGGGCCTCCGGCTCCAACGTCGGGATCTACGGGATCCCGGATGGCGATCCTGCTCACATGTCCTACAAGGCGGCCTGCCTACTGGGGGCCCAGGTCCGAGATCTCCTGCAGGCCGTCGACCGCTCCCAGGTCTTGATCGTGTTGCTCGAAGACATCGCCACCGAGCCCGATCGGATCTGGCGTCTCGTCTGCTCCCACGCTGGCCTGGATCCCGTAGCGGTCGATCTCGCCAGCCTGAATATCGCGGCGGTCCACCGGAGGAGCCAGCTCGGCCACCGCCTCCTCTCCGGGGTCGGAGCGGCGAAGAAGGCGCTTGGCCTCAGCGGCAGGTCCGGACTTCTGGCCCCGCTGCACCGGCTCAACCTGCGCTCGGGGCGATACACGGCGCCGCCGCAGTCACTGCGCCAGGAGATGTCCCGCTACTTTCGTGACGACATCGAGCTCCTTGCATCGCTCATCGATCGGGATCTCGGGCACTGGTTGACAGCCGCAGAGCAGCACACCGGCTGGAGCGAGTGATCGACGATCGGCGGGGAACTACTCCCAGCTCGTCCTGCCGAGCCGTCGAATGCGACGGCTGATCAGCAGGCGGCCGGCCAGCAGCTGGGCTCGTCGAAGCCGATCGCTGCGGACGAGGGCGACCGATACGACCCGCCGCTCGTGATTGCACCACTGTCGCTTGTAGGGAGAGTCGCCTCGGCCCATGTCGTATTCCGAGAGGGCTCGCGCGACCGTGGCCGAAGCGAGTTCGTGAATCAGCATCTGGCCGGGACCGTATCGCTTGTACTCGTCGTCGTAGGTCAGCTTGTGACCAACGTAGCGACCGCCGGCGACATAGCCGAGGCCGACGGCGAACGGGCGGCCGTCGGCGCGCAACGTCGTCAGCTTGGCGACGCCCGTACCCCAGAGCTTCTCGACTGCGTCGCGGGCGAAGGCGCGGGTGCGCGTTGTCGAGAACAGTCCTTGCTCGTCTTCAGCGTCGCGCAGGCTCTTCTGGAGCTCCAGCATCGAGTCGAAGGCGGTACGTGGGTCGTCGTCGAAGCTGACATCGACTTCGAACCGCTCGGTGAGCCGGCGCCGGTTGCGGGGGACGTCCCGCTTCTTCGCCAACCGTGCGAGCGATGTCGCTGGGTCGTCGAACCGGTCGAAACAGATGCTGAGCCGGGCGACGGAAGCCGTCTCGACGAGATCGAAGCCGGCCGCGGCGAGGTGGGGGACGATCGGACCGCCGTCGACCAGCCTCGGCATGATCACCGAGGTCGTCGTTCGCTGCACGAGCTCGAACAGATACGACGCCAGCGCCTCGCCGGCCAGGCCGGCCTCGCCGGCCAGGAGCGGCCCGCCGTCATCGGCCAGTTCCGCCCCGGCGGCGACGAGGAACCCCAACGGCCCGGTCGAGCCGATCAGGCGTGCCTCGACGTACGGCGCGACGCCAACCAGTTCGCCTCCGTCTCGAACCGTGACGACGTGGATCTTGTCACGGCCCTGGAAGTGGTCGAGCCAGGTCATCACCCAATGGCGATGGTTGTAGGGCGTCGCGTTCGGCGACGACGTCCACAGGGCGTCCCATTCCGGGCCGAGGTCGTCCAGCCCGGAGCGACTGGCGACGACCGCGACCGTCGGCCGTCGGTTCGCGGAAGACTTCATCGCCGAACAGGTACCTGCACGGACGGCAGACTAGCGGACAGAGGCTGACTGTCCCGCTATGACATCGAACCCAAAGAGGTTGCAGTCTCCCGACGCCTGGACCCGGTACCTCGAGAGCGGCCCCAACCTCACCCATTCGGCGGCGAACCACCTGCAGACCTTGACGCTGCCGAAGATCCGGTAGCCCATCCGCGCACACGACCTCAGCGAAGGGCCGTTGAGGCCGTCGACACAGGAGATCAGACCCTCCTGCCCCTCGGCGGTGACCGCCGCCAAGGCTCGAGACATTCCAGCTGCATGGAGCTTCTGGCCGCGATACTCGGGAAGCGTGTACCCCCGGTACATGTAGACCCAACCGGGATCGAAGACGATCTCGAGCTCCTCGTTGAACTGGTTCGGCCCCGTCGACGTATACCACCCGTAGCTCGCCAGCTTGTCACCGTCGAAGATGCCATAGCATCGGTCACCGCGTGCGAGCGCATCCTCGATGAACTCCGATGACATGAGGTACACCTCGTCATCGGCGATCTGCCGGAGCTCGTCGGCGGCCATGAACCGGCACGTGTAGTCGTCGTCGACGGTGGCCGACGAACCGTTGACCGTGTCGGTGGTGACCGTCATCCCGTGGAGCTCCCGGTAGAAGCCACACTGGTTGAGCAGCCTCGATTTCACCCGAACCCGCAGGTACGACGGCCGATCCTTCAGCCCTTCGCCGGGCGCGCGACGAAGAGTCCTCTCCTCTGTATTCATGTTCTCGCCCGTCTCCCTCTTACCGGTGCCGAGGATACCAAGGTCCCATGGGCTGACGAGGGCAGAGTTGCCTCTTAGGTCTCCAGGTTTATCTAGGTCTCCAGGGCGGAGTCGTAGAGGGCCTCCATCGCTCGTACCGCCATGCGAAGGTCGAGCTGCTCCGCCGTTGCGCGGGCCCGCTGGCCGAGAACTGCGGCCAGGCCGGGATCATCCATCAGCTTCGTGATCGCGGCCCGGAGGCCCTCGCGATCACCAGATTCCACGAGGAGCCCGTTCTCGCCGTCGACGAGGACCTCCGGGATGCCGCCTACCGACGTTGCCACGCAGGGCAACCCCGTGGCCATCGCCTCGACCAGCGAGATCGGGAAGCCCTCGAACCGTGAGCTGAGGACGAACAGGTCGAACAGCGGCAGGAGCTCCGGGACATCGTCCCGTGATCCGAGGAACGTCGTCCGGTCGGCGATCTCGAGCTCTTCGGCGGCTGCTCTGATCTCGTCCTCCAGCGGCCCAAGACCGACGAGCACCAGATGGGCCCGCTGCTGGGCGCCGTCTCCGGCCATGGCCTCCAGCATCAGGCGGTGGTTCTTCTTGGGTGTGAGGTTCGCCACCATGCCGATGACGAACCCGCCGGCCGGCACTCCCAGCGCGGCGCGTCGCTTCGCCCGTTCCTCCGACGACCAGGGCTCGATCGTCGTGATGACGGTTCCATGGTGGATCGTGACCGGTTGCGGGCATCGGCCTCGCACCAGCGGCTCGATCGACTCGGCAACGGAATCCGAGACGGCGATGACGGCCGTGTTCCGGTGATAGGTCGCCGAGTTGGCCAGGCGGGTCGCCCAGTGGTACCGACTCCACACGTTGTGCTCGGTGTGCACGAACGCCGGTGAGGATCGCTGGCCTCGGAGGAGCCGAGCGACGCTGGCCGGGACGGGACTGTGGCTGTGCACGACGTCGTAGTCGCGCTGCCGCATCAAGCGACGGAGGCGGACGGTCCAGCGGGGGTCGCCGATTCCGCCGGAGCCAAGGCAGGTCACCCGAGCCCCGCGGTCCTCGAGCTCGCGGTGGAAGTTGTCCTTCCACGGGAGGACGTAGGCGACGTCGATCTCCCAGCGCTCGGTGTCGACGAGGGGCAGCATGTCGACCAGGAGGCGCTCAACGCCGCCTCGCCCCAACCCCTTGGTGAGCCACAGACAGCGTCGTCGATTCATAGCTTGGTGGCGAAGGCTATACCGGCCGCCGCCCCTAGCCGCCATCGATCGGGCAAGCAGGAACATCGACCTCATGACCGGGGCGTCGGCGAGTCGGCACTAGCCTCGAGGCGGTGTTGATCGCGTGCTGTCGGTGGCGCTCGGCCGAGACCAGCGGGCTCCCGGAGATGCTTGGCGGTCGAGTGTGCGAGTGATCCTCACGGACCGCTCGGTCTTGCTGTCGATCGTCGTCGGCGTTGCGGTGCTCGCCGTCAACGGTTTGCTGCCAGCCCGCCTCCGTCGGTCCGAGACCGTCGCAGTGCTCGGGATCGCAGCCGGGTTCTGGGTCGCCGCACCGGACGTCGATCGTTACCGGGAGCTGCCGGCTCGCTTCCCGGAGTGGATGGTGCCCGTCCTCGCCTTGGCGGTCGTCGCCGTCGGAGTCGCGGTCGCGGCGACGGCCAGGAGCGGGACGTCACGGCCCAACCTCACGGTGGCGGTCGCGCTGGCAACGGCTGGGGTGTTTCTCTGCGTGCCCGAGACGGGCGTCGTGCGTTTCGTCGTCGGGCCGATGGTGCTGGTCGGGCTCTCGGTCGGCATCGGGCTCGCTCGGCCGCTGGCGTCGTTCGCCGTATTGGTCGCCGTCGCTGGCCTGGCATGGTTGGCGCTCATCGACGGCCATACCCGGGGTTCGGCCGTCGTCGGGGCTGCAGCGTGCATCGGGGCCGTTGCGTTCGTCCCTCTCATCGAGCGAGCCTCGTGGTCTGCTGACGGTGTTCCGCCGGTCGACTGGCGCTCCGCTGCCGCTTCGCCCGACCGCGCCGTTCTCGCTGGCCACGGAGTTCTCGCCTTCGCCGTCTTGGCCTGCTCGCGGTGGGCTGGGATCCAGCGATCGACCACGGTGGCCGCCGTCCAGGTCGTCATGGTGCTGACGGTTACCGGCGGGGTGCTGTGGTGGTTGCAGGCTGCGGCCGCTCGGAGCCCCCGGTCTTCTGAGCCACTCGAGGGGACGGCCTGATCGACCGGACGGCTCCCCGGGCTCAGCCGCTCGGGTCGTGGGCGATCAGGTTCAGCAGCGCTTGGCGACCGTCGGCCACTGCCTTCAAGGCTCGCTCGATCGCCCCCGGCAGCTCGGCCGGATCCTCGACGCGCTCGCCCATGCCGCCCGCCGCCTGACAGACGACTTCGTAGTCGACCGGAGGGCGGAGGTCGCTGAACGCGAAGGAGCCGGAGCGGGCGGCCCAGCCGTCGGGGTAGACCATCCGCGTCGCGCCTTCGACCGCCCGCCACTTGGCGTTGTTCCACACGAGGTACAGCACGGGTAGGTCGTAGCGGCGAGCGGCCCAATGGGCGGTGGTCGGAACCCCGAAGAGGTACGAGCCGTCACCGACGATCCCGACGACGGTTCGGTCCGGTGCTGCCAACTTGGCCCCGAGGGCCGCCCCCAAGCCCCAGCCGAGCACCCCGGCCTGCGAGACGCCGAAGAAGCGCGACGGCCCCTCGAGGGTGAGCTGGCCGACGTCACAGCCGAGCTCGTCGACGAGGAGCGCGTCGTCGGGCAGCAGCTCGTCGAGGACCTTCGAGAACCACGGCTTCTCGAGGGTCGCCGCCGCATCGCCGGCGTCGGCCCGGGCGCTTGCGGCCGCTCGCTCCCCGGCGGCGCGGTCGGTCCACTTCGCTCGACGCCTGGCGCGGTCTTCGGGGTCGATCCGACCGGCGAGCAGCTCGGCCAGGGCGCCGAGGGTATGGCCGACCCGTCCGGAGAGGTTGACCTCGACCGGGAAGCCCCTGACGGGGTAGCGGACGTGGAGCGGGTCGGTTCCGATACCGATCACGGTGGCCGAGGGGCTCGGTCGGGCCCGTTTGGGGGTCCACGGCACGTCGGCGTCGACGACGACCACGGCATCGGCCTCGGCCAGGAAGCGATCGGGCGCCGCGACCAGGAGGAGCGGGTGGGTGAGGTCCAGGTTCGAGTGGGTCGGGTAGGGATCGAACACGGGGGCGCCGAGTACGTCGGCCAGCCTCCCGAGCGAGGCCACCGCATCCGGATCGCGCCCTGCCGAGCGGGTGATCAGGATCGGGTTGTCGGCCGCCGCGAGCGCGTCGGCCGCCGAGACGAGCGTTGACGGCTCGGGGACCACGGAGCCCGGCTGCATGATCGGCGCAGCCGTGGGGCCGGGACCGGTGTGGGGCGCAGCCAGCACCTCACGGGGCAGGGTCAGGTAGACCGGGCCGGTCGGGTCCGATGCGGCGATCGCCAGCGCTCGATCGACGACCTCACCGAGGTCGGAGCCCGATCGCAGCTCGTAGTCCCACTTCACCCATTCCCGAACCATGGCCCCCTGATCGAACGACTCCTGAGCCCAGTGGATGTGGATGTCGCGGGATCCGAGCGCGTCGCCCTCGGTCAGTGGAGTCCGCCCGGCCGTCACCAGCATCGGGACTCGAGCCCGGTTGGCATTGATCAGCCCACCGACCGAGTTCGCCGTTCCAGCCACGGTGTGCACCATCACCACCGGTGTCGCCCCAGACACCATGCCGTAGCCGTGGGCCATGGCCATCGCCGTGATCTCATGGGTGACGGCGATCGGGTGAGGCGCCGGCTGACCGACCGCCAACCGACGCGCGTAGGCATCGATGATGGGGCCGAAGTCGGTGCCGGCGTTGCCGAAGAGGTACTCGACGCCTCGCGCCGTCAAGAGCTCGAGGTACGCCTCGGCGGTCGATCGTTGATCTGAGTCGGGCTCCGATGTCGCCACGGTCAGCATCCTCCTCGTCGGTGGTCCTCCTATTCGAGCACGGTCTCGTCGCCGACGCCGCTCCGACCCGCAACCGCAGCGCCGTCCCCGTCGAGACGCGACACGGGGCGGGCTGCACCTCGATGGAGCTCGGCTCCTAAGGTGAGAGGCCGATGTCGCAATCCGAGACGAACCAGCGCGGCCCCCTCGACGGCGTTCGCGTCCTCGACCTGTCGTCGGTGATCATGGGCCCGTTCTCCACCCAGCTGCTGGGCGATCTCGGCGCCGACGTCGTCAGTATCGAGGACCGGACCGGCGACACGAACCGATCGATGGGGCCTGGGCCCGTACCGGGCCTGTCCGGCGTCTCGCTCAACCTGCTGCGCAACAAGCGCAGCGTCGGGCTCGACCTGAAGCGCCCGGCGGGCCGTGATGCGTTGCTACGCATCGCGGCGACCTCGGACGTGTTCGTCACCAACCTCCGGCCGGGGCCCCTCGGCCGCCTCCGGCTCACCTACGACGACGTGCGGACCGTCCGTCCCGACATCGTGTTCTGCCAGGCCCACGGCCACCCGTCGGACAGCGCCGATGCCGATGCTCCCGCCTATGACGACATCATCCAATCGGCGAGCGGGATCGGCGAGCTCTTCCAGCGTCAAGGTCACGAGCCGAGCCTGCTGCCGACCCTCGTCGCCGACAAGGTCGCCGGCTTCACGATCGCCTCGGCGGTGCTCGCTGCGCTGTACCACCATGGGAGAACGGGGGAGGGGCAACACATCGAGGTCCCCATGATCGACGTTATGCGGGCCTTCGTCCTGGTCGAGCACGGTGCGGGGGCGATCCCCGAGCCTCCGCTCGACACCGCTGGATACCGCCGCATCCTCACCGCGGAGCGGCGGCCACAGGAGACGGCCGATGGCTGGATCAACGTCTTGCCCTACACCGATGCCCACTACCACGCCTTGTTCCGCGCCGGCGGTCGCGCTGAGCTGATCGATGACGCCCGGATTGCCAGCCGCGAGTCCCGGATCGCCAACAGCGACAGCCTGTACCGGGAGGTCGCCGGCATCTTGCGTCAGCGGACCACCGCCGAGTGGTTGACGTTCTGTGAGACCGAGGGCATCCCCGCCAGCCGGGCCGCCTCGCTGAGCGACCTGGTCGCAGCGTTGCCGTTGGCCGATCATCCCCGAGCCGGGCGATACCGAGTGGTCCCGCCCCCGGTGCGGTTCTCGGTCACGCCGGCCTCGGTCCGGCATCCGGCGCCGCTGGTTGGTGAGCACGGGCGTGAGGTACTCGCCGATCTCGGCTACAGCGCCGCCCAACTCGACGCGCTCGAGGCCGACGGGGTGCTCGTTCAGCCTCCGACGGACTGATCCCGGCCATGGGAGTCGCTCGAGGCCCCCGAGTGGCCGCTCGCTCGGATCGGCCGCGGCTCTCGCTGATCGGCTCGGTCGACAGTGGCTCAGGTCGGCTGCGTTTCGCGCCGACCTCCACAAGGTGAAGCGTCGCGTCGTTCGAGTGATTCCGTGTCGAATCGAAGACGTCGAGGTCGGCGACGTGATCAATCGCGATCCCGACGCGCTCGGCGGCTGGTTCGTCGTCGCTGAGGTCTCGACGCTCTTCAACGGCGAGACCCAGTTCTCCGACGACTCGGCCAACCAGACGGTCACCGGATACGAGTACGACATCGTCGGCGTGCAGCTCATCGACGAGATCGCGCTCGATCCCGACACCGGCTACGTGGCCGCTCCCGAGCCAGCGCTCGTCGTTACCGCGGCGCCCGAGACCCCACCGGTTGCGGGCGACGCCCCCGAACCCACTCCGATCGAGCCGGCGCCGGTGATGCCCACCGGGCGCGGGCCCGAGGATGAGCTGTGCGTCGCCCGCCAGGCAGAGCCAACGCTGGAATCCGTGCGGTCACCCGGACCGCTGCCGGAGCCGGACTACCCGATCCTTCCGGACTTCTCGGCGGCACCCGAGGTCGACCTGGCCAAGGTGGCCGCCGCGCTGGCCAGCCTGGACGTCGGCTCGGACCCACCACCCGCTCGGTACGAGCTCGACACGACCCCATCGGCGCCGGCTGCGGTGGCCGTGGTGAGCCCAGTGGCGTCGCCGGGCCTGGCGCCCGGTGAAGATCCAGGGCCGGCGGATGGCGCGAGGCGCTCGACCGATCCGGCGTCTGTCAGCTGGCTGCGCCGATCGCCCGACCTACCGCGCGTGCCGATGCCCGAAGGGGCGGTCCCGGTCTACGGAGACACGCTCCCGGACTCGCCGAGCTACCTGAACCCGGTCGTCGTCAGCGAGCCTGACGCCCTGCCTCTCCCCAAGCGTCGCTCAGCCAGCTGACGCGGTGTCGGGTCCCCCGGTGCTGGGTTCGGCGCTGACCGAGGCCCGCCTCCCGTCGACCGGTGGCGCGGTAGTGTTCGTGGTCATGGCAGCTGCTCCAGCAAGATCGACGCGGTGAAGATCGGGACGTCGCTCCGGTTCTTCTTCCCGGCGGGCCCTCAGACCCTCGAGATCTACCAGAGCCTCGTGGCTGCGTCACCACCGGACGCCTTCATCGAGCGGCCGATGGGCGACGACGACCAGGTCGTCCAGGCTTCGAACCTGGTCGAGGTGGCGCGGGCCGCCAAGAGCGCCGGCCTGTGGGCGCTCCTCGTCGGTGACAACCACTCAGCCCCGCCGACCTACGGTCGGATGTTCCAGCCGATACCGACGATCTCCCGCCTCAGCGCCGAGACCGGAGACCTGGCGATCGGCGTCGTGCTGCTGGCGCCCTTCTACCATCCGCTGCTCCTCGCCGAGCAGATCGGCACGCTCAGCTGCTTCGTCGACGCCCCGCTGATCGTGACCCTGGCCGCCGGCGGCAACCGGCTCGCCTTCAACGCGTTCGGCTACACGCTCGCGTCGCGGGGCCGCCGCACCGAGGAGCTCGTGCCGCCGCTGCGAGCCCTCCTTGCCGGTGAGACCATCACCGCCGAAGGGCGCTCCTTCGCACTCCGGGACGCCACGATCTCCCCCGCTCCCCGACACCCGACCGAGATCTGGATGGCGGGAACGAACGACATCACCGTCGAGCGTGCCGGCCGTCTCGGCGACGGCTGGCTCACGGCCCAGAACGCCCACGATTCCGTGCTGGCCGACCAGCTCGAGCTCTACCGGGCCACGGCAGCCCGCCACGAGCGGCCGATCCTGCCGGTGCTGCGTCGCGACGTCCACGTAGCCGAAACCGACGCCGAAGCGCGAGCCCATATCGATCCCATCCTGGCCGAGGGCTACCGAGGGGTGGGGTACGACGAGTTGCTGGTCGGCTCTCCGTCGACGGTCATCGAACGGCTCCGGCACTATGAGTCCATGGGCTTCGACCATGCGATGGTCCGCCACATCACCGGAGACCATCGGGCGATGATGCGAAGCTTCGAGCTGCTGGGCGACGTCGTGACCGCCCTCTCCTGAGCCGTCGGCCTGGAGGTCCCAGTGGACGGCGGGTCGTGCGAGCGAGTGAACTACTGACGTGTAGACGGGCCGGTCGAGCACGCAACCCCGGATGGTGCGCCGGCCCGTAGCGACCACAGAGGGGACCGCATGGAACCGACACCCGAGACACTGAAGGACCTCCACTACCGCATGGTCCGCATCCGTCACTTCGAGGAAGCGGCGGGTCGCCTCGCCGAGGCGAACAGGCTTCCAGGTTTCCTGCATCTGTACGTTGGCGAGGAGGCGGTGGCGGCCGGCGTGTGCGTCGCCCTCCGGAACGAGGATCAGATCAGCTCGACCCATCGAGGCCACGGGCACCTCGTGGCCAAGGGCGGCGACTTCAAGCGGATGATGGCCGAGCTGATGGGCAAGGCCACCGGCTACTGCAACGGCAAGGGCGGCTCGATGCACATCTGCGACCTCGATCTGAACATGCTCGGGGCGAACGGCATCGTCGGTGGTGGCGTTCCGATCGCCGTCGGCGCTGGCCTGGCCAACAAGTACAAGGGAACCGACAACGTCTCCGTGGTGTTCTTCGGCGACGGGTCGACGAACATCGGCGCGTTCCACGAGGCGGCCAACATGGCCGCTGCGCTCGAGCTGCCGGTCGTGTTCGTGTGCGAGAACAACGAGTACGGGGAGTTCACCCCTCGGGAGCAGACGATGGCGATCACCGATGTGGTCGACCGGGCAGCCGGCTACGGCATGCCGGGCGTGATCGCCGACGGGATGGATGCGGTGGCGATGTACGAAGCGGCGAGCGAGGCGGTCGCCCGAGCCCGGGCGGGTGAGGGACCCTCGTTCATCGAGGCCAAGACGTACCGGTTCTACAATCACCACGGCGTCCAGGTGCTCGGCATGAAGTACCGGACCGACGAAGAGCTCGAGCGGTGGAAGCAGCGCGACCCGATCGAGCTGCTCGAAGCCCGCCTCCCCGAGCTCGGCGTGCTGTCGGTCGAGGAGATCGAGGCGGTCCATGCCGCCGTGGAGGCCGACGTCGAAGAAGCGATCCAATTCGCCGAGGACTCGCCGCTGCCCGAAGCCGACACCCTGCTCGACGACGTCTACTCGATGGCTGGAGGGAACCGATGACCGCAACCGAGACCGCGACCGAGACCCGGGAGCTCAGCTACCTGAAGGCCTTCAACGAAGCGCTCCGGCAGGTGATGGGCGAGGACGAGACCGTCTTCGTGGCCGGCGAAGACGTCGGCAAGGCGGGTGGCGTGTTCGGCCACTTCGCCGGCCTGGCCGACGAGTTCGGCGATCGTCGCTGCTTCGACACGCCGATCGCGGAACAAGCGATCGTAGGCCTCGGTACCGGGGCCGCCGTCAGCGGGCTCCGGCCCGTCGTCGATCTGATGTTCATGGACTTCGTGCTCGTGGCGATGGACCAGATCGCGAACCAGGCGGCCAAGCTCAAGTACATGTTCGGGGGCAAGGCCACTCTGCCGCTCACGATCACGACCAACGCCGGTGCCGGGCTGTCGGCCGCGGCCCAGCACTCCCAGAGCCTCGAAGCGTTGCTCTGTCACATCCCGGGCCTCAAGGTCGCGATGCCGTCAACGCCGGCCGATGTGAAGGGCCTGCTCGTGGCCTGCATACGCGACGACAACCCGACGGTGTTCGTGTCGAACAAGCGCATGCTCAGTTCCAAGGGCCACGTGCCCGAGGAGCTCTACGAGGTGCCGCTCGGCTCGGCCAACGTGGTCCGGCCCGGAGACGGTGTGACGGTGATCGCCTACGGCCGAATGGTGCCGGAGTCGGTCAAGGCGGCCGACGCGCTGGCCGACGAGGGGATCTCGGTCGAGATCATCGACCTCCGCACGGTCCAGCCGCTCGACCTCGATCTGATCGTCGACTCGGCCCGCAAGACCAACCGGATCGTCGTCGTCCACGAAGCGGTTCGATTCGGTGGGCTCGGGGCGGAGATCGCAGCCCAGATCAGCGAGCACGCCTTCGATTACCTCGACGCCCCGGTGGCCCGGGTGGCGGCACCGTTCGCGCCGGTCCCGTTCAGCCCGGCGCTCGAGTCCCACTACGTGCCGAACGCTGCGAGCATCGCCGACGGCATCCGGGAGACCCTCGGCCGCCCGGCACCGGGAGCGTGAGCCCTCAGAGCCCGAGCACTGCCACCGTCGGCCTGATCGCCAACCCGGCCGCCGGGAAGGACATCCGGCGGTTGGTGAGCGCAGCGTCTCCGGTGTCGGATATGGCGAAGATCGGCATCGTCCGACGAGCGGCGATCGGCGCATTCGAGGGCGGGGCCGAGCGGTTGCTGCTGGCCGACGATCGCCACGCCCTGGCACGGCGGGCCACCGACGGGCTGGGGCTCCCGGTCGAGGTGCTCGATCTCCCCCTGCTCTCGAGCGGGCGGGATACGCAGCGGGCTGCGGCCGCGTTCGCCGACGCGAGGGTCGGGGCCGTCGTCGTGCTCGGCGGGGACGGCACCCACCGCGACGTCGTGAAGGGCTGGCGCCGCGCCCCGATCGTGGCGCTGTCGACCGGCACCAACAACGTGTTCCCTCGGGCTCATGAGGCGACGGTCGCCGGCTACGCCGCAGGCATCACCGCCAGCGGCCAGGTCGCCCTCAGCCAGATCGCCCGCCACGCCAAGGTGATCGACGTCGACATCCACCGGGCCGACGGCACCGAGAGCCGGGAGCTCGGGCTCGTCGACCTGGCCTTGATCAGCTCGTCGTTCACCGGCAGCCGAGCCGTGTGGGATGCCGCTTCTGTGATCCAGCTCGTCGCCGCTATCGCGGAGCCGGCGACCGTCGGCCTGTCGGCCATCGCCGCCGCCTTGGCCCCGACCGATCGCCATCAGCCCGGCGGTGTCGCGGTGCTGTTCCCAAGAGGGGCCGGCGGTCGGTGTCGCCGGCCGCGCTCGGTGCGTTGCCCGATCGCACCGGGGCTGTACGTCGACGTCGCCATAGCCGACTACCGCCAAGTCGCCGCCGGTGAGCCGGTGACGCTTGATGGTCCGGGCACGCTCAGCTTCGACGGTGAACGCGATGTCGTGCTCCGGTGCGGCGATCGGGCTGTGGCCCGGATCGCCAGTGACGGACCCAACGTGATCGCAGTCGATCGGGCCCTGCTCGTGGCGGTGGCCGGTGGGGGGAGCAGCTAGTGTTCGGCGCGGGGCGCCTCACCTGGAGTTTGGCCTTTGGCCAAACATCCCCCGCTCAACGGCTCGTGGCGGCGGCCGGTGGGGGGAGGAACTGGTGTT
>Ga0224508_10002220_pt1 | contig 16806 bp, 16 predicted proteins | sample SF_Jan12_sed_USG_4_FD_170157 | JGI IMG/M metagenome (GOLD analysis project Ga0224508, IMG submission 170157) | Sediment microbial communities from San Francisco Bay, California, United States - SF_Jan12_sed_USGS_21 | ecosystem: Environmental > Aquatic > Marine > Sediment | place: USA... | reverse complement strand
GTTCGTTGGCTCGGCATATGGCGCAACACTATGGCGTGAAAGTACGCGCCTATAATATTTCCCAGGAACAGGTTGCCTTGGCCCGCGAACAGGCCGAACGCGAAAACTTGTCGGATTCGGTTGAATATGTACTGGATGATTATCGCAATCTGGATGGAAAATTCGACGCCTTTGTCTCGGTCGGGATGCTGGAACATGTCGGCACAAATAATTATCGCGAACTTGGTGGCGTCATCAATCGTTGTTTAACCGATACCGGTCGCGCATTGATTCACACCATTGGACGCAATCAGCCGCGTCTAATGAATGCATGGATTGAAAAGCGTATTTTTCCTGGCGCCTACCCACCGACCCTGCGTGAAATGATGGATATCGTCGAGCCATATAATTTTTCCGTACTCGATGTGGAAAACCTGCGCTTACATTACGCTAAAACCCTGGAGCATTGGCTGGAGCGTTTCGACCAGCAAGAAGCCGCGGTGGCGGAGATGTTTGACGATGCGTTTGTGCGTGCATGGCGTTTATACTTGACCGGTTCCATAGCGGCCTTTCTCAGCAGCTCATTGCAATTGTTCCAAGTGGTATTCGCGCATGGTCGTGATAACAGCGTGCCGTGGTCGCGGGAGCATATCTATTCCGCGGATTAAGCGTTAACTCGACACCCGATTAGCCCCGACTAGACATGCAACGGGTGTACGATGCGGCGGATTTGCCGCAAGCGCAACTCATCGTGGATTTGCTGCAGTCCCATCGCATCGAATCCCACGTATTCAATGTAAACGCTCAAGGTGGTTTGGGTGAGTTGCCTTTCGTCAATCCCGAAGTGTGGGTGGAAAAGATGCAAGACGTCGTCCAGGCGCGCAAACTCATACAAGAGTTTGAAGACTCCAACTCCATCAGCAGCAACAGCACTTGCGCCGATTGTAATGAATCAAACCCGGCTAATTTTGATTATTGTTGGCAGTGTGGGGCTTTATTACCGTAAAGTAGGGTAGAACCTATCTCAAAATGGCTACGCATTGCCGCTTCTTGGTTAAAAATGCTCTCAAAATGCGGGGCGCCGTAGGCGTAAACTGTCGTGTACACTGCGCTTTTTCGAGCGTTTTTGCCTCGCATCGGTTTCGCTCGCCTATTTTGAAATAGGTTCTCGTTGAATTGGCGCGCTTAAAGCGCCGTATGTTGTTAATGGTTGTTCGCAAAAAATCCACTAAATCCAAAAAGTCGAAAAAAGCACGCTCCGGTTTATTCCGGGGTTTGCTATTGCGTGCTTTTTTTCTTCTGCTCGTTGCCGCCGTTGGTTATGTCGTCTATCTCGACATCAGTCTGCGCAAGCATTTTGAAGGCAAACGCTGGGCGTTACCCGCCCATGTGTATGCTCGTCCGTTTGAATTGTATGCAGGTCTTGGTGTATCCCGTGATCAGTTGGTGGCGGAACTGACCGCCCTGGGATATCGACCGACCAAACGTGCTGCGGGTCCTGGAACATACGCACTGAACAACAAAACCTTTCATGTCGTCACCCGCGCGTTCGATTATTGGGATGGCCGACAATCCGAAGTTTCGCTGGAAGTTCGATTCGATGGTGAAGGTGTCAGCGCATTACGTGATCGCAACAGTGGATCGGATATTCCGGTGCTGCGTTTGGAGCCGCGCCTTATTAGCAGTATTTCCCCGGCTCATCATGAAGATCGCAAGCTGGTGCAATTGCACGAGGTACCGGAAGATTTGCTGACCGCCTTATTGGTAACCGAAGACCGCAGTTTTATGACGCACCACGGTGTTGATCCGCGTGGTTTGATACGCGCGGTAGTGGCAAATTTACGTTCGCGTGCTCTGGTGCAAGGTGGCAGCACCTTGACCCAGCAACTCATTAAAAATATGTATCTCACCACAGACCGAACACTGCGGCGCAAGCTGGTGGAAATGGTGATGGCGGTGTTGTTGGAGTTGCATTACGACAAACACGAAATTCTTGAGGCCTATATCAACGAAGTGTTTCTAGCTCAGGCCGGTAAACGCGCGATTCACGGTTTTGGTCTCGCCAGTCAATATTATTTTGGTCGACCGATTAGCGAACTGGCGGTACACGAAAGTGCGTTGTTAGTGGGTATGGTCAAAGGCCCGTCATTGTTCGAGCCACGGCGTAACCCCGAGCGCGCATTAAAACGCCGCAATCTAATTCTCGAAACCATGTCGGGCGAGGGTCATATCGACGCAGACGCACTGGCGTCAATTAAACAACGCGACCTTGGCGTAACACCACGACCGGCGGCGAGTAATCGCTATCCCGCCTTTATCGATCTGGTGCGTCGCCAGTTGCAAGACGAATATCAGGAAGAAGATTTACGTGCCGAAGGCCTGGCTGTGTTCACCACATTGGATGCAAATGTACAGGCGGCGGCGGAAGTAGCGGTAAAAAAAACACTGGCCAGCTTTGAGGAAACTCGCAACGTTAAAACCGGCACCTTACAGGCAGCGGTTGTTGTGGCCCGTGTGGACAATGGCGAAGTAGTTGGTTTGGTCGGTGGTCGAGACACTGGGTTTGGCGGTTTTAATCGTGCACTGGACGCGAGCCGGCCTATCGGGTCATTGGTGAAGCCGGCTGTGTACTTAACGGCGTTGGAACAAACAGATCAATTTACCTTGTCGAGTCGTATTGAAGACGCTCCGGTTTCAATTCAGCAACAAGGCGCGCCGGACTGGCAACCGCAAAACTACGACAAGTTATTTCATGGTGAGGTCGATTTGCTTACCGCTTTGTCCAAGTCCTACAACGTTCCCGCGGTTAAACTCGGTGTTGGTGTTGGTGTTGAAAATGTTGTAGATACCTTGCACAGGCTGGGCGTTGACAAGGAGATAAATCCATTTCCGTCATTATTGTTGGGTGCGCTCGAGCTTTCACTACTGGAAATGACCCAGATGTATCAAACTCTGGCGGCAGGTGGATTTCGTGCGCCTATGCGTTCGATACTTTCTGTCCTAGGAAGCCGTAACGAACCGTTGTCGCGTTACGCGTTGTCCGTTCAACAAACGGTCGACCCGGCACCGGCTTATTTGATTGCTTACGCCATGCAACAAGTTGTGCGCAACGGTACCGCAAAAGCGCTAAACAAGCGTTTTGACGCCGAATTGGCTTTGGCAGGGAAGACCGGCACTACAGATGGTTACCGAGATAGCTGGTTTGCGGGCTTTTCCGGTAACTATGTTGCGGTGGTCTGGATTGGGCGTGATGACAACAAACCCGTAGGTTTAAGTGGTGCTTCCGGTGCCTTGCAGATTTGGGCGAATATGATGGCGCGCTTGGATTTACAGCCATTGAATCCGATACAACCAGTCGATATCGAATGGGCGGATATCGATCAACAAAACGGTTTGTTGGCGGATCGCGGTTGTGAATACATGACTAACATGCCATTTGTTCAAGGCACAGTGCCGCAGGATTTATCACCCTGCGCCGGTGGTTTGGCCAGTCTCGACGGTTTAAAACTACCCAAACTCGATAAGCCAATCGAACGCAGCGACATTAAGCGCTGGTTTAAAAATTTATTTAAAAGAAAATCCAATGGTCCCAGTGCAAAGAAAAATAATCAGAAACCCAGAATTGAAGATCGAAAGTAGCAATATGGTTTCAATTAATGAGTAGAAACTTTAAAGGCTTTGCACTACTGTGTTTGCTGTTAGCGCTCACCAGTTGTGCCGCTCCAGTGCGCTTGCCAACCGAAGAAGGACCGGTAGTCTATGACTCGCAACCCGCCGTAGTGGCATTGTTGTCAGACGCCGAGCGTGAGACTGGCGCCGGAGATTTGGATCGTGCCGCGGCGGCACTGGAACGCGCACTAAGGATAGATCCCGGTGATGCCATGGCCTGGCATCAGTTGGCCAAATTGCGCTTGCAGCAAGGGGCGATTAACGAGGCCATCAGTCTCGCTAATAAATCGACTCAACTCGCTAACGACACACCAGCATTGCAACGGGCAAATTGGCGTTTAGTCGCGGACGCTTACGATGAGAAAGGTGATACCGCAAAGGCCCGACGGGCGAGGGAACGGGCGTTTGGTAACTAGCGGTCTGCATTCAGCTGTCAGCTATCAGGTAAGGATTAAGACAAGTCATCAGTAGCTGAAAGCAGATGGCTGAGAGCTGAACGCCACACGATTATAAATGTCGCGTATTCGGAAATTCATTTACAAGTATTCCGGTAATTATCCGAACTCTGCACACCGTTATAGTAGAATCGCGCGTTTCCGTTAACAAACCAGCGTGTCGCGCGTACAACCCATAACATAATCAATGCAAGACCAGTATCAACCCGGACAAATTGAACCGTCGGTTCAGCAGTATTGGAACGAACAACATAGTTTTCGCGTAACGGAAGACCCCTCACGGGAAAAATATTATTGCCTGTCGATGTTCCCCTATCCTTCCGGGCGTTTGCACATGGGCCATGTACGCAACTACACCATCGGCGATGTCATCAGCCGTCACCAGCGTATGTTGGGCAAGAATGTATTGCAACCCATGGGTTGGGATGCATTCGGACTACCCGCCGAAAATGCTGCCATCGATAACAAAGTACCGCCCGCCAAGTGGACTTACGACAACATCGACTACATGAAAGGCCAGCTCAAGCGTTTGGGTTTTGCTTATGACTGGGAACGCGAACTGGCGACGTGCAAGCCGGATTACTATCGCTGGGAGCAATGGTTGTTCACGCGTTTATTCGAGAAAGGCATCGCCTACAAAGAGTTGGCCGAGGTCAATTGGGATCCGGTCGAGCAAACCGTGTTGGCGAACGAGCAGGTGATCGATGGTCGCGGCTGGCGTTCCAACGCACCGGTTGAAAAACGAAAAATACCCCATTGGTTTTTGCGTATTACCGATTATGCCGAGGAGTTACTTGAGCAACTCGACAAACTGGACGGGTGGCCGGAATCGGTCAAGAAAATGCAACAAGACTGGATCGGTCGCTCTGAAGGATTGGAAGTGGATTTTGCTTTAGCCGACTCATCTTTGAATAACGGCGAAGCCTTACGCATTTTTACCACACGACCGGATACCATTTTTGGCGCGACATTTATGGCGGTGGCGGCGGATCATCCGCTTGCGTTAGCTGTTGCGAAGAGTAATCAAGAAATTGCCGCATTTCTTGATGAGTGCCGCCAACAGGGCACCAGCGAGGTAGAAATGCAGGCGGCGGAAAAACGCGGCATGCGTCTGGGCGTGGATGCTGTCAATCCGCTCAACGGCGAAAACATTCCAATATTCGCTGCAAACTTCGTGTTAATGAGTTATGGCACCGGCGCGATTATGGCGGTACCCGCGCACGACGAACGCGATCATGAGTTTGCCATCAAGTATGGTCTACCCATTCGCCAGGTCATCGCACCCGCCAATGGCGACGATATCGACGTGCAAGCCGAATCCTGGACAACGAAGGAAAATCTGATCACGGTTAATTCGGGTGAGTTTTCCGGTTTGTCTTTCAAAGATGCATTTGAGCGCATTGCCGACTATGCCGAATCGAAAAACATCGGTGAGCGCAAAGTAAATTTCCGTTTGCGTGATTGGGGATTATCACGCCAGCGTTACTGGGGTTGTCCCGTGCCCATGATAGAAAGTCCGAGCAAGGGCACGGTTGCCGTACCGGAGAACGAGCTACCCGTAGTCTTGCCCGAAGATGTGACGGTGCAAGGAGGCGGCTCGCCGTTGAAAGAAATCCCGGAATTCGTCAATACGACATGCCCCGAAACCGGCGAACCAGCCCAACGCGATACCGATACTTTTGATACGTTTGTCGAATCGTCATGGTATTACGCGCGCTATGCCTGTCCGGATAACCACTCAGCCATGTTGGATGAGCGCGCCAACTACTGGTTGCCGGTGGATCAATATATCGGCGGTATCGAACATGCGATATTGCATTTGTTGTATGCGCGTTTCTTTCACAAGTTAATGCGCGATGAAAAATTGATCGATTCTGACGAGCCCTTCACCAACTTGCTCACTCAAGGCATGGTGCTGGCAGAGACGTTTTCGCGTGAAGGCGATGGCGGCAAAAAGGTGTACTACGCACCGGACGAGGTGGAAATCGAACGCGACGCGCAGGGTCGCATCAGTGGCGGACGATTAAAAACAGACGGACAACCCGTCGACATTGGCCGTTTGGAAAGTATGTCCAAGTCGAAAAAGAATGGTGTCGATCCGCAGGATATGATCGATAAATACGGTGCAGATACCGTGCGTTTATTTGTGATGTTCGCCGCGCCGCCGGAACACACATTGGAGTGGAATGCTGACGCGGTGGCCGGTGCCCAGCGATTTTTACGCCGCTTGTGGCAGTTGGTGTACAGCAACCATGATCGCTTAGCCACGATGACACCGTTGCTCGCGGACGGAAACTTCGATTTTGCCAATGCGGATGCCGATGTGCGTGAACTGCGCACGAAAACGCATACCACGTTGGAGCGTATCAATCGTGATTATCAACGTTTCCAGTTCAACACGGTTATTGCTGCGTGCATGGAATTGGTCAATACCTTGTATGACTTTGATGCAGGTGATGCGCCCCAAAAAGCCGAGGACGATGTGCGTAGAGCCGCATTAGCCGAGACCGTTTGCGTGATATTAAAAACGCTCGGACCCATCGTGCCACATATTGGACATACTTTATGGCAGGAAATTGGCAATGAACAAGCTTTGATTGATGCCCCGTGGCCGCTGGTGGATAGTCAGGCGTTGGTACGTGATACGGTCGAACTTGTAGTGCAAGTCAAAGGCAAATTGCGCGGCCATGTCGAGGTTGCAGCGGACGCCAACCAGGAGGCTGTATTGGCGGTAGCGCTGCAGGATGAGGGTATTCAACGTCATGTCGGTGACCCGGACGCGATTCGCAAGGTGATTCTTGTACCGGGGCGTTTAATCAATATTGTGGTTTAGACGTGCAAGCGGCGTATAATTCACCATCGAAGCTTAACTAATCATCTTACTTCAGGAATTCTAAATGCAGTTGCGTCTGATTGTCGTTTTACTTGCCACGCTTGCCCTGATGCAGGCCTGTGGTTTTCACCTGCGTGGCAAAGTCGATTTGCCGGAGCGTCTTACTTCGTTTCACGTCGATGGCAAAGACCCTGATCTGGTTGCCGAATTACAGGATGCGTTGGAATTCAGTGGCGCAGAAATTGTTGATGGCGATGCGGGTGCGACCGCGGTGCTGGAATTAACTGATATTGCATTCCTGCGTGAAGTACGTTCGGTAGACGAACGTGGTTTGGCTACCAGCTACAATCTCAGATACCGTGTGCGTTTCAAAATTGAAGAAAACAATGGTGAAGAGTTATTGAAAGAAACCACGATTACATTGTCACGATTTTTGAATTTTGATAGCAGTCAAATCCTGCAGGCGGAAGAAGAGCAGGAATTTTTACGCGAAGACATGCAACGCGACATGGTGCAACGAATAATGCAACGTCTCGCCACGATTGCCTCCGTGCAGCCGCCGCGAAAAGTTATCGCGGCATAATTCCTCGGAGAAAATAAAAGGACTGCGTGGCACGTATTCCCTCCACCGCAATCGAGTCTCAACTCAAGAGAAAACTCGAGTCGCTGTATCTGGTTTTTGGTCAGGAAACTTTATTGATCGAAGAAAGTGTCGACGCGATTCGCGCAGCGGCAAGTGACCAGGGGTTTAACGAACGCATTCGTTTAACCGTCGAGACCGGTTTCGATTGGTCGACTTTACACGAACATTCTCAGTCCATGTCTTTATTCGGTGGTAGTCGTTTGATTGAACTGCGTATGCCGACGGGTAAGCCGGGTGATAAAGGCCGTGATGCTATTTTGGAATATATCGAATCGCAATCGCCTGATGCTGTACTAGTAATTGTCGCCGGTCGCATCGATAAAGCCGGTCAACGCACGAAATGGTTTAAACAAGTCGAATCCCACGGTGTTGCAATAGAAACTCAAACCGTGCGACCTGATCAACTACCGGGCTGGGTCGAACAACGATTGCAACGGGTACAAATTAACTATGATCGCGATGCGGTTTTGCCTTTGTGCCGATTCATTGAAGGAAACTTACTGGCGGCGGCGCAGGAGATTGAAAAATTAAAACTATTACTCGGTGAAAATAAACTGACAGCCAGCGACCTGGAAACAATGGTCGCGGATCAGGCTCGCTATAATGTTTATGGTTTTGTTGATGCTTGTTTGGCGGGTAATGCGATTCGGAGTTTGCGTATGTTGCGTGGCCTAAAAGGCGAAGCGACGGAGCCTGCGCTTGTACTGTGGGCGTTGGCGAGGGATACTCGAACCATGACCCGTATTGCCGGGGAATTGCAATCCGGCAAAACAAAAGCGGGTGTGTTCAAGGCGCATCAGATTTGGTCCAGCCGCGCCGGTTTGGTAGATCGCGCGACGCAACGATTAAGTTTGTCGCATTGGCACTTGGTGTTGCAACGTGTCGCACTAGCTGATCGCGTAATGAAAGGCCGGGCGACTGGTGATATTTGGCACCAGTTTGAAAACATTGCATTGGCAATTTGCGGTATTAACGCATTGGCCCCTGCTAATCAAGTATAGAAAGCGAAAAAGAGATTAATACAGTAAGGAATATCGAAAAGGGTAGAGCGATGTCAGCTCAATTAAAAGAGAATATAAACAGCAATATCGATCTCAAGACTTACGTGCGGCAGATCGGTCGTGATGCGCGCGCAGCTTCGCGACAAATTGCGAAGTCCAGCACGGCGATGAAAAACGCCGCGCTGGAAGCTATCGCCGATAACATCATGACCGCTCAGCAAAACATTCTCGACGCCAACACTCAAGACATGACGGCGGCCAGGAATAATCAGTTGCCCAGCGCTTTATTGGATCGTCTTGAATTAAACGCCGAACGCGTCGTGGCTATGGCCGAAGGTTTGCGTCAGATTGCACGCTTGCCCGATCCAGTAGGTGCGATCTCCGATCTGGTGTATCGCCCGTCTGGCATCCAAGTGGGCAAGATGCGTGTGCCGCTTGGTGTGATTGGGATTATTTATGAGTCACGTCCGAATGTTACTGCCGATGCAGCGGCGCTGTGTTTAAAATCCGGTAATGCGACAATCTTGCGTGGCGGTAGTGAAGCGATAAATTCTAATCTCGCTATCGCCGATTGCATTAAGCAAGGTCTGGAGCAGGCCGGTTTGCCATCCACGGCCGTGCAAATCCTTGAAACTACCGACCGTGAAGCCGTCGGCGAGTTGCTGCGTATGCCGGAGTATGTCGACATTATTGTGCCCCGTGGCGGCAAGAGTTTGATCGAACGCATTAGTCGTGACTCTCAAGTGCCGGTGATTAAACACCTGGAAGGCTTGTGTCATATTTATATCGACGCGGAAGCCGATGTGCAAAAGGCAATCGATGTCGCATACAACGCCAAGACACGGCGCTATGGTATTTGCGGTTCTATGGAAACATTGTTGATTGCTGAATCCATCGCACCGAAGGTATTGCCCGAATTGTTAAAAATGTATCTGGACAAAGGCGTCGAGTTGCGCGGTTGTGAAAAATCCCGCGCGTTGATTGAACAGATGAGTCCGGCGACGGAAGACGATTGGTATACGGAGTATCTTGGGCCGATCCTGTCGATAAAAATAGTCGATGATTTGGATGCCGCGATTCGCCATATCGAAACTTACGGTTCACAACATACCGATGCGATTATTACCGAGAACCTCGCCCATAGTCGCCGCTTTATCACCGAAGTGGATTCAAGTTCGGTCATGGTCAATGCATCGACGCAGTTTGCGGATGGTTTTGAATACGGCCTCGGCGCGGAAATTGGAATCAGCACCAACAAATTGCATGTACGTGGCCCGGTGGGACTGGAAGGTTTGACCTGTCAGAAATACGTGGTGTTTGGTGACGGTACGATCCGGCCTTAGAGTTTTGTATTCCTTTGTGCATCAATATAATCGGCGCGTGGCGCGCATCTTATTGTGTGAGCGGCGCTATCGCCGCGATTAGCCAGCGCCTCCACGACTCTTGATGTTAGTCGGAATCTTCGGCGGCACTTTCGATCCCATCCACTACGGTCATCTTCGCACGGTTGCTCAAGTTCATCAGTACATCCAGTTTGAAAAGGTATTGTTTATACCGTCCGCGGTGCCACCACATCGCGAAGTACCGGTTGCAACGGTTGAGCAACGTGTGCAAATGCTACGTCTGGCGTTGAACGAGTACCCGCAGTTCGAAGTCGATCAACGCGAGTTACACCGAACCGGCCCGTCGTACACGGTCGATACGCTGCGATCTTTGCACGAGGATTTTTCCAATAGCGCATTGTGTTTGATTATTGGCATGGACGCGTTCTTGAGTATTAACACCTGGCATCAATGGCAGGAAATTCCGACTCTCGCACATCTCGTTGTTATGCGACGGCCTGGATGGAGTACGAATGAAAATCTACCGGATTGGTGCTGGCAATCAACATTCGAAAACACCGATGCAGTGCGAGAGAAAAATACAGGCGCGGTTTGCATGTGCGAGGTCGACCTCGTCGATATTTCCGCTAGTGCAATTCGCCGGGATTTAAAGCAGGGTAACGAAATTTCCAGGAGCGTACCTTTGCCGGTGCAAAACTACATATTAGAGAACAAGTTATATCAATGACTGACGCGAAAAAAGATACAAATCGAGATTCAAGGGCAGAACTGGATAAAACCATCAGCGGCATGCGCGACGCGATAGTGAGCGCGCTGGATGAGGCTAAGGGTAAAGACATTCAGGCTTTCGATGTGCGCGATATGACCGATGTCACCGACTATATGATTGTTGCCAGTGGCACATCGGATCGCCACGTAAAAGCCCTGGCCGGTCAACTCATCGATACCATGCGCGAAAACGGCCATCGGCCGATTGGTGTAGAAGGCGAAGACACTGCTGACTGGATACTCATCGACTTTGGTGATGTCGTCGCTCATGTCATGCGTGAACAAACTCGCGAGTTCTATGACCTCGAAGGTTTATGGAGCGAACAAGTGCGTGATCTGGTTAAAGCGCAACGTGAGGGGCGATTGGAATAGGCGTTTTGTTTCTCGGTTGCAATTAATATGCATGATCAAATAGTTGAAGAAATTGCCCCATTTTTAACCCAGTCAGAGATTTCCTTTTATTACAAGCGAGCCCGCTTACGAGTCCCACTCCCAGAGGGCTTCGGTGAAATTGAAATCGGTAATCTTGACGATTCGAACGATGATATTGTCGGGCTTGTAGATACCATGTGGCATACACATGGTGATGTGCTGATGCTTGAGGAAGGTGGTTTATCTAGGGCAAACGCAATCCATTGTTTTTTAACGCGTTTGTTTAATGGAGAGTTTTCCTTGGTTGAAGAGTATTCAGGTGATGCGCTGGTTGATAGAACAATCGTAGACGACATAGAAAGCCTTAGAAAGTACGTACCGGAAGACCGTCATATTGTTAAACGGTTTGGTGTGGAGTGTTTCGCAAGATTAATTTTAGTTCGTCATTTTGACACGAATCTATTTAATAGCAGTCGGTGACCGCATGCCGGGTTGGGTTAGTGATGCTTTCGCTGAGTACGCGAAACGTGTACGGGACAATTGTGAATTTAAGCTAATTGAAATTCCCGCTGTGAGGCGAGGCAAGAATGCGGATGTTAAACGCATTGCTCGTGATGAAGGTCAAAAATTACTGGCAGCGGTTCCAGCGAACTCCCGCATTATTGCTTTGGAACGGACGGGTAAAGCCATCGAAACGGAAACGTTGAGTAAAAACATTCAGGAGTGGATGAATGATGGCGTAAACGCATCATTATTGGTGGGTGGACCAGAAGGTTTATCACCGGAGGTATTACAAGCGGCGGACGAAACGTGGTCGCTGTCGGCCATGACGCTTGCGCATCCTGTCGTGCGGGCAATGGTGGCGGAGCAGGTTTATCGTGCGTGGAGTATTGCTCAGGGATTGCCGTATCATCGTGGTGGTTAACAATTTCCAAATTTATCTCGCGTCAAAATCGCCTCGGCGTCGACAATTGTTGGAGCAAATCGGCGTGCGTTTTGAATTGGTTGACGCAGACGTTGACGAATCGGCTTTCCCAATTGAAGCACCGCAGGAGTTTGTTTTGACTTTGGCGCGGGCCAAAGTAATGGCTGCAAATGAACACTTAACTTCCGAAAACTTGCCACTGAAACCTGTGCTTGGCGCCGATACCTGTGTCGTTATCGACGATGAAATACTTGGTAAACCGAATAACAAGGGGGAAGCTATACGCATGCTTACACGTTTGTCCGGCACAACCCACAGTGTTTATACTGGCGTCGCGTTGTATCATGATGGCAAGATGAATACACAAATAAGCCATAGCAGCGTAACCTTCGCGGTATTGCAATCGGAACAAATCGAACAATATTGGGCAAGCAGCGAACCTACGGATAAAGCAGGCGCTTACGCCATTCAAGGTCGCGCGGCGACGTTCATAACGCAAATGAACGGCAGTTATTCAGGCGTTGTCGGATTACCGTTGTATGAAACAACGCAACTGCTCGCTGCAGCGGGCGTAGAAATATGAGTGAAGAATTACTCATCAACGTAACACCGCAGGAAACTCGGGTAGGTGTCGTTGAGAACGGTGTACTGCAGGAATTGCATATCGAACGCACACGTAATCGAGGTATCGTCGGCAACATTTATAAAGGCAGCGTGGTGCGTGTATTGCCCGGAATGCAGGCCGCGTTTATCGATATCAATCTCGAACGCACGGCTTTTTTACATGCTTCCGATATCATGCCAACAGGTTTGCGTGAAGAGCGTTGCGAAAAAGAAGCGGTGGAACCTCCGCCTATCTCCAGTCTATTACGCGAAGGACAGGAGATCGTGGTGCAAGCGGTCAAAGATCCTATCAATGCCAAAGGCGCGCGTCTGACAACGCAGATTACTATTCCCGCGCGAAATTTAGTTTACTTACCCAACTCCGATCACATCGGCGTATCACAAAAAATCCAGGACGAACAAGAGCGCGAACGTTTAAAGGAATTTGTTTGTGAAGCGTTGAAAGACATGGAGTACGCCGGCGGTTTTATTATTCGCACGGCCGCCGAGTCAGCAACGCTGGAAGAAATAAAATCCGATGTCACTTTTTTGCTAAAACTTTGGAGAAAAGTGAATACAAAGTCGGCGAATGCCAAGTCTGGTGATTTGTTGCATGAAGATCTCGCCCTTGCCATGCGCACGATTCGAGATTTAGTGCGTGTCGATTCAGAAAAAATCCGCATTGATTCGCGCGAGACTTTTGACAAAGCCAAAACGTTTGCCAATGAGTTAATACCGGAAGTAGCTTCGCACATCGAACATTATCCCGGCGAACGTCCCATTTTCGATTTGTATTCGGTGGAAGATGAAATCCAACGTGCTTTGGAGAATCACGTGCCGTTGAAGTCAGGTGGTTATCTGGTCATTGATCAAACCGAAGCGATGACCACCGTCGACGTTAACACCGGCGCTTATGTCGGGCGCCGTAATTTGGATGAAACGTTATTTAAAACTAACCTCGAAGCGGCTCAGTCCATCGCCCGGCAACTGCGCTTGCGTAATATTGGTGGCATTATCATTATCGATTTCATTGACATGGAAGACGCCGAGCACCGACGTTTGGTTATGCGCGCATTGGAGAAAGCCTTGGCCAAAGATCGCACCAAGACATTTATTTCCGATACCGATATGTCGAACCTGGGTTTGGTGGAGATCACCCGTAAACGCACGCGCGAAAGTCTTAAACACATGCTGACTGAGCAATGCCGTATCTGTGGTGGGCGCGGTGTGCAAAAAACCGCTCAAACAGTGTGCTACGAAATTTTTCGCGAGATTTTGCGCGAAGCGCGACAGTTCGATGCCAATGAATTTGTCGTATTAGCGTCACAAGTGGTGGTGGACTTATTGCTGGAAGACGAATCCTCCAGTCTCGCCGACTTGCAGGATTTCATCGGCAAACCCATTCGCCTGCAAGTGGAAACGATGTATCACCAGGAACTGTATGACGTCGTACTGACATAGGTCAGTATATTTCGCAATTCAATTTCGATTAATTTTTTGAGATGACCAAACTCGCCGTCATCCAAATGAATTCCGCATCCGCCGTGGACGAAAACCTGGCAGTTGCGAATGCATTATTAATTGAGGCGTCACAAGCCGGCGCGGCGGTCGTGGTTTTGCCGGAAAACTTTTGCCTTATGCCGGCGAATGATGCAGATCGGTTGGCAGCGGCTGAAAACGATAGCAGTGGTCCGATTCAGGAATTCTTGTCGAATACGGCGCGTGAACTTGGTATTTTTATAATCGCTGGCACTATACCCATTCGATCATCGGTTAAGAACAAGGTGCGCAGCGCCTGTCTTGTCTACAACAATGATGGCGAACGTATAGTCCGCTACGACAAGATTCATTTATTCAATGTCGAATTAAAAAACGGTGAGTCCTACAGCGAATCGGATAATTTCGATGCCGGAAACGATCTGAAAATTGTCGATACACCGGTCGGGCGAGTCGGTCTTACCATCTGTTATGATATGCGTTTCCCGGAAATGTACCGGCGTTTGCTGGAAATGGGGGCAGAATTGTTTGTCGTGCCCTCAGCATTTACCGCAACCACCGGGCGCGCGCATTGGGAGTTATTGTTACGCAGCCGCGCCGTAGAAAACTTGGCTTTTGTCGCCGCGCCGGCCCAGGTGGGTGAACATGCCAATGGCCGCAGTACTTATGGAGACAGCATGATTATTGATCCCTGGGGCAATATACTGGCCCGCCGGGAGCAAGCAGATGCCGGTGTTGTCGTTGCTGATATTGATCTAGCACAAATGCGCAAGACAAGAGAACGTTTTCCGGTTTTATCCCATCGTCGCATTGGAACTGGTGGGAAACACACGGTGACTAAAGATTGAATCAAGAACGCAAACGTAAAAACTGACAATGACTGAATTAATAGAAACTGCACGCCAAACATTGCTTGAACCTGCAGGGCTTGGTGACGCGGAGTTGAACCGGCTCATGGGCCACATCATGACCGGTCAGGTGAACTATGCCGATTTGTATTTCCAGTACACGCGGCACGAATCGTGGTCATTGGAAGAAGGCAAGGTTAAGTCCGGTAGTCACAGTATCGATCAAGGTGTGGGTATTCGTGCGGTCGCTGGTGAAAAAAGCGGCCTGGCTTATTCCGATGAGTTTCAGTTGCCTGCGCTAACCGATGCCGCCAAGGCGGCACGCGCCATCGCACGTCACAGTGCGGACGACAGCACGGGGCAAGCCATCGCCTGGAATCGTAGTGATTCGACACAGTTGTATGCGCCACTCGATCCGCTGGCGACATTATCCGAACAGGACAAAATCGGCTTGCTGGAAAAAGTCGATGCCGAAGCACGCGAACAAGATTCGCGTGTCAAAGAAGTATTCGCCAGTCTAGCGGGTTCGCACGAAGTGGTATTGGTCGCGCGCAGTGATGGTGTGATGGCCGCGGATGTGCGCCCGCTGGTACGGTTGAACGTAAGTGTTATTGCCGAGCAGAATGGCCGGCGCGAACAAGGCTCCAGCGGTGGTGGTGGACGGGTTGCTTATCAATATTTTCTAGATGAAGAACGCGCTTTGGAACATGCGCGCGAAGCGGTGCGTCAAGCGCTGGTCAATCTCGAAGCCATCGATTCACCCGCCGGGACGATGACAGTTGTGCTGGGTCCAGGTTGGCCGGGGATTTTGTTGCACGAAGCGATCGGCCACGGTCTGGAAGGTGATTTCAACCGCAAAGGCACGTCGGCATTCGCCGGACGCATCGGTGAAAAAGTTGCGTCCGATCAATGCACGGTAGTCGACGATGGCACCATTGCGGATAGACGCGGTTCGTTGACTGTCGATGATGAAGGCACACCGGCGCAAAACACCGTGCTTATAGAAAACGGTATTTTGCAAGGTTATATGCAGGACACCATGAATGCGCGGTTGATGAATACGACGCCGACAGGTAATGGGCGGCGTGAATCCTTCGCGCATTTACCCATGCCACGGATGACCAATACTTACATGTTAAACGGCAAACACGATCCGGAAGAGATTTTGCAGTCGGTAGACAAAGGTTTGTATGCAGTTAACTTCGGCGGCGGACAAGTCGATATTACTTCCGGCAAGTTTGTATTTTCCGCAAGCGAGGCTTACTTAATCGAGAACGGTAAAGTAACGCGGCCAGTCAAAGGCGCGACCCTTATCGGCAATGGCCCGGATGTGTTAACCCGTGTGGCCATGGTAGGTAAGGATTTAAAACTCGATACAGGTGTCGGTACATGCGGCAAAGAAGGTCAAAGCGTACCCGTAGGAGTAGGACAACCGACTATGCGGATTGATGGTTTAACCGTCGGTGGCGTGGAGCTTGCGAGTTAACAATGCATAATCAAACGAATTCTCTGGCAACGAATGTAAAACAAAGCCATCAGCCGTTAGCCGACATCGCGCAAATAGTGATTGATGAGGCAAAATGCCAGGGCGCGAGTGCCAGCGAATCAGCCATCAGCCGTGCTCAGGGTCTATCAGTGACTGTGCGACTGGGCGATGTGGAAACCGTCGAGCGTCATCGCGACAAGAGTCTTGTGGTGAGTGTATATTTTGGTCAGCGTACCGGTTCGGCCAGCACCTCGGATTTTGACCAGGCAGCCATTAAGGATACGGTACGCGCGGCATGCAGTATCGCCAAGTACACGGCGGAAGATGAGTGTAACGGTCTGGCTGACGCCGACCGGTTGGCGACGGAATTCCCCGAACTCGATT
>Ga0224508_10002219_pt1 | contig 16810 bp, 12 predicted proteins | sample SF_Jan12_sed_USG_4_FD_170157 | JGI IMG/M metagenome (GOLD analysis project Ga0224508, IMG submission 170157) | Sediment microbial communities from San Francisco Bay, California, United States - SF_Jan12_sed_USGS_21 | ecosystem: Environmental > Aquatic > Marine > Sediment | place: USA... | reverse complement strand
ATCGGTGCTGGACCAGATGACGGTGGAAGAGAACCGTTTTGGATTCGAGCCCGAGATCACGGCCAAGGTTGCCAAACTGCGCTGCCGCATTTTTGAAGTCGGCATCTCGTATGCGGGACGCACGTATGAAGAAGGCAAGAAAATCGGCTGGAAAGACGGCGTGCGGGCGATCTGGTGCATTCTGAAATACAACCTGGCCCGGCCGCCTGCGGCGGCGACGGTGGTCGAGCAACCGAACAAATCGCGTGACGTCAGTGCGCCGCTGGCGTAGTTCGGGAATTGGGAAGATTGGAAGATGGGGCGATGGGGAGTTGGATTTCGGCGGCGAGCGATTAACCCGCTGCCGATTCTGTGGCGAACGACGCACGCTGCTGCGAGGTCGATTTGACCAATCTTAGATAGCCCAGTGCAAAGAGGGCCAGCAGGCCGTAGAGTCCGTAGGAAAGCACTGTGAGCGTATGTACCGGATGGGCGGTGCCGTTTTGCCCTCCAGGTATGAAGCGTTCCCAGAGCGGTATCGGTGGTAAACAAAGCAACAAAATCACGAGCAGAAATGCAACTCTCGCTGTCGTCGTCTCGGGCAACGACACCCACAAGATCGCCAAGGGGATGATCAACAACAGAAAATAGTGATCCCACGTGATCGGCGAGACCAACAGCATCGTGATCACCGACAGGCCGAACGCAAAATCTTGATCGCGGGCTGTACGAGCACGTCGCTGGGCATGCAGCCACAGAAGCAGCACCACGGCAGACCCCAGTATGCCCACCAACCGTGCCAGCGGTTCGTTCGCCCACAGCAGCACCACGTTTCGTCGCTGGGACAACGGGTCAAACAACTTGGTGCCGAGACCCGCAATTGACGAATTCAGCCAGTCGGCACGAAACTCACCCACTTGTGGAAGTACGTCCGACACGTAGGTCGTGTACGTAACCGGTTGCAACACGACAGCGGTCAAAACCGTGATCGCGACCAGTGCCATCAAAGCGGCCGCAACAATGTTCCAGCGCCGCTGAGCGGCAAAATGCAGCAGCAGGAATCCGGGAAAAAACTTGAAGGCCGTGGCGACGCCCAGAAAAACACCAGCCCAGATCGGACGGTCGGCACGCGCGGCCGCCCACACCAATGTCAACAACAGCAGTAAGACCAGGTTCAGCTGACCCTGATTCATCTGGTGCCGAAATGGACTGCAGAGCAAGAGTAGCCCGATCAGCGGCAGCAACGCCCACGGCGACCAGTCAACCCCCAGACCGCGACACAACAGCCACAGGCTGATGCCCAGCGCCAACAGCGACAGCAGGTTCCAAGCCAGCGTGGCGTTGCTGTAGTCCAGCGCGGCAAAAGGAAGGACCATCAACACGGATGTGGGCGGATGAGCGTTCACTTCCAGGCCCACTCGCACCCTGCCGGCGGCGTCCCCGCTAACATCTTCTGCGGCTTCGCCGATCTGGTAGCCCAAATATTTGGGGATGGTTACCCGGTGGCTGGCATAGATCGGCAAGCCATGCCAATAGTTCTTGGCCGACGCCCATTCCTGAAAGAAATCGACACCCTTCGTCGGGGCGGGCCGCAGACGACGAACGAAGTCGGGTCCCTGCAGCGTGCACGCCACAGCCGCCACAGCCAACCACAACCACCACCGCGCGGCCGGCAAGCTATTGAATGGATCCCAGGGCATCTTGAAACCACTTGTTTTCGCCGGCGCGAAAATTTCGCGATGCTGGCATTGCTTCCGTGTATTAAACCTGGATACCGGCTAGCGCGGCTCGCTTTCCGGATCGCAACAACCTATCAGGTCGCACGGCTTGTCCGAGGTTCACATCGTGAATTCGCGTTTCCGTTATTCCGGCCAGCCTTCCGTCAGGTTGCGGGTGTCTCCAGCGACAAACTCGCAGCTCGAGTAATGGGACAAGCGGTTATACTAAGAGAACGAGTCCGGATTACAAACGGAGGATCCCGCGGAGGCGTCGATCGATTCGGCGAAACCAAATCATGTCGGTCGTTAACTCGCGCTCCCCATCCGGACGGTCTGTGCTGCATCGCTGGATGCTGCCGCTATTGATACTGGCCGTTTTTTGGGCATGGTTGATCTCCAACCAGATCAACGCGATCAACAATGACTCTGTCCAGTACTACATCGGCGCAACGAATCTCTGGACGTCTGGAAATCCCTACGCAGCCTCCGCGATCGACTTGGGGATATCGCCAACCGCCTGGCGATTTTGCTATCCACCGATGTTGGCCTACTTATGGCTACCTTTATCGTGCGTGGATTTGGCCACGGCAAGTCGAGTTTGGTTCTTTGTCAATCTCCTGCTTACCGTTGTGCTAGCATGGCAGCTGGTGTGCATCCTGCAAATCAACGCTCGCCTCGCGGCTACAGTAGCTGTCTTTGCGGCACTACTCATATATCCGCCGCAGAGTATCGGGATGGTGTTAGGCCAAAGTCATGTCCTGTTGGCCGTTGTGTTGATCGGTTCGTACCTGGCAGTCCGGGCTAATTACCAGGTAGCAGCGGGGCTTTTGCTGGCGTTGGCGATCTCGTTAAAACTCTTTCCCGCGTTGGTTGTGCTGGCCTATTTGGCGGCCGGTCATCGCCGCGCCGCTTGGACGGCTGTCGTGACCTGCATCTGCTGGTGTGTGTTAACGTTTCGACAGCACGGGGAGTATGTCGACCAGTTTGTGCTGCAGCCCTTTTACCCCTATGCCGCCGCATTCAACGTCTCGATGATGGGCCTGACGAAACGCCTGTTCGCTCCTTCGAAGTACGCTGTTCCCGTGGTGGACGCGCCGCTAATCGGGCTGACCGTATTTCTCGTTTCGGCTCTGGCGATTGTCGCTATTCTGATCTACGTGGCGAGACAGCGTCGCGAGAGCGCGTTGATTGCGGCGACTTATCCGGCCATGTTGTTGTTGACCCCGGTCGCTGGGCTCTATCATTGCAACCTGGTGCCGGCGGCGATCGCCATCATCTGCCGCGATGTGAACAGCTCGAACCGCGCGCGTGTGCTCTGGCAAGGCCTGTTCGCCGCGCTGTTACTCACCGGATTGCCACCGGAATTTGGGGTGCCGCGGAACCCGGAAGGCTGGCGCCGAAGCTGGCACGAATGGATCCATGAAGGTTGGGGCGCTCTGCTAATGGCTCCTCAGACGTACGGACTGATTCTGCTCTTGCTGTTAATTGGCCTGTATCTTTGTAATGAAAAGTTGGAAAATTAGCACGAGCTCAATGTAAGCGCAAACGATGGTCTTGGCACTGCACGGATAGCCGTTAGCCTTGCGATCGATTTCCTGTTTTTTTCTGATGCCGTACGACTCGTTCACACGCCCTCGCCCTATGTTTTACCGTATCCTGACTCCCTGGAGGCTTCGCGTATATCCATGGGCCGCATTGGCGACCGTTACGCTTTCATTTCTCTATACGCTGTTCGCTTCCAACGATCTCATCACAACGCAAGGTGTTCCTTTAGGCGGTGACTACCCGGTTTTTTACGGCGTCGGTTCGCTGGTGCTGGCGGGCGACTATAGCAGTGTCTTCGATGTCTCTGCCGTCAATCAGTCTCAGGCCAGGGCTTTGGGCAAGCCCGATCTGAATCACTTTCACGCCTGGGTCTATCCGCCCTATGTGGCACTGCCGCTGGCAGCGCTGGCCTGGCTGCCCTACCTGCCGTCGTTTCTACTGTTCACGGCGACGATGGCGCTTTGCACCTGGGGCGCCGTTGTGATGGTTGGCCGCATCAGTCCCTTCATCGCCAGTCACCGCGGGCCGGTGTTCGCGCTGACGTTAAGCTTTTATCCCCTGTTGCGAGCCGTCACCGGTGGGCAAAACACCGCCTTGTCCTTGCTGTTGATCTGTGGCGCCATGGCGATGTTTGTCCAGCGGCGCGACGCGGCGGCGGGGGTGTGCTTGGGCCTGTTGATGTTCAAGCCCCATTTTGGCTTGCCGCTGATCGGTCTTTCACTGCTGGCGCGACGCTGGAAAGTGGTTGTGGTCAGCACGTGCATCGCCGCAGGTTATTTCCTGGCCGCCGTCCTCTGCTTTGGATGGGACTGGCCCCACTTGTGGCTGGCATCGGTGCTGCGCTATCGCGAGCTGGAAGGCAATGTAAACGGGCCCAATCTGGTCTCGCTGCTGGGCGTGGCCGAGCAGCTGATGGGCGCGGGCACTTGGACGGCACTGGCGGTGGCAGCACTCACCGGGATTCCGCTTGTCGCTTTCTTGTGCTGGCTGTTCTGGTCCAAAGTGTCCCGCGATCACTTGGTGGTCGAATCCTGGGCCGTAGCGACGGCGGGAATTATTTTGTTGTCGCCGCACAGCCAGTTCTACGAACTGGGACTGCTGGCGCTGCCGATGATGGTGCTGGCCGACCGTCAGAAGATGGACGCGGCCGCAGTTATTTTGTTCTTTTGGGTCGCCGGCTGGAGCCACGCGCTATTCGACAGACCCCTGGTCCAGCCCTTGTTTTTCTTGGCGTTCCTGGGTTTTCTGGTGTCGCTAAAGCTATTGCGACCCCGCGGTGAGCCTGCGGCGATGCCAGTGGCGACGGGCTAGCGTGCCGTGGGGGAAGTCGCCACGCATGCTTGTAGCTGGATTCGCAAGAAATCAGGCTGCCGGCGCGATCTGAAGTCTTGCGAATCCAGCTACAAGAAATCCTGCGCGACCATCGTGCGGGCGTTGCGCAAAGTGGATCTGCCACGATAGATTGCGTGTTGTCAGGCTCGGAGAGCCTGACCTGCGTGTTTGCGCAAGTTCGTGACTCGCGTTTCTTGTCGCTGCCCACCCGCTGCAAACGCAGCGCAGGCCCCAAACCCGCCGCGGTTTAACAGGTCGCCGCTGCTTCGCTGACCGTCAGAATAGACATCACCATCACGCAAAGACCGGTTTTTCCGTTTAATTGGCTTGAACCGGCTGTTCCTCGATTGAGTGTGGTGACCATTTTGCCGAATCAGGAATAGCGTAGGGATGATCTGATAGTTCCAGTCCTGCGGAATGCAGGACCACACTGTCGAAAACCCCGCATTACGCGAATCGTGACGCGGATACTAAGTTCCCAATACCTAAGTTGACAAGTTCGAGGTTGTTATGCGTTGTGAATTTCAACGAACGCCGTTTGCTGACCGAGCTTTCGTATTGATGGCAGTGCTGGCGGTTTTTGCCGCCTGTGGGCGTGGCCAGAGTGCCCTGGCCCAGGGTGGCCCGGATTCACGGATCGCAGGTCTGCGGACGCTGTTACCGCCGGTGCCGCAGCAGGCTCCGCGAGCGGCGGAGGGTCCGCGTGCTGACGAAAAGTGGGATACCAGGCGTCCCGACCAGCCGGTGGCCTCCTTCATGGAATCGCTAAAAAGCAACGACGCGGCGTTTCATGTCGTGGTGGGTCAGGGCCGGCTGCTGACGACCAAGAAGCCGATTGCCGAAGAGGACGGCGTGGGCGTGATCGCTGTGGGCGATCCTACGGTGATCGACTTTGAGGTGTTGCCCAACCCGCGGATGATCCGCATCGTGGGCCGTCGTGCTGGCGTGACGGATTTGTCGATCACGACGGCCGACGACGAGGTCTACGCTTTCGAAGTACACGTCGGTTACGACCTGGACCTGCTGAAGGCCCAGTTGAAGCAACTTTACCCGGACGCCTTGATCAAGCTGGGCCAGTTGCGCGAGCACATCGTGGTGGAAGGCCAGGCGCGCAGCGCGGCCCAGGTAACGCAGATTCTGGAGACCTTGCAGGCGTTCCTGGAGTCGGTTATTGCCTCTACTTCCATCAGCGGCGGCGACGAGGGTGGCTACGGCTCCCGACCTCGGCAGGGCCCTCCCGCAGCTCCCGCACCCGGCGGCGCGGGGGAACAGCAGTACGTCACCACGAGCGAAGAGGGCTCGCGTCCCGACGCTTCAGCAAGCGTTGCCGGACCGCGGATCATTAACCTGCTGCGGGTACCAGGCGTGCAACAGATTATGCTGAAGGTGCAAATCGCCGAGCTGAGCCGCACCGGCATGCGTGAAATCGGTGCCGATTTCTTCGTGAAGAATGCAGACAACCGCCTCGGCACGCAGATCGGTGGCGCGGTCGCCTCGCTGTCAGGATTGGCGCTGGGCACGGATTCGACGTTTTTCGGAATTTTCGACGGTGGCGACTTCCAGCTTGTTCTGAACGCGTTACGTGAAAATACGCTCGCAAACATTCTTGCCGAACCTACGCTGGTGGCCATGTCCGGCCATGAGGCCAGTTTCCTGGCGGGCGGCGAGTTCCCGGTTCCGGTCCCGCAGAGCAGTGGTGCCGGCTCGAGCACCACCACTATCGAATTCAAGGAATTTGGCGTGTTGCTGAACTTCCTGCCTTTTATCCAGGACGATGACGTAATTCGTTTAACCGTTACCCCGGAAGTCAGCAACCTCGATTTTGCAATCGGCACGACGCTGGTTGTCGGTGGCGATACGGTGCCGGGGCTGAATACTCGACGCGTGTCGACCACGGTGGAAATGAGACAGGGTCAGACCCTGGCGATGGCCGGTCTGCTGCAAGTGGATTTGGCTGCCACCACCCAGCGGATTCCGGGGTTGGGTGACCTGCCTTACATCGGCCCCTTCTTCAACAATACAACTCACGAACGGCAGGAAAAAGAATTGCTGGTGATGGTGACGCCTTACCTGGTCAGCCCCATGGAGCACGACGAAGTGCCGATGCTGCCGGGAGCCGATATCAAGGACCCCACCGACTGCGAGTTCTATTTTCACAATCGCCTCGAGGGCCTCACCAAAAAACCCTTCCGTTCGCCGACCGCCTGGAAAAACGTGCAGGTTCACATGCTGAATTTGGATGAAAAGAACGTGTGCGGACCGGTTGGTTTTTCGGGCGGCAAATAACGACTTTGGTCCCCTTTTTTGGATTCGACAAGCTCACCTGAATCGCCGTCGTCAACGGCGGATCGTGAGCCATGGAGATGCGCAAAATGTTAAGACAAATACCGCTCCTGGCCCTAATGACCCTCGCCACACTCGGCATGCCTTGCCTGGCAATGTCCGACGCATTCTCTTCTGATTCGCAGGATGTCGCGCCCGTCGAGAGACAAAAGGTGGCAGCTGAGGCCGCAGCGGATAAGGGCCACGATACAGCGGCCGTAACGCAAGCGACGGACCAGCCTGCCATCCGCAGGACTCCTCCGGTGATACCGAACCTGTGGTTGCTGCCACCGGTAACGGCTGAGCAACCGCAGACCGCCGCGGTCATCCCGGCCAGCTCCAACAACGAACAACCCGCAGCCAGGCAGGTTGCCGCCACGGTGCGGGCGGACGAAAAGACATTGACTGCCAATCAGGTTGCCCCGAATTTGTCCCCTCAGATCGCCCGAGGCGACCTCGTGCCACAGTCCGAAGCCGTCAATCCCTTGTCGGAACGTAAGCTGCCGCTGACACATCGCCTGACCCGTCCTGCCGCCCAGGCGCCCGCGCGACTGACGGCGAATAGATTCCATCAGAATGCCCCCGCACCACCACCGGCGCCCGAGCCGATCGATCCCATTCAAGCAGGACCGGGTGTCGAGGTCGCGCCCGAGCCGGTTGCCGAACCGGCTCCTGCCGCCAACGACTTGACCACCGAGGCACCGCTGGCCGCGGACGAGTCGGTGTCGGAGGATTGGGAATACGGCGACAATGAGTGCGGTAATTGTGGGTACCGTAACTGTGGTTCGGGTTGCGGCACTTTCGGTCGCCGCCCCAAACCAACCGTTTGCTATCACGATCGGCCGTTCGGCTGGTATGTGCGTAACGCAAATCAAATCCAGGTTGCTCGGGGTTTCCAGGACCAGATGGTGTTGTATCACTACGATTTCCAGGAGGGTGTTAACGAGGACCAGTTGTCTTCGCGTGGCCGCCAGCAACTGGAAAAATTCGCTCAAATGGTTGACTCCCATGGTTTTCCCGTGGTGATTCAACCGGTGGAAGGAAGACCCGAGCTGGATGCGGCGCGGCAAGCGCACGCTGCCATGGAGCTGAGCACCATGACGCAGGCCGCCATGGAAAACTCCGTCGTTGTCGCTCGGCCCCGTGCGCCGGGATTGCGAGGCGTCGAAGCCTACGAGATTGATCAAAACTTGCTCCGTCAGACCCAGAATCGCGGCCGTTTGATGTCGGGAGCTGGCGGAGGAGGAGGCTTTGGCTTTGATTTCAGTGGAATCGAGTCCGGCGTCGGTGGATCTTCCCAATAATCTTGATTGATAGTTTTAGTACGACAGCCATGCGGGGAATGCTCGATGATCGTTCGAAAACGCCACCTTTTTCAAACCGTGTTCTTACTTGCCGGTTTGTCCGTTTGTCCCGGTTGTCAATACCTGAGCGGGCCGCTAGCCCGGCTGCAGAACAAAACTGCCAAGCCCGCCAGCGGAATCGCACGTGGTAACGTAGGCCCGCTGCAGAACAACTCGTTTCCCAGCGCGAAGCCGACCGAGCGGCAAAAGGCCGATGTCCGGATCGCCTTTGCCCGAACGGTGGAACGCGAAGGCGACCACCAGGGCGCCATGAAGCTTTATCAGCAGATTATTCACAGCGCCCCGGAACATCCGGACTCTTATCACCGGCTGGCCGTGTTGCATGACCAGAACGGCAATCATGTCGAAGCACTGTCGTACTATCAGCAAGCGTTGGAGCGAGATCCGCAGAACGCCGAGATTCACGCCGACCGCGGATATAGTTTCTATCTGCAAAATAAATGGCCCGCAGCCGAAAAAAATCTGCGCCGCGCTCTGCAGCTGGACAATTCGCTGGCCCGGGCCCACAACAACCTGGGCCTGCTGCTGGCCCGTACCGGTCGCCAGGATCACGCGCTGATGGAATTCCAGCTGGCCGGCTGCAGCGAACCGGAATGTCGAGCCAACCTGGTCCACGCCATGATGCTGGACAAACGGTACAGCGAGGCTCAACAACAATGTGAAATCGTCCTGGCGTCGCACTCCGTCCCGACCGACGTGGAAAAGCGACTCAAGCGACTCAATACACGGATCGTCAAAGAGCAACAGGAAACGCAAGCGCCGCCACCGCAATCGCATTTCCTGCCACCCGGTGGCCAACAAGCATCCCAACACGGGCTGCCGGCTGCGGGACAGCAGGTATCGTTCGAATCAGTGCAAGACTTAAGGCCGCTGCCGCCCGTAGCATCAACCGTCACACAACCCGTTCAACACTCTGCAGCGGGAATGTTCCGCGCCCAGCCCATGCCGCCGTACTGATACGGGATAGCGAAGCGCAATCCAACACCATCGTATCCATCACGCGCCGAGGCTGCCATTTCTTGTAGGCCGCGAACAAGTCCCGGCGCGCCGGGATTCCGGCAATTTAGTCTAACGCCGCTCTCGCGCCTCATCCGACGTCTCCGCAGTGCGAGGGACACAACTTCCTCGCCTTTCGCAGCGTATCCGACGCGGCGGTCCACGATGTAGATCGGGCGGCCCTTGAGCTCGCTGTGCACCCGCGCGAGGTACTCGCCCAGGATGCCCAGGCAGATCAATTGGATATCATCCCCGCACCGGCGAGCCTGGGCAATTCATCACCGACGGATTTTCTTATGATCCGTGGGCCGGCTTTGCCATCCGTGGGATTTGCCTGACTGGCCCTTCGAACAAGATGGCACTTTTCCAACTGGACCCTAATCCTGCGACTTGGACGCGTTGTGCAAAGCGCTTTTCAAGTCTTGGATGTCGGTGCTCATTTTGAGCAGGCTGCTGCGGATTTCGCGTATCCCGTAAAGCAAGATGAGCGCGATAATCACAGCGGCAAGAAAAATACTCAGTTCCATGGCATACCCCTCTCGGTTGAAGCATGTGGACCGCGTTCGAAACCGGCTCGAACCTGACGGCGTCCACCACCTGCATCTGAATGACATAAATTCCCAGCACGCACGTTGCTTTCCATCATAATTCCGCCATTTGACAAGCACAAATTACCTTGTCAGAAAGCCCGGCAGCTGTTAATCATTAGTGGCACCCATCCTCCAGCCCCATCGCGTCCGAATTATTCATTCTTCAAATTGTCAACCACCTTTGATTCCTCTCCGCCATGCTCTTTTACTGGTCGATCGCCACCGTGATTTGTGTTGCCCTCTTCGCTCTGCAACTGGCCAGCGGGGCGCGCGGCATCGCAATTCTGAAAGACGTCCAACTACCGCAGTCTCCCCGGACCTGGCCAACCGTTTCCATCATCGTGCCGGCCCGCAACGAAGAACGGGACCTGGCCGAAGCGCTCAGCTCGCTGCTGAACCAGGACTATCCGGCTTTGGAGGTGATTGTCGTCAATGACCGATCGACCGACCGCACTGGGGAAATTCTTGCCGATTTCGCTAACCGCTATCCCGATTTGCAGGTGGTCCACGTGACCGAACTGCCGGAAGGCTGGCTGGGAAAGAACCATGCGCTGTACCGTGGCGCTCAGCAGGCCAAGGGCCAGCTGCTACTGCTGACCGATGCGGACATCGTCATGCACTGTTCCGCCGTCCGCCGCGGCGTGGCTTATCTGCAGGACCATCAGATCGATCACCTGGCAATGACGCCGGTCGTACAGATGCCGACGCCGTTGCTGGAGGCGTTCGTGGTGACGTTTATGATCTTCTTCAGCGCTTACGTACGCCCCTGGAAGGTGCGAGACCCGAACAGTAAAGCGCACGTAGGAATTGGAGCATTCAATCTGATACGAGCAGCGACTTACCACCGGATCGGTACACACGAAGCTATCCGCATGCGGCCGGATGACGACCTGAAGCTGGGAAAGCTCGTCAAATTGCATGGTCATCGGCAAGACGTCGTGCAGGGCCGAGGGTTGATCCAGGTCCGCTGGTACCACTCGTTCGGCGAACTGGTCGAAGGCTTGATGAAAAATGCTTATTCAGGAGCCGATTATCGGTTGAGCCTTGTTGTGCTGGCAACGTTGGTCACCCTGGGGTTTCTGGCCTGGCCCTTTGCCGCGATCTTCTTCACGACCGGACCGGCTCAGCTGCTATACGCAGCCGCCGTGGCGATGTTGTTGCTGACCTATGCGGATGCCGCGCGTTCGATCGACGCTCGCTGGTGGTTGGCTCCGTTATTTCCCATCTGCGCGCTGCTTTTCGTCTACATTCAGTGGCGAGCGGTCTATCTGACCTACCGCACCGGCGGAATCACTTGGAGAGGCACGCACTATCCGTTGGCCGAACTGCGAGCAAACAAGTTGTGAGGGAAAGGAATGACGACTCGTGCTTCGTAGCGAAGGTACTTCGCTACGAAGCACGAGTCGTCATTCGTCATTTGCGGGCGTCACGTCTGACCCCACTTCCAAAAAGTTGCGCAGCAGCTGCTTGCCGACTTCGGTGCCGATCGATTCGGGATGGAATTGGACACCGTGAATCGGATACTGGCAATGGCGAATGCCCATCACAACGTTGTCCGACGTACGGGCGATGACTTCCAGGCAGTCGGGAATCGACAGGGGATCGCCAACCAGTGAATGATAGCGCATGGCCTGGAAGGCGCGCGGCAAGCCCTGAAAAATTCCCACATCGTCGTGAAACACGTAGCTGGTTTTTCCGTGCATCGGCGCGGTGCGTATGATCCTGCCGCCGAATGCGTGGATGATTCCCTGATGTCCCAAACACACACCCAGCGTCGGGACATGCTTACCCAGCTGCAAAATGGCCGCCTGGCAGATACCAAAATACTTCTGATCGGTCGGATCACCTGGACCCGGCGAAAGGATGATCCGGTCCGGCGCCAGATCGGCTAGTCGCTGGACCGAAATCGCATCATTGCGAAACACCAACGGCGCCGCGTCCAGTTCACCCACATACTGATAGAGGTTAAAGGTAAACGAGTCGTAGTTGTCCAGGATGACGGTCTTCATGTTCGCAAATTCCGAGGGGTCGGGAGTCTTTTTCGGGTAGAACGAACCTGCGTCGCTGCGGAGACTGGCAGTTGCCCGAAAAAGACTCCCGACCCCGTCAGTATGGGACCGAATCAACGACGGCCCACTTTCCTTGTAAGGCAAGCAACCGTTCATTCGGTTTTCGTGGCTTTGCGTGTTGTTCGTGGCGATTCCTTGATCGCCTACTTTTCTCATCACCGATAGCAATCGATAATAGGCTGGCGTTCTGCATCATAGCGTGTCGTCGCGACTTATCGATACCTGTCCGCTGGTCGACCAATGACCAAACAACTTCAACGGGGGCACAACGATCAGCGATCACAACTTTAACCCGGCGAAGACCCCATCAGCCCGGATATTTCATCGGACCTCGTAGGGCGGGACAAGGAAATCCCGGCGCGCCGGGAGTGGGCCGGCGGTCACCGCGGCGACCTTGTCTCACCCTACCTGAAATATCCGGGTTAGCCCGTAAGGCAACTCGTGACACTCAAGAATTTCCTGAGCAATGCCGACTGCCTCAGTCGTTGACGGGCCGAATTGCGTGAATTATGGTAACCCTCGTAGTCACCATTTACATTAAACAAACGATTTTCGAGCACGCCACGTGAGCCGAGCGCCATTGAGAACTCATTCCTATTTCGCGGCAGTTCCGGCGGCATGGCTCACGTATTAGTCTTGCATCACGACGATCAGAATGTCATCTCAGCCACTCGCACGTAAACTACTGGTCACCGGATCCTCAGGTCTGATTGGCTCGGAAGTCTGCACACATTTTTCCCGCGAAGGCTTCGCGATCCACGGCGTGGACAATAACCAACGCGCCGTGTTTTTTGGCCCGCAGGGCGACACACGCTGGAACCAACGTCGGCTGGCGCAGGAAATCTCCAATTTCCAGCACCATGAACTCGATATCCGCGACCGTCAGGGAGTGCTCGATCTTGTCGCCCAGATCAGGCCACACGCCATCGTGCATACCGCGGCGCAGCCGTCCCACGACCGCGCGGCGGACATCCCTTTCGACGACTTCGACACCAACGCCGTGGGCACGCTGAATTTGCTGGAAGCAGCGCGACGCGTTTGTCCCGAATCGCCCTTTGTGCATCTGTCCACCAACAAAGTGTACGGCGACCGCCCCAATACGATCCCGCTGCGCGAGACGGACACGCGTTTCGAATACGATTGCGAAGAATATGCGAACGGGATCTCCGAGACGTTTCCGATCGACCAGTCGCTGCACTCGCTTTTCGGTGCGTCCAAGCTGGCGGCGGACGTGATGGTCCAGGAGTATGGCCGGTACTTTGATATGCCCACCTGCTGCCTGCGCGGTGGTTGCCTGACCGGGCCGGCACATACGGGCGTGGAATTGCATGGCTTCCTCAGTTACCTGGTCAAGTGCAATCTGGAAAGGAAGTGTTACACCGTTTTCGGCTATAAAGGCAAACAGGTTCGCGACAACATTCATGCTCTGGACGTTGCGCGATTTATCAAGGTATTCATCGAGTCACCGCGATCCGCGGAAGTCTACAACATTGGTGGCGGCAAAGAGAATTCGTGCTCCATCCTCGAGGCTTTCGAAATCACCGCAGAGTTCACGGGAAAAAAGTCCGAATATCGCTATGTCAGCGAGAACCGCGTCGGTGACCACAAATGCTACTACAGCGACCTGCGGAAGATGCGCCAACACTATCCGGCCTGGGATGTTACGATCTCACTGCGCGATACGATAGGACAGATTGTTCAGGCGTGGAATCAAAGGCTCACCCCAACTTGATTCCAGCCTTCATCGGATGAGGAGCCATAATGCGGATTCTGATCACTGGCGTTTGTGGCTTCGTCGGTAGCACCCTCGCCAGGGCATGGCTCGATTCCGGGTGCGGCTACAAAATAATTGGTATCGATAATCTTTCGCGCCGGGGTAGTCACGTGAATTACACGGCGCTGCGCGCATCCGGCATCGACGTCATCCATGGCGATATTCGCTGTGCCAGCGATCTCGACAGCTTGCCACCTGTTGACTTTTTGATTGATGCTGCTGCAATCCCCAGCGTGCTTGCCGGTGTTGATGGCAAGACGAATAGCCGGCAGCTTGTCGAGCACAACCTGCTGGGCACGGTCAACATGCTTGAGTATTGCAAGCGTCATGGTGCGGGATTGATCCTGCTGAGCACCAGTCGCGTCTACTCACTCGAACCGTTGGCGAACGTGCGATTGGAAATCGAAAAGGGGGCGTTTCAACCGGTCATCGATGACACATCGCCGCCAGGATTGTCGAAACACGGTGTGAGTGAGGCGTTCACCACCGCGGCGCCGGTCTCACTCTACGGTGCTACCAAATTAGCTTCAGAAACGCTTGCCCTTGAATATGGTGCAGCGTTTGAGTTTCCCGTGTGGGTCAATCGATGCGGCGTGATGGCTGGGCCGCGACAGTTCGGTCACGCCGAGCAGGGCATTTTCGCTTATTGGATTCATGCCTGGCATGCTGGTCGGCCGCTGAAATATGTCGGCTTTGGTGGGCACGGCTACCAAGTGCGGGATGCACTCAGTCCTCGCGATTTGCTGGCAGTCCTCGATCAACAGATGGCGTTTTCAGGCCGGCCTGAACACCGCATCTTTAATTTCGCCGGAGGCGTGGAAAACGCCACTTCGCTCTACAATCTGTCCGCCTGGTGCGAACGGCGATTTGGTCCTCGCAAGGTGGAGTGCCAAGATGCGGATCGGCCTTTCGACATCCCGTGGATGGTACTTGATTGTCGGCGTGCTGCCAGCATGTGGAATTGGCAGCCGGCCACTACTCTCAAAACGCTATTAGGAGAGATCGCTGACTTTGCCGAAGCGAATCCGAATTGGCTTGATATAGTAAACGGTCTTCCCGCTTGATTTCGAGCTGTTTCAGCCGGCCAGACCGCTGCTTCGCTATGAGATCCGTCCTCTTAAGATCCCCACAGGGGTTGGGCCCGACCAGCGGCCGCTGCCTCCACGCGAGCGGCGCACAGCGTTTGCGGCAGCGTCTTGCCAAGATATCCGGCTGCGCGGTCAGCCAAATACGCCGTACCGCTCCTTGAAATCTAGACTTGCTACGATTTTTCTTTCCGTTTACAACATTTGCGGTTTTATCCGTGAACACGTCGGGCTCGGTCGCTGTTTTGGCAGTCACATTATCGCTTGCCCTTGCAACGCGCGCCACTGGCGTGGTGGCAACTTGCTACAGCAAACTCTAATCATGTGGCACCCGTGGTATGGAGCAGCTGAGGAAGATCTCGGTCGTCATCCCCGCACGCGACGAAGCGGGCTGTATCGAGTCGACGCTGGAACACCTGCACGTAGAGTTGCGATTGCGTGGCGTTCCACACGAAATCGTCGTCGTTGATGATGGCAGCGCAGACGATACCTGGTCGATCCTTGAAAGAATGGCCAAGCGGATCGATGAAATCTTGCCGGTTCAAAACGCTGCCCCGCATGGATTTGGCAGGGCCGTGCAGTGCGGGCTTGAACAATACACCGGTGATGCCGTCGTGATAATGATGGCCGACGAGTCGGACGACTGCCGGGATGTTGTTCGGTATTGGGAGAAACTTAACGAAGGTTTTGAATGCGTCTTCGGCAGCCGGTTTATCAAGGGTGGCGGCGTCATCGACTATCCGAAAATCAAGTATCTCCTCAATCGATTAGCCAACTTGTTCATTCGACTTCTCTTTCGCATCAAATTAAATGATACAACGAACGCCTTCAAAGCCTATCGACGTTCGGTGATCGACGGCTGTCGCCCGCTTCTCGCACCCCACTTCAACCTCACTGTCGAATTGCCACTCAAAGCGATCGTACGCGGCTATAGCTGGACCGTGATCCCGATCACCTGGCGCAATCGGCGAACCGGCCTTGCCAAGCTCAAAATTCGCGAGATGGGTAGCCGCTACTTCTTCATTGTGATGTACCTGTGGCTGGAGAAGTATTTCAGTCGCGGCGACTACAGGAAGGGTGACAATTTGTAATACGCGACGCTACGATTGTGCGAGGCAAATGGAAATTGCAGCGCCGCCAGGAGGGGCAACCCGATCGCCGCGATTCGCTCAGTTTGAGGAAGGGGGACCTGAGTCGCCCGCCAGGGTGTCACCGCGATGGAAAATCGTGATTCGATCGTCGATCAGGCAGGTGAATTTCGCAAAAGCGAATTTTTTCTGGTCGTATCGCTGCTGGCCCTCACCATGGGTGTTCAGCTCTACGCGACAGGGGCCACCTCGCTGATCTCTCGCAAATTCTGGCTCGACGAGATCTTTACAAACACCTTGTTGTCTGACCGGGACTTTCGCCACGCCCTGCGTGCGCTCAAGAACGGAGCACCGGATCATCATCCTCCCACCTACTATTTGCTGGCCCGCGGGCTTTTTGCGGATGATGTCAACGAAGCGAGGCTTCGGTTCTTGTCGCTGGGAGTGGTTTTGCTTGCGCTGGCGGGGACCTACGTCCTGCTGCGCAGTATCTGCAGCCCCTACGCCGCGATGGCCGCCGTACTTGCGCTGTGGTGCCACCCCCTGATCATCGAGTACGCATTTGAGGCACGGCCGTACGGTCTTTGGTTGGCAGCTTCCGTCTGGCTAGCAGTGTTCATCAACCAGGTTCAGCGCCAGCCGGCACAATGGTATTCGCATGTCATGCTCGCCGTCACCGCAGCGGTGCTCTGTACTGTCCACTACTTCGGAATCGTGGCCTTACTGTGTGTGGTGTGCGGCCACATCGTGTTCCGCAAAGTACCGTGGCACAAAGGCTGGTGGCGCTTGTCGGCACTTTTGGCAGGACCGCTTGCGCTGGCAGCATGCAGCCCTTTCTTGCTGGAACAGCGCAGTGCGTTGACGGTGCCAACCTGGGTTCCACCGCCATCTGCGGCGTATCTCGTCACTTTTATCGTGGACCTGGTACCCGTCCGCGCGATCATCGTA
>Ga0224508_10002218_pt1 | contig 16812 bp, 17 predicted proteins | sample SF_Jan12_sed_USG_4_FD_170157 | JGI IMG/M metagenome (GOLD analysis project Ga0224508, IMG submission 170157) | Sediment microbial communities from San Francisco Bay, California, United States - SF_Jan12_sed_USGS_21 | ecosystem: Environmental > Aquatic > Marine > Sediment | place: USA... | reverse complement strand
GATTCTGACGGAATCCCTCGACCATGTCTGCCGCTGCCGCCTCGAGCTCATCCCGTCTCCCGCCCTCCCCGGCCGAGATGATGGCGACGATCGCCTCGGAGCCCTCGAGAGGGGTGAGGTCCCTCACGCGCCGACCCAGCTCGGCCGTTCTCTCGAACCGTTCGAGCTGGGTGAGTGCGAACAGGAGGCTACGGAGCGCGTTCACCTGGCGGGCAGGGTCGGGGTCCGGATCGTCCACCACCGACTCGAGCGCCGCGAGGCCCGCGTCGAATTCGCCGTCCCAGAAGAACGCCTCGGCCTCCAGCATGCTCGCGACGCTACGAACGGTCGGGTCTTCCGACGAGACGAACGCTGCCAGGTCTTCGCGCGCGTCCCCCGCTCGATCTTCTCGCAGGAAGGATTCGACGAGGTGCTGGAGTGCGAGGGTGAACGAAGGGTTCAGGACGAGGGCCTGTCGAAAGGCCTCGCGCCCCTCGTCGGGACGACCCGCGAGCACGAGAATCTCGCCGCGGGAATCGATCGGGTTCGCCTCACCCGGCTCCAGCCGCACGTACGTGTCGATGAGGGCGAGAGCACTGTCGTAATTGCCCCGGCCGGCCTCCGTGTAGGCGAGGTCGTTGTACCCCGCCGAATAGAGCGGGTCGAGTCGCAGCGTTTCCTCTACGAGGCGGGCGACCTCGGGGCCGGCACCTTCACGGCCGCGCGTCATGGCGGCGAGAACGAGCCGCCCCTCCTTCTCGTCGGGGTATGTGGCGATGAGGTCGCGAAGAAGACGCTCGCCCCCTTCCACATCGCCGCCGATCATCGCGTCCAACCCCTCGATGAACATCCGGTCACGCGGCGAGGCGTGAGTCAGGTTTTCGCGGGCGCGCCGCAGACTCGCGGACGAGCCGCCGAAGTCGCCGAGCTGCACCTGGACCCCCGCGCGCTGGAAATGTGCGAGAGCGAACGTGCTGTCGATCTCGACCGCGCGGCCGAAGTGCTGTGCCGCCTCGGGAAAGAGAAACAGGTAGCGGGCCTCCAGTCCACGCTGGTACTCGGCGTACGCCTCGAGGTTCTGGGTCGTCATCTCGGCCACGGAGGCCATGGTCCGGCCCGCCGCTGGACCCAGCACGGTCGAGACGAGCTCCGCGGACACCGCGTCCACGACCTCGAAGACGTCGGCTCCCTGCTCCCGTGCGGCAGCGGCGATCTCGCCGGTGTCCGAGTCCACGAGCGTCGCGATCAGGATGACGTTGTCGGCGGTTCCAGCCAGACGTCCGGACAGCATATAGCGGGCGCCCGCCATCTGGGTGACGACCGTGCGCTGGTCCTCGGGGACGATCCTGCCTTCCTCGCCCAGCTGCTTCATCAAATCGATGATCCGCTGGCCACCGACGACGCGCAGAGTCTCGACCTGCGCGAGATCCGTGGCGAGAAGCTCGGATACCCCCCGGTCCAGCCAGGCCAGGGACGGATCGCTGAGATCGTTCTCGAACGGAAGAACGGCGACCGACTGATCGCCGAGATCCACGACGGGCTGGTCCGAGGCGACGACGCCCGGTGCGCGGTTCGCGACGACTACGCTGCCCACGACGGCGACGAGCAAGCACGCGCCGAGTAGCGCTGCCTCCGTACGCACGACCTTCTGATGTCCCTCGCGGCCGTGATACCAGACGACCACGAGGTTGGCGAAGAACCCCACGACGAGGAGATAGAGGGTGACGTCCAGAAGCGTCCGTCCGACGTACCCCTGCTCGACGAAGAAGCCGACGACCTGCGCGACGATCCACATGGCTACGGCATACCCGACGACGAACCGACCGGCGCGCCGTTCCCTCAGTTGATCGAGGATCGGTCGCACCTCCGGTCAGAGCCGTGAGTCTCCACGAGTGCGGTCAGACCGCGACCGCGGCGCCCTCCAGGACCTCCGCCACCTGCGGAATCACCCACTCCAGCGTCTCCTGATCGATGACGAGCGGAGGCGCGAAGCGGATCACCTGGTGGTGCGTCTCCTTCGCGAGAATCCCGCGCGCCTGGAGAGCCTCGCAGAAGGGCCGGGCCGGACCCGACTCATCCTTGATGACGACACCGATCATGAGCCCTCGACCGCGAACCTCGCCCACGTGCGGCGAATCGAGGCCGCGCAGCTGGTCCATGAACCACGTTCCCAGGCGATCCGACTTCTCGACGAGCCCTTCGTCCTGGATGACCTGTAGCGCGACCCGGCCCACGGCCGCGCCGAGCGGGTTGCCGCCGAACGTCGACCCGTGGTCCCCGGGGTGGAAGACGTCCATGATCTCGTCGTTGGCCAGGATTGCGGAGACCGGGTAGACGCCGCCACCCAGCGCCTTCCCGACGATCAGGATGTCGCCCCGGTCGCCGTCCCAGTCGCCGCAGAACATGCGACCCGTACGTCCGAGTCCGGTCTGGATCTCGTCGTTCAGCACCAGGACGTTGTTGGCCCGGCAAATCTCCTCGCACGCGCCGAAGTAGCCGTCGGGCGGCACGACCACGCCGGCCTCGCCCTGCAGCGGCTCGACCAGCCAGCCGACCGTGTTCGGGGTGATCGCCGCGGCTAGCGCGTCGGCGTCGCCGTACTCGACCAGCTTGAATCCCGGCGTGAACGGGCCGAACCCGTATCGGTACTGATCCTCGCTGGAGAACCCGACGATCGTCGTCGTGCGACCGTGGAAGTTGTCCGTGCAAACGATGATCTCCGCCTGGTCCTCGGCGACGCCCTTCACCGTGTAGCCCCATTTGCGCGCGGCCTTGATCGCCGTCTCGACGGCCTCGGCCCCGGTGTTCATGGGCAGGGCGCGCTCGAATCCGGTCGCGGCGCAGAGCTCCTCGAGAAAGGGCCCCATTTGATCGTTGTGGAACGCGCGCGACGTCAGCGTGAGCTTGTCGGCCTGCTCCTTCAGCGCGGCGATGATACGGGGGTGGCGGTGCCCCTGATTGACGGCCGAGTAGGCCGAAAGCATGTCGAGGTACTTCGTGCCCTCGATGTCCCAGACCCAGCAGCCCTCCCCGCGCTCGAGCACGACGGGAAGCGGATGGTAGTTGTGGGCGCTGTAGCGTTCGACCTGGTCGAGGAAGCTGCTCGTGTCGGACATCTCGTCACCTGCATCGAATGGTGCCAGCGCGCCCGGTTCGCCGAGCCGGCGTCTCGGGACACGCACATTGAAAAGAGCGGCCGCTGCGGCGCTCGCCGCGACGACCGTGACCATCGGGAAAGCTACTCCCGACCGGGCGCCCGGCAAGTTTCCCGAGGCCGGGCGACCCGATACCGTGGGCGCATGAACTCGCCCCCCATCACGCCCGATCGCGAGGCATTCGTCCGTCTCGCCCGGCCGGGCGCTCTCGTCCCCGTCTATCGCGAGGTCGCGTTCGATCTCGACACGGCGGTGACGGCGTACGCCAAGCTTCGTGATGAGCCGTTCGGCTTCTTGCTCGAGTCGGTCGAAGGCGGTGAGCAGTGGGCGCGGTTCAGCTTTCTCGGCTCGGCCCCACGAGAGGCCTGGCGACTGGATGGCGATCGGATCCGCAGCTGGACGCCTGAGGACGGGTGGGGCGATCCGGTCCGGACAGAAGACCCGTTCCGCGACTTCGAAACGTGGATCGGACGCTACGAGCCGGTCGACGCGCCCGGACTGCCCCGCTTCTGGGGCGGCGCCGTCGGCTACTTCGGGTACGACACGGTCCGATGGCTGGAGCGGCTTCCGGATTCGCCACCGGCGGATCTCGACGTGCCGGACGCCTGCTTCATGGCGACGGACCGGGTGCTGATCGTCGACAACCTCTTTTCCCGGGCCTACGCCGTCGCCGCGGTACCGGTTCCGGAGTCGGGAACGACGGATGCGGGCCTTCTCCATGACGAGGCCGCGCGCTCCCTGGACGATTGGCTGGCGCGGCTTCACGGCGCCGCCGCGCTCCCACCCATCGACATCGCAGGCGAAGCGGAAGTGGACGTCCTCGGCAACCGATCCAGGGAGGACTACGAGGCCGCGGTCTCGAGGGTGCGAGAGTACATCGCCGCCGGCGATGCCTACCAGGTCGTCGTCTCGCAGCGTGCCTCGGCGTCGCTCGAGGCGGATCATCTGTCGCTCTATCGCGCGCTACGGCTCACGAACCCTTCGCCGTACCTGTTCCTCATCGAGCTCGACAGCATGGCCCTGATCGGGTCATCGCCGGAGACGCTTGTGCGCGTGGAGGACGGCACGGTCACGGTCCGCCCGATCGCGGGCACGCGACCGAGGGGGGCGAACCCCGCGGAGGATCGGGCCCTCGAGGAGGACCTGCTGGCCGACCAGAAGGAGCGTGCCGAGCACTTGATGCTGGTCGACCTGGGTCGCAACGACGTGAGCCGGGTCGCCCGCTCTGGCTCTGTCGAAGTGCGGCGGTTCATGACCGTAGAGCACTACAGCCACGTGATGCACATCGTGAGCGAAGTGGCGGGTCGGCTGAGGGACGGCCTGTCGGCCGTCGACGCCTTTCGCGCCTGCTTCCCCGCCGGGACGCTCACCGGAGCGCCGAAGGTCCGGGCGATGGAGATCATCGACGAGCTCGAGCCGACGCGCCGAGGGCCGTACGGAGGGGCCGCCGGATACGTCAGCTACGGCGGGGACAGCCTCGACATGGCGATCGTGATCCGCACCGTGCTCGCCGTCGATGACACCGCGTACGCACAATCAGGCGCCGGGATCGTCTACGACTCGGATCCGGGACGGGAGTGGGACGAGACGAGGCACAAGGCGCGCGTGCTGCTCCGCGCGCTCGCGGCCGTCCGCCGCTAGAGCCAGCAGCAGCGGTTCCTGCTCTGCTCCGCCCCGCCCTCCGCGAGCCAGCGGGCGATCCTCTCAGCCTGTTCCGGACCCGAGTCCTCCAGCGACACGAACAACACTCCAGGAAACTCGCGGCCCGCATGCGTGAATGCGGCGGCGAGGTCGGTGAAGTCCCCGTAGTTGCGGGTCACGACCACGCATTCGTCCTCGATCGCGCATTCGAGAAGGGTCCGCGCGTCCGCCCGACCGAAGTCCTCCTCAGAGGCATGGATCGACCTGACGCCGAGCGCCGTGAGCTCGTCCGACAGGCTCGACGGCAGCGTCCGGTCGAGGAGAAGCCAGATCAGGAGTCGAGTCCGCCCGCGAGGCGGCGATTCCGCTCGATGATCCGTCGGATATCGTTCGGCTGGGTCTCCGCGTAGGCGATCGCTTGCTCCAGCGCGACCGGCGGCACCCAGGTGAAGTGCGATTTCGCGGCGGTGAGACCGTCCGACGCGGCGGCGGATTCCGCCACGGCCACGATCTCCCAGACCTCCGGACCGCCCCGGACGGCGGCGCGGCGACCCACCGCGGTGTCGCGAAACTCGATCTCGGGAAAACGCTCGATCGCGAGCCACTCGGCGATCACCGCTCGAAGCCCCTCGGAGGGGCTCCATCCGTTATCGTCGAATCTTGTCTCGAGCGCGAGCTCGAGGTCCGGCGGTATTCGGGTACAGATCGGTCGTGGGAGCGACATGTATACATGGTATACACCGTATACGGCGGCGTCAAAGGCGATCCGGCAGACTGGCGAATGCGCCCGAACGGCGCTTTCTTTCCACGCGCACCGGCCGTTCCGGCGCGTTCGGGCCGGCGAAACCGGAGCTGACACCGTCGGGACCTCGCGGTGAGTCTGAACGAGAAGATCGGGTCGCAGATCGAAGACCCCGCGGACAAGCGGCGCTACGTCCGGGGTCTGTTCGGGGGCATCGCCGAACGCTACGACCTGACCAACGACGTCATGTCGTTGGGTCTGCACCGGCGCTGGAAGGCCCGGACGCTCGACCTGGCCGATATCCGACCGGGCCAGCGGGTGCTCGATCTCGCCGCGGGGACGGCCGATCTGGGCCGCATGGCCCTGACGAGCACCGGCGGCGATCTGGAGGTCGTCGCGGCCGACCTGACGCCTGAGATGCTGAGGGTGGGGAAACACCGTCCGGGCCCCGGACTCCTGGGCTGGGTGGGGGCGGATGCGAGCCAGCTCCCGTTCGGGGACGCCTCCTTCGACCGGGTGCTCGTCGGCTACGGGTTGCGGAACTTCGCGAACCTGAGCGCCTGCCTCGGCGAGATCCTCCGGTGTCTCGTTCCCGGCGGTCGATTCGCGTCCCTCGACTTCGGCCGCCCCCCGCTGGCGCCGGTCAGGGGCGCCTATCTCGCCTACCTCGAAGTCTCCACGCGTGTTGTCGGATGGGCGCTTCACCGGAACCCCGAGTCGTACGTCTATATTCCCGAGTCACTGCGCCGATTCCCGGGGCAGCGAGGGGTAAAGCTCGCGATGGAGCACGCGGGCTACGAGAACTGCGTATCGGTGGACGTCATGGCGGGGACGATGGGGATCAACACGGGAGACAGGCCCTCGCCGTGAGCGTGGAGCCGCCGCGGCCGGCGGCTCCCTGACCGGTCAGGCGGTGGGCTCGGCCTGGGTCTTCCAGACCGTGATCTGACGCTCGCCGCCCTCGGCCTCTTCCAGGCGGACCGTGAGCATGTCGCCGTCGTCGATCCGCAGGTCGTCGCGCATGTCCTGCGGAATCGTGATCCGTCCACCGCTGCCGACCGTGATGGACGAGTAGTACATGACGCGGAAGATCGCCATAAACCCTCCCACTTGGCCCACATCAAACAGGACGCGGGCAGGCGAGTTGATGAATAACTTTCCAAGATGGGGCAAACCGCCGAATCGGGCCAGACCGCCCCGCTCCCGACGTGGCGTCCTGGCCTGACAGCCGGTATCATCGCCGGCGTGACCACACCAGCGATCAGCCTCCAGCGCATCAACAAGCGGTTCGGGAAGAAGACGGCCGTCCGGGACCTCGACCTCGAGGTGCCCCAGGGCTCCATCTACGGCCTCATCGGCCCGAACGGCGCCGGGAAGACGACGTCGATCCGGATCATGCTCGACATCATCGGGCCCGATTCCGGCTCTGTCGCCGTGTTCGGCTCGAAGAACATCGAGGCCGAGCGCGGGCGCATCGGGTATCTCCCGGAGGAACGCGGTCTCTACGCGAAGATGACCGTGATCGAACACCTGGTCTTCTTCGGCGAGCTCAGGGGAATGAAGCGGCGCGTGGCGCGCGAGGAAGCTCTGAAGGGGCTCGAGCAGATCGGTCTCGCCGAGCGAATGAACGACAAGGTCGAGTCGCTCTCCAAGGGGATGGCGCAAAAGATCCAGTTTCTGGCCACCATTCTCCACAAACCCGAACTTCTCGTCCTGGATGAGCCCTTCAGCGGCCTCGATCCCCTCAACGTGGACCTGTTCAAGGGCATGGTCCTCGAGCGGCAGAGACAGGGGGCCACCCTGCTGTTCTCGACTCACCTCATCGAAGATGCGGAGCGGCTCTGCGAGTACGTCTGCATGATCGCCGGTGCGTCCAAGGTGCTCGACGGGCGGATCGCGGACGTGAAGGGAGCCGCCGGCCGCAACGAGATCGCGATCTCATACGAGGGGGACGGGGCGTTCCTGGAGGCTCCGGGGCTGGTCGATCGCGTGGCCGATCACGGGCAGTACGTCGAGGTACGGCTTCGCGAGGGCGCGGACCCGCAGGAGTTGCTCCGGCGCGCGGTGAACGGAGGGACCCGGCTGTCCCGCTTCGAGCTGGTCGAACCCTCGCTCCGCGAGATCTTCATCGACAAGGCCACCGAGGCCGGGCTGTCTCCTGAGGACGCGTCGGAGGACCAGGAGGTGGCCGCTTGAACCCGTTCACTCCCAAGGTCCTCGCGGTGATGCGCCGCGAGTTCATGCAGAGGGTGAAGACCAAGTGGTTCCTGATCTCCACCATCGGGCTTCCGGTCCTCATGATCGGGATGTTCGTGCTCGTCGGTTTCTTCATCACGAGCTCGCAGGACCAGGAAGAGACGGTCTCCGTCGGCGTGATCGATCCTTCGGGCGCGGTCGCGGACTTTCTGGTGGAGGAACTGCTCGCAGACTCCGTTCTCGCCTCTCGCGTCGGGGAGCTCGACGCCGCGAGTGAGGAGGAGGTCCGAACCGAGCTCACGGACTCGGACTACGACCATTTCTTCCGGCTGCCTCCCGACGTCGTGAACGGCGAGGACAACGGAACAGCGCGGATCTTCGCGCGGGACAATGTCCTGCCGGCTACACAAAGCGCCTTGAGAAACGGTCTTCGGCGGGCCCTGCTGAGAGCGCGGCTGAGCGAGGCCGGGCTGGAGAACGTGGACGCGGAAAGCCTGCTCCAGACCACCTCGATCGGCGTGGTGAACGTGTCCGGGTCGGGCGAGGCGAGATCGCAGGAGCTCTTCCAGGGGATCAGCTTCGCGATCGCGTTCCTGTTCTACATGGTGCTTCTCATCTACGGGCAGATGATCATCCGCTCCATCATCGAGGAGAAGGCCTCGGATATCGTGGAGGTGATGGTCTCGTCACTACGGCCGTGGGAGTTGATGCTCGGGAAGATCGTCGGGGTCGGGGCGGTGGGACTCGCACAGATCGGAGTGTGGGTCCTGGTGATCATGGTCGCCGCCATCTTCGGGCTCTCGACGGCCGGGGCTGCGCTCACGGACATCGGGATCGACATCACGGCTCTTTCGATCCCATGGGGCACGATCGGCCTCGTGCTCACCTTCCTCGTGCTGGGTTATCTGCTCTACGCCGGGATGTTCGCCGGGGCGGGCGCGACGATCAGCAACGAGACGGATGCGCAGCAGGTGGCATTGCCGGTGACGATGTTGATCATCGTTCCCTTCATTTCGGTCCAGGGAGTGATCGGAAGCCCCAACGCCGCGTGGGCCGTCGTGATGTCGATCGTCCCGTTCTTCAGCCCGCTCGTGATGCCCTCACGGCTGCTCGTGACGAACGTTCCGTTCTGGCAGACGGCACTCTCGGTGGTGCTGCTCGGCGCGTTCGTCCTTTTCGCGGCCTGGGTCGCCGGACGGATCTACCGGGTCGGAATCCTGATGAAGGGACAGCGCGCCAATCTGCCCGAGGTCGTCCGGTGGGTCCGTCACGGCTAGCGCGCGTCGCGGCCCGATGCCGAGCCCTCGCGGTCGGGTCGACCGTCCTCTTCTCCGCCGGAAGCACAGCCTGTAGCGACGGAGCCCCGTCGCTGATCCTCGCGGCGACCACATCCACCTACGACTCGGGACTGCTCGAGTCGCTGGTGGGCGACTTTCAGTCATCCCATCCGGAGCGCTCCGTCAGGACAATCGTGGTGGGGAGCGGCGAGGCCCTGGAGCTGGGGAAGCGTGGAGACGTGGACGTCCTCATCGTTCACGCCCCCGCCGCCGAGGACCGGTTCGTTCGTGAGGGACATTCGGCCCGCCGCACACCGCTGATGATCAACGGGTTCGTGCTCGTCGGACCGGAGGGGGATCCAGCGGGCGTGTCGGGCCTCGACCCGGTGGCCGCGCTCGGTCGCATCGCCTCGCTGGGAGCTGCGTTCGTCTCGAGGGGCGACAGCTCCGGCACCCATGAGAGAGAGCTCGCGTTGTGGCGCGAGGCGGGCGTCACCCCGGAGCGGCCCTGGTACCTCGAGACCGGGCAGGGACAGGGCACGAGTCTCCAGGTCGCGAGCGAGAGGGAAGCCTACGCGCTCACGGATCGCGCGACGTTCGACGTGCTGTCGAGCATCCTCGATCTCGAACCGCTCGTCGAGGGCGGCCCATCTCTTCTGAATCCATACTCCGTCATCGTGCCGACGCGGGCGGCCCACGCGGTCGAGGCGGGCGAGCTGGCCGATTGGCTGACGTCGGAGGCGGGCAGACAATCGATCGAGTCGTTTCGGCTTCCGCGTACGAACCGCCCGCTTTTCACACCCGTAGGCCCGGAGGCAGCCGGGGGGCCCTGAGCGCAGGAACGGGTCGGCGTCCTTGAAGGCCCGGCATGGCTGCCCCCAGATTGCCCGACGGCGGGCCTCCCCCCACACGGAGAGTCGGTGGATCCCCTTCTCGAAGCTCTACGCCTGATCACGTCCGGAGACGTCTACGTCTGGGACGTGATCATCAGTTCGCTGCGGATCAGCGGTCTGGCGCTGGCGGTAGCGATCCTCATCGGGCTTCCGATCGGCGTGGGGATCGGCTTCTCGAAGTTCCGCTCCCGTGGATCTCTCGTCGCCGTCATCAACACGGGGCTGGCCCTGCCGCCGGTCGTCGTCGGGCTGGCCGTGTTTTTGTTGCTGTCGCGCCGCGGGCCCATGGGCGAGCTCGATCTCCTGTACACGCCACTCGCCATGATCCTGGCCCAGGCCGTGATCGCCGGTCCATACATCGCCGCGGTCAGTCTCGCGGCGGCGGAGACGGTACCCGCCGACGTGCGTCTTCAGGCGCGTGCACTCGGGGCCAGCCGGGTGCAGGCCACGCTCCTTCAACTGCGCGAGATCCGGGCGTCGCTCGTGGCCGCCGTCGCGGCGGGCTTCGGTGCGATCATCAGCGAGGTGGGAGCCGTGATGATCGTCGGCGGCAACATCCTCGGCGAGACCCGCGTCCTGACCACCGCGATCGTAACCGAGACGCGCAGAGGCAACTTCGAGGTCGCGATCGCGATGGGCATCGTCCTGATGGGGCTGGCGCTATATGTGAACGTGCTGCTGCTATTGCTGGGCCGGCGGTCTCCACGTCGTCCGGTGCCCGCGTGACGGCCGACACGGCGGGGGGGGAAGCGCTGATCTCGGCTCGTGGCCTTCGAAAGGACTACGGGTCGAAACCGGTTATCGATCTCGAGGCTCTCGAGCTCCGACACGGCGAGCTACTGGCAGTCCTGGGTCCCAACGGAGCCGGGAAGTCCACGCTTCTTCGGCTGCTCTCCATGCTCGAGAAACCGACGTCGGGACGCGTGCTGTATCGGGGCGAGAGCGGGTCCGGCGCCGAGGCGAAGCTCCGGGCCTCATCCGCGGTCGTCTTCCAGCGCCCCCACTTCTGGCGCGACACCGTCGCATACAACATCGGACTCGGCCTTCGCCTGCGCGGCGTGCGCCGGGGCGAGACCGACCAGCGGGTCCGCCGCGTCTGCGATGATCTCGGGATCTCGGATCTCCTGCTGTCGAACGTCGTCTCCCTGTCCGGCGGGGAGGCGCAGCGCGTCGCGCTGGCGCGCGCCCTTGTGGTCGAGCCCGACGTGCTGTTCCTCGACGAGCCGACGGCGAACCTCGACTCAGAGGCCCGACTAGATCTGCGGACCGACCTCGAGAACATCGCGCGCCGCCGCACCTCCGGCGTGCTGCTCATCACGCACGACCGCAACGAAGCCTTCCACCTCGCCGACCGAATCGCGGTGCTCAGGGATGGCCGGCTCGTGCAGGTGGGATCGCCCGCGGACCTCTACGAGGACCCGGCCGACCCCTATGTCGCCCGCATGACCGGGGCGGAGCTCACGATTTCGGGGCACGTGATGGCCGCGGAAGGCCGGACGCTGACAGTCGACGCGGACGGGGTCTCGCTCTCGGTGGTCGGCCGCGTGGAAGTCGGTGAAGCCGTGAAAGTGGCCTACCGCCCCGAGGACCTGATTCTCACTCCAGCCGACGGAGCGCTCGAGGAGAGCAGCACGCGAAACCTCCTGTCAGCGGAGATCACTCAGCGGAAGGACCTCGGAGGGCTCGTTCGACTGCGGCTCGCGGGACCGCCCGAGCTGGTGGCGCTGGTCACGCGGAACGCGGCGGAGGAGCTCGGTCTGGATGCCGGCGTCCACGTCAGGGTCCGCGCGAAAGCGACCGCGCTGCACGCCTACCCGGCCGCCGGCGGATCAGCTCCCTCCGCTGCCGGTCCAGATGACGATGGCGCCGCAGCGTCCGACTGAGCCGCCGAACTCGGCGGGCACCTCCGACGCGCTGCGATAGACCTCCATCCCGGCGATCTCGCTCGGGTGGACGAAGTTGTCGATCGACTCGCTCGAGCTGGCGTTGTCCCGGATCACGCGAATCCCGTCCACGTAGACATTCGAGTTCACGCAGCCGTTCTGCCCGGTAAACGAGCCCAGGCTAGGGTTGCCGCGCCGCATGATGACCACGCAGTTGCGGGTCCCGCCCGAGCAATCGATCTGGACGCCGGGGATCCACTGAAGGATGTTCGTCACGCGAGATGGCATCAGACGATCGATGTCCTCCACGTCGAGAAACACGCCGTTTCCTACCTTCTCGCCGATCTCCTGCCGCTCGTAGAAGCCGCGTGTCTCGAGGCGCGCGTCCCGCACGACGGTCACCACGAGCGGTTCCAGCTCGATCGGGTCGGCGCTGAGATTGAACCGCACGTCGACGGTGCGACTCCCCGGCACGTTCACGATCTGCTCCGTCCGGTCGTAGGCCAGGTGCTCGACAACGACGCGGTAGACACCCGGCGTCAAATCCGAAAACGCGAAGCGTCCGTTCCCGTCCGAGAGCATCGCCTGGTCGTCCCCGACGAGCTGGAGCTGCGCCGCCTCGATCGGGCGGTCGGTGGCGCGATCCGTCACCACGCCGACGATCCGTCCCGGAAACGCCGCATCCCCCCGGATCGCGCCCGCATCCACCGTGATCTCGAAGTCCCAACCAGCCGGCGGACCCGGCTCGATCCGGACCATCGTGCGCTCGCTCGAATGGTCCGCGAAGCCGGCGGTGACCGCCAGCTGAGTGTTCGTCGGAAGCCCGCAGAGGACGTACGCGCCTCCGTCGTCGGCCTCCGCGCTCCGCGCGTTGCGCTCGCCGTCGGGACCCGCCCAGGAGGCGACAATGCGCGCGTGAGGTATCGTCACGTCCGCATCCCGCTCCTTCACCAGCCCCGCGATCCCGGTCTCGACGTCGTAATCGAGACCAGGACACTGGACGACCTCCTGAGCGACGACGCCCTTTGGTCCGGCCAGAGCCAGAAGCCCGATGGCGCCGCACCGCATGGAGTTTCGAACCCTGCTCTTCATCACATCCCGGTCTGCTGAACATGCCGCGCGTCGGCTGTGACGCGCCGTGATCAAGCTAATGCACGGGCTCCGGTAGAGGGATCCACACATGGGGAGACCTGCGGACTAAGGAGTCCCCAGGTCGAACAGGATTGCCGCGGCTCCCGTCTCCTCGACCACTTCGGCGGATCCGCCGGGCGAACGTGTCTCGAGGGCCGCGATCATGCGGTCCCGCTCGATCCGCCCATAGCCCCACCACTCGTGCGCGAACACCAGCCAGACGCGGCCGGTTCGCGGCAGTTGGGAGAGGTCCCGGGCGATCGCCTCATCCTGGCCGGACAGGAACCCGCCTCGGACGATCGAACCGGGCTCGACGCGGCAGGACTCGCACGTGCGCTCGTAGAAGAGGTAGGCGTGCTGGGCCCCGCTGTGGAGGTATATGACATCGCCCGGCTCCGCGTTCGCCACGACATGCTGCAGGACTGGTCGGAGCTCTTCCCGCCCGGGCTGTGCGAGCCACTGAGCGAGAATCACCGATGAGCAGACGACCAGAAGCGTTCCGGCGGCGAAACCGCCGAGCCGGGCCACGGCGCGGGCGGGGCCTGGAGGTGCGTCGGCCGGCGTGCCGCCGGCGACCGGTCGGGAGCTGACCGCCGCTTCGAGCCCCCAGGCGATCAGGACGATCGTGGCCGGGACGAGAAAGAGAATCAGCCTGCCCTTGAACGGATACAGCCGTATCGCCGCCGCCAGCAGGGCCAGCAGGACCGGCATCGCGACGAGCACGTAGCGCCGGCGGTCGCGTCCCCAGGCAACCACGCCACCAGCCATTGCCACGACGCCGCCGATCCAGAAGGCGGCGGTTCTCAGCGGGCTATCTGTCTCGGTGAAATCGAACACGCCCCTTATCCACCCGGTGAACGCGTGGGCGTACCAGCCCAGATCGGCGACCGAAGTCGGGGGGAGCGGCATGAACCCCTCGACCCAGAATCTCGCCATGAGGGGGCTGCGCGAGACGTCTCGGGCGGTCAGCCAGTATGCCACCGCGAACGAGACGCCCCAGAGCGCACCGACTGCCGCCAGCCGACGAAGACGATCCCCGCGAAGCGCGAACCCCGAGAAAACGCGCCTTTCCTCGGTAGGGGCGACTGCCGGATCGATCGCGAGATCGACGGGCGTCAGCGACAGGAACAGCACCACGCCGGGAAGCACGAATACGAGGGGGTGCGAGAACCAGACGCCGAGGGCGCCGGCGAGGGCGAGAGCGATCCAGGCCGCCGAGCGATCGTCCTCATCCGCCATCAGACCCAGAAGAGGCAGCAGACACGCGAGCAGCACGTCGAAGGAGTACTGCTTCACCTCGGCCGAGTAGTACGTGAGCGACGTCGACAGCGCGAACAGCGTGAAGGCGAAGACGGCGGCGCCCGGGGACAGGAGACGGCGGGCGAGGACCGCGAAGACCGCCAGCGCCGCGAGCCCCGCAACGAACGGCCAGAAGCGAAGCGCCAGCTCGGAGGTCCCGAACGGGAGGACGGCCAGCTTTTCGAGCCACAGGAAACCCAGCGGAGCCGCCTGGTTGAAGTCCAGGGCCGCGGACAACTCAGAGAAGGAGCGCTGGTCGATGTTGAGGGCGATCATCGCTTCATCGAGCCAGAGCGACCTGCCCGATAGAAAGTGCGCGAAACGGCCCCCGACTCCGAGAAGCATGGCGAGGAGGAACACGCGGTCCGGGACTCGACTACGCGGCTCGGTCGGAGCGTTCAGCGGTTCCGTCATGGCGGCAACCTCGGCGGCCCGGACGGGGCGAGCAAGGCAGCCCTCGTGGCATTTCCCGCCCCTCGCGCGTTAACTTGTCGAGTCCTGCGCAAGCACGGGGTTCCGCGTGGGGTTTCGTGTTTCACGATCTTTCATCGAGGTGTCGAAGTGGTTCGGAGTCGAACGATCTTCCCCGTCTTCATGGTCGTCGGGATGACGGTTCTCACCGGGTGTCTTCTCGACCTCGATACGGGGCCCGGCTTCGGCCTCCTCCAGTCCGTCGTGGCCACGGCACAGGCGCTCCCCGAAGAGGTCCGGGCATCCGGCGGCACCGCGACGGCCACCGTCAGCGGACAAATCGTCGGGAAGCTCCCGTGCGATGAGGTCCTCGGGGAGGTCAAGGAAGACGGCAGCGCGCTCCGAGTGACGATCACGCTCAGAGCCGACCGGCAGGTCTGCAACGGGATCGCCCCCACGACGTTCTCCTTCATCGCGAACCTGCTGAACCTCGACCCGGGCGAGCGCCCGCTCAGGGTCGAGTACCGGTATGTCGGCTTGGATGGGAACAATGGCGTGCGACTCGACACGGCAGTGGTGGTCGGCGGTTAGGACCTAGCCGAGCAGCGTCCCCTGCGCGTCCGTTGCAGACGGCACCTCGTGACACACCCGGCAGCGCGCTTCGTAGCTCTCAGAGCCACCGACCTGAATGGTCGGCCCCTCGGCGGCCGCCGGTTTCCCGTCTATCAGCCGCTGGTTCCTGGTGGCCAACTCGCCGCACACCACGCAGATCGCGTGCAGCTTGTCGATGCGCTCGGCGCGGGCCAGCAAGGGTCCCATGGGTCCGAACGGCTCGCCACGGAAGTCCATGTCGGTGCCGGCGAGTATCACGCGGCACCCGCTGTCGGCGAGCACATCGGCGACCCGGGCGATCCCGTCATCCATGAACTGGACCTCGTCGACGGCCACGACCTGCGTATCGCCCTTCACCTGCTCCGCCACCTGGACGGACGTCGAGACGGGATATGCGAAGATCTTCTCGCCGTCATGCGAGCTCACGTGACGGATGCCGCTGTACCGGTCGTCCAGATGGGACTTGAAGACCTGCACCGTGCGTTTCGCGATGATCGCCCGACGCACACGACGCATCAGCTCTTCGGATTTCCCGGAGAACATCACGCCGGTCACGACCTCTATCCAGCCGTCGCTCTCGCCCGGCAACGGCCGGCTCCTGCGGCCAGGGGTTAGACGGGGGACCACCGCCTGCTCAGTCGAGCGGGGTGGATTCGGCCAGGAGGCCGGAGAGATCGGCGTTCGTCATCGCCGTCAGGGCGCGCGTGGCCTCGGCGACCGAACCGCTCTCGTGCCCGACCCACCGGGGCCTCGCGAACGGGTCCTCGAGGCAGACGAAGTAGATCCTGGCGGCCGCCGGTGTGTCGGGTTGCCCCCCCGATACGTAGGCCTCCCACTCGATGAGCCCCTCGTCCATGAACTTCCGCGAAAGCGCGTCCCTGGAGTTCATGGCCATCACACCTTGACCGACTTCGCGAGCAACTCGCGGAGATCCGATTCGCTCAGCTCCTCGACCGCCTCGTCCGGGACCTTCGAGACCCCCACCGGGGCCTGCGTATACCGCTGCGGCGTGCTGACGTCCTCGGGGGTCCGGAACATGACCAGCAGTCGTGGAGACTGCTGAAGCGTGCCCGAATGAAGGCAAAGCTCCGCCTCCCATTCGGTTCCCGATTCGCTCGTGAAGCGCTTCTTCGCGCTGTCCGCGGCGCCGTCCATGCGGAACACGAGCTTCTTGAGCAGTGCGAGGGACATCTGTCTCGGTCGTTCGGATCCATACGGGTCGCGCCGGCAGGTGGCCCTCCGGCGCGGTTTCGCGGCGACAACGTAGTGCCGGCTCCGTGATTGTGGAACACCGGGACACCCCCTCTATTTCCCCTGGACGTCCCCGTCGTGAATCCTTGCGCCGAGAGTCTTCGATGCCCCGCTTGTGTCGCGTCTTCCGCAGCTTCGTCCCTGTCGTACCGTTCGCCATGACCGCGCTTTCGACCACGCCGCTGGCGGGCCAGACGCTGAGGATCGAAGAGATCGACCGGCTGGCGGATGAGCAGGTCGACGAGGCGTTCGCTCGTTTTGGCGAGCTCTTGTCGTTGCCGAACGACGCGAACTACCCCGACGACATCCTGCGGCTGACGGAGTGGCTGGAGGGCGCGTTCG
>Ga0224508_10002217_pt1 | contig 16819 bp, 13 predicted proteins | sample SF_Jan12_sed_USG_4_FD_170157 | JGI IMG/M metagenome (GOLD analysis project Ga0224508, IMG submission 170157) | Sediment microbial communities from San Francisco Bay, California, United States - SF_Jan12_sed_USGS_21 | ecosystem: Environmental > Aquatic > Marine > Sediment | place: USA... | reverse complement strand
ATGTCATCGTTAACTTCTGGCCCGTTGCAGTTGATCTCCAACAATTTTTCCCGCGAACCTCGTATCCGGCGGGAATCTGATTTCTCCACCGGCAGCCATGAGCCCTCGACAACCGCGCAAGAAGCGACGTTCCAGCCTCCTGTGGCCTGTACGCCTCGGGTTGCCATCGTGATTCTGAACCTTGACGGCAAGACTCACACTCAGCGCCTCCTGCAGTCCTTAAGCCGCGTCCACTGTGACACTTTTGATCTTGAAGTGATTGTTGTGGATAACGGCTCAACGGACGGTTCTGTGCCAGTTATCCGACAAGAGCTTAAGAACTTCAGTCAGTCTTACCTGATTGTGAATCGGCTAAACCTCGGTGCGGCCGCGGGAAGGAACCAAGCTATTAGGTACGCCCTGGAAAGAGACGCGGTAATCCCGCTCAAGTACGTTCTAACGCTTGACAACGACACCGAGGTCGATCCCCAGGTCATGGCGGATCTAGTTCGCTGGGCCGAGACGTCACGCCCGGAAGAGGTGGTTTTTGCGCCGCTGTTGTATTTCGCAAATCATCCGGATCGCCGCTGGGCAAACTGGTGGACGGACGGGTGGAGGCTCCCGGTGCAGCTGGAAGCCGATTGGGAATTGCGTGACCCGTACAACAACGGGAAGACGGTGGACGGCGTCAGTACGGCCGCGGCCCTCTTCAAGGCAAGCGCCTTCACTGAACTTGGCCATTTCGATAATCGGCTGTTCTTTGGTCTCGAGGACACCGAGTGGTTCGTGCGTGCTCGGCAAGAAGCATATGAGATTAAATTGGTTCCGGTAGAAGGGAAGGTGCTTCATAACGCGCACCAGAGCTTGGGGGGCGCGGAGAAGGGAGTGTTATCGCCTCAGCGGATCTACTATGTGCTGCGCAATATGGTGCTAATGATGACCTTGTATTCTCGTCCACGTCGCCTGAGACCCATCAAGCTCGTCAAGTTGGGCATGCACATTGGCTTGTATTCTCTGCGAACGCTTCGCTCCATGGACTGGCTGGGTTTCAAGGCCATCTGGGCGGGCCTATATGACGGGCTGTGCCGTCGGACGGGAGCGGGCCGCGGCGCGGCATTTCAATACCAGGCGCCTCCCGCCCCGCAACTGTCGGCGCGTCAAACCAAAACGCCAACAACGGCCTATCTGTATTTTTTCAGCGTCGGGCTCTTAACCACCAGCTTGACCGTTCTCTATGCCCTCACCATTGATTGGTCTCTTTCAAACGTGTTTATCGCTGGCCTTCAGACCTTGTCTATCGGCTACCTGCTGTGGGCGGTGGCGGATGCGATTGTCCAGCTCCTGTTCCTTATTGTGTTTCGGTTGTGGAAGGGGCCCCTGGAGTGTCGGACCATGGAGATACCCGATGGCATTCCGTCCAACCATCGGACCTCGCTTGCGTACATGTTGCGTTCCAATCACCTCTCGGAGTGCGAAGAGGCCTTTGACAACATGTACCGATCCTACATGGACAACCTAGACGTGAACGGCAACCTGACAACGGTGCTGGTCAGCGCATCCACTCCCCTATCCATTGTTCAGCACGAAATGGACTTACGTGATAAGTACCGAGACCGTATCCGTGTCACGTTGCTCTCAGAGGCAGAAACTTGCAAAGAGAGTTATTCAAAGAAAGTAGTAAGGATAGAAGAAGATTGCGCACGTGGGGATTTTTGGTCACGACTCTTCAGCCGTTGGCATGAACAAGGATACGCGGGAGAGGAACTGGACGAAGCCATCGAGACTACGGTGGAACGCGTTGCATGCCGCTTCAAATACATACACCGCACTTCCACGACGCTGAAAAAGGCCGGGCAGTACCAAGATCTGATGCTTCTCGGCTCACGAGGACTTGATAGACCGTTCACTTATCTGGAGGAAAAGCATGGCAACCTCGGCCGATCGCCTGAGACGCCGGTGTTCGGTTTTCTTGCCAATCTCAAAGACGATCAGGGGCTGTCAAAAGGCCATTTCGAAAGTATGGTGCGTGAGTTGGAGGCGCGCGGCGCTCAGGACATTTCGGATCTGAAGCAAGCCGGGCAGACGCACGGGACACCCGAGGACGTCAGCTACCGCTACACGGTCATGCTGGACGCCGACAACCGCGCCCCCGCCGGGTCGGTGCGGTCATTGGTTGAGATCGCCGCCGCCAACCCCGAGCGCGGATTCCTCCAGGCGGGTCTACTCCTCTTCAATATGGACACGTGGCACGCCTTCCGTGAAATCCTGGCTCATCGTACGGTGTCTAAGATGTCGGAGGCCCTCTTCCGCGCCCTGGGGAGATTCGGTGCCTACGGCAAGGGGCTGGCGAACAACGCCATGTTCCTAGAGCGGTTTGTTGGGACCCCGAAGGCACCGAGGGAAACCTTGCCCATCGATATACTCAGTCATGACACCATTGAAGCACTTTTTCTAAATCCGGCCTATGTGCCACACGTATACTTCTACGAAGGGGTGGCCACCAATGTGTTCAGTCGCCAGATGCAGCTGACTCGCTGGGCCCTCGGTGACCTGATGAACGCTATCTTTTTGCTGCCGAGATCGGTTGGCCGCGTTTTTACGCTCGCCAAGAAGCTCTTTCGTAACAGCGGCCGGGAAAACCCCTCCGGCTGTTTCGATCTGCTGGCTCCCTCGGTCACCGCCCGTTATATCGCTCATCTCTCCACCCGGGCTCATTTGCAAGCACCGCTCTTCTTCCTATGGATCTTCATTGAAACTTTCGGGCAAGGTATTTTAGTACACACCAACCCGATACTCATGAGAGCCCACTTGTATTTTATTGTGTTTGGGTTGGTGCTCCTTCCCAAAATGTATGCGCCGTCACTCCATTTCTTGTCGGGGATTAGGCACTGGCTCCGGGATCAGCCTGCCGGAGCTCTTAGAGAAATGGATTCGGGTGTTCGCGGATTCGTCGCTGCATGGCTCGAGATTGTCACCGCCCCTTTTGTCTATATGCCGGACATTCTCCGCGCGCCGGTCCGTCTTTGGCGCGCGGTGAAAAGCTTGATCGTTGGTCAAGCCGCCTGGACGGTCCAGGCGGAGGTCGAGCGAGAAACAAAACACATCTCATTCATGGAATCGCTCAAAGAAACGTGGCGGAGTTCCGCACTAGCGCTCGGATTTACGGTAGCGTTATGGTGGTTTGAGGTACCGAGCAGCATCTTGCTTATCGCCATGCTCGTCACCTGGGCAGTGTTCCCTGTCACCGCCTGGCTCGGTGCAAGGCCCATGTCTCGCAAGCAGCGAGACAACCCCTTCTTGCTTTGGCTCATGAATGACTTCGACTCCGACCGGCTGCAGCGCAGGTCAGTTCAGACCCTGTCGGGTAGCCTTCGGAGGTTACTCGGACCGGAGCGCCCGCATTGTCGCGCACGTACGTCAGCCGGCGAGATCGCCGCGACTATGGCCGCCGCGGCGCCGTCAGGCGCGGGAGAAGGCGTTAGATATGGCTAGTTGCAGGATAAAGCACTAATAGCAGCCCGCTGTACGCCCCAACAACGCCGCACAAGCGCACCGCCAGGGGAGTTGTATCCCTCAGGATTCGAATCGAACGCGGTTCGCAATACAAGCAGAAAAAATCTGCAATGGAAGGCTCACGCACTATGAAACACGTGGCACTGTCGCTCGTCTTCTTGTTTGTCACCGTTACAGCCCAGACGGCGCTAACGAGGAAGTTAACCCGTGCGCTTTTGATTTCGTGTTTTCAACCACGAGGGTTGGGTGCATGAAGGCCAGAAAGCACGGAGGGGCAGCTCGTGCCAAGTCATCAAGGGTGGGATTCCTGCTGTTCGATACCTCGTTCGAACCGATTTATGCCAATGACGACGCTATCCAAATCCTGACCTATCCGAAAGGCCGGCGAGAGATCGAATCACTTGATCGCTTTGTCGCCGAGCAGATCCGATCAGTGCTATTCAACGACCGATCTTCACCCGCCCCCGAGGTTTTATCGGGCAGAAGGCGGTATCGCTGCCAGGCCTTTACGGTCAGATCCAACGCAGCGGACGCGTCTGACGCCACCGTCGTGCTGTTCGAGCGGGACCCACGGAAGCCTATCGACGTTGCGCAAATTCTGGCGCAGTTTGATCTCACCGAACGGGAGCGAGAGACCGCAAGGTTCTTAATAGAGGGGCTCACCAACAAGGAAATCGCCGGACACATGAACATCAGCCCCAGTACCGTGAAGGCCTTCATCAGGCGGGTCATGGCCAAGATGGGCGTCACCACCCGCTCAGGGATCGTTGGGAAGATCGTCAAGACCCTATCCTGAGGCGAATCAATGGGCGTTTGCTGCGGATGCCCCAGCCGCTCACGGACGTGTTTGTACTCCGGACTGCACTGCTGCGTTCAAACCGCGGTCGGAAACTGCTCATAATCAAGCGCTCGGTGCGTATTTGGGCTAACCGGCAGCGCCCTGAACAAGGCCGAATCGGCGCTCACGAATGGCGCGGATTTTGTCTCGCAGCTGGGCGGCTTCTTCGAATTCAAGATTCTTGGCGTGCTCATACATGCGCTTCTCCAACTTCTTGAGCTGGCGGCCGAGTGCATCCGGCGCCATCGCATCATACCCGGCGGCTTCTTCTGCCGCGGCGGGTGTCGTCGGTGCCGCATAGCGGCGTGACCGCGTCGAGGGCGCGCGCGGTTGTACGCCGTCGATAATTTCCTTAACCGCTTTAACGATGCCCTTGGGGGTAATGCCGTGGGCCACATTGTATTCAGCCTGCCGTCGGCGACGGCGCTCAGTCTCGTCGATGGCCTGACGCATAGCCTCGGTTACTTCATCCGCGTACATGATGGCCTTGCCGCGTATGTTACGCGCCGCCCGACCGATGGTTTGGATCAACGATCGGGCCGAACGCAGAAACCCCTGTTTATCAGCGTCCAGGATCGCTACCAACGCAACCTCGGGTAGGTCCAAACCTTCACGCAATAGGTTTATGCCCACGACCACGTCGAATACGCCAGCACGAAGGTCACGGATTATCTCGACACGCTCTACCGTATCGATGTCGGAATGAAGATAGCGCACACGCACATCGTGCTCGGCCAGATAATCGGTCAAGTCCTCGGCCATGCGCTTGGTCAATGTCGTCACCAACACACGGTTACCAGCCGCCACCTGTACGCGGATCTCAGAAAGCAGATCATCGACCTGAGTAGCCACCGGGCGTACCTCCAACTCAGGATCAACCAGGCCGGTCGGGCGAACCACGAGATCGATCACCGCCTTCGTTCGGTCATGCTCATACGGACCCGGCGTGGCCGAAACAAAAATCACCTGCGCGGTTAGGCGCTCGAATTCTTCGAACTGCAGTGGCCGATTATCCAGCGCCGAGGGCAAGCGAAAACCGTATTCCACTAGCGTTTCCTTACGCGAGCGATCGCCCCGATACATACCGCCGAGTTGTGGTACCGTGACGTGACTCTCATCGATGACGACTAACGCATCGGCCGGTAGGTAGTCCATCAATGTCGGCGGCGGCTCACCCTCAGCGCGGCCGGATAGATAGCGCGAGTAATTCTCGATGCCGGCGCAATACCCGACCTCCTGAATCATTTCTAAATCGAAGCGGGTACGGCTTTCCAGGCGCTGTGCCTCGACCAATTTTCCTTGGTCACGCAATACCGCCAGTCTGTGTTGCAGTTCTACTTTGATCTGTTCGAGGGCATTGAGTAGCGTTTCGCGCGGGGTTACATAGTGTGTCTTCGGATAGATGGTAGTTCGGCTAAGTGGTGTAATTACTTCTCCTGTAAGTGGATCAAATTCGGCCAACGCGTCGATCTCGTCGCCAAATAACTCCACGCGTACAGCCAATCGCTCTGATTCGGCCGGGAAGATATCGATTACATCACCGCGTACCCGAAAAGTGCCACGCCTCAGTTCGAAGTCATTACGGGTGTATTGCAGCTCCGCGAGCCGATGCAAAATGGCACGTTGATCGCTATGGGCGCCGCGGCGCAGATGCAGGATCATCCCGTGATAGGCCTTGGGGTCGCCCAATCCGTAGATCGCCGATACGGTGGCAACGATAATTGTGTCTTTGCGTTCCAGCAACGCCTTGGTCGCTGACAGTCGCATTTGCTCGATATGTTCGTTAATCGAAGCGTCTTTCTCTATATAGGTATCTGTCGACGGAACGTAGGCTTCAGGCTGGTAGTAGTCATAATAGGAAACGAAATATTCCACCGCATTGCGCGGAAAGAAATCCCGCATCTCTGAATATAATTGAGCCGCCAAGGTCTTATTCGGCGCCAGCACCAACGTCGGTCGCTGGACCTGTTGAATAACGTTGGCCACTGCGAAGGTCTTGCCGCTACCCGTGACCCCCAACAACGTCTGATAGGCCTCGCCACCCTTCAGGCCATCGACAATCGCCTCGATCGCCTGCGGCTGGTCCCCGGCCGGCTTAAAATCGCTTTGAAGCTCAAATTCTTCGGACATACACTATCGGTCAAGCCATGGTTACAGGTATATTACCAATCGTCATCCTCACTAGCATGAAAGGAAAACATTGACCACTACCCACTTAGCCGAGCGCGCCCAGCGCATAAAACCTTCCCCCACCATTGCGGTCAGCCAACGTGCGGCAGAGCTCAAGCGCCAGGGCAAAGACGTCATCGGGCTCGGTGCTGGCGAACCCGATTTCGATACGCCGGACCATATCAAGCAAGCGGCCATCGATGCCATCAACAAGGGTATGACCAAGTATACCGCTGTGGACGGCATTCCCGATCTCAAACAGGCGATCATCGATAAGTTCAGGCGCGAAAATGGCCTTGACTACGCGATGGACCAAGTGTTGGCGTCGGTCGGCGCCAAACAAGCCCTATTCAACCTGTGCCAGGCCGTGCTAGACGCGGGTGACGAGGTGGTGATTCCGGCCCCCTACTGGGTGTCCTATCCCGATATGGCGTTACTTGCCAACGCCACGCCTGTAATCGCCAGCGCTGGCATTGACCTAGGCTTTAAGCTCGTCCCGGAACAGCTCGAACAAGTGCTCACTGAGAAGACCCGATTGTTGATCATCAATAGTCCGTCCAACCCCACTGGCGCCGTCTATACAAAGGCTGAACTAAGCGCGCTCGGCGACGTGCTGCGCGCTCACCCCAATGTGATGATCGCGTCCGACGATATCTATGAACATATTTGTTGGGCGGATGAGCCGTTCTGCAACATCGTCAATGCTTGCCCCGAGCTGTTGGAACGAACGATCGTATTTAACGGCGTCTCGAAGGCATACGCCATGACCGGTTGGCGAATCGGGTACGCGGCTGGTTCGAAACCGGTGATCGCAGCCATGAAAAAGATTCAGTCACAAAGCACGTCCAATCCAGCCTCGGTTTCCCAAGTTGCGGCGGCGGCGGCACTGAGCGGTGACCAAGCATGTATTGCGCCAATGTTGCAGTCGTTCAAGGACCGGCATGACCACGTTGTAGAACGACTAAACCAAATCGATGGTATTCACTGTCTCCCGTCGCAGGGTGCGTTCTACGCCTTCCCCGACATGCGCGAGGTAATAGCTCGTCGCAGCGGTATAAATAACGACATCGACATAGCCGAGTATCTGCTTAATGAGGCCGGTGTCGCACTCGTTCCCGGTTCCGCCTTTGGGGCGGAAGGTTATCTGCGACTGTCGTTTGCGGCTAGCATGGGGGTTCTAGACGAGGCATTGGATCGTATGGAGAGACTGCTTGGGAGACGTGCAGCATGATGTGTTGGTTACGAACCTGTCTTCGCTAGTATAGCCGGCAACAACGATAACGCGGGCGGCGATCCCAAGCGCCGCACGTTAACCACTAGGGAAGACTCAATCGAGGATGCCACAAGGCGACTACGGCTGCGATCGCATCCCAACCGCGCCGGCCAGATTCACGTCCAGGGCTTCACACTATACGAAACCCTAGTAAGCCTTACCCTCGTGGACATTCTTTCACTGGGTGTGATTGGTTTTACGCACCTAGCACCAGATAGTCGTATAGCCACCGGCGTGAACACGCTAGTCATCGATTTAAGTTAGCGCGCATTGAAGCGACAAAGCGTGAGCAGCCCGTCACTATATATGTAAAGGTAATATAGGATCGAGCTGCAATGACGCCAGACGATGGCATGCGGGCCGGATGGTCTTCGCCGACACGAATGAGAGCGGCGAGCTCCATGCTGGCGAGGACGTGGTTGGTGTCGGGCAGAAGCTGAGGTGGGGACTAAGCCACAGTTACAGAGGCAATTACATCATCTGTCAGCCAATCGGCATGACCAAGTCACAAAACGGCACGTTTGGATTCTATGATTCGACCACAGCGCGAACCGTGATCCTCTACAAGACCAGCCGTATGCGTACTTCGACTACCTAGGCGAAGGGTAATCCAATCGATCGCCCGTGACGGCGCTTGTGCCGGCCAGACCCAAACATGAATCTCTTGTTGAGGATAAAGCTAGCTTCGGTCGACATAAGAACGACCAATTCACGAGCTGCGTGCCGTTCGCAAGCTTAAGGGTCTCTTACCCCTGTTACGTGACCTCTTGCGGTTTGGGCGGGTTTTGCTTCTGTTGCAGCTGTTTTCGCTCCTGTTGCAGCTTGTTCATCCGCGCCATGAGTCCCTTCATAGCAACACGCAACCGCTCCACCGACTCCGCGAGCCCTTTGACTTCGTGGCTGCCCCGCACGGGCACCGGCCGGATTATATTTCCCTTGCTGATGTCGACCACAGACTCGGTCAGCTCGGTGATCGGCCTGGCTATTGTCCCTGGAATCGTAAATAGAATGACTGCGCCGATCAGCAGTCCAACGAAGGACAGGCCAATCAAGAATACTTGAATATTTGCGACGTTGTCTTGCACTTGTTCTGAGTGGTCGCGAGCCTGTCGGAGCTTAATATCAGTTTCCGCTGCCGTGCCTTTCAGGAACACCCTGAATTCGTTCTTGGCATCTTGAATAGCCTTATTGGCGTTGAGCGTCCCCTGGATAAGACCACTAGTTACCGCTGCATCCACCTTGTGAAACCCGTTTGCATAGGCATTCAAGGAGTCGTCCCAAGTTCTCGCTTTCGCCTTATCCGATTCGCTCCAAGTACTCTTATGGGACAGCAACAGCGCTAGCCCCTCCTTAAGTTTTGCATAACTCTCATGCCATTCCGAAGAGTACTTCTCGCGCTTCTGCGGATTATCGGCATAAATGAAGTATTCTTTTTCGTAGCGTCGCAGCTTCTGTCCTTCAACCGCCAGACGGGTGAGTGTGTTACTCGCATCATGGGCCTCGATGGCCTCGTTAATCAACGATGCATTGTTGATACTAAAATAATAAACGAGCCCGAACTGACCGAACAAAAAGGCGATGAGCAGAGAAAAAACGATAGTTAATTTATTTCGAACTGAAAACATAATGACCTCCGATGTTAGATCCTGGCCAACAGAACGTTATACTCCTGCATCAATTTATCCCGAACTTCAGAAATCAGTTTGCGTCGGTCTACATCTTCAGGAAGTTTGTAATATAATTTCTTAATGAATTCACTAAGTAGACCGAGTCGCATGTCGTCCTCTACTAAACTCATCTCCCCGAGCGTTTCGTCTACGATCATATCGCCCAGCACCCCGACCTTTTCTGCAAGCACATCAACTACAACGTGACGCCAACCTACAATCGCCATGTCAGTACACCCCAGCAAATTCTTGCTTCGTAGATGACAGGTGAGTTAGCGTCTCGATCACTCTGCGATGTTCAAGTGATTGAATACGATGCGGCTCCCGCGGTTGGGAGTTTGTCCAGCCGTAAACAATGACACTCGGCATCATATGACGTGGCTATCCTTTTGGGTGATGCGGCAACTCTTGGCATCACTCCTTATCGCAAGGACTATGGGTAAAGTTTGCATCTTCCATGCCATGCCACGCCCCAATGTTGGTCGATTTGTCGATTCTTCTTGATCTAGATCAAGAAAAATCGATAGGATGGCTTGGCGCGGGGCCACGTCGACTAAAGAAAGGGCACGCGCCGCACCTTTCCCATTTGCCCGCTAATAGTAGGATGTAAAGCCTTATTACGGCGGGCAGTAGCCGCCGAAGGAGAAGGTGTGTCAGATTTGGGTCAAACTGATATTTGCTGGAACTGAAAATCAACACTTATCGTTATTATGCTCGCGCCTCTAGGCAGCGATTGTTCCCTAGGCCGCCTTGATCGGCCGAAACTGAATGCGATCGTTACTAGTAGTTTTCCATTTCTGGCGAGGATCGCCTATCGGCTGTTGTCTGGGTCTTTTAAGGGTCCTTAAGGTGGCGATTGCTAAAATAAGCATGCCCCTCCCAAACTCGGCGCCCGGATCTCCTCCCATGGGGGCGCCTCTTTTTGCACGTGGACCGGCGGCCAAGACGGTAAATACCCCAGGGCCATACCCACCACGGCAAGCAGTGCAAACACACTGATCGCTCCCGCCCAAACGCCTTCGTGGACGACCAACGTGATTCCCAGCAGCGAGAGGGCAGTGATAACTAGTACGGTCCCGTAGCAAGCCGCGATCGCCAGTATCGTCGCGACGCCCGGCAACCACCCAAACCGCTGTAAGGCAGGTGGTTTGTGTTCCATAGCCCTATCCCCGCTTTAAAGAGTATTAATAGTACCCGTCTCGGGGGAACGAATCCGGTCAAACACCCAGTGCCTTAGCGTTCCATGGACGCTGACTCAAACGTAACATGCTATACTTGCTCGCAATTTCCGACCATTCCCCGGTAGCTCAGTCGGTAGAGCAGGTGGCTGTTAACCACCCTGTCGGCGGTTCGAGTCCGTCCCGGGGAGCCAAACTAAACAAAGAGTTACGTCCCTTTAACTCTCCCCTTCTGAAGCGCGTGTGACGTATTTGTGTCGTGAACTATGACACGCGGCCTGGCGAGCCGGTCCGCGTACTCGGCAAGGTGGTCAGCCGCGAGGTGCGCGTAACGCCGCACCATGTCTACACTCTCCCAGCCACCTAGCTCTTGAAGTACGTTGAGCGGCGTACCCGCCTGGACATGCCACGAGGCCCACGTGTGCCGAAGGTCGTGCCAGCGGAAATCCTTGATATGCGCACGCTCAAGCGCCTTCTTCCACGCTTTGCCATTTACGTGCTCCACCGGCTCTCCTTTGTAAGTGAACACTCGCGTAGGATGTCTCCCTTGTTGCTGACGTAGTACCACCATCGCTTCAGCATTCAACGGTACCGCGATAGCCTTCCTTGCCTTGGCCTGGTCAGGATGAACCCAGGCCCTGCGCTTCTTCAAGTCCACCTGTGACCACACCAACTCCGTCACATTACGCTGGCGCAGTCCGGTGGCTAGCGTGAAATGAGCCATCGCACGCAGATGCTCGGGCAGCTCCTCCAAGAGTCGCTCCGCCTCGTCATCAGTGATCCAGCGGATGCGACGCTTGGGCTCCGGCAGCATGCGTATATAAGGTGTGCGGTCTGTCCATTCCCACTCCTTCGCTGCCCTACGTAGGATCGCCCTTACGACTTCGAGCATTCTGTTAACCGTGGCATTGCTCACGCCTTCCTTGAGGCGGACATGAGTCACACAATCTATTACGTCCCGTGTAATCTCCATCAGCTGCTTACCGCCAAGATGGCGATCCAGCCACCGGAGGTGCGCTTTGTCTTTCTCATGCGTCGCCTTGTGAGCCGTTTCCTTTAACCACCGAACCACCGCCTCTTCCCATACGCGATCAGGTTTGTTACCCAGTCTTGCTACTTTCCACAGCTCCGCCTTGAGCTTGTCGTGATACTCCTGCGCTTTTACGCGCTCTTGAGTCCCAGTGCTTTTGCGTATTCGCTCACCACCGGGCGACGCGATGTCGATCCACCACGTCTTGCGTCTACGGTAGAGTGACATATTGCCTCCTCGTTAACGTTTGTCACTCGCACCGCTTGCCGTGGGCAAGCGTACTGCGAACGGATGTATTCAACAAGATCCTCTTCAACGAACACCCAGCACTTGCCGGGCTTTGCCCCGGGAACCTCACCCGCTTTTGCTTTCTGCCGGAGCGCCTCAGGGTTCATTCGGAGGAACTGAGCCGCTTGATGTAGATCTAGCGTTTTCATGCGCCTCGAATATCGTCGGGATTTGCTAGGGGTAACTGGTCGGAGCCGGCTCCCTTCTCAAGGTTGGCTACCGCGAGTCCATGCATTTCATCGCCCGCCAAAGGAGCTCCATCTGCCACAACACCACACGCGTTGAAATGAGAAACGACGCCTCCCATCACACGCTCAAACGCCACACGGCTGACAATGGGCCATCCGTCTGGGCGTCTCCGGTATCCCGTGATGTCTGCAACTTCTTGCGTTGTAAGGTAAATCGAACTCATCATGGGATTTGCCCGACTACAAAACTCGGCGCCGCAGTTGCCGCAATGCTTTCGCATGTTTGGCTAAGTTCGCGGCCAGCGCACGAAGCTCGCGAGATCGCCCACCATGTTTCCACGCGTTCATGCTTGCCTTACTCTTGCCCGCCGCTGTCTTTGGTCCCGTCGAACGCCGCCAGGGCTTCCAGCGGCGAATCAACCGGGACTGCCTCGCTCGGCGTTCGGGTGTCCAACCGTTCATGTGCTTTTGCCTCCAATAGTTTGTTTGCAGAATCAGCAGAATTTTTCTGAGGAGCAGCCCCCAGATTCACCTGCTGGTTGGTCGCCATATTCTTGATGAACGTGGCACGAGCCGGGTTCTTGATGTCCACCAGGGTCGCTAGGGTTGTCCGGCACTGGTTCTGCGCTTTCAATGCGAGCTGGCCGTGCGCCTGCATCTGATTGAGATACTTGGCTCGGTTCATGCGGCAAGCACAGTTGAGGAACATGACCTGTAGGGTATGGGCTTGCGCGAACAGCATGGCTTCTACATCTTCTAGATTGCCCGCCCCTACCTTTTCAATCTGTGCGCTCAGCTCTTCAGCAAGCTCCGATACGTAATCGCCTTTATAATCGTCAATAAAGGTGGCTGCGTGGAGGCTCGACCGGAGAAGGCCCCGTGCTATCCGCCTTTTTCTTTCTTTCGCTTTGCTCTCAGCGGCAAGCGTAACCGCCTTGTGGCTGCTCACAGGCTTGGTGGCAGCCACGTCGCTCTTAGGTCTTTGTCTCTTTGTTTTGCTCATAGTTTTTCACCTCTTGGTGTTATGTGCGTTCTGCGTCATTACCGTCATATGCGTCACCGTGCGAGTTTCGGGGCAACTCCAGCGCAGGCTCGAGACCCCGGCTAGCGTCATGGCGCTCCCCAATGGGCATCCATGCGTCACGGCGATTGGGCGCCCCTGGTGCAACGGGTGACGCACGTGACGGAAATGACGAACCTTTGCTAATCCTTTCTATTGTGAGGCGCCGCGTAGCGGCAGAGCGGTGCCGCGTGACAGCTATGCCGACCGAGCGCAGCGAAGGTGCCAGTCGGCTCAGCGCGCTCGATAGCGTCCTGGCGCTTTTCGGCCAAGACTTGGACCGAGGGAGCTTTGGGTCGAACAGACTATCTAAATGAGCGAGCAACGACGTGGCGGTTCCGTCCCAGCGCTCTTGCTTATCCATCATCTTACGTAGCGCGTTGGCCACGGCGGAGCCCTCAAGGGCGTCTTCGACCGCCGATCGCCGGCTGGCCGAGTAGGCGGCCATGAACGCACCGTCGTTCAAACCCAGTGCCGGCTCCGCAGCTGTGACCCACTGCGCAAAATCGGCCATGCGAGGCAAGCGGTCCAGACACACGTCGGGCAAACGTCGCAAGGCGGTCACGACCGCATCCAGTAGAGCGCCCAGGATGGCCGGACGGATGCTGTCGTATGCCTGCCAAAGCTCCGTTTCAGGCCTGCGGGCGGTCTCGGGAATTGGTTCAAGATTCACGATGATCGCGCGATCGATCAGGTCATCGCGGGTACAGATATCGTCGATTCCATTCAGAATGCACGGTCGCTGAACCTCAATCAGCACTTCGTCCAGGTTCGTGTAAAGCTCTCGCGTCGAGAACCCGCCACCCGTGGCGAGGCGGCAGAGCGCATCAGACAGCCACAGCGGCAAACCACTCAAGTTATCCAGCGCAATCACCCAGCTGTTGCGCGCCGCAATAAGGAGATCGCTCTCCGTACGCGGGACCGTTCGTACGGGGGCTATGCTCGGGTCCACAAGTGCTCGCAGCATTCTCGCTACCGTGCTCTTGGCGGCGCCCATCTCACCTTGGAGTACCAACACCGGGTAGGGACCCCGGGGTCGCAGTGCAGCTATCAGCCATCCCGAGATAAGGGCGCGCGCTTGCGGATCGGTGATATTCAACAATGACCAAAGCGGGTCGATGCTGCCGTCCCGAGTCGGCTGCGGGAGAGTGACCATCCCTCGCCGACGCACGAATCGCACCGGTGGATCGACCACCCGCCAGCCGGTCGCGGTAATCTCGACCGCCTGCCAGCGTGCATTACATAGGTCGAGGTAAATCGTGTCGTTCCGCCCCGCTACACGCAGCGCAATGGGCCGCTGTGCACCGTCAAACCTCGCTTTCCCTGATAATGTTCGCAAGGCTTCGTCGATGGTTAACCCGCCCGGAGTCCGTCGGTGACGGCGGTAGAACTTTAGGGCTAGGTAATCGCGAAAGTCTTTGCTGCGAAGCGACCAAGTTTCGCGATGATCGCTTCGCTTGAGCGTGACATAAGCTTCGCCATCGTCGCTGTGAAAGAACTCGAGCCCCTTGCACAGTTCGACGAGCTTGGTCGCCTGAGACCCGTGCGCTATCGGGGTGTGTTCCTTAGACGTTATCGTCGCGTCAGATGGCACGGCGTCTGACACTTCGCTTATACTCAATGAGGCGTTCTGGCTATCATGCGCTGGGCACTTGGCTGTCCATTTTCCGTCGCCACCACGCACTTCATCGAGTCGAGGTAAAATTTTTTCAGAAAACTTCATATCACACCTGTATTGTTGAAAGACAGGTGCTAATTTTACCAAACGCACCCCCACGGAAAGCCGGTTTACCGTGGGTGATGACGGCGGAACCATGTGAAGTGCAGACGGGAGAACGTTCCGGTAAGTCGCCAGCCCGTAGAAACGGGACCGTCGAGCAGTCGGAGCGCACCCATTTCTCTGAGACTGCCCTGATTGCAGTCGGTAATTTGGCGTTTGCGATAAACCGAAACCGGCTTCACACAAACGGAGATAGGGATCTTACGTTCGAAGGCGTCGAAACAGCAGGTGGTCTTATAGGGAAGAGGCCCTATTGGCAGGACTCATCGGGAGTCTTTTTGCGAGCTTAGTTTCGTTTGGCACTAACGGGTCCCACGTTTAGCTCGACATTCCCGGATCAGGTTCCCGAGTCGACCCAATGAAACACTCCCTTTCTCGCCATGTCTCGTCTCGTAGTAGACGCGATTTCCGACTTCTTCAACTCGAACCCCATAGTCAAAGTCGGCCTCATCGTGCATGAGTTGCTCCAACACGGATTCCAGGGAGGGCTCATCCATCGCCAGGCAAACCTTGTCAACTGCCTCGGTAAGAGGTTTCCTGATACCCCGTTTCTTCTTGCCCGCTAGGGACGCCGCCTGTTTCCTCGCTTCGGCGATGAGTCGCGTCGCGGCGTCTGGTCTTGGCAGGGATGCGACTACGTCGACGAGTTCATGAACGAAACGCAGGGACTCTTCATGTAAGAGGTGCAAGTTTAGCCAAAGGCGAGGCAGCTGGAGGGCAACACTCGCGGCCAGCTTGTCTTCTTGGCTTGTGTCTGAGGCAAAGAGCAACCGATTCGCAATAGCGTACATCTCTTTGAACTCATAAGTCAGTTTGCAACCTCGTTGTTTCTTGTTAAGTGGACCGGGGAGCTCGCGAAAGATCAGGTGCGTACTTGCCCAGGTTGAGATTTGTCCAGCGGGTAGGTTCTCGTCAAAATCGCTTACAGATATTGCCGCGGCTAGGGCTCCATATTTCAGGGGAACGCGACTACGCTGTTGCTTTACTTCGAGACCGTGCTTCTGTAAGTGCTCGATAGCGTAGGCCTCGAGTCGGTGGAGCTCGGCTTCGATCTTAGCTCGCAAAGCGGTTGGGGCTGCCGCCCGAAAGGCCTTTCGAAGCTTTTTCGCCCATGCTGAGGGGATTTTTGCTTTACTACGTGAAGATGCCTTGGAAGTCATGCTTGCTGCTGGATCCGTTGTATTTCTAGAATCTAGTCCAAAGTCTAGACGCCCATGAGGGCTGGATCGGCAATCCAGACCAATCCGGATCTGCGGGATTTTTATGGCTGTTGGACCTTGCTTTCAGTGGTTGTACGTTCACATAGCGACTAGTACACCTGAGTTCCAGTCTTCATCATCGTCGGGACTGTGCGCGTTCACCCATTCCTCGACCACTCGCGCATAGTAAGTCGCCAGCTCCGGATAAAACGGGGAGTCTATGGAAATAAATCCCATCAAACTATCAAGGTCTGCGCCGCTGTCGTAGTTGAGCTCTAAAGGCTCTGTTATAAGGCCTCCCGGAAAGATGTTTTCAGGAATGTAAGCGCCGTCTATAAGCTGCACCAATTCGGCAAGGGTTAACGGCCGTTCAGACTGGTCAAACGCCAATCGGTACCTCATGTCTTCCACATCATCGTATTCGGATGCGACGCTGTATCGTATGAACCCATCGACCCGTCTTGCCCGAACACTGATTTGATCCGCGGTAACGGAGACGAGGCTAATTCGCACGATTTCGACCTCACCGGCTTCCAGGCTTGGAAGATACTCGCCACCCATAAAGTCGGGCTGTATTGCTCCCCATGCCTCCCTCTGCCCTTCACCGAGCTCCTCGCGCGCCAGAAAACTGTTCAGCCCCCTGAATCCTTGCTCTAT
>Ga0224508_10002216_pt1 | contig 16819 bp, 16 predicted proteins | sample SF_Jan12_sed_USG_4_FD_170157 | JGI IMG/M metagenome (GOLD analysis project Ga0224508, IMG submission 170157) | Sediment microbial communities from San Francisco Bay, California, United States - SF_Jan12_sed_USGS_21 | ecosystem: Environmental > Aquatic > Marine > Sediment | place: USA... | reverse complement strand
CCGCAGGAGCGACGCCGACGGCTCCGACGGCTCCGACGGCTCCGACGGCGACTACGAAGTGGTCGAACGATTCGACTACGCGCTCGCCGTGCCCCTCTGGAAGTTCTTGCTGGCCCGACCCGTGCGGCGGGCGTTGCGGGTGCCGCCACGCGACGGGATGCCGTGGTGGTCGCCGCCCGATCGCCTCGATGCGAGGGCCGCGCGGGTCATAGCGCTCCTGTGTTCGCTGTCGGTGCTGGCGGGCTACCTCGGCAGCCTGTTGAGCCAGACCATCACGTTCGCCACCGACGAGTACGGCGCATCGAACGACGCGGAGGGAATCGTCCTGGCCGCGACCCGGACCGGGATCGTGATCTCCATCGTCATGACGACGCTCGCCGATCGTCGCGGTCGCCGACCTCTGCTGCTGCGCTCGGGCACGCTCGCCTGCCTCGTCGCGGCGCTGACCGCGCTGGCACCGGCGCTGTGGGTCTACGGCACGACCCAGACGGTCGCGAGGGGACTGTCGACGGCGCTCGCCCTGCTGATCGGCGTCGTTGCGGCCGAAGAGACACCGGCCCGGAGCCGCGCCTACGTCATCTCGGTCCTGGCATTGTGCGCCGGCCTCGGATCGGGAATGGTCGTCTGGTTCCTACCGATCGCCGACGTCGGTCCGAGGGCGTGGCGCCTGTTGTTCCTCGCGCCCCTGCTCGGGCTCGTGCTCGTCGCGGCCGTCGCACGATCGCTCCCCGAAACGCGCCGCTTCGAGGTGGCTGCTCCTCTCCCCCGTCGACGGCTCGCGCCGCGACGGCTCGTCCTGCTCGGCACCACTGTGTTCTTCGCTGCGCTCCTCGCCGCTCCGGCCAGCAACTTCCAGAACGACTTCCTCCGGGACGATCGCGGGTTCTCCGCCGCCCAGGTCAGCTTGTTCCAGCTCTCGGTGAACACACCGATCGGGCTCGGCGTGCTCATCGGCGGCCGGCTGGCCGACACCCGAGGCCGGCGGGTCGTCGGTGCGACGGCGTTCCTGATCGGGAGCTTCGCCGTTGCGGCCCGCTACAGCACGTCGGGTCTCGCGATGTGGCTGGCTGCGATCATCGGCGCCGTCGTCGGCGCAGCGGCCATTCCGGCACTGGGCGTCTACTCCTTCGAGCTGTTCGGCACGTCACGGCGGGCCCAGTCGAACGGCTACCTCTCGGTGATCGGTGTCATGGGTAGCGTCGTCGGTCTGTTGTTCGTCGGTTTCGCCTCGGACCGCATCGGGTTCGACACGACGTTCCAGCTCCTCTTGATCGCGCCGGTCATCGTCGCGATCGTGATTCTCGCCTTCTATCCCGAGACAGCAGGTCAAGAGCTCGAGGACATCAACCCCGAGGACCGTCGAGGGGAGGTCTCCGATCGCGCCGTCGGTACGACCGGTGGGCAAAGTACGGTCGGCGAGTCGGAGAAGTGAGAGGAGCGACGATGCGTCGACGAGCGCTGGCCGTCGTGGTGGCGTTCGGCGCGCTCGCGGCGGCCTGCGGCTCCGACACCGATGCGACATCGGTCTCAGAGACCCCGTCGTCGCTCACCGTCGAGGCGGAATCCGGGTCGACGCCGCTCGACGAGCCCACGACCAACCCGCGGCCGACGCCGACCACCGAGGCGGCGGACAACCCGTATCCCCCCGGCACCGAGCCCGAGCTGGCAGCACTCGTCGACCCGCTGGTCGCCGAGCTCGGCCTTCGTTTCACGTACGGCAGCCTCATCAACAGGAGCGACGGCAGCTACGAGGCATCCGCCACCGGCGACCACCTCGCCATATACGTCGAACCGATCGGCGACTACAGCGACGCCGAGTTCATCGAGAACACGTGGAAGCTCGCAGCAATCCTCACGCCGTACGTGTTCGACACCTACGGCGGCGTCGAGTCGTACGACGTCTGCCAGGAGCCGCATCCCGACGTCGACGACTCCGCGATCCCGCCACCGGTCACCCAGCTCGACATCACGCGGGCCGACGCGGCCGCGATCGACTGGGCCGATGGCGATCTGAGCGACCTCCTCCGCGTCGTGTTCGCCGACGAGGACGACTCGATCGCCCTGAGGCTCGAACCACGGCTGCAACAGCTCCCCGCGTTCGCGAACGCACTCGCCGACGCTCGCTGAGCCGACTGATCAGTCCAACGACGCGAGCCACGACGACGTGACCGCGACGATCTCGTCGTCAGCGCCCCGGAGATCGTGCCGGCCGCCCTCGATCCAGTGGTGTTCGACGCGACCGGGAATGGACGAAGTCGCGGCTGTCAGCTCGTCGGGCGTTCCGAAGGGATCGCGGTCACCGGAGATGAACAGGCACGGGATGTCCAGATCGGGGAGGTGCTCGGTGCGGAGCTTCTCGGGTTTGCCGGGCGGATGCAGCGGGTAGCTGATGAGCAGCAGGGCGCTGGCCTCCAGCCCCTCGGCGACGGCCATCGAGCACATGCGACCGCCCATCGAGCGCCCGCCGAGCACGATCTCGCCCGGCAGAACATCGACTGAGGCCGCGAACGCGGCCGCTTCCTCGACGATGCACGCGATGAGCTTCGGCGCCCGATCAGGGGCACGACGCCCCTCCTTGCGATAGGGGAAATCGATCCGGACGACCGGGTCGGGTGCGAGCGCCGCCTCGATCGCGAGGAGCGTTGCATGGTTCCGGTCGCTGCCCGCACCCGGGGTCAACAGCATCGCCGTCATCGCAGCAGGATGCGCCTTGCCTCGGCCAGCTCGGCGATGCGATGAGCGGCGGCGTCGATCTCGCCGCCCTGATCGGGATGCGCATCTCGGAGGAGCGTCCGAAACCGACGCTGGACCTCGTCGCGTTCCGGCGCATCGTCGTCCACGGTTTCGTCGAGGTCGGCTTCGAAGCCGAGCACATCGAGCGCCCACGCCAGCGGATCGGTCGTGGCCGTCGCCGGGAGGCTGAACGTGGTGTCTTTCCCGCAGAGATGGGCGATGAGACGATCGTGCTCGTCGCCGCCGATCCATCGCAGGCCACGCCTGATCACGGTCAGCATGGTCCGCCGACGCTCGAGGGGGTACCGGCTCGCCGCGTATATCGCGCCGAGCACGTGTTGGACCGGCGCGCCCTTGTCGTCGTCGTGCACGAACCGCGACGATCGGCCGTCGAGCAGCAACTGGTGACGGCTTCTCAGGAGACCGACACGGTCTTGTTGGAACCGGTGTCGCAGTCGGGGTTGAGCGATACGCATCCCCCGCTCGACCTCGTCTGCCAGACGCTCGAGATCGGTCCAGTGGTCGACGTTCACGCCGCCGATGTGGCGGGCCACGACGCCCCCGAGCAGGATCGCGCCGGACCCGGGATCGGTGTCCGCCGGCAGATGCACACGGCCGAGGGCGATACGACGTGTCGGGGCGATGGGCCGCGAGTGGTGGACCTCCAGCTCGGCGAGAAGCATCGGGCCACGCTACCGGCGCGGATGTCAGACGACCTGCTGCAGGAGATTCCGCAGCTCCTCGGCAAGTGCGCGGGTGTCGTCGTCCTCGTCGGCGTCGAGAAGGTCGCGCAATCGCTCGCAGTCGTCGAGAACCTTGCGCCAGAAGTTGGCGTCGTAGCCGTATGGCAGCGCCAGCTCGACCGCCAGATCGTGGGCTGCCATGAAGTCGGCCCGGCCGCGGGCCTCGCGGCCGTTCCGGCGCAGTCGGTCGGTCGCGACGAAGAGGTCGGTGACGACGGCATGGGGGTCGACACCCTCGATCCCGGGTCCGAACCGGAACCGATCGGGGTCCTCGGTCGCCAGCTGTTCGAAGATCCGATCCACCTCGGCCTCGTTGGTCTCCTCGACCAGCAGTTCCGAGTCACGTTCGATCTGGTGGGCAATGCCGGCCATGTCCAGGCGGGTGATGAGCCGCTCGCGGTACTCGGCCGGATAGTCCTCGAGCGAGTACTCGATGACCTCGGCCCCTTCGGCCATCGTCGGCCGGGTTTCCTCTTCGACCACCCCCACCGCCTCGTCGACGGCGCCCTCGTCGTCCTCACGAATGATGAGGGTGGCACCCATCCAGCTGTGCTGGATGCGGCCCGACCGCAACATCTCGTCGAGCCGGGCCCGCCCCGACATCGACCACGCGTGCAGCTCGTAGGCGAGCTGTGGTTCGTCGTCGGTGCCGACCTGTTCGGGCGGCGTGGGCGGCAGATCGAGGGTCGGAGCCGCACACTCGACGCACTCGGTGACCGAGTCGTCGTAGTCGGCGCCACATTGGAAACACCAGGTGGTCACCACTCGAGTGTAGGGCTCGAGTCCGGCTCCAGATGTCGGCTCGGGCCGGGTTGCGCTCACGGTGCGCATCGCGAGGTCACTGGGCCGATCATCCCACTGCGGCACGGATCCTTCGACGGCACGCGACCGGTTGAGTAGCGTCGCCACCATGACCGAGACCACCCAGGAGACCCCCGATCGGAATCTGGCCCTCGAGCTGGTCCGCGTCACAGAAGCGGCCGCGATGGCAGCGTCGCGTTGGATGGGTCGGGGCGACAAGGAAGGTGCCGACGGCGCGGCCGTCGACGCGATGCGCCTCGTGCTCGGCACCGTTCCGATGGACGGTGTGGTCATCATCGGCGAGGGCGAGAAGGACGAGGCTCCGATGCTGTTCAACGGTGAACGGATCGGCGACGGCAGCCCACCCCTGTGCGACATCGCCGTCGATCCCATCGACGGCACGACCCTCACGGCGTTGGGCCGGTCCGACGCGCTCGCCGTCATCGCGGTGAGCGATCGAGGCACGATGTTCGACCCGGGCCCGTGCGTCTACATGGAGAAGATCGCAGTCGGACCCGAATGCGTCGGGGTGATCGACATCGCCCTCTCGCCCACCGAGAACCTGCGGGCCATTGCCGATGCGAAGGGCGAGGCAATCGGCGACCTCACCGCCGTCATCCTCGACCGCGACCGCCATCTCGACCTCATCGACGAGGTCCGCCAAGCCGGCGCCCGCATCCGTTTGATCCCGGACGGCGACGTCGCGGGTGCCATCGCGACCGCGTGGCCAGACGCCGGGGCCGACGTCTTGTTCGGCATCGGTGGAACACCCGAAGGGGTCATCTCTGCCGCCGCTCTGAAGTCGATGGGCGGAGAGATCCAAGGTCGCCTCTGGCCGCGCAACGATGCCGAACGGAAGGCCTCCATCAGCGCCGGCTACGACGTCGACACGGTGCTGACCCAGGACGATCTCGTCCAGGGGAACAACTGCTTCTTCGCCGCGACCGGCATCACCGACGGCGCATTGCTCCAAGGCGTGCACTACAACCCGAACGGCGCGACAACCCAGTCGCTGGTGATGCGGTCGAAATCGGGGACGGTTCGGCTCGTGAACGCCTCGCACCGGCTCGCGAAGCTGGGACAGTTCGCGAGCGTCGACTACAGCTGACGGCTTCCCCGGACAGGGCAAACCGGGCTCGCGTTGGGTCAAACGGCCCAGGCCTGAGCCGTTGGACCCACGTAGGGCCCAACGGCCCATGGTGAGTTTCCCAGCGCCGCACCGCTGCCGAACGCGTCCCACGCATGACCGCGGTCAGCCGATTACGCCCTCTTCCGCTCAATTCCGGGGTCGAATCGGCCGATGGAGCGATGATGCATCCGCCCTATCGCCTCCTCGCTCTCGTCACCGTGGTGATGACGTGTGCCGGCGCGTGTGCGGCCAGCGTCGAGGCCGGCTACACCCTCACCCCCGATCCGGTGCGCGTCGCGTTGACGGACTACGTCACGACGAACGAGATCCGCGGCACAGAACCCATGGCGGCCGATGCCGCCGACTGCGTGTCGACGCGGATCGTGAGCCGCATCGGCAGGGAGGAGCTGGCCCGGTACGGCCTGACCGGACCCGACGACGTCGAGTCGTTCTTCGCCGCCTCGGTCGTCTGGCCGACCGAGCTCCACGAGATGTTCGACCGTGTGACTGCCGGATGCACCCGTCGTGAGGACGTCGTTGCATTCGGTGGAACGGTCGGGCGCACCTTCGCGAGCCCGATCGTCACCCTCACCCAGGGCGAGGAATTCTGCATCGGCGAGATGCTCGTGAGCTTCGGGCTCACGGGCGCCGATGTCCCGACTGCATCGAGAGTCACCGACCTCGACGCGACCGACGACCCCGACGAGCAAGCGCTGCTCCTGGTCACCGCCAAACTTCTCGATGACTGTCTCGGCCTCGGCCGCAGCGTGCTCGTTGCCTACCGCGGCACCGAGACGTTGCGGCCCGCCTCGGTCGACTGTCTCAACGAGCTCGAAACCGACTCGAGCTATGTCGACCTCGTCCGCCTGACCACGAGACTCGACGATCCCGAAGACGACGCCGCCGCCGACGGCCTGCTCGCCTTCCTCGGCCGGTGTCTCACCGACGCCGAGCTCGTCACCGTCCTGGAGCTCCCATGAAGAACACAACTGTCCACTCCCGCGTCCGATTGTTCGGCCTGACACTCGTCGCGATCCTGTTCGCGTCGGCCTGCTCGGTCAGCAGCGTGGCCCTCGACGGTGAGACCGACCCGACGACGGTCGCGATCGCGGACCACCTGCGCCTCCACGGCCCCGTGTCGACGCTCATCGGCGCGACCGAGCCACTCTCGGGCGCCGAAGCCGCCTGCACCGCCGGCATCCTCGTCGACGTGCTCGGTCCCGAGGGGCTGAGCGACGAGGGGGTGAACGGACCAGATGACGTGACCGGTTGGTTCAACGCCTTGTTCCCCTGGCCCGACGATGTTCGGCTCGCCTTCAACAACTCGCTCGTGACCTGCCTCAACGAAACGCATCTGGGCAACGTCGATCAACTGGTCGGGCAGGCGCTGAACATCCAAGGCTTCTACCTGGAGCCCGAGACCGTCCGCTGCGTCACCCTGGAGGGTCTCCGTACCGGCGTCCTCGGCGAGCTGTGGGTGCGTCCCGAACCGGGAACGTTCGACTTCGACCTGACCAGCGACACCATCGACGATCTCACGGCGTCCCAGCGCATCTGGGCGGACGCACTGCTCCAGGGTTTCGAGGCGTGTCTCGGCCTCGGCGGCCTCGTCGCCCAGGATCTCCAGAACCTCGGCCTCGCACTGTCGGCTCGGACCAAGGCCTGTATCGGCTCGGAGTCCTCCGACGTATCGGTGACCGAGGCCTGGCAGGCGGGTCAGACGCTGCCGGAGATGAGCGACCCGATCATCAACTCGATCCTGGGCTGCCTCAGCCCCGGCGAGGTCGCACAGCTCTCGAACTAGATCGCTCGCGGACCGCCGCCGGCGGCGGCGATCGGTTCAGGCCGGGATCCGGTCGCGTTCCTCCCGGAGATCGAACACGACCTTCACGGCGCCGCGTTGGCCGGCTTCGGCGGCGTGGCGCAAGGCGTCGCGGTACGCACCGAGCGGATAGTGGCCCGAGACGAGCCGGTCGAGCCCGGCGTCGCGCACGAGGTCGAAGGCGAGATCGAAGCTCGTGCGACGCGATCCATCGGCGAGCGTCTCGGTGCCGTAGGTGTAGGCCCCGACGAGCTCGGTCTCGCGGTGCCACAGTCCGGTGAGATCGACCTTGGTGACACCCGGCATCCCGAGGAGGAGCACGCGGCCGCGGGGTCTGGTGATCGAGATGCTGTCGGTGATCGACACGTCACTTCCGACTGCGTCGACGGTGACATCGGCCCCTCCGGAGAGGTCGTCGCCGACCATTCGACAGCCGACGATCCGGCGGACGGCCCGTTTGAGCTCTCGCGGCTCGACGACGACATCGGCGCCGAGATCCGCGGCGAGGGCCTGCTGGTGCGGGTATTTCGCGGCCGCGACGATCGTGCCCGCCTCGGTCAGGCGCTTCAGCGCCGCGATGGTGACGAGCCCCATCGTGCCCGCGCCGAGCACGGCGACCACAGCGCCGGGCTCGACGTTCGCCCTGAGGGCCGCGTGAACCCCTCCGGCTGCCGGTTCGAGCATGACGGCGGCGTCGTCGTCGAGATCGGCGGCGACCGGGTGGATCTGGCTGGCGTGAGCGACGAGCTGTGTGCCCCAGCCCCCGCCGGTGCTGGCGCAGAACCCGACCTGTATCCCGGCCTCGACCGGGCCCGACAGCAGGTACCCGTAGTCGTCGCCGTCGCCGGGTGCCGCTCCGGGGAAGGGCGGATCCTCGCCGCGGGCTTCGGCCCCGAGCACGGGTTCGATGGCCACCCGACGGCCATCGGCGAGCTCGCCCGACACCTCGTGGCCCGGCACGAACGGGAACGACACGTGCGACTCGAAGTACCGCGACGACTTCCCCTCGACGGTTGCCAGATCGCTGCCGCAGATGCCGGTGAGGCGGGGGTAGACGACCGACCAGTCGTCGCCGGGAAGCTCGGGTGGGTCGATGTCCTTCAGCCGCAGGGGACCCACTGCGGCGCCGCTCCCCGGCGAGAACCGCGAGGTGACAGCCGCGGCCACGTAGCGCAGCTCGGATCGCTCGAAGACCAGTGCTCTCACGGGTTCAGTGTGCCCGACGTCGGCCCCTTGGGCCATCCGGACGACGGGTGGGTCGGGCCGGGCGGCACGCGTCTCGGCTCAGCGGCGGTCGTCGAGGAAGGGGAAGCGGGCCCGCACGTCGGCCACGACGGCCGGGTCGACGTCGGCCCGGAGGAGCGCGGCGGCATCGTCGGCCGCGGCGATCGCGTCGCCCATGGGATCGAAGACTCGACTGTCGCCGGCATAGTCGAGGCCGCCGCCGACGCCGACACGGTTGGCGGCAACGACGTACGCCTGATTCTCGATCGCCCGAGCCTGCAACAGGGCCAGCCAGTGCCGGCGGCGGGGCGCCGGCCAGTTGGCGACGATCACATAGGCGTCGGTCACGGGTGCGCGGACCCAGAACTCGTCGGCGAAACGAAGGTCGTAGCAGACGAAGAACGACACCCGGCACCCCGAGATCTCGACCGTCAGGAATTCGGTTCCCGGGTCGTAGTGATCGGACTCGCCCGAGTACGAGAACGGGTGGATCTTGGCGTAGCGGTGAACCGTGCCGTCCGGCGACGCAACGGTCAGCACGTTCTGCGGGCGACCGACCCCTGGCGTTCGAGTCGGGATCGAACCGCACATCCAGGCACCCGTCGCTCGGGCCCGGTCGAGGAGGAACGTCGCGCTGGGCCCGTCCGGGGCCTCGGCAATGTGCTCGGCCGCCATCGAGAAGCCGGTCGAGAACATCTCGGTCAATACGACGAGGTCGGTGTCCCCGCCGGCCACGGCGTCTTCGACGGTCGCCCCCAAGCGCTCGAGGTTCGCATCGGGATCCTCCCAGACGATGTCGTGTTGCACGACCGCGACCCTCATGCCAGTGTCCCGAGCCGCGCGATCGCCTCTTCGAGGACCGACGTCTGCTTGCAGAACGTGAAGCGGACGAGATGGCGCCCTTCGTCGGTGTTGTCGTAGAAGACGACGTTCGGCACTGCGACGACACCACATCGTTCGGGGAGCCCGAGGCAGAAGGCCCGGCCGTCGTCGGTGCCGAACGGCCGGATGTCGGTCGTGACGAAGTAGGTCCCCGCCGGCTCGAACACGTCGAAACCGGCGGCCGCGAGCCCGCCACAGAGCAGATCCCGCTTCGCGCGCATGGCCGCGACGAGCTCGCGGAAGTAGTCGTCGTCGAGGTCGAGTCCGACCGCGACTGCATGTTGGAACGGCGCTCCGTTCACGTAGGTCAGGTACTGCTTGACGGTGCGCACCGCCTCGACGAGCGGGGCCGGCCCGCAGGCCCAGCCGATCTTCCAACCGGTGAACGAGAACGTCTTGCCCGCCGACGAGATCGTGACCGTGCGATCGGCCATGCCCGGAAACATGGCCAGGGGCAGATGGTCGCCGTCGAACACCAGGTGCTCGTAGACCTCGTCGGTCACGGCGATCAGGTCGTGTTCGACGCACAGCTCGGCCAGGGCCGCGAGCTCGGCCCGGCTGAACACCTTGCCCGTGGGATTGTGCGGCGAGTTCAACAACAGCATCCTGGTGTCGGGGCCGACCGCAGCTCTGAGCTCATCGGGATCGAACGCGTAGTCGGGAGGCCGCAGCGTGACGACCCGCTTGGCGGCACCCGCCATCGCGATGACGGCGCCGTAGCTGTCGTACCAGGGCTCGAACGTCACGACCTCGTCACCCGGTTCGCAGAATGCCAGGATCGACGCCGCCAGCGCCTCCGTCGCGCCGGCCGTCACCAAGACCTCGGTATCGGGATCGAACTCGAGGCCATAGAAGCGCTGCTGATGGCCGGCCACCGCGTGTCGGAGCGGGGCGATGCCGATCCCGGGCGGGTACTGGTTGTGTCCGGCTCTGATGGCGGCGATGGCGGCCTCGGCCACGATGGCCGGGCCGTCGGTGTCGGGGAAACCCTGGCCGAGATTCACGGCGCCGGTCCGCGTCGCCAGCGCCGACATCTCCGCGAAGATCGTCTCACCGAACCCGGCGAGACGATCGTTGAGCAACCGCTCCGGAGCCATGCCGGGTCAGCTTAGGAGACGGCCACAACGGGGCGCGGCACGAGCGCGGGCCCGAGGATGCGGCGCAACAGTACGAGGTCGAGGGCGCAGATCAGCGCACCGACTCCGAACGCGGTCGGCCGGTCGCTGAGTGCGACGACCCCTCCGAGGAAGAGCCCACCGAGCCCGACCGCCGCGTCGAAGAAGAAGGAGAAGGTCGCGATGGCATGGCTGCGCGCCTCGGGAGCGGCCGACTCGACGGCCACGACGAACAGCGCAGGGAACATGAACGATTGTCCGACGGCGTAGACCGCCACGCCGAGGTAGGCGCCGAGAGCCGTCTGCCAGACGAACAGGCAGGCCAGCCCGGCCGTCGACAGGCTGAGGCCGAGGGTCGATGTCCGGACCGGCCCGAGACGATCGGGGAGCCGGGCCGCGAAGACGCGCATGGCGAGCACCACCCCGGCGAACAAAGCGAACAGCGTTCCACTGCGGGTAATGCCGACATCGCCCGCATACAGAGCGATGAAGGACAGGAATCCGGCGTATGCGATCAGATTGACACCGAGCACGAGACCGGGCCGGATCGCGCCCCGATGGAAGTACGTCGAGGGACGGCGAGTCGACCCGCCCGCCGGCCGGCCCGGCGCCCACCAGCCCAGCAGGCCACCGGCCACGCTCAGCCCCCCGGCAACGAGGAACGCGGCGTCGGCTCCCATCCCCTCGAACACGGCTTCTCCGATCAGCGGACCGGCTGCGAGCCCGCCGTAGACCGCGGTGGAGAAGTACGAGGCGGCCTCGCCGCGCCGGTTCGCGGGTGCGCCGTCCTGAATCGCCGCGGCGACGCCGACGAACAGCGCCGCCTCACCGAGCCCTGTCAGCAGCCGGAACGTGATGACGAGGCCGACCGTGTCGGCGACGACGTTCGCGGCCATCGCCAGCCCCGCGACGATGCCGCCGAACATGACGAGGAACCGCCGACCACGACGGTCGCCGAGCGGGCCGACGACGGGACGGAGCACTGCCGATGACAGACCGAACGCGCCGACCGACAGGCCGACCGCGACCGACCCGCCCCCGAGCTCGTCCTGGACGTAGGCGGGCAAAACCGGGAACTGGCTGCCCATCGCCAGGAAGTAGAGGAACCCGGCCGTGGTCAAGAGCGCGAACCTCGGGGTGACGAGCCGACTGGTCACGGTCAGGAGCGTGACGCCGGCCGGCGCGCGGCGTCGTAGAGCCGCTGGAGCTCGACCCGCAGGTCGGCAGTGGCCTGCTGTCGCGCCGATCGTCTCATGCGCCCACCCTCGGCCTCGAGGTGGATCGGCTCACCGACGACGACTCGAATCCTCGTGAGCCTCGGCAGTCTCTTGCCGGGCGGAAGCGCCCCTTCTGAGCCGTGGATGCCGACCGGAACGATCGGGGCGTTCGTCCGGCTGGCGAGGAACACGGCGCCTTCGAACAGCTCGGGAACGACGTCGCCCGACTGCCGGGTCCCCTCCGGGAAGACCAACACGGCATCGCCCTGCTCGAGAAGGCGCTGGGCTGACGCCAGGGCACCCCGGTCGGCGTTCTCGCGGTCGACCGGGAAACCGCCGAGCGCGGACATCACCCAGCTCAGCGCTCTGCCCTTGAACAACGACCGCTTCGCCAGGTAACGCATTCGCCGAATCGAGATGGCACCGAGGATCGGCGCATCGAAGTTCGACCGGTGCACCGGTGCGACCACGACCGGTCCGGCGAGGTCGAGCCGATCACGGCCCTCGACCTCGACCCGGTAGGGCCGCAAGAGGAACAGGCGGAGGAAGACCCGGGTGGTCCGGTAGAACCCCATCCCGGCGCGGCTGTCGCCGAGCGCGATCGCCTCGTCCTCGGTGAGGTAGCCGTCGGGGGTGGGCACGTTGCGCGCTCAGACCTGGCGGAACGCCACGAGCCCGCCGCCGTCGAGCACGATGGTCTGACCGGTGATCCACCGTGCGCTGTCGGCCGCGAGATACAACGCCGCGGCTGCGGCGTCCTCCACCTCGCCGAGTCGTTCGAGCGGGTACTGGGCCGCGACCGCTTCCCCCCGGCCGTCCTCCCACAGCAATCTCGAGAAGTCGGTCTTGATCAAGCCGGGCGCGAGCGCGTTCACCCGCACCGTTGGCGCCAGCTCCGCGGCGAGCTGCTCGGTGAGATGCACGCATGCCGCCTTCGAGATGTTGTAGACGCCGATCCATGCGTTCGTGCCGAACGCGCCGACCGATGCCACGTTGATGATCGACCCGCCGTTCTCCTGCATCGCGGCCTGCCAAGCGGCCTGGGTCCACAGCAGCGGGGCAGTCAGGTTCACCGCCATCGTGACATCCCACTTCTTGCGGTCGACGTCGATGGTCGGGCCGCTGTAGGGGCTCGCACCGGCGTTGTTCACCAAGATGTCGAGCCGGCCGAAGCGCTCGATCGTCGCCGCGACGGTCTCCTCGGCGACCTCGGCCTTGCTGGCATCGCCCGCCATCCATGCACACCGCTCGCCGAGCTCGGCTGCCGCCGCCTCGCACGCGTCGGGCTTGCGGCCGGTGATCATCACCTGGGCCCCGGCCTCGATGAATGCGGCCGCCATGGCCTTGCCGATGCCTCGGCTTCCACCGGTGATGACTGCGATCTGATCGTCGATTCGGAGCTCCATGGGTGCCGACGCTACTGCCCGTCCCCCGGCCGGGCCGAGTTGCCCGGCGTCCGACCGGCCACGCGAGCACGGCGGCACGCGTCGAGGTCACCGCCTACTTCGACACCATGCGCTTTGCGATCCGCACGTCCCCGCAGGTCACCTCGTGGGACTCGCTCGACGAGTGGCCCGGCGGCGAACGCGTCAGCCCTCCGGCTCTCCGTGGGGAGCGTAACCGTCGACGATCCCGGTGAGCCCGGTGGGGTCGTGGGGCCCGAATGCCAGCTGTTCGAGGATGCCCACCCCGACCTCGGCGCCGAGGTGGGCGCGGCAGACGGTCTGGATGTGGATCGACGACGGATCGAGAGGATCGATGTCGGCGAGCACGAGCGACTCGCCGCCGACCTCGAGCTCGCCGTGGTTCGACCCGTGCTTGAAGTGGGGGTGGGTGTAGCCGACACCCCGCATTCGGAACGTGAAGAGCGGTTCGAGGTCGATGGCCCGGGTCATGCCCTCGTGTGATGCCAGCGCGATGGCGGCGTGCTCGACCTCGCGGGTCCCGGGTTTCCAGCGCAGGTCGTAGTCGGCCGTGTCCATGGTGGTCGCGGGCGCGGCATCGGGTCCGTGGGTGGGCCGGCCGGGCGCGAGCACCGGAACGTCGAGGCCCGACTGCATCCAACGGTCGCCGTTCGCATGCTCGAACAATGCGAGGTGCGTGCAGTGTTCGGCGAAGTGCAGGGGCGCCCACAGCCAGAACAGGGCGGGCAACCGGGGTGGATGGTTCGCCGGCGCCGGTTCGCCGACGGGACGGACTCCCCACGAGCGATCTCGTGTACCGGCGAACGTGGCCGGCTCGACGGCCAGGGTCTGCCCCGCGACCGAGATCGTGCCGGTCCAGTTCCCCCACTGGGTGAGACGCGTGTAGTCCATGACGAGCACACCGTCGCGGTCGATGGACTGGCGGGGCTCCTCGATGGCGGCGGTCCGGGCATCGAACACGACGTCGGCAGTGAGCCCGGTGTCGTTGTCGTCGACGGCGATCCGCAGCGACCGGAGCGGCTCGAGCACCTCGACCTCGATCGGCCCTACGTCGGTGGACCGGTCGAGCGGCATTCGGCCCGAGGCGAACACCGAGTGCTGCACGCCGTCGACGATGACGGAGAATGCGGCGTCGATCACGCCCCGGTTCGGGTAGTGGCCCATGGCCGCTGCGAAGAAGACGCCGGCATCCGCGTCGTGGCCGTTGAAGAAGTACCGGTCGTAGTGATCGGCAGCGGCCGTCGCGGGGTGGGCGATCGGCAGCGGAGTCTGGTGGATCGGATAGTCGTCGTAGGGTGTCAGCACACCAACCGCGGTAGCAGCGTGGAAGCCGATTCGCCAGCCCGGCCTCCACGCGCTCGCCCCAGGCACCAGAATGGATGTGGTGCTCTTGCTCATCGGTCTCGCCGGCGGCCTCGCCGCCTGGAGCCTCGTCGAGTACCTCGCGCACCGCTTCTCCATGCATCGCCCGGTGGTCCGCTTCGATCCCATCGCCAGGGAACATCGCCGCCATCACCGCGACCCACTGGCGACCGACCTCCGGTTGCGGCTGATCGGCCACGGCGCCGGCTACGCCCTCGGCGCTGTGATCGGCCTCGCGTTGGCGTTCGTCATGGCGGCGCCGGTGGCATACGGCGTGGGGTTCGGCCTCGCGGCCGGCTACTCGACCTACGAGCTGGTGCACTGGTGCTCGCACCACCGCCCGGCCCGCACCCGGTACGGCGTCGCGCTGCGCCGTCGCCACGACGCGCACCACCACGGGCATCCCGGTGCGAACTACGGCGTCAGCACTGCGGTCTGGGACCGCGTGTTCGGCACCGTCGCCCCGATCGGATCGATCCGCGATCGGAGGCCCGCCCGGCCGTAGCGTCGTGCCATGATCGCCACCGTCGCAGCCGACCGACGCCGGGCAGTCGACCTCCGCCGGATGAAGACGCGGGCGACGATGCTCCTCGTCGCCACGACCGCGGCATTCCTCGTGCTCAGGGTCGGTGGAGCCGACGGGTGGCGGGGCTACGCGATCGCGTCAGCCGAGGCCGCGATGGTCGGCGGTCTCGCCGACTGGTTCGCGGTCACCGCGCTTTTCCGCCATCCGCTGCGCATCCCGATCCCGCACACCGCGATCATCCCGACGCGAAAGGACCAGATCGGCGAGAGCCTCGGCGATTTCGTCCAGCAGAACTTCCTCGACGGCGATGTGCTCGCCGACCGGGTCGCCGCCGCCCACATCGGGCGACGAGCAGCCGACTGGCTCGCCGCGCCGGAACATGCGGCCCGCGTCGCGCGACAGCTCGCCGATGCCGTGGTCGGCGCAATCGAGCTCCTCGACGACGATGTCGTGCTCGACGCGCTCCAGTCGCTGCTCCGCGGGCGCCTCCAGCGCACCCCGGCCGCACCCGTGCTGGCCCGGGCACTCGACGCCGCGGTCGAGAGCAGCCAGCACCAGGTCGCGCTCGACGCCGTGCTCGGTGGGCTCCAGCGCAGCATCGACGACAACGCCGACCTGTTTCGCCAGCGCCTCGCCGAGGAGTCACCGTGGTGGGTACCCGAGACCATCGACGATCGCATCTTCGAACGCATCGTCATCGGCATCCGCAACACGATCGAGGCGGTGCGGGCCGACCCCGATCACCCACTACGCGCCCATCTCGAGGAGCGGCTGCGGGAGCTGGCCGCACGACTCCGAACCGATGCCGATCTGCAACGGCGGGTCGACGAGGTCCGCGACGAGGTGTTGGAGCGCGAGGACCTACGCGGTTGGATCCAGCGATTCTGGTCGGAGCTGGAGGCCGATCTGCGTGCGGCCATCGAGGCGCCCGAGTCGACCCTGCTCCCGCGTATCGAGGCCGAGGTGACCCGCGTTGCCGAGCGACTCCGACGCGACACGCGGCTCCAGGCCCGCATCGACGACTACGCCACCAGGGCCGCGCGGTACCTCGCCCAACAATCGGGCGGCGAGGTCGCCGATCTCATCGCCACGACCGTCGCTCGCTGGGACGCAGACGACACGAGCCGCCGAATCGAGCTCCACGTCGGCCGCGACCTCCAGTACATCCGCATCAACGGCACGGTCGTCGGCGGGCTCGCGGGCCTCGTCATTCACGCCGTTGGCGAGGTCATCGCGTGACCACCCTCACGCCGTTGGCGAGGTCATCGCGTGACCACCCTCACGCCTTTGGCCAACCGATCGCCTGACGGCCGGTCTACCGGCTGCGGACCAGACGACCCGGCCGAGCGCCGGTGTCCTCGTCGTCACGGCGGGTGATCACCCCGTTGACGATCGTGGCCAGGTAGCCCGACACCGGCTGGATCAGTCGGGTGCCGCCGGCCGGCAGGTCGTCGTGGGGGCGGGGCGCGGCCACCGCCAGGTTCTCGAGATCGATGACGTTCACGTCGGCCCGCTTGCCGACCTCGAGGGTGCCGCGATCGGTCAGGCCGTAGAGGGCGGCGTTGCCGGCGGTCTGCTTGGCCACGAGGAATTCGAGGGGGATCTGTTCGCCCCGACTCCGGTCGCGGGCCCAGAAGCTGAGCTGGGTCGACGGCATCGACCCGTCACAGATGAGGGTCACGTGAGCGCCGGCATCGCTCAGTCCGGTGACGGTGGCCGGGTGGACGAGCATCTCGCGGATGACGTCCTGTCGCTTGTTGACATCGTCGCCGCTCAGGATCGACGCCATGGCCGTCCCGTCTCGCTCCAGCAAGAAGTCGTACATGACGTCGAGGACCTCG
>Ga0224508_10002215_pt1 | contig 16823 bp, 16 predicted proteins | sample SF_Jan12_sed_USG_4_FD_170157 | JGI IMG/M metagenome (GOLD analysis project Ga0224508, IMG submission 170157) | Sediment microbial communities from San Francisco Bay, California, United States - SF_Jan12_sed_USGS_21 | ecosystem: Environmental > Aquatic > Marine > Sediment | place: USA... | reverse complement strand
GATTGTACAAACCTGAGCCAGAACGGCTCATCAATAGATAATGAATATCAATAGATGAACCGTCGAAAATATCCCGAACATTAGCGAAAAGACGTTCGAACGGCGATGGGATCGCCAGTCCCCCAAACTCCGGGCCTGCTGACGGGACTCCTAGTGGTACAGCTTGTCGATAAAATCATTCTCGACTAACTCGCGAACCATACCGTCATCGTAGAAGTCCTCCGGTTCGTAACGCCGTAACTCGTTAGAGTCGTAGAGTTCCATAGTCCTTTTGATCCCCTCGTAGCAAGGGTATGGTTCACGCGGTATCCAGACGCCTCTGGAGTAGGCGGTCTCAGCTATGTCTTGGTCCTCGATGCCATACCAGTCCTCAAGCACATGAAGCGCTAACCCGCGATCCTGGTGAAGTAGCGCTACCCCTTCCGCCAACGCCATCAGGAAGCGACGAGCAGCCTCGCGGTTTGTACTGTCTTGCAGCCATGTTCGCTCCGCCAGGACACTGTTGCCACCAACATAGTCGTTCCAGGTTCTCGTGTCCGCCAATATCGGGAATCCCTCCTGCTTTAGGATCGCGTATTCCATCTCATATGCTACGGCGGCATCCACTAGACCGTCGCGTATATCGTCAACTGCATGACTGTGCGGAACTATGGAGATATTCTGGACCGGATCCCACCCCATCCTTTCCGCCAACAAACGACCTATGAAGCCGCTGGTGCTATCCAGATTACTGACACCCAGTCGCCCCCCCCTTAGCTCTTCCAGGCTCTTTATTCCGTGACGACCCACGATGTGGCTACGAACAACGCAGTCTGTGGCCGCTATCGACACCAAATCTAACTGCCGAGGCCAGTTCGTGTAGCGCAGGATGCTTGGCGTTGCGCCGTTGACAAAAATTTGCGGTGGTGGGAGGCTCGCGACGCCGAGCTTTCTCCACACTCTCGTCCAGAAATCGGGTTGGCCCTGTCTCCCGCCATCAAATGGCGGTGGCCCCGTTCGCAGTTCGACATCCAAGCCATACTTCGCGTAAAGATCTTGATCCTCAGCAATTACAAACGGTAGCTTGCTGAGCGATAGGCCCGACACCTGGACTGTAAGGGGGATATGATTCGGCTCGCTGCATGAGATTGTTCCCGCAGCACCCAGCAGCAGTATTCCAAGCCGGACCGTGTTGCTTATGAGTCGCCGCTTTATCATTCTTATTTGGGTCATCGCAGCTCCGATTGTCGGCTACAGATACTAAACATAAGCGCGGACTACCCACCAAGGGGCGGCATTTAACTTAATGCGAGAACAAACAAAGCAGGTCCGAGGCTGGATCCTGCCCTTTGGTGCCACCGAATACCGCGTCATTGGTTAACGCCCCGACGCCCCTAACATCTCTTAGAACGAGTCTAAACCGGTAAATCGCGAATGACCGCTTTCGACCCTTTCCGGTCATTCGGCTTCCCCCGCTTGGGCTTGATCTGAACGGCAGCTTTGTAGGGTAAAGCGGACGTTCAGAAGAAGCCTCTGAGCGCTAAGTTTCTAAAACTGAAGCCGATCGCCTTGCCGTAAAAAACGTCCGGGACACGAACGAAAGACGGCTATTCACTGGCGCTTATGTTGGTTCACGAGCGCTAAAAAGCGCTCGTCGTCTAACAGGGGCTCTAGGCGAGGGTCCAGGCGGATGCCCTCGATGGACCACGTGCCCGGGTTCGAAAGGTACGTGCTCAGGTTCTCGATGGCCGAGTCGTAGTCATTGAGAGCGATCAGCCCCCAGAGGATCTCCAGGCGCAGTTCGGCGTTTGTCATCGGGCGCGTAGTCTCCTCCAGGAGTGCCAACGCTTCGCGAGCGTAGTTGGTCGCCTCATCACGCTCGTCCAGGTAGGCCGTGACCTCCACGAGGCTTGCCAGGTTCCAGGGATCGTTGGGATCTTCCCGGAGCTCTCGGACTAAATCGTCCCGGGCTGCCTGCAGATACGGTTCGGCGCGTGACGGCATGCCCAACAGGAACAGATAGGTCATCGCATAGCGCCAGTTTTTCGAGAAGCCCTCACCCTCGCGCCAGTTGGCAAGGTGGTCCAGGGCTGATGCGCCATCCCTTGCATAGAAGGCCCAATCCCACGCCCACCGTTGGGAATTGCGGAGTTCGTAAGCCTCTTCGATGGCTGCCTTCATGCCCGCAAGATCACCAGCGGCATGCAGAGCCAGCACTTTCCACCCGGCATACCGATGATCCGGGGCGAAGTCCAGCACGCGGTCGAATGCCTCTACCGCTCGATCGTAGTCGCGAAGCTGCGCGTAGCTGATCCCCTGTTGCTGGTGGGCGTGGGGGTCCCCCGGGTCCCACGCGATGCTGCGGTCGAAATCCCTGACGGCGTTCTCGAATTGACCCAGGTTTGCGCGCATGAGCGCGCGCTGCTTGTAGATCAATGCGTTCTTGGGATTGGCTCGCTCGGCGGCCGCATACTCTCCAAAAGCGGCCGGGTAGTTGCCCTCGCGGGCATACACGCCAGCCATGGCGATGCGCGCTTCGGGCAGGCCGGGTGAAAGTTCCACTGTTTCTTCTGCCGCCTCCTTCGCCAGGCCCCGCAGTCGAGACGCCTCGTCAGGCTGGGCGCGCCGAGCGGCGTCACTATACGCATCGGCCAATGCCGCCCACGCCAGAGCAAATTCGGGGTCCTCTTCCACGGCGCGTTCGTACTGCTGCACACTCAACAAGGGATCATCGCCACCCTGCTCGTACGCCTTGCCCCTCGAGTAGAACGCTTCGGCCAGGGTATTCAGTTCGCTTGCGTCCGCCGGCTCTTCCGGAGCAAGGAACTGCCAGTATGCGGAGCCCAACAGCGTCGCTACCAACAATGAGCTCGTCGCCGGAACCAGGCCCCGCCGCCACCGAGACCTCGAAGACTCGCTGGGTAACGGCTTGACCGGGGGTATCAGCATGACGCCCTGTCCTCGGACGACCCCGATGTAACGGGGATGATGAGCATCGTCCGACAGCGCCTCGCGTAGAAGCTTTACCCGCTGAGACACCGTCTCCAGGCTAACCACACGGCCGGCCCAGACCAAAGAGGCCAACTCGTCCCTCGTCAGAACCGCTGGCGCGGACTCCGCCAGGGCTCGAAGCAGATCGAAGGTGAGCTTCCCGAGCTTCAGGGGTCGGCCTCGTCGAGTCACCTGCCGCCGACGGACGTCCAGGATGAGGTCACCCACGCGATACCGGTCGATCGGTGATCCTGGGGCTTGTGTCATCGCTCCAACCTTCTGTGGGCCAGCTAACTACTTGATTCCCACGGTTTTGTTTGTTGTTCGTATGCAGTCTACCCCGAGTTCATACCCTGAGCCAGCGCCTGCCCCCAGGCCTTTCTCCCGCATCTTTACCGAAAACTTCAAGGAAATTGGCCTCACCCGACCGTAGGCTGAACGCAGTGCCGCTGGGCCCCCGAATGATCGCGGTGGGCCGGGTATGCGTCCGCTTGGGCCCCTCGGCGCGGGGAGGCTGGCCGGTAGCTGAGAAAAAAGGCGTCGCCAATGCGATGCCAAAGGTCCCGAACAATCTTGGATCGACTTCGCTGATCGAGGAGTTTCCATGCTGCTTCGACGTTGTCTCTCAGGTGCGATTGCCACGGTCATTGCGTGCCTGGTCTTTCCCTTCGCCCCGCTGACCGCCCAGGAACCCGCCGCCGTCGCGGTCTTGGAGGAAATCGTCGTGACGGCGCGCCGCCGCGAGGAAAACCTCCAGGATCTGCCGCTGTCGGTCGCGGCCATCAGCGCCGACACGATGCGGGTCCAGGGCATCTACAACATGGAGGATATCGGTGAATTTGTCCCCAACTTGGTGATGGAAACCTCCAATCGCGCCAACAATACGCGGATCTACATTCGGGGCATCGGTGGGGGCAGTGGAAACGCCGTGTTCCCCGTCGGCACCGGGATGTACATCGATGGGCACTACATCCCCAACGCGAAGGGCGGCTACATGAGTACGCTGGACATCGAACGGGTCGAGGTGCTGCGGGGCCCCCAGGGGACGCTCTTCGGCAAGAACACGACGGGTGGTGCGGTGAACATCATCTCGGCCAAGCCGCAGCCTGACTTCGCCTCGAGCCTGACGCTCCGAGCCGGCGAATACGGTCAGCAGGACATCCGCGGCATGTTGAACATTCCAGTCTCGGAGAACGTGTTCGCCCGCCTCACCGCCGCCAAGGAACAGGACGACGGTTTCTACTACAACCGCAACCTGGACATCTGGACCGGCGGCGCGGATCTCGAGGCCATGAACGCTGCGATGCGCTTCACGCCCGGCGATCACTGGACCATCGACGCGACGCTCAGTCTCGCTCGCCAGCGCGATGACAATCATGGCGGGCAGTGCTCGACGGGCGACGGCAATGTCCGAGGGTGGGGCGGCAGCCGTTGGTATGGAGATAACCGCAGCGTCATGTATCAGGCTGTCTGTGCCGAGGACGCTGCTTTCGGCCCGTTCGTGAATTCATCCGACAAGATCACCTTCTCCAACGTCGATCAGGAAGGCGCATTTGTCGTCGCGCAGTGGGATTCCGCCGGCCCGGTGGGCGTCCTGGACAGCCTGACCGCGAAGATGACTGCCTCCTACCGTGACATCACCTACACCTATCTGCAGGACCAGGACTACTCGTCTTTCCGTATCGATGCGATCGGCTCGTTGGGAGCAGAGGGCTCGACCAATACGACGCGCAACGGTGAGTTCCTGCTCGAAGGCGTCGTGAACGACCGCCTCGATTTTGTGGTCGGCGTCAACTACTTCGAGGAGATTTCGCTCAACGGCCAGAACCGCTGCTACACGCTGTTTGTCAATCAGTACGATATCGCGCTCGACAACGATGTGGAATGTCTGCCCCAGGACGGGCTCCTTTTCGAGCTCGTGCCGGACAAGGTAGCGATCGTCGGGGATCCCGATTTCACCGCAGGCCCACCGACCTTCTTCAACAACGTGAGTGTATGGAACGAATCCGTCGGCGTGTTCGGGCATCTCACGTATCGCTTGAGCGATGACTGGGACCTGGATTTCGGCGCGCGGTACACGGAGGACCGGCGCGAATTCAACAACATCGAGTTCCACATCAGTAACTATCAGCGTACCAACGATCTGGGGCTCGGCAGCGTGGATCTGATCATGAATAACCTCACGGTGATCGAAAACGGTTTCTTCAATACCGGCGCGGCCACCTTCAGCGAGGTCACGCCCATGATCAGCCTGACGCGCCAGCTCGTGGGCGGCGAAAGGCTCCAGAGTGGCATGTTCTATCTGCTCTACGCGGAGGGCTTTCTCACGGGCGGCTTCAACGACGAGCTGAATACCTCGCCCTCCAATCCCGCGGCCGATCTGCTGAAGCCCTTCCAGACCTTCGGGCCCGAGCACCTCGACAACTACGAAGTGGGCTTCAAGGGGACCTTCGGCGATGGTCGCGTGCGGCTGAACTCAGCGCTCTTCTTCATGGACTATACGGACATACACGACGACATCTCTCTCGATAACAGCGAGGGGCAGTTTGGCGGCGGCGACGCGTCCCTCGGCATTACGACGAACATCGCGGACGCCGAGATCTCCGGCCTGGAGCTGGAGCTTCGCGCCCGCCCGTGGCCCGGCGGGTTCCTGTCGTTCGATCTTGGCTACTATCGCTACAAGGGACTTCCCTATTTGGTGCTCGACGAGGACGCCTTGGAAGACGGTATCGCTCAGCTGGTGCCGGTCGGGGGCGACACGAGCGATGAGCTGAACGCCAATGCCTCGCTTCGACATGATTTCACCCTGCCCAACGGCGGCAGCCTGTCGCCCATGCTGGGGTTCTATTGGGTATCGCAGGATCCCGAGGTCCAGTCCATCTCCGGGGGGGTGACTGCCTTCGAGTATTGTAGCGAGGGCGACTACGCTAAGTGGCGGGCCCGCCTGACCTACGAACCCCCAAGCCGCAACTACGAGGTCTCGCTCTTCGGCAACAACATCACCGATGAGCTCATTTACGAGCACTGTAATGACAGACGCGGTGCCTACATTTATCGCCACGAGCGCCCGGCCACTTGGGGGTTGGAATTCTCCGCGCGTTGGGGTTCGTGAACCTGAGCCGAGGACGTTCCCACGCAAGCGGGAGAACTTGTGAAGTTAGAAGCACACGAGGAGACCGATGGCTTCACTCTGGGGGGAACTGAAACGACGTAACGTCGTCAAGGTCGGCGGCGCCTACGCCATCGTGGCGTGGGCGCTCGTCGAGATCGTTGCCACCGTTGAGGCCCCCCTGGGTCTGCCCGACTGGGTAGATACGCTGGTCATTGTTCTTCTCGCGGTCGGATTCCCCATTGCGTTGATTCTCTCCTGGGCCTACGACATGACCCCCCAGGGCATCAGAGTAGCCTCGGACAGTGGGCCCCCGGTCGGTGGCGCCCACGTTCTGGGACACCGGTTCAACTACGTCATCCTCGGACTCATGGTGGCGATCCTCGGTTTCCTGGTGCTGGATCGATTCGTCCTGGCGCCAGCGACGACCATCGCCCGCACCGATTTCTCCGCTGGAACGCCATCCGGGGCGATTGCCGCGGTCCAGCGTCTCCATCTCGACGTCAGCCCTGTCACCACGGTGGGACTACGCGGAGTCGGCATGTCCCTGGTGCTGTCGCCCGATGGCACCCGCCTCGTGTACTCCGCGCGCACGCGGGGAGAACGTGGGCAGGGGTTGTATCTGCGGGAGCTCGATCAGTGGGAAGCTCGGCTGATCTCCAACACGGAGCTTGCTGACAGTCCCTTTTTCTCCCCTGACGGGGAGCGGGTGGTGTTCGACTCCGACCTCGGCCTAACGACGATCCCGCTTCGCGGGGGGGCGCAGCAGGTCGTGGACACTGACTATCTGGATAGCTTCGGGACTGGTACCTGGATCGACGATGACACGATCATTTTCTCAGCTAACATCAAGGAGAGCAGAAGTCTCTATCGCATGCCGGCCAGCGGCGGTACACCCGAGCTTCTCCTGGGGGCGAACGATCGGGAAGGCTATTCGCAGCCGGAGGCGCTGCCCGGCGGCGACACGATCTTGTTCACGATTCGACCGGGGCCGGCCGGGGGCGGGCCCGCCAGGGAGGGCAGCATCGGTCTGTTGATGCTGGCTACTGGCGAGACCAAGCCGCTGATCGGCACGGCCCACCGGCCCCGGTACGCGACCTCCGGACATATCGTGTTTGTGCGGGCAGGCTCGCTCTGGGCGGTACCCTTCGATGTCGACAGTCTGGAAGTCACGGGTCCCGAGGTCATGGTCGTCGAAGGCGTGCAGCATCACGGCCACTTGGGATGGGCAACGTACGCGCTTTCGGATAACGGGTTGTTGGTCTATGTGCCGGGTGGGGACGTGTCCTTAGAACAGGAGCGAACCCTCAAACGCCTGGTCTGGGTGGACCAGGCAGGACGGGAGGCACTTGTGGATGAAGAGGCCCGAGACTACTTGCACCCGAGGGTCTCCCCGGATGATCAGAGACTGGCCGTCACGGTGGACGGCCCGGACAACCAGGATATCTGGATCTACGATCTAACCCGGGGCGGCTTGAGCCGACTGACGGATCACACGACTGAGGACACCCGTCCGATCTGGACGCCGGACGGTCGGGGCGTGGTATTTCGATGCAACCGCGACGGGGGACGCGTCTGCTTGCGCGCCGCGAACGGCGCTGGACCAGTCACGCGTCTCTCGGAGAGAGGTACGCAGAAAGCCTTCACGCTCGATGGCGAGCTCATTCTCGAGACATACGACGGCGACGGACCGGCGGCGAATCAGGTGCTCCGCGTGGCGCCGATGGTGGGCGACGGGACTTCGGAATCGTTCGTAGACTATCGGCTGAGGCACGACGGGGACATAGACCTTTCACCGGACGGGCGCTGGGTGGCTTACACGTCAAGCGAGACGGGGACGCAGGAGATCTACGTGCGGCCATTCCCCAACCTGGACGACGACAGGTTTCAGATATCCACGGATGGCGGTTTCGAGCCCCTCTGGGCCCTCGACGGGGGCGCGCTCTTCTACCGCAACGGTGACGCGATGATGAGGGTTTCTGTCGAGACCGAGCCCGAGTTCTCGTACGATACTCCCGAAGTGCTTTTCAGGGGCGACTATGCGGGTGTCGACACGGCCGAGACGACGATCCCTCGCCCGAGCTATGACGTCACAGCAGACGGGCGATTCCTAATGCTGAAGTACGCCGACGCGGTGGAGCAGGAGAGCGACTCGTCACAATTACGCGTGGTGAACAACTGGTTCGAGGAGCTCAGGAGGCTTGCGCCTTCATCCGACGCCGAATGACTGCTCTTACCCAAAGCTGTCGTTCGTGAGAAGCGCATTGGAGCGAATTCGAACGTCTCGCTTTGGCCGATAGCTGTCGGTCATTAAAGGTTAAGGCTCCAGAACTAAACGTTCCGAAGTTAGATTTTCGGGCTCCCAATAACACAACAAGGGAGTACCGAAAATGTATTCGTTCTTTGATCAATCAGCCGAAGAGCAAGTCTGGAACAAAGGCAAACTCGTCGGTCAGAAAGCGCCTTTGAAGCCTAGGGACATCTGGGCGATTCGGGTTCGTCTGCAGCTCGCCAACAAGCCGGGCGACCTCGCGCTCTTTAATCTTGCCATCGATAGCAAGCTCAGGGCCTGCGATCTCGTGAGTTTGAAGGTCCGTGACATCTGCCATGACGGGCGCGTGGCACCACGGGCCAAGGTGATGCAGCAAAAGACAGGGCGTCCGGTCCAGTTCGAGATCACTCGGCAGACCCGCGTCGCGCTTGAGGCGTGGATCGACTTGGCGGAACTCGGTCTAACGGATGCTCTCTTCCCGAGCCGCCTGAAGGCATCGCCTCATCTGTCCACCCGGCAGTATGCCCGGCTACTAGAGTCCTGGGTGGCCTCGGTGGGTCTCGACCCTATCGCCTACGGCACTCATTCCATGCGGCGGACGAAGGCCTCTCTGATCTACCGCAAGACCAAGAATCTGAGGGCGGTGCAGCTGCTTCTCGGCCACACGAGACTGGACAGCACCGTGAGATATCTAGGCATCGAGATCGACGATGCGCTGGAGGTCGCAGAGCAGACAGAGCTGTAGGCGGGGAGGGCGCTGGCAGGGGACTGCCGGCGCCCGCTTTTGGACCGAGGTTAACCGCAGTATTGGCTGGGCCGCCTGACGTGGGATACTTCATCCTCGAATGCCGAAGACAGGTTTCATCCCCCAGAAGCTCAGGCCGTGGATCGAAGCCCGCGGAAAGTATCGTCTTTCCCATGCTCAGATCCAGATGGCGCGAGAGCTCGGCATGAACCCGAAAAAACTCGGCGACCTGGCAAACCACGAGCAGGAACCCTGGAAGATGCCCCTGCCGTTGTTCATTGAGCACCTGTATGAAGAGCGATTCGGTCGAAAGCGGCCGGAGGATGTCAGACCCATCGAGTTGAAGAAGATCGAAAGACGCAACCGCAAGCGGGCCAAGAAGGAAACGGGCGTCAAGAGGGCAGAGAGCGATGCGGACAATGGAGTAGGCTGAGTTGATTGAGATCACTGAAGCGCTGCTCCTCAAGTTGGCCGGGCCCAGGGCTTACGAACGGGGTTTGAGTTACTTCGCCGATGACCGGGTGACCGCGATCGAATCAAGTGAGCGGCACACTGCCGCGACGGTTCACGGTACGCACCCCTACACGGTACAGCTCACCCATACCCACAGCCAACTCGACGGTGCTTGTGATTGCCCGGCCTCAGAGGGCATCGAGTTTTGCAAGCACTGCGTGGCGCTTGCGTTGGTCCTGCAGGAACGTCAGGCGAGCGGCGCGCTGCTGCAGACCGGCAGCGATGAGGAGAAGCTCAAGGCGTACCTGGCGTTGCAAACACCTGAAGCTTTGGTCTCGGAGCTGCTGAACGTGCTGCCGAAGGTTCCGGAGCTGAGGGAGCGTTTGCTTCTACGGGCCGAGCTTGCCGCTAATTCGGCACCGGCGCGACGGCTGAAGAAGGCGATTACGCAGGTCACGCGTCCCAGGCAGCTTTGGGAGTACCGCCAGGTGGCCGCGTACTTCAAGCGTATCGAAGCCACGCTCCAGAACATCGCCACGATCGCAGATGAGTTGCCTGCGGAAGTGCTGCTCAAGACCGCCCTCTACGGAATCGAACGCCTGGACAAAGCCCTGGAGCAGGTTGATGATTCGGGCGGCTACCGGTTTCGGGCCCAGGAGAGCCTGCGAGAGCTGCACATCAAAGCGCTTCGGGGTCTGGAGTGGTGTCCAGAGCGCCGCGCAACTCATGTTCTGGACCTCATCCTAGAGGCGCCCTGGGATCAGTTCGACGACGCGCCACACAACTACGCCGACGCTCTGGGAGAAGAAGGACTGGAGGCGTTCTACGCTCAGGTCGAAGCGCGGCTGAACGCTCTGCCGGAGATCCGCCCGGGAGCGGATTTTGATGAGAAGTACCCGTATCGGCGCTTAAGCCACTACCTCAAGGGACGGGCCGTGGAGCTCGAGGACTGGGACGCGCTAATCAGGCTCGAGGAACCGGCCGCCACGACCGCTCGCGACTACCGGCGGATCGCAGCGCTCTATCTCCGTAAACAGGATCCCGCGACGGCTGCCGAGTGGCTCATGAAGGCGGACGCCCTGGCAGGAGACGATGGCGGGGCAAGCGCTTCCTTGTGGGCAGACGTGCATGCCGCCAGCCGGGACTGGGATGCTGCCGTCGAGGCTCAGCGACGGGTACTCAGGCAGAACCCGCATTACCCTCAGTACTCTCGACTCATTGAGCTCTCAGCCCGTGCGGGTCGAGCCGAGGAAATGCGCAAGGAAACGAAGGCGTGGTTGCGGACCGGTGCCACCAGGCCGTGGCAGGACGCGCAGAATGCTTACACTTTGGCGCAAATCTTGAGGGATGAAGAGGATTGGGAGGGATCGTATGAGGCCCTGATCGGGCGAGTGGGCGATCCCGAACACCTACGGGAGGCGGCCCTTTGGCTGGGCGAGCCGGCACCGGGCCGGGCATGTGAGCTCTACGCGCACGCAATGGAGGCCTTGATTGCGAAAAAGAACAAACGCGGTTACCGAGCCGCCGTGAAGTTTCTCCTTGAAGCAAAACGGTATTTTGATGCCACGGGCCCTGACGAATTCGCGCACTTCGTCGCTCGGCTCAGAACGACTCACAGACAGAAGCGCAACCTTATAGCGGCGTTGGACGCGGCTCTATGAGCTGAAGATCGGACTTGGAGGACTCCTGTGGACATTGACAACGACAAGATCGATGAGGCAGTGCTCGCGCTTCTGTACCTGACGCTTCACGACAATCGGCGGGCGTGGAAGTCTCACGACTGGAATGCGATGAATCGCCTGCACGAGAAAGGCTACATCTCAGATCCCGTCGGCAAAGCCAAGTCGGTGCGGATGACTGAGGACGGACTCCGGGAGTCCGAACGGCTTTTCGGGAGGCTCTTCTCCAAGGGCTCTGAAGTATCTTGAGCGGTGGCATGGGAGAGCTTGGCCTCAACAGAGCTGCTGGGGACGTGCGCGTGACTGTGGGAGATTTGTGGGGATTGCTCTGCGCCGTCCTGCTGAGTTCTGCAGTTTGCAACGGGCGTCCTGCAGACTATAGTAGAGAAAACAACCGGTTAGGATCGATCCTTCGCATTCGTAATGCGTGGGTCGGCGGTTCGAATCCGTCCACCGGCACCAATAATATCAAGCGGTTAGGGTAGGGCTTCTCAAATTCTCTTTTGACCTGGTTTTCGTCTGTAGACACTTTGCAGACAAATGCGCGGAAACAACTTCGGGAGGCGAAGCGCCTGTTGGCAATTTCTTCGAGAACAGCCAGCCCCCGCATCAGGCGAGGTTTTCTTCAATTTCAGTTAACCACCAGCAACTAAAGGGTGTATCGCTCTTTCAAGCGATAACTGGCGTAGAATCGAGCATCAATTCGGCCTTTGGGGCCGCGCGCTCACTTGACCGGGTGCTCAGGATAACAACACAGGGGGACACCATGAGAGGCTTCCATATCGCAGTGGCCGCGCTCGCCACGGCCGCGGCGCTGGCGTCGGATCTGGCGCTCGGGCAGGCGGAGCGGCCGACGTTTCCACTCGGCGACGGCCCGTGGGTCTTCGAGACCAGCGAGCCCGTCACGCGCATTCGTGTATCCGTCGTCACCAAGGGGCTGACCCACCCGTTCGGGCTCGCGTTTCTACCCAATGGCGATATGCTGGTTTCCGAGCGGGGCGGCACGCTGCGATTGATCCATGAGGGCATGCTCCGGGAAGAACCGATCGCGGGTATTCCCGCGGTGGCCGCGACGCCTCCGAATGCGCTTACGGACATTGCGCTGCATCCGGACTTTGCCTCGAACGGCTGGGTGTATTTCCTGTACGCGAAGCCCGGTGATCCACCGGCCGACGCCGAGTACTACGCGAGCCACGCGGTCGGCCGGGGCCGATTCGACGGGACGAGCTTGACCGATGTAGAAGATGTCTTCGTCGCGGACGCGTGGAGCACGAACCCCGGTGGGCATGGTGCGCGCCTGCTGTTCGCAGACGACGGCACGTTATTCGTCACCGTGCCGTTTCGTAACGAATTCGACCGTGTGCAGGATCTGAGTGATCATATCGGCAAGATTCTTCGCCTCAACGATGACGGCAGCGTGCCGAGCGACAATCCATTCGTCGGTCGGGCTGATTACAAGCCGGAAATTTACACCTACGGCCATCGAGTCCCCCAGGGACTGGCCTTTCACCCCGAGACAGGCGTGCTGTGGGCGCATGAGCACGGCCCGTTGGGAGGCGACGAGCTGAACATCCTCGTGCCGGGCGGAAATTACGGCTGGCCTCTCGTCTCCTACGGCCGCGACTACGACGGCACGCACATCTCAGAGCACGCGTGGAAGGAAGGGCTGGTGGAACCGGAGCTGTTCTGGGTCCCCTCGATTTCCCCGTCCGGCATGATGTTCTACACGGGCGATCGCTTCCCGGGCTGGGAAGGCAATCTTTTCGTCGGCGGAATGCGATTCGCACGGATGTGGGGCAATGGGCACATCGAGCGCATCGCATTTAACGAGAACGGCGAGCAACGACGGGAATGGTTGCTGACCGAGCTCCAGCAACGGATCCGCGACGTCAAGCAGGGACCCGACGGCCTGATCTACGCGTTGACCGAAGAAGAGGATGCCGCACTTTTGCGCATCGAACCGGCAAGCTAATCGGCCGAGGATATTGCTCTCGAAAAGAGTTAAATAAAACCCCATAGCCAATTGTTTTAATTATTAAAATTAGACGGATTCGAATCACCGACCCGCGCATCATCAAAGGTGACGCATCTCGCTGGAATAAACGCCGGCTTTGCTCAGTCAGCCCCATCTGAGGCGGATTCGCTGTATCCTTTCTGCCGTGAAGCATAGGGGACCTGGGTGACGAGGGAAGCGGTCCGTGAGGAACCAGGACAGCCGGGTGGCAGCCAGGCGTTGTTTCACGTCATCGATCCGCGGCTGTTCGAGCGGGAGCTCCTGGACGAGCTGTGTGAGCTCGCGACGCGAGTTCGCACCATAGCGAAGTCCCCCGCGGGGGCAAGGTTTCTGCAGGACATCTCGCCCAATCGGCGCGCGATGCTTTATTTCACCCAGCCCTCCACCCGAACCTTTCTGTCGTTCAACAATGCCTGCCATCTCCTCGGGATTCGTACAAGCGAGATCCGTGATCCTTCCACCTCATCGGAGGTCAAGGGTGAGAGTTTCGATGACGCTATCCGCACGTTCAGTTCCTATGTGGATATCATCATCATGCGCTCGCGCGAGCCCGGGCGTGCCGCGCGAGCGGCCCAGCTGATGGACACGATTGCGCGTCCGGTGCCGATCATCAATGCGGGCAGTGGCAGCGACCAGCATCCGACGCAAGCGCTGCTCGACATTTATACGCTCGATCGCAGTTTCTCCAATCGGGGCGGTATCGATGGCAAGGTCATCGGCATGATGGGCGATCTCAAACGTGGCCGGACCGTGCGCTCCCTGTGCTACTTGATGAAGAACTACGTTGATGTGCGTCTCGTCTTCATTGCGCCCGAGCAGTTCGCGATGCAGGATGACGTCAAGGTGCACCTCAAGGAACAGGGGATTGCTTTCTCGGAGACGGGACGGCTCGGGGAAGCGCTCCCTGAGTTGGATGCGCTCTACGTCACGCGGATGCAGTCTGAGTGGGACCACGCCGGCGAATCCCGGGACGTCGATCTCGGGCGATTCAGCGTCGGAACGGAGGAGCTCGGGTTGCTCAAGCCTGAGGGTATCATCATGCATCCTCTCCCACGTGGCCCCGAGATCGACCCCGTGGTGGACACGGATCCGCGGGCGATGTACTGGCGCCAGGAGCGTAACGGCATGTGGATGCGCGTTGCGGTGCTTCTGAAAATCTTCCAGCTGGAGCAAGACATCCAGCAACTCGGGCCCGACGCCTTTGCGCCCCAGGCGCCGTAGCAGAAACAATGGCGTATCTACAGGGCTTTCGGTCCCCCGACGGGACGAGTACGAATTTGGCGTTTTCGGAGGTACAATGCGGCGTCTAACCGCTCCATTGAGTCTGCGGCCTGTTGTGCCCATATCCTCTCTTAAGCGGTTTCGTACCAATTAAGGAGATATCGTGGGCAGGAAACTATACGTCGGCAATTTGCCGTACTCGGCATCCGAGCAGGACCTTTCGGAAAAGTTCGGAGCATGCGGGACCGTCGAGTCCGCCAAGCTGATCACCGATCGTGATACCGGTCGTAGCAAAGGCTTCGGGTTCATAGAAATGGCGACCGACGCCGAAGCTCAGGCGGCGATCGACGCCCTCAATGGCCAGGACTACGATGGCCGGCCGATGAAGGTCAATGAGGCGCGGCCGCAGGAGAAGAGGTCCGGCGGTGGCGGCGGGGGACGCGGTGGGTACGGCGGCGGCGGCGGCGGAGGTCGCTGGTAGTCGTTCCCTTCATCGAGGCGTTCCATGGAGCGCTGCCAGGTGCGGATCTGGCGGTCCGTTGCGCTGCGCCTAGACCTGCATGACGACCGAACCCCCGCCAATAGCACACCCGTATGAGATGGTCTCGGTGCAACGGGCGGACACGCCGCCTGGTGCCGAGGGCTCCGACTGGCATCGTTATCAGATCGCCCAGGGCGAGAACGTGATTCACGGCTACCGCCGGGGAGATCTCAAGGCGGTGACGAGGGCAGTCGAGGAGATCGTCACTCAGCTGAACGAGCGCCAGTTGGGTAAACGAGGCCGTGTCAACCTGGTGCCGACGCCGAAGAAGACTCGCAGATAACCGCTGGCGATTGCCGGCGGCTCGAACCCTATGCGTGGCCGCCGGAGTTGGGTACTCTAGACGGATCTGGAGAGCTTCCCCACAAGAGGGAGCAACGCACCGGGACATGTCCGAATCAGAGTTCGAAAACCTCGAAGAGCCTGTGGCCGCGAACGGGCTGCTGCACCGACGGGTGTTCTTGGCTCAGAGTGCTGCGTGGCTCGGGGCTGGCGCTTCGAGCCTGCTGATCGCGAGGCCGGCTCGTGGGCAGAACGTCCGGGAGGTGCCGCCGTGGATGCGGGTCCCAGGGGCGCCCATGAGCGGTTATGGCAGCCGCGCTCGGTTCGAAGAGCCGGTGCAACGCTCGACCGGATCGGCACCCGGAACCGATGGGGCCGGGGCATCGCGCACCCCATTGGAGCATCTCGAGGGGATCATCACCCCCAGCGCGCTTCATTTCGAACGCCACCACAGCGGTATCCCGGACATCGATCCTGACGCGCACCGGCTCCTCATTCACGGCCTGGTGGACAGGCCGTTGTTCTTCGACCTGAATGCCCTGTCCCGTTACCCGATGGTTTCGCGGATTCAGTTCCTCGAGTGCTCAGGCAACAGTCGGGCGGCGGGGCTCGTGCCGGAACCGATCGCGGGCGGCTGCGGCGCGCTCCACGGGCTGGTCTCTTGCAGCGAGTGGACGGGCGTGCCGCTCTCCATTCTCCTCGATGAGGCAGGCGTGGACCCCGACGCGCAATGGATCCTCGCCGAAGGCAGCGATGCCGCGTCCATGAGTCGCAGCGTCCCGATGGCGAAAGCGATGGACGACGCGATGGTCGCGCTGTACCAGAACGGAGAGCGCCTGCGGCCGGGAAATGGTTATCCGATGCGGCTCTTCCTGCCGGGGTACGAGGGCAACATGAGCGTCAAATGGCTGCGCCGAATCAAGGTGACGGCGGGGCCCACCATGACGAAGGACGAGACGTCCAAGTACACGGAACTGCTCGCCGATGGGACGTCGCTGCTGTTCACGTTTCCGATGGGAGTGAAGTCCGTGATCACTTCGCCTTCGCCGGGCCTGGTCCTCCAGGGACCCGGGTTGTATGAGATCTCGGGGCTCGCCTGGTCGGGAGCGGGCCGTATCAGCAGGGTGGAAGTGTCAGCGGACGGAGGTACCACGTGGGGCGAGGCCGCATTGTCCGAGCCCGTCCTCGACAAGGCTGTGACACGCTTTCGTATGGCGTGGCGATGGAATGGCGCCCCGGCGGTGATCAAGAGCCGCGCCGTCGACGAGACGGGCGCGGTTCAGCCGACGCGCGATGCATTGATCGCGGAGAAGGGAATGAACTTCGCCTATCACTATAACGGGATACAGTCCTGGAACATCGACGCGGACAATCAGGTGACGCACACGTATGCGTAGCGCGCCCGTCATCCCGTCGATCATCCTCGCGGCCACGGTTACGTTGCAGGCCAGCGCCCAGGAGGGGCCGGGCCTCGGCGTGGAGGCGAGCGCCGAGGAGGTCGCCGCCTGGGACGTCAGCATCGGGCCCGATGGCGCCG
>Ga0224508_10002214_pt1 | contig 16824 bp, 14 predicted proteins | sample SF_Jan12_sed_USG_4_FD_170157 | JGI IMG/M metagenome (GOLD analysis project Ga0224508, IMG submission 170157) | Sediment microbial communities from San Francisco Bay, California, United States - SF_Jan12_sed_USGS_21 | ecosystem: Environmental > Aquatic > Marine > Sediment | place: USA... | reverse complement strand
GACCGAGCCGCTGTCAAGATGGTCGCGGCCGATCACTACCGGCGCTTTGAGCTCGCCATTTTTGACCATCGCGTTAAAGGCGAGGCCGAGCCGATGGCGTTGGCCCAGGCCAACCCAGCAGATTCGTGCCGGCAGCCCCTGGAAGTGAATGCGTTCGCGTGCCGCATCCAGCCAGTTATGCAGATGCGCATCATCGGGGATCAGCTCCTTAACTTTTGCGTCGGTTCGGTAGATATCCTCCGGATCGCCCGACAGTGCGACCCAGCGGAACGGGCCGACACCGCGGCAAAACAGCGGCCGCACATACGCGGGCACGAAACCCGGGAAGTCGAACGCGTTCCCGACCCCGGCGTCGAGCGCCTCCTGCCGAATGTTATTGCCATAGTCGAAGGTCGGGACTCCCGCTGTGTGAAGATCAAGCATGGCGCGAACGTGAACGGCCATCGACTCCCGCGCTGCAGCAGCAACGCCATCCGGGTCTGACTCCCGGCGCTCGATCCAGTCGGCCACCGTCCAGCCAATCGGCAGATAGCCGTTGGCCGGATCGTGCGCCGACGTCTGGTCGGTGACGGCGTCCGGCCTCACACCACGCCTGACGAGTTCGGGCAGAACCTCTGCAGCATTCCCGAGCAGGCCCACGCTCAGGGCCTTACGGTCGGCGACGGCTGCATCGATCAGCTTGAGCGCCTCGTCGAGCGAGTCGCTGCGGGTATCGAGATAACCGGTCTCGAGCCGCTTGTCGATACGATCTGACTGGCACTCGACGGCCAGCATCGATGCACCGGCCATCGTTGCAGCCAGTGGTTGCGCGCCGCCCATGCCCCCGAGCCCGGCGGTCAGGATCCAGCGCCCGGCCAGGTCACCGGCATAGTGCTGGCGCCCCATTTCGACGAAGGTCTCGTAAGTGCCCTGCACGATGCCCTGGCTGCCGATATATATCCACGATCCTGCGGTCATCTGCCCGAACATCATCAGGCCCTTACGATCCAGCTCGCGGAAGTGCTCCCAGTTCGCCCAGGCGGGCACCAGGTTTGAGTTCGCGATCAGCACGCGCGGCGCATCGGCATGCGTGCGAAACACGCCGACCGGCTTGCCCGACTGCACCAACAGCGTCTCGTCTTCTTCAAGTTCCTGCAGGCTCTTCACGATCGCATCGAACGCGTCCCAGTTACGTGCGGCTTTGCCAATACCTCCGTACACGACCAGGTCTTCAGGGCGTTCAGCAACGTCAGGATCGAGATTATTCATGAGCATGCGAAGCGGGGCCTCCGTCAGCCAGCTCTTGGCATGCAGTTCGGTGCCTGTTGGCGCCTTGATGGTGCGTTTTCCGTTCATTGTTCGAGTTTCTCCAGTTCGACGACGTCGGCGGTCGTCGATTTTGGGGTTCCGGGTGGCGTGTAATGACCGGTGAGTTCGTAACGGCTGCCCGGGTGGTGCAGCCGTGCAAACGTGACCGGACGGCCGCGTGACCAGGTGCGCCGCAGCACAACGAGGCAGGGCTCGCTATTCGTCATCTGCAGTCGTTGGCGAATAGCCGCGTTCGGCTGCGCTGCGCGAACGACCTGTTCGGCCTCCTGTAACGGTGCAATCGCGGTCAGGAATGCGCTCGGTGTAACGTGGTGAAAGTCCTGTTTCAGGCAGTCAGGCGCGAACTCGGCAACGACGTAGCGGTCCTCCACCTGGATTGGCGACCCGCTTTCGAAATGCACGAGGAGCAAGTGAAAGACATCGACGCCCTGATCGACATGCAGTGCACGCGCAATTTCGCCGCGCGCGTGTTGCCGCGATTGCCTGATAACCTCACAGGAATGCGTATGTCCGCGACGCGTAATCTCGTCGGCGATGTTTTGCACTTCCAAGACGTGAGACTGCGCACGAAAGTCCGATACAAATGTGCCGCGCCCCGCGACACGCTCGACGTAACCCTCGTCGTTCAACTCGCGCAGCGCGCGGTTTGCCGTCATGCGCGAAACATTCATTGCTTCCACGAGTTCGTTTTCTGACGGCACGCGGTCAGCCGGCCGCAGTTCGCCAGTCGAGATCCGACCGATGATCAGGTCCTTCAGCTGCTGGTAACGCGGTTTGACTGCCGTCGTCATGCCGATGCACCGATGCGCTGCAGCGCGGCACCGAACCCTGCACGCGCATTGAACTTGTCAACGTGCTCGCCGTCAATGACACACCAGTCGCCGTGCACCATTACGCGCTGTATCGGCAGGCGGTAGCCGGAAAATATCAGTGCGTCGAGCAGCGTGTCCTCGGCATGGCCAACAAGCATCGGATCGCCGTCATCGAGTACGACAAGATCTGCGGGCGCGCCGGGTTGCAGGCCGGCAAGCGGCGCACCGACTGCCTGGGCACCACCTTTGAGTACGCGCGTAAATAACTCGCGTCCTACATGGACATCTTCCAGCGATGCAACATTGCGTGTCTGCGACGCCAGGCGCTGTCCATACTCCAGCCATCGTAGCTCTTCAAAGGGATTGATCGACACGTGACTGTCGGAACCGATGGCGATGCGTCCGCCATAGGTCAGGAAATCACGCAGCGGAAACAAACCATCGCCCAGGTTTGCTTCGGTGCTTGGACACAAACAGACGACCGCGTCGGTTGCTGCGAGATGTTCAGTCTCGGCAGCGCTCATGTGCGTCGCGTGCACGAGACACCACGACTCGTCGACGTCCAGATTCTCGAGTATCCATTGGACGGGACGCCGCTTGTTGGTCGCGATGCACTCATCGACTTCGCGCTGCTGCTCGGCGATATGCAGGTGCAATGGACCGTCGCCCGCCGCCGCGGCGATACGGTGTAAGGACGGTTCACCGACGGCCCGCAGGCTGTGTGCGCCGATGCCAACGGTGATTCGATCCGACGATCGCTCTCGCGTCATCGTATGGTGTGCCAGGAACGTATCTACGTCGAGCGCAAACATCGCCTGCTGCCCCTCGGGTCGCGGCGCATCGAAGCCGGCGCGTTCATACAGCACCGGCACGTAGGTGAGGCGAATACCGCTTGCGTTTGCCGCGTCGGCGATAGCGTTGAACATCGCATCACCATGCTCGCCGCTCGCGGGCCGGTGCAGGTAATGAAATTCGGCGACCGCGGTGAAACCGCTCTCGAGCATTTCGGTGTACGCCTGGCGGGCAATGGCGCCCAGTGCCTCGGCATCGAGCCGGCTGGCCAGTTCGTACATGCGCTCACGCCAGCTCCAGAAGTTGTCCCGCGCTGCCGGTGAGCGCTCCTCGGTCCGGCCCGCGAGCGCACGCTGGAAAGCGTGGCTGTGAGCATTGCAGAGGCCGGGAATGACGATGCCGGCTGTGACATCGCCTTTGCGGGCGGTGGCTTCTGTCTCAATCGCCTCGATGTGGCCCGCAGCAACCCGCAACCGGGCGTTGTCTGCCCAGCCCTTCTGCAACAGTACTTTACGCGCGAATATGTCTGCCATCTGCCGTCAGCCAAGTTGTATATACAGGCTGGCGCATGATACCGTCGAATGCCTACACGGAGCAATGCATGGCGAGCTGGGACCTGCTGTTAGTCGACGCGCACATCGCGACGATGCAGCGCGACAAGGTAGATTACGGCACGATCACCGATGGGGCGATCGCCATTGCCGGTGACGAAATCGCGTGGCTGGGCCCGCGATCGGACCTGCCTGACGTTGCCGTGGCGGCGACGCGGTCGCTCGGTGGGCACTGGGTGACTCCTGCCCTGATCGACTGTCACACGCACCTGGTTTTTGGCGGCGACCGTGCCGCTGAGTTCGAGCAGCGGCTACGCGGCATTAGTTACACAGACATTGCCGCTGCCGGCGGCGGCATCCTCGCAACGGTGCAGGCGACCCGCGAGGCGGGCCCGGAGGAGTTGCTCGCGGCGGCAAGAACGCGCCTGGATGCGCTCATTCGCGATGGTGTTGCAACGGTCGAGATCAAATCAGGCTACGGACTCGACGTCGACAACGAAATCAAGATGCTGGAGGTCGCCACCCAGCTCGGCGACGTCACCGCTGCCACGATTGTCAGGACCCTGCTCGCGGCTCATTGTGTGCCGCCCGAGTATGCTGCGGATGCGGATGCCTATATCGATCACCTGTGCGACGAATTGCTGCCGGCCGTCGCCGAGCGCAACCTCGCTGACGCAGTCGATGCCTACTGTGAGTCGATTGCATTCACGACAGCACAGGTGGGCAGAGTATTTGCGACGGCGAAATCGCTTGGCCTGCCGGTGAAGTTGCACGCCGATCAGCTCAGCCACGGCGGCGGCGCGGAACTCGCTGCAAGTTTTGACGCGCTGTCGGCCGATCACCTCGAGTACACGTCAGCCGCCGGCGTTAAGGCACTGGCCGCAGCAGGCAGCACGGCCGTCCTGCTGCCGGGCGCTTTCGTCACATTGGACGAATCCCGAAAACCGCCGGTTGCCGCACTCAGGGAATGCGGCGTGCCAATAGCCGTTGCGACCGACTGCAACCCGGGCACATCACCGCTCGTTTCGCTACGCGAGGCAATGGCACTCGCAAGCCGCGTTTTTGGACTGACGCCCGAGGAATGCCTGGCAGGTACAACTCGCGAAGCGGCGACAGCGCTCGGGCTCGGCGCCGATCGTGGCACGCTCGAGTCCGGTAAGCGCGCCGATATCGCCATCTGGGATGTCGACCATCCGCGGAGCCTGAGTTACTGGCTGGGCGTGTCGCCGCTGGCAGGCTTGTTAATCGCAGGACGCGATGTCAGTCTGACCTGATCGTGCCTCCCTCCCCTCCTACAACGAAGCGCAGCTTCGTGCTGATGCTCGGCCTGCTGACAGGCACAGCCGCAGTAACGGTCGACCTGAGCCTGCCCGCCGTGCCCGCGATGGCCGACGCGCTGTCGAGCAGCGTTTCGCACAGCCAGTGGATCGTCGGGATCTTCATGGCCGGGATGGCATTCGGCCAAATTCCTGCCGGCCTGGTATCGGATCGTGTCGGCCGCTTGCCGGTTCTTTACGCGGGCATGGCGCTGTTCGAGTTGGGCGCCATCGCGGCCGCAATCGCGAACGATATCAACCTGATGCTGGCTGCACGTTTTGTGCAGGGCTTCGGTGCCGCCGCGGCCATCGTGTTGTCGCGTGCCATAGTCCGTGACATTGCAAGCGGCAAGCAGGCGGCACGGATAATGTCGCTGTTGACGATGATCTTCACAGCCGCTCCGGTCATCGCGCCCAGTATTGGCGCACTGATGATTCTCAAATGGGGCTGGCGCGGCCCGTTTACCGCGATCGTGATCTTCGGCTTCCTCGTCCTGATCGGTATTCGGACTTTTATTACCGAGACACATGTGCCTGCCGCGGGCCAGCACCCGGCACGGCAGCTGGCATCGAATTTTCGCGAGTTCTTTTCCCATCGGCAGAGTATCTTCGGGCTGCTGATGATTATTTTGCCGCCCATCGGATTCATGTCGGTAATCACCGTGTCGTCGGCGCTTATCGTCAACTCCTACGGCGTATCCGTAACAGCGTACGGGATCATTTTCGCCGGCGCCGGCCTGTCGATACTGCTCGGCTCTGCAATCAACCGGGTACTGGTAGAGCATCTCGAGCTGCTGCAACTGATTGGGCTCGCCATCGCGATTATCGCGGTCGCCGGACTGCAATTCCTCGCCATAATGGTCCTTGACCAGGCACCGCTCTGGTGGCTGTGGGGTAACGTCTGCCTGTTTTTTGGCGGTATCGGCATCCTGCTGCCAAACGCTACCGTACTCGCGCTCGATCCATTGCCGAAGATCGCCGGCGTCGCGTCGTCAATTATCGGTACGATACAGAACGTCAGCGCTGCGATCGGTGCACTGGGTGGGGCAATGGTGTTTACCGGTTCAGTACGACACAGCGTGATACTGATCGCGTTCGCTGCAGTGGCGGTCGTTACAGTGTTTGTTTTTCGGCCCCTCATCTGCCCGGATGTCGTGCATCGTGCGGATACCCTCGCGCGCGATTGAACGCGGTGGGATGGGCCGCTAGGGCAACCTCGAAATGACCTCGTCGCGACCGCCGCGAGATTGCTCCGGCGTGAGCTTCGGATAGCCGAACCAGACCAGGCCGACGACGAATTCACGGTCGGCATCGGCACCTGTAATCTCGAAGAAGCGTGGGTCGCGGGTAATATCGCCCGTCGTCCACTTGGAACCGACGCCCGCTTTCCACAGGTGCAGCATGAAATTCTGGGTCGCAGCACAGCACGCCGCGTAGTCTTCGCGCTGCAAGACCTCGTCCCCCGATTTGCGGCAGCTTACGACCAGCCAGCCCGGCTTCTCCGCCCAACTCCTGGCTTTAAAGTCGCCGGCTTTCGCGTCTTTTTTCGTCGTTACGATATCGCGGACAAGCTCGAGGCATCGAGCGATCGTCTCCTGTCCCAGCAGGTAGAATTTCCAGGGCTCGGTAACATGGTGGTTTGGCGCCCAGGTCGCGGACTCGATCGCCTCCTCGACAAGTTCGACGGGCACCCGCGTCTGCAGGTACAGGTTTATGGTCCGCCGACCGCGCAGCACCGCTGCGAACTCCCGCAGGCCCTGGGTTTCGTAACTGGGAGCAGGCTTCTTCATCAAACGCGTTCAATAATCATCGCGATACCCTGGCCGACACCGATACACATCGTGCACAACGCGAGCCGCCCGCCCGTGCGACGCAATTGCAGTGCTGCCGTGGTAACCAGGCGCGCACCAGACATACCGAGAGGATGTCCGAGTGCGATTGCGCCGCCGTGCGGGTTCACGTGGGGAGCATCATCGGCAACATCAAGTCGCCGCAGCGTTGCGAGGCCCTGGGCCGCGAACGCCTCGTTCAATTCAATAACGTCCATTTGCTCGATACGGAGCCCGGCAAGACCGAGTGCCTTTGCGGCTGCCGGAGCGGGTCCGATCCCCATGATACGGGGTTCCACGCCCGCAACCGCCCAGGTAACGACGCGAGCCAGCGGCTCCAGCCCATGCTCTTTCGCGGCCGATTCCGACGCGACCAGCAGCGCACAGGCGCCATCGTTGATGCCCGACGCGTTACCCGCCGTTACCGTGCCATTGGACCGGACGATTGGCTTGAGCTTTGCCAGCCCTTCGAGCGTCGATCCAGGACGCGGGTGTTCGTCACTGATGACAACCACGGGATCGCCGCGCCGCTGCGGCACGACGACCGGCACAATTTCTTCCGCGAGTATTCCAGCCGCCATCGCGGCCTCGGCCCGTTGCTGGCTGCGAAGCGCGAACTCGTCCTGATCGTCGCGCGAAACACCAAAATCTTCGGCGACATTTTCCGCCGTTTTGGCCATCGAATCGATGCCGTACTGTTTTTCGAGCTTGTGGTTGACGAAACGCCAGCCGAGCGTCGTGTCATAGATCTCGGCTTTCCGACCGAACGCCGCCGTGTGTTTGGGCAAAACGAACGGGGCCCGGGACATGGACTCGACGCCGCCCGCAATACCCAATTGCATGCCACCGCCGCGAATCGTGTCCGCCACATTGCCGATCGCATTCATACCTGATCCGCACAGGCGGTTAACGGTCGCGGCAGCAACGGTAACCGGCAATCCGGCCAGCAATGCGGACATTCGGCCGACATTACGGTTGTCTTCGCCTGCCTGGTTCGCGCAGCCAAAGACGAGATCTTCAATAGCGCGTGGATCCAGTTCCGTATTTCGTTCCACGAGCGCTTTGATCGGAACCGCGCCCAGGTCGTCGGTCCGCACAGCCGCCAGGCAACCGCCGTAGCGCCCGATCGGTGTTCGCACAGCGTCGCAAATGAAGGCGCCCGTCATCGGCGCGTCTCCGCTGCCGTGGTTTCGGCATTAACCGCCGCCTGGTCGTAGTTCCGGCCCAGGAAGACACCGACGACCGCCCAGCCCGCGCACAGTACGGCAGAGATTATGGCCACACCGGCCAGCCCGAGCGCCAGGTTGGCCGTGATCGCGGTATAGATCCAGGCGGTAGCGACGTCACCGCCGCGATATACAACGATATCGATGACCGGCTTTGCCTTGAAGCGCGTCTCCGCGTCAACAATCGTGTACAGCATCTCGCGGCCGGGCCGTGTGATCGCGTAGTTACCGGCGCGACGCGCGACCTGCAGCCCGATCAGAACCGCAAGTGCCGGCTGCACTGCGACGATCAGCCAGCCACCGACCATCAACGCCGGGATCAGCGCCAGCGTGAATGGCATGCCGGCCCGGGTCGCAAGCCGCCCGGTAGCAAACAAAGCGGTAACCGCGGCAAGGGAATTGACTGCCAGATCAATACCGCCCCAGTACTGCGCACGAATCTCGCGGTCGAAATCGCCCAACATTTTGCGCAATTCGAAATAAATGAACGTGTTCATGATCACGTAGCACAGGATGAACAAGCCGATCGCAATCAGGTAAGGGTTACTGGCGAATTTCTGGAACCCCGAGAATGGATTGGCGCCAAGATGCTGTTCGCGCGTCAGGTCGGCCTGCATATCGGCGTTGCCAAGATCGCTGCCACGCAGGCGCTCAAGGACACCAATCAGCGGTATGGGCACGAGCAACAGCACTGCGGCGATCAGGAGCAGGTTTATCGTGCCGATGTCATCGGCAAAAAACGTCGGAATTGAAGGTCCTACGATCGCCCCGGCGGTCGCGCCGAGTGCAATGACCGCGAACAGGCGCTTGGCCTGCTCCTTGTTGTACAGCCCGGACATGAACGTCCAGAACACGGACAGGTGGAACAGGCTGAACACGCTGAGCCATACATAAAAGGCGCGATTGACGTAATCGTTTTCGCCCAGTGTCGACCCCGCGATGTAGAAACCAACAAATGTCGCCGCAAAGATCGCGTAGACCGTTGGCACGATAATCTTGAAGCGCAACCGGGAAATTACTCCGCCATACACGCTTACCGCGATCGCGCTGAATACAAACGTGGAGGTCCACAGCCAACTGAGCTGTGCATCGGTCCAGTCGGAGGACAGCGCATCGCGGACGGGCCGCAGAATGAAGTACGCCGTCATTAATACGAAGACGAACATGAACGACAAGAGTGTCGCTTTGAGCTCGTGCTGCTCGACCTTGGTGGCTGTCCTGACGAGGCGCGTGAAGACGTTACCTCGATCGGCGTCTATCATCTTGTTGTTCTCCGGTCGCTCACCGGAAGCCTACCATCACCCTGAGTCCTACTGCACGATCTCCCGGGCCGCAGCAAGCAACTCGTCGGCCGGCAACCTTACCCGGTAGTTTGCCTCGACGAAGGAAAATACAATCTGGCCGTCACGATCGACGGCGTAAACGGCGGGCACCGGCAGGATGCCATGGCGCAGCATTGACGATCCGTCGATGTCCTGGCCCTTGTCCCGGCGTCGGCTAATCGTGGCGTCCGCGGCCTTGAAGGCGATACCAAAAGCGATGGCCGCCTGGGCATCGGCATCCGAATAGATCCGGTAACCGAGGTCCGCAATTGCCTCCTGGGTATCCTGGTCGAGGCTCTCGTACAGCAATTCCGGACGATCACCACTCAGGAACAGCACATCGATACCGAGGTCTGCGATCTCAGGAATCACCGTCCTTAGTTCGGACAGGTGCATGTTGCAATACGGACACCACCCGCCGCGAAACGTGACGATGATGGCGGGCCGCTCCAGCTTGCCGGGCTCAAATACAAACGCCTCGTCGTCAATCGACTGGACGCTGAAGCGCGGCGCCGCGGCACCCTCCTGCAATGGCTGGATCTCAGCAGCTGATTGCGCAACCGTGGCGTCCGCAAGCCCCTCCTGAATCGACAGGCTACAGAGCAGGCTCAGAGTGAGGCTTGCCGAGACAGCGCTGACTATGGCCGACCGTGGGTCCAGCCGGCCGCTGATGACATTTCGCATTAGGGTATCTCCGATTGAGTCCTGACAAGGACCGCCAGGGCAACGCAAATATTACATCGCTTTTTCCAGGAGATCAGTACTGCGAATGGCGGTTGCACCTCGGCAGCGCGCCTTGGCCCGGTACATCGCCTGGTCGGCCTCACGCATCAGCCCTGTAAGGGTATTCGCGTTGTCCGGGTACAGGGCGAGGCCAATACTCGCCGCGCAATTCAGCGTTTCCGAGCCGATCAGGTAGGGTTCCTCGAGCGTCGCGGTCAGGCGATTCGCCAGCTTGTCAGCCACGTCGGGCGTAACGTCCGGAACGAGCGCGACGAATTCGTCGCCACCCGGACGACCAATGATGTCGCAGGAACGCAGGCTCTTGCGCAGCCGTTTGGCCGCAATCCGCAATAATTCGTCGCCAACCTCGTGGCCACAACTGTCATTGATCTGCTTGAAGTCATTGAGGTCGATGAAGAGCAACGCTCCGGTCGCATCATCTGCGCTGTCTGTCAGCCGCCTCGAGGCATCACGCTCGAAACCGCGGCGATTCAATACACCGGTCAGCGGATCAGAGCGAGCGATCGACTCCATGTGTTGTTCCTTGGCCTTACCGTCCGTGATGTCGACAAATGTGATTGCGATATCGCTGCTAAACGGTTCACAGATCATGCGCAGCCACTTCGCCGTACCGTCGCTGGTTTTGTGCTGCACTTCGGTGTCGATGCTGTCGCTCGCCAGCGTCGCACGGCGGAATTCTTCAGCGATGTCGTTGGCGTCGGCAATGCCCATGGCGTTCGACGCAATCTTGACGACCCGCTCACCGAGTTCACCGACGAGGTCCTCACGCTTGGTCGAAAGAAACCGTTCCGCTGCGGCGTTTGCAAAGATGCAACGAAGTTCCCTGCCCTTGTTCCCGTCCACGTCTTCCCAGCGCAGGCGAATGATGCCGTTGACGGAGTGATCGATCAATGTTCGCAACAGGGCCTCATTGGCACGCACCTCGGCCTGCGCGCGTTCGACATCGCTTACATCGCGGAACATCAAAACCTTGCCATCGCGCACCGAGGCGCGTGACGTTGACATTGGCGACACCTGGACATGCAGGAAACGCCCTGTCGAGGTCATCATCTTGCGCGGTTCGCCACTCTCCAGCGCCTCAAAAACCTGCGTCGAGTCGTCGCCCATCACCAGGTCGAGGGGCTCGAGAAGTGCGGAGGTCTCGCTGATATCGAGCAGGCTTTCAGCACGCTGGTTGAGTCCAATGATGCGACCCTGGTCGTCTACGACAACAACCGGGTCCTGCATGTTCTGGAATACGGTTTCATAGGCGAGCGGCGTAATTTCGATGATTTGCTCGGCCAGAATCAACCACGCGTACATGGGCAACATCAGCGTGAACACAAACGGTACGAACGAAATCGTATCCGGACCGAAGCCAAAATCGTACGCGGCAGTTGCGGCTAACGGTCCGAAACACGCAGCGACGAGCAGGAAGATCCCTCGTCGATGGGCACGTGCGACTGCCGATGAATGGGTTACCAGCGCGAGGATTGCTGCACTCATTACTGCGTAGCTGTATGGCCCGTGGACAAACAGGAACCACGGGGCCCATTCGGCAGGCCGTGTCAGGAATTCGCCCTGGCCATTGACGAAGGGCGCGTACCACATCAACTCGTGGGAGCTGTTGGTTGCGGCGAGCGTCACCGACACGATCGGAATTAACAGCATCACGAGCGTGCGGTGAATGGACGTCTCGCGGCCGGTGTATTCACGAAAGCACACGTATACCGCAACTGGCAGGATAGCGGTACCGACAAAGTGGCCGGTTCGACCTATCGAAAACAGGGCAAGCGAGTCAGCGACGAGTTCGATCGCTCCGCCAAGGACCCAGACGCTAATCAGCAGGAACAGGATACCGATGGACATGGCACCGACTTGGCGCTTCGCAGCCACGAGCCGGATGCCCAGCGCGATATAGCAGGCGGCGCTGAAACCAAGCAACAGGGCGAGGACGGTGTCCAGGGTCATGAATCGGCGACTCAATTTAACGGAATCCGGGCCAGTCTATTTGGCTACAGAAACCGTTGCCGGGAACTGTTCCACAGCTTTCGTACGGAAAAATGACCATCCGTGGTCCATATTTCGCAAGCAGCAGCGGGCTGCTTCGGGCAAGTCCCGCCAACCCGGTATTAATAAACTGATAAATAAAGCTTTTTCAGGATGCTGGCGGCTGACTAACGGGCGATTGCCGCCACCAGGCGTGTGCCAAATCGCCGTTCCCCGATAGCGCCTAAAAGTGCGAAAAAACGGGCAGCATCGTCCTCACTCGAGGCTGACGCCTCACTGTACGCATCGCCGTCGCCGCGCACGCTCAGGCGCCACTGCAGCAGCGTAATAGATGTTGCCAATCGGGTCCGGATCAGGCCGTGAAGCAGACCAAGCTGGTCCTGGCTGATGCGCTTGATGCTGTCATAGCCCGCAACCGCCGCCGCAATCAACGCCAGCGGCTCGACATCGTCCTTTCTGAGATACGAAGCCGCAATCGCGAGATCGACGACAGCCGGTGCACGCACCATGTCGCCGAAATCGATGATGCCGGCAATTGACGATCCATCCCCGGCAATGAGTATGTTGCCCGGGTTGAGATCACCGTGAATGACCTGGCGCTTACTCGAGCACAGATAGGGCAGTGAATATTCCTCAAACTCGTCGAGGCAGGCGCCAATCGCAGCACGCATATCAGGATCTGTGATGTGTATCAGCAACGGGCGCAGCTCGAGCGCCCTCTGCATGTCCCACAACAGGGGCTGGCAATCGCCGGCGTGGCAAAAATCCGCCAGCGCGATGTGTAATTTCGCGAGAGCCGCGCCAATGTCAAACGCGATGCGTTCGTCTACTGGCTGATCCCCAACGGGGCGCCCGGCCAGGAACGTAACGACACGACAGACATGGCGGGACGCTCCGCTGCTAATCCGTGTCGACGCGGCACCTTCACGCGTTTGCACAATGCCGGGCGTAAGCACACCACACGCCTTCGACTCCAGGTGTAACAGGGCACGCACCTGAAAATCAGTGACAACCGGGTCTTCCGCCGCATTCGCAATCTTGAGCACGAATCGCTCACCTTGCCGATTGGTAAGGACACAATTCTGGTCGCGCTCGCTGACCAACGTGTGCAGGTCACCCTCGAGGCCGTATTCGTCCAGTAGTACGGTCCTGATCACCTCTTCCGGTACGCTCGGTGGGGTCGCGGCGATCGTACGCAGAGCGTCACCACCGCCCGAGCCGGCAGTTTCAGACTCCATCGCCAGGTACTCTCAGTGTCGATTTATTCTCAGAAATGACGATTGGTTCCGGCCTCGTTTGAACATAATCGGTCATAGTAATGGGCCTATGGACACACTTGCACGCATCGCCCAATCTGCGACACCTTCGACCGCTGTGCAGTTTCGCAAGCAAGCCTACGGCAAAAAGGGTGTTCATGACTTCCTGCGCGACGTGCTCGCGATCGCCAACGCATCGGCCGATGGCAATCGTTATATCATTACCGGCGTCGAATTCGATCAGAAAGGCGACCGGCTCGTATCGGCGTTGGCCGAGAGCGACTTCTCCGGCAAACCCGCCTATGAAGCACTCGCCAACGAGCACATTGAGCCACCGATTCGTATTCGCTACCAGCCTGTGACGATCGATGGTAAGCGCGTCGGCGTTTTTGAGATTGGTGATTGCAGGGATCGACCGTACATGATGCGCGTCGATCATTCCGAGCATCTGCGTCGCGGCGATGCTTACATGCGGGTTAACGACGCCGCGGTAAAGATGGGCCGCCGACAGCTGCAAACCCTGTTCGAGAAGCAATTCCGGGACTCGATCTCGGCGACCAGCCTCGAGATAGGCTTCCCCGGTGATATTATTCACAAAGACCTCCGCGTCAAGACGCGCAATCTTGCCCGGCTGCCTTCAGCGGTCGCAAGCGCCAGGCTGACCCAGCTGCTCGAAGCCAGGTCACCCGAACGTGGCGCCACAACGAACTCAATGCTCGCGCGCCTCACGCATGCCCGCGTGTTTGGCTCAGACGAACCCTACGAGAACCGGTCCACCGATGAAATTATCCAGGAAATGCGGCAAATCAAAGACCAGTACCATGATCACGACAATCATTTCCTGTTCGAGCAGCACCACGACGACATACAGCTGGTCATCGTCAATCATGGCGACGAGCCGTTGCGCGATGCCGCGATATCGCTGGTGATGCCGACGCACGAGGCGTTTAACATCGCGGCCAGTCTGCCGCTCAGGCCGGAGGATGGCGGCTTCGTCGAACGCTGCCCCACCGAGCAGGCGGACTATCCGACGGTCAACCCGCGTGACGGCGCGATCCATGTGGCGATTGAACTGGGTGATGTGGAGCCCGAGCAGCCAGTTGACGTGTTCGCGACGCCACTGCGAATCTGTGTCGATGATGAGTTGCAGGGTCGCCGCGTTGGCATCCAGTACACAATGACGGCCCGCAACCTGCGGGCACCGGCGAAGGGCACCCTCAGGTTACTGTTCTAACCGGCAGCGCAATCGCTCAGGACATCCACTTTGTCACCGCCGGCGCGGTGTACCTCTCGAACTGGCGAATCAGCGCAGCAGCATCATCGGCACACAGCAACATCTGCCGATTCTCGGTGCGCAGGAATCCCTCGGCTTCGGCGTCGTCCAGAAAGCCGAGCAGCTGATCGAAGTATCCGCCTACGTTGACGACACCGCAGGGCTTGTCATGAAACTTCAGCTGCCCCCACGTCAGTATTTCGATCAATTCCTCAAGCGTTCCGAGCCCGCCGGGTAGCGCGATAAAACCGTCTGCGAGAACTGCCATCATCGACTTGCGTTCGTGCATCGACGCAACGACATGCAGCTCGGTCAGCCCGGTATGTGCAATTTCCTTTTCCTCGAGAATCTTCGGAATTACGCCATGCACCGTGCCACCGCGCTGTAATACCGCGTCGGCGAGTACACCCATGGTGCCTTTTGCCGCTCCGCCATAGACGAGCTCATAGTCGTGGCGCACGAGGACGTCCGCCAGGTCCTCGGCTGCATCGGCGTACAGTGGCTTCGAGCCGCTATTCGAGCCGCAGTAAACGCAAATCCGGCGCATGGTCGACGCGACGACCTCAGCTCGCTGCGGTGGCGCCCTTGGCACCGTGCATAATCGCGGCAATCTCGGGCCGCCGCTCCGTCAGCTCCTCCGGCGTGAGGGCATCCAGTTCGTGAGGAAACACGAGCCACTCACTGGTCTCGCGCAGGAAATATTCCGGCACGCGGTCGGTCTCGTTGCGTTCCCGCTTATACCAGGGCACGGCAACCCGGATATCCTCGGGTGTATTGTCCCGCGCGCGCCGGGAGAGCTCCTCGATCACGGCGACAATTGTGTTGCCCGTGTCGAATACGTCATCGACGATCAGCACGCGATCATCGTGACAGATCTTCTTGACGATGTAGTTGAGTCCATGGACGGCGACACTACCGCGCTCGTCGACACCGACATAGGAGGACGTGCGAATCGCGATGTGATCGGACTCCACGCCGCAATAGGACATTATCTCCTGCACAGCCATCCCGACAGGGGTACCGCCGCGCCAGATCGCGATGATCATTGTCGGCTTGAAGTCGGATTCGAGGACACGTAGCCCAAGGCGAAATGAGTCCTCGAGAAGGTCCTGGGCCGATAGTACGATCTTGTTCACTCTTATTCTCTTGTACCGGGGGTGGAGGCAGTCGCTATAATGTCTCGACCGGATTCTACCGCACCGCAGGCCGGAAAAAATAATGACAAAGCAATTCATCGCCGCGGATGACCTGCTCAGAGATTCGTTCCAGCTCGCCGCCAACATCAACGCAGCCGGTTTCGAGCCGGACTTCCTCGTGGGACTCTGGCGGGGCGGCAGCGCCGTTGGCATCGCGGTGCAGGAGGGCCTCGACTACCTGGGCGTCAAGACCGACCACATTGCGATCCGAACGTCGTATCGCGGCGCACCGAGCTACTCGGAAATGGTCAGTGCCGCAGCGGGTATCCGGGTGCACGGCCTGCAATACCTGCTCGAGAACCTGTGCTCCCATCACTCCCTGCTGATCGTCGACGACGTCTACAGCACAGGATCCAGCGTTCAGGCCGTGATCGACCAGCTCGCCCACAAGACGCGGCGCAATCTCCCGCATGACATCCGCATTGCGACCGTCTGGTTCCGCCCGACTGAGCGTACGTTGCGCCAACCCGATTACTACGTGCATGAGACTTCCGACTGGCTCGTGTTGCCCTACGAACTCACCGGAATGTCGCTCGAGGAATTACGCGAACACCGTTCCGAACTCGGCAGCATTATCGATCGCCTGCACACGCAGATCGATTAAATTGACTTAGACAGGGCGAACGGCGCTGCCCTGCAAGAACGTTGCCGCAATGTGCCGGTCATCGCCGAGAAAGATCAGCGAAAACAGCAGCTCTTCGATTGAGGTCGTCGCTGCCGCGCGCCGGGCCGCAAGCGACGAACCCTCCGGATCGACGACTATGAAATCCGCTTCCTTGCCGATCGCAAAATTGCCGATGTGATCATCTAGGTGCAGCGCCCTTGCGGCGCCTAATGTCGCGAGATACAGCGCCCGCGATGCCGGCAAGGTCTGCTGCCCCAGCTGCAGCACTTTGTAAGCCTCACTCATCGTTCGCAGCATCGAAAGGCTCGTGCCACCACCGACATCTGTCGCCAGTCCGACACGTACGCCCGCTTCTGTCATCGACTGCAGGTCAAACAGCCCGCTGCCGAGAAAGAGGTTTGATGTCGGACAGAACGCGACCGAGCCACCGCGCGCTGCCATCAGTGCACGATCGTCTGTATCGAGATGCAGGCAGTGCGCGAATACCGATCGCTCGCGGAGCAGGCCAAAGTGATCGTAAACCTCGAGATAACTGCGGCGATCGGGAAACAGCCGCGAGATTTCCGCGACCTCGTCGGTATTCTC
>Ga0224508_10002213_pt1 | contig 16831 bp, 13 predicted proteins | sample SF_Jan12_sed_USG_4_FD_170157 | JGI IMG/M metagenome (GOLD analysis project Ga0224508, IMG submission 170157) | Sediment microbial communities from San Francisco Bay, California, United States - SF_Jan12_sed_USGS_21 | ecosystem: Environmental > Aquatic > Marine > Sediment | place: USA... | reverse complement strand
ATAGCGGCTGATACAAGTTACCGATATTCTGCGCGTTGTCGGCATTTATTCTGCGATGTCGGCATTTGCACAAGTTACCCGGAGCGAGATCCGAAAAACGGTGAATGATAAAACCGCAACAGAACTTGAAGCGCAAGCGCGAAACCTGGTCCGTGACGGCAAGCTTCGTGAAGCGGCGACCGTTTGCGATGCGATGAATGAGCAGTTCCCGGATTATGGTCCCGGGTGGTACATGACGAGCAGACTCGCGCTGCTGGTCAATGAGCCGTTGGTGGGACTCGAAACGATCGGTCATGCCCTCCGACTGTCCCCTGGAAAACCCGAGTGGATGCTGCAGCAGATCGAGTGTGTCGGTAAGGCGGGCGACCGGAAAGCGGCGACGGATCTGGCGCAGCAGCTTGCCGACCATGTCTTTGACTCTGCGCTGTATGCTGCACAATTTGGCAACGTGCTGAATCACCTCGGACTGCTCGACGATGCCAGGCGACATTACGAGCACGCCTGCGAGCTCGGTCCGGAAAACGGTAATTACGTCTATAACCTGGCCACTGTGTTGCATGCGCTGGGCGATATCGAGGCTACCGAGAGAGCATTGGACAGATGCCTGCAACTGAATGCCGATGATCCGAACGCGCTCATGTTTCGTGCCAATTTGCGTACCCAGACGGAGTCCGACAACAACCTCGCCGAGCTGGAGGCTGCTTATGAGCACGCCGCGGACAATCCGAAACAACGGATACGCTTGTGCTACGCGCTTGCCAAAGAGCTGGACGACGTCGGGGAGTATCGCCGGTCTTTTGACTGTATCGCCGAAGGCGCTGCGCTGCGGCGTCAGGCGAGGGATTATGACCTGCAGCAAGATCTGGATACGATTCACGCTATTCGGGATGTTTACGGTGCGGAGCAACTCGGACGCGATATATCCGGACATATTAATGCGGAGCCCATTTTCCTGGTCGGCATGCCAAGAAGTGGCTCTACGCTGGTCTCGCGTGTCCTCGATAATCATTCGGTTGTGAAGACCCTTGGCGAACCCATGTTGTTTCCCCAGCAGGTCGTCGATCACTGCATGCGCCTGCCGGATATGCCGGCTGCGAACGCCGCGGACCTGGCGAGCAAGTCTCTGGCCGTGGATTATGCGGCGCTGGGCGAGGACTATATCGCGGCGACACGACCGGTAGCTGGTAGTACGGCACACTTCGTCGACGCGCAGCCGCTCAACTTCATGTATATCGGTTTTATTCGCCTGGCGTTGCCGAAGGCCAAGATCGTGCTGTTACGGCGGGAACCGATGGACATGTGCTTCGCCATCTTCAAGACGCTGTTTGATCAGACGCATCCGTATTCGAGCGATCTTGAAGAACTGGCACACTATGTCGTGGCGCATCGTGAGTTGACCGATCACTGGCTGCAGTTGATGCCCGATGCGATACACGTGGTTAATCTTGAAGACCTGATCGCCAACCCGCGGCAGGTGATCGAGGATTTATTCGAGTACTGCAGCCTGTCCTTTGAGGAGTCCTGTTTGCACTTTTTCGATCCTCCGGGAGCCGCCAACCCGAAGCCAACCCAGGCGTATCGAGCGTTCTCCCGGGTCACTATCGGCAAATGGAAACACTATACAGAGCAGCTGCAGCCGGTAGCCGACATCCTGGGCAAGGCCGGACTGTTATCCGACGCATAGCGCCGCAATCTGAGATCAAGCAATGAATGAGACAGCGAAGCCGGCCAGTGAGCGGCGATTCCCGGTAGCCAAATCGGATGGTGAGATCGCGCGAGTATTGCTCGCGTTTCTCGCCACTGCCGGAATTTTTTACGTGAACATCATGCCAGCCATTGTCGACGGCCTGATCGAGGGCCTTGGCTTCATCCGCGGAGCGTTTGTGGGAATCAGCCTTGCCGTCCTGTCAGGCATGAACGCCGAGTTCGATACAACCGGTCAAATGGCGGCGCTCGGCGGATTTGCGTCGAAAATGGGTCTTGCATCCGGTCCTGCCGTCGCGGCCCTGGTGGTAGGCGAGAGTAATTACGGCCTCGTTATTACCGTCGCGACCCTGATGCTCGTTTTGTGTTTCCTCGTGGCGCTGCGACCCGCTTATATACTGGACATCGCTGCGCGTCGTTAGTGCTGCAAGTCTCGTTTTGGATTAATGCGTATGGAAAAGGACGTGATTTGCCGTATATCCTCATTTCTATGATTCGGATTGCATTGACGCTGTCTTTATTGATGCTGGCGGCGCCGGTCCTCGGCGAGTCTGATCGCTTGCCGTTATTCCAGGACCACCAGACTATCAAGGCGGTACTGACTGCGCCGATCGCTCAGGCCTATGCACAACGCAAACAGGAAGTGCGCCTCTATATGCCGGGTAATTTCGTGTATGCCGACAGCGACGGAAACAGCCATCGGCTGGACGCATCAGTTCGGACGCGTGGATTGTTCCGGCGAGAATATTGCGACCTGCCGCCATTGCAGCTGAATTTAAAGAAGAAACAAGTCAAGGACACCCTGTTTGCCGGGCAGGACAAACTGAAAATCGTTGCGCCGTGCAAGCACGGCGCTATCTGGCAGCAAAAGGTGGTGCTTGAATACCTGGCTTACCGGACGCTGCAAATACTGACAGACACGAGTTTCAGTACGCGACTTATCCGACTCAGCTACGTCGATAGCGATGAGAAAAGGAAGCCGTGGACTGACCTTGTTTTTGTCATTGAAGACGATGACGACATGGCCGATCGTCTCGGCCTCGTTAAGCTCGGCGTGGTGTCAAATCGGTTCGACCAGCTGAATCGGCCGATCACAGCGCTGGCAGAACTATTTCTATTATTGATCGCCAATAACGACTTCTCGATGCTCGAAGGCCCGGAAGGGTCGCCATGCTGCCACAACACCGAAATACTGGCGCCGGAGGACAATGCGGATTCGCGCATACCGGTGCCTTTCGATTTCGATCTGTCCGGTCTCGTCAACGCAAAATATGCGGCGCCGCCGTCGCATATTCCGATTCGTTTCGTCCGCACTCGCTATTATCGCGGGCTCTGCCATCCGCCGGGCGTTCTGGAAGATGCGCTTCAGAAAGTGCAATCGAAGCGCGCCGAGATTCTGGAACTTTATGCCGAAACCGAATTGCTGGAAGCCCGGTCGAAGGCATCCACGTTGCGTTACGTCGAGGAGTTTTTCGAACTTCTGGACGACCCGAAGCGCGTGAAGAAAGAAATCGCCGGGCGCTGCCGGGGTAGTGAAGAACTCGAGAAAATGCTCTCTAACGACTAGTCGTGATGTCGCCGACGCCGGCCTCACGGTCACGTGCCTTCGCCGCTTTCTTGATTTTGCGCCGCATCTTCTCCCGCATAGCGTGCTGCGACTCGAGCCCGTCCCCAAAACTACAGACGCCCAGTGCGGCGTAGTTCAAGAATACGGTGAGAATCACGGCAATCTCGATCGACCTGATGCCTGCAGCAATGCCGACGCCTATCGATGACAAAATGAACAGCGTATCGAAGGTGTCAGTCAGCGCGCGACGAAATCGCACGCCGGCAACGATTCCCGCGAGGCTGAACGCCAATGCCAGGCTGTGTTGGACCATCGTGACGATACCTGCGACGACTGCCGGCAGTACCAGCGTCGTCACGTCGATGGAATGATCGTATACGGTGTCGGTGTGAATGGCGCGATAGACCCAGGACACCGGCAGCATGAGTATCAGGGTCGAGATCATCGCGGTCAGCAAGGTTATTGCGCCACTCAGCCACGCCGGGGTGCCCAGCAGCTGGGCACGCGACGATTCGGAAACTATTTCCTCGAGTTCCTCGTCGTCCGCGCTGAGCAAAGCCTCCTCGAGATCGTATACGCTGGACGCCCCATAGTCGGCGATTTCGCCGACACCACCGAGCGGCAGCTGCTCCACGAAATTCGGAACGAACGTAATGGCCAGCGCCACGACGGCAGCCACGACAACATAGTAGGCCGTAATCTGAACCCCCATGCGGACCAATAAACGTTTCTGATTGGCGAGTGTGGCGGCAATTCCCTGGTGTTCATCCATACCGATACCTCAACGTGGTGGCGAATGCCGCAGCATTTTGTCAAAAAATGGCGCCCCGGAGAGGATTCGAACCTCTGGCCCCCAGATTAGGAATCTGGTGCTCTATCCGACTGAGCTACCGGGGCGGTGACTTGGCCCGGTAGTTTACCGACAACTGCTTTTCATGTCTGTTTGTAAGGGACCGTTACAGTCGCCTCCAGTGCATTGTCGCTGCTCTGTTCCCCCCGTATATTGCCTTAGTAAACCTTAAGGAGTCGTTCGTGTGACTAAGGTCCAGAAACTTCTAGTAATAACCGGCCTGGGTGCCTTCTTGAGTGCCTGTGTTGCTCGCGTTCCCGAAATGAAGACAGTTGATTACGTCGATATCGATCGATTCATGGGGAGTTGGTATGTCATCGGGAACATACCCACATTCCTCGAAAAAGGCGCGCACAACGCGGTTGAAACCTATGAGCTGGCTGACGATGGCTCGATCAAGACGACATTTACGTTCCTGGCAGACAGCTTCGATGGCGAGCAAAAAGAATTCAATCCGCGCGGGTTCATCACGGACACAGACTCAAATGCTCTATGGGGCATGCGTTTTATCTGGCCGATAAAGGCGGATTACCGAATCGTCTATCTTGATGACGACTATGCGCAGACGATCATCGGCCGCCAGAAACGCGATTTCGTCTGGATAATGGCGCGCACACCGACCATCAGTGATGCGGATTATCAGCAACTACTTGAGCGCTGTGAATCGCTGGGCTACGACTTAACGAAAATCGAGCGCGTTCCACAGCAGTGGTAGGGAACATCTGGCGACATCACCGGCCGGGGCTTTTTATTTGACCGGCGAGAATTCATACTACGACCATGCAAGGCATCTTCGTACGCACGATGATCGCGATCCTGGGTTTATACCTGGCATCTGCGATCGTACCTGGCGTCACTATTCACGGTGCCGGTACGTTCATTCTGGCCGGATTGCTGATGGGCCTGGTCAATGCCATCGTTAGACCGATAGCGTTTGTCCTTACGCTGCCATTAACAATTATCACGCTCGGCTTGTTCCTGTTTGTCCTGAACGCGGGAATGTTCGGTCTGGTGGCGGCGATTCTCGATAATTTCTCGGTTGCCGGGTTTTGGTCCGCAGTTTTTGGCGCCATTATCGTCAGTATCACGAACACGGTTTCCTCGTGGTACATCGGCCCCAAGGGCAAGTACGAAGTTTTTGTCGTACGTCGGAAATAGACCGTAATTCAGTTGAGGAGAAAAAAGCTGTGAGTATCCAGACCCGACTCGTTGAATACAGCGACGGCGATGTCCTGTTGGAAGGATTACTGGCATGGGATGACAGCATCGATGATGCGCGGCCAGGGGTTCTTGTCTCACACGCCTGGAGCGGCCGCAGCGATTTTGAAGACGGGAAGGCCCGCGAACTGGCGGCACTCGGGTATGTTGCATTCGCCCTCGATTTGTACGGGAAAGGCATTCGCGGTAACAGCGTCGAGGAGAATAACGCGCTGATGCAGCCGTTCCTCGATGATCGTGCGATGCTGCAGCAACGATTGCTCTCATCGCTACATGTATTGCGTGAGCAGGGCGAAGTCGATGCCTTGAAGGTCGCTGCAATCGGCTTTTGTTTCGGCGGTCTGTGTGTGCTGGATATCGCGCGAAGCGGCGAGGATCTGGCCGGCGTGGTCAGTTTTCATGGTCTGCTGGGTGCGCCCGCAATGACGACTGGCAACACGATCAAGGCCAAGGTGCTCGTACTCCATGGCTGGGACGATCCGATGGGACCGCCGGAACACGTCCTGGAGTTGTCCAAAGAGCTGAGCATGATGGGCGCTGACTGGCAGCTGCACGCGTATGGGAACACGATGCACGCGTTTACCAATCCCAATGCCAACGACAAGACGATGGGCACAGTCTATGATCCGTCTTCTGATCAGCGATCGTGGGCGGCGATGCAGAATTTCCTGGCCGAATTATTTGGTGGCTAGATGGCGCCGGTGATCATGTCAGCGCGCCGGCAACAAGACAGTGCAGTTTTACTGACCGACGACGCCTAGTTGTTGCCGCCGGTTGCCTGTGCGGCGAGTTCCCGTAATTCAGCACCGAACAGAGTTTCGGCCATGACGTCATCCAGGTCCTCGAGGGTTTCAGCCTTCGCAATATTGGCCTCGACGGTCGTCGGCTTATCGTCTGCATCGACGGCGTGGGAGGGTTCCGAAGACTGATTAGTTGCCGCCGCCTCTATCTCGGCCTTTTGCTTGACGAATCTGAAATCGTGGGATTTCGGGTCGTAAATCTGCACGGCGACGCCCGCCGTGAAACGGGCGGAGATCTGTTTCAGGTCCAATTCGTCGGCCGCGCGTAACACAACTTCGGCAAGGTGATTAATCGCACGTGGATTGCCGTCACAGATCCTGTGCAGCAGCGCGCTGCAGTCTGAATGAAACAGCTGGTCGAAATCGCCGCCGGCATTACGGAAACAATGAAGAAGGTAAGCTCGGGTTTCAGCAGCGCTTAACGCGTTGAGGCTATACTGTAACGTCACTCGCTCTTGCAGATCGGCGAGCTCGGGGCGCTGCAGGAAATCCGGGAGCGGGTCTGCGCCCATCAGCACCATTCTCGCCCCGCCGGCGTCGGTGGCCGTTAACGCCGCGAGTTCGGCCAGTATTTCCTCGCCGGTGGTCAGTGCATCTTCGACAACGATGATGACGTTGATACCAGCCGTTTCATACTGCTGTAATGCATCGCGCAGGATCACGAGGCGATGTTCTCTATCGGTGGGCCGGTTTTCTACGCCGAGGATGATCAGCAGCGATTCAGCGATATCCTGTGGTTTCAATGGCGCGCGGCCCACGCGAACGATTTTCTTTTGCTTGTACAGGGCATCGAGAGCGTAATTGACCAGCGTAGTCTTGCCGGTCCCGGCGGGTCCGCTGACAACTGCGATGGCATCCCGCGATGCGAACGCGGAGCCCAATGCCTCGACGAGTCCGGCCGTCTGCGGGCCGATAAAGACCTCGCCACCGCTGGGCAGCGCCGTGAAAGGGATTTTGCTCAAGCCGAATAAGGTCTCGTTCATACTGACTCGCAAGTTGCCGGTGGCCGTAATGGTGACTGGATCAACGGCTACCGGTCAGTTTGGAGCCATTGCCGGGGAAATTCAGGGAGCTGTTCACAAATTTCCCGTCTGGAAGTCGCCCGGAGACCGCCGCCGATCGAATCAAAATCGAATTAGACGCTGATTTCATTGTCAAAAACCGTCAGAATACGGTCCCCCGGGACGGCGGCGTCGGTTCATCGCGGAAAGGAACATCGGTACATGCGCATCCTCATCATTCTGGCAATACTCCTGACAGCCATTATTGGCACCGTTGCCATGTTTTCCCTGCGCGAGGAGCCGCCTCGTGCAGAGCGCGTCGAGCTGGACCCGCTGGTCGAGGTCCTGGTCCTGGAACCTGTGACGGCCAATTTCGAGATTCGCAGCCAGGGAACGGTCTTGCCACGAACCGAGACGATCCTGAGCGCCGAAGTCGCCGGCACGGTCAGCAGCATATCCCCCAAATTTGTTGCCGGAGGGGTTTTCCGGAAAGGCGAAGTGCTGATGCGCATTGACCCAACGAATTATTCCGTTGCAGTCAACCAGGCCGAGGCGCTGGTCAAGCAACGCCAGATCGAGTTCGATGGCACCAGCAAGCTGCGCAGCCAGGGTTATCGTGCCGAGTCGGAATATGCGTCGGCCGCGGCGGCACTCGCCAGTGCCGAGGCCGAGCTTGTGCGGGCACGCCGCAATCTCGAACGCACCTACATCCGTCTTCCATACGCCGGCATGGTTCGCGCGAAAGAGGCCGATCTCGGTCAATTCGTCAATCCCGGAACGCGACTTGGCGTTACTTTTGCAACTGATTTTGCCGAGGTACGGTTGCCGTTGACGGATCATGATCTCGCATTCGTCGATCTTCCCGACGCCGCCGATATTTCAGCGTCGGGCGATGCCGAGGGTCCTGGCCTGGTGCTGTCCGCCGTCAGGAAAGGCCGGCTCCAGTCATGGCCCGCCCGTATTATTCGTACAGAGGGCGTCGTTGATGAAAGGAGCCGCGTGACCTATGCAGTCGCGCGAGTCGAGGACCCGTATCGCCTGCTCAGCGAGGGTGAGATTCTGCCCATCGGCACCTTCGTCAGTGCGTTAATACAGGGACAGCAAGCCGACGACATGATCAGGGTGCCGCGCGCTGCGGTCCGTGGTGCCGATCAACTGGTTTTTGTCGACGGCGAAGGGCGGCTGCAAATTAGATCGGTCAACATCGTCAGATCGGACGCGGATCACGTCTATCTGAGCGGCGAGTCCGGCGGTCAACGCGTCGTATTGACGGCACTGGAAACTCCGGTCAACGGTATGCAGGTCAGGACGGCTGATCAGTCTACCGGCGGCGACGCGAAGCGATCGGCGTCACTGGGTGCCGAGGTCAATTAGCAATGCAGGCCCGTCAACTCAACCCAGCAAAGGGCATCATCGCCTGGTTTGCCGGCAACCATGTTGCTGCCAATCTGCTCATGTTCCTCATCATCGTCGCGGGACTGATGTCGGCGTCGACGATCCGGCAGGAGACACAGCCCGAGTTCGAGTTGAGCAGGATTCAGGTGACCGTTCCGTATCTCGGCGCGGCCCCGCAGGAGGTGGAGGAGGGCGTCGTCATCAAGGTCGAGGAGGCGATCCAGGACCTCGATGGCATTCAAAGGATTCGGTCCCGGGCCTACGAAGGGTCGGGGAATGTCATGATCGAAGTGTCTCCGGACGCGGACTTGAACGAGGTCATGAGCGAGGTCAAGACACGCATCGATGCGATCTCGACGTTTCCTGCCCTGACAGAAAAACCGGTCATCGCCAAGTTGGAAGTCGAGCGGCCGGTCATCGTGATTTCGATTCATGGCGACCTCGATGAGTTCGCACGCAAGGCCCTCGCCCAGGAAATTCGCGACGGGCTGATGCAGCTGCCCGAGGTCAACAAGGTTCTGAACCTGGGAGACCGCGCCTACGAGATCAGCATCGAGGTTTCCGAGCAGACGTTGCGTAAGTATGGCCTGACGATGAGCGAAGTATCACAGGCCATAAGGAACTCCTCTGTCGATCTCCCGGGCGGTGCGATCAAAGCGGTCGGCGGCGATATTTTGTTGCGAACCGAGGGCCAGGTCTACACGGGGAGCGCGTACGGCCAGCTTGTCTTGCGGACCTTCGCGGATGGCACCCGGCTGCAGCTTGGCGATATCGCCACTATCAAGGACGGATTCGTCGAGACCGACGAGTACGCCAGATTTGATGGCGAAGCCACGGCGACGCTGCAGGTTGTGGCGGGGGGGCAAGATAACGAACTTGAAACATCGGCGGCAGTGAAACGCTATGTGGCCGAGAAAGCGAAGACGCTTCCCGCTGGGGTAGAGGTTGATACGTGGATCGACCTGTCCGAATACCTGCAGTCCAGGCTGTCGATGATGTACGACAACATGTTCATGGGCGCAATACTTGTTTTCATTGTGCTGTCACTCTTCTTGCGGATGAAAGTGGCTTTCTGGGTCATCGTTGGTTTGCCCGTGTGCTTTCTTGGCGCACTGTGGTTGATGCCTCTATGGCCGGTGACCGTAAACCTGATGAGCTTGTTCGGATTCATCATCGTAATCGGCATTGTCGTCGATGACGCGATCATCATCGGCGAGAGTATCTATACGACCATTCGCAGCGATGGGCATACGCTCGAGAATGTCGTCAAAGGAGCGCATCGCGTCGCGATACCGGCGACGTTTGGTGTCCTGACAACCATCGCCGCGTTCGCGCCTATGCTGTTTGTGGGCGGCATTGCAGGGCCGTTCTTCGAGGCGATGAGTTTTGTCATTGTCCTGTGCCTGGCCTTCTCTCTGATTGAATCGAAGCTGATATTGCCGGCTCACCTGGCAGCGGCCAGGGTTCCGGATATCGATGAGGATGACCTCTTTCATCCGCAGCGCGAGATCCCGCTAACCGAGCGCGTGCCGCGAGCGTTTCTGAAAGTACAGCGTCACGTCCAGCATGGGCTGCATTCCGTGATCCACGACTATTACAAGCCAGCGCTGCAGCACATTGTCGACTACCGCGGCATCTCGATTGCCGGATTTGTAGCAGTGCTGATACTGACAATCGGGCTGCTGGGCAGTGGCATCGCGCGCGTCGTCGTGTTTCCGGAGTTAGCCTCGGATTTTATCCAGGTGTCACTCGAGATGCAGAGAGGCAGCTCAGCCGCGGCGCGTAACCGCGCGGTCGACCAGATCGAGGCGGCGATGCTGAAGATCAATGCGGATCACGTGCGGGACAACCCGAATTCACTCCCTGTTATGTCGCACATGGGCGTTTTTACCTCGGGCGATGCAGGCGCGTCGATCTTTGTTGAGATTCCCTCCGACCAGAACAGGCCATACGAAATGTCGGAGATTACCGAATTGTGGCGCGATGCGGTCGGTGAGATCGCGGGCATGAAAGAGTTGAAATTCTCCGGGTCGAAACATATTGGTGGCGGTCCGCCGTTGAGTTTTCGGTTCAACGGCGCGAACTACGAGGCTTTGGAGGCCGCCGCTCTCGAACTCGCTGATGAGTTGGGGGAATACGACGGGGTCTTCGATATCGTGAACTCGTCGGCTAGTGGCGGCGACGAAATCAAGCTCGCGATCAAACCCGAGGCCGAGGCGCTGGGCCTTACAATTTCGTCGCTCGGGCGTCAGGTGCGGCAGGCCTTTTACGGTGAAGAGGCGCAGCGTATTCAGCGTGGCAAGGATGAACTGCGGGTCATGGTTCGTTACCCGATCGAGGAGCGGCGTTCTGTCGCGGATCTCGAAAATATGCGTATCCGCACGCCTGATGGGAGTGAGGTGCCGTTCCAATCTGTGGCCGATGTTTCGTTTGGCGAGAGCTACTCACGTATTTCACGACTTAATCGTGAACGCACGATCACGGTGTCGGCTGACATCGACCCGGAGCGTGTCGAGCCGCAGCAGATAATTCAAACGGTAAGTTCCGAGTTCATTCCGGAATTGCTGTCGCGGTATCCGGGCGTCAAATACGGACTCGAAGGTGCGAGCGAAGAGGCACAGAGTTTCATCGGCGATATCAGAATTGCATCGATCGTCGCACTATTCCTGATTTTTGCGCTGATCGCGATTCCGCTGCGCTCGTACAGCTACCCGTTGATCATAATGTCGGTCATCCCGTTCGGGTTGATCGGCGCGGTCATTGGTCACGTGATCATGGGCAAGGCCCTCAGCATGTTTTCGTTGTTCGGACTCATTGCCCTGGCTGGCGTCGTGGTCAATGACAGCCTGATACTGATCGACCATGCGAACAAAGCGCGAGCGGATGGTGCGCCGGCCCGGGACGCTATCATTGCGGCCGGAGTCGCGCGTTTTCGCGCAATTATCCTGACGTCATTTACGACCGCCGCGGGATTGATGCCGATACTCCTGGAAACGAGCACCCAGGCACAGATTGTGATCCCTATGGCGATTTCGATCAGCTTCGGCATTATTTTTGCCACGGTTATCACGCTGTTCCTGATTCCGGCCCTGTACCTGTTGAAGGAAGACGCGTCGTCGCGGGTGCGTGGAATCCGTGCCTGGATCGCCGGTTCGTCGACAGCGACATCCTCCGGTAGTGCTGCCGCCGAGCCCGACCGGCCATAGACATCCTTTGAGCCACAGCAATACGGACTTTCGCGACGGCGTGATCGCCGGGCTGGTCGCGTACGTTCTCTGGGGTGTTCTGCCGGTCTATTTCAAGACCGTTGATGCCGTCGATCCGCTTGAGGTATTGGTGCATCGTGTCATTTGGGCAGTTCCATTCGGCGCAATCATCCTCACGATGCGGCGCCAGTGGGCGGAAATCAGCCGGGCACTGCGACACAGGAGGATGATGGGCTGGCTGGCATTGTCCGCGTTGCTGATTGCGATGAACTGGTTCGCGTATATCTGGGCAATCCACGACCAACGTATCTTCGAGACCAGTCTGGGTTATTACATCAACCCCCTCACCAACATGCTGGTGGGCGTCCTGTTTTTCCACGAACGGCTGCGGCGCCTGCAATCGCTGGCCGTTATTCTGGCGACGATCGGCGTGCTGGTGCTCGTCGTCAGTGGTGGTCAGGTGCCGTGGGTCGCTCTGTTTCTTGCGATCAGCTTTACCTGTTACGCGGTCATCCGCAAGAAGGTCGTTATCGGGGCCATGCCAGGCCTGTTTGTCGAGACGCTCTTGCTGTTGCCGTTCGCGTTGTCCTGGTTGGGCTGGCTGTACGCGAACGCCGCACCGGCTTTCGCCGCGGGCAACACCGGGCTGAATTTCTGGTTGATGATGGCGGGTCCGGTCACAGCTCTGCCGCTATTATGCTTCGCGGTGGCGGCGCGGCGCCTGCCGCTGACGGTGATCGGCTTCATGCAGTTCCTGGCGCCGACGCTGCAGTTTTGCACCGGTATATATTATGGCGAACAGCTCACTTCGGCACACATCGTCTGCTTCGGTTTTATCTGGCTGGCAGTGATTGTATTTAGCGTTGATATCGCACGCCCAGGTCGTCGGGTTCCAGTTACCACGTAAAAAAAACGGGCTCGCAAGGAGCCCGTTTTTCGCTTAGCGATGACCGCCCGGCGTTATTTTTTCGCTTTGCGTTCCTGTGCTTCCTTGGTGACAACCTCGGCGACGTTTCGCGGACACGGCGCATAGTGCGAGAACTCCATGGAGAACTGTCCGCGGCCTGACGTCATCGTGCGCAGATGACCGATATAGCCGAACATCTCGGCCAGCGGCGCGTCGGCCTTGACCCGAACACCGGTCACGCCCGCGTCCTGCGACTTGATCATGCCGCGACGGCGATTGAGGTCGCCGATAACGTCACCGACGTGATCTTCCGGCGTAAAGACGTCGACCTTCATGATGGGCTCAAGTAGCTGTGGGCCCGCTTTCGGCACGGTCTGCCGGTAGGCGGCCTTGGTCGCGATTTCGAAGGCGAGCGCCGACGAGTCAACCGCGTGAAAAGCACCGTCCAGCAGAGTGAACTTGACGTCCAGCAGCGGATAGCCGGCGAGCGTTCCCTCACTCATGCTGAACCTGAAGGCCTTTTCGATGGCGCTCCAGTATTCGCGCGGTACGTTACCACCGGTCACCTTGGACTCGAACTCATAGCCACTGTTTGTCTCGCCCGGCTCGACCTGGTAGTCGATCCGGCCGTACTGACCGGAACCACCGGACTGCTTCTTGTGCGTGTACGTATCCTCGACAAGCCTGGTAATGGTCTCGCGGTAGGCGACCTGCGGTTTGCCCATCTCCACGTCAACCTTGTGCGTGCGGCGCAGGATGTCCACCTTGATGTCGAGATGCAGCTCGCCCATCCCCTTGATCAGTGTCTCGCCGGAGTCCTCATCGGTCGCGACCTGGAAAGACGGGTCTTCCTGGACCATCTTGTTAAGCGCAACGCCCATTTTCTCGTTGCCGGCCTTGTTCTTCGGCGAAATAGCGACCGAGATGACCGGGTCCGGGAAGACCATCGGCTCGAGCGTCGCCGGGTTGTTAGCGTCAGCCAGCGTATGTCCGGTGCGCGTATTCTTCATGCCGAGCAGGGCGACGATATCGCCGGCCTGCGCCACATCGAGTTCCTCACGCGAGTCGGCGTGCATTTCGACGATACGGCCAATGCGTTCGGTCTTGCCGGTGAATGTGTTCAGAACGTTGTCGCCTTTCTTCAGCGTACCGGAGTAGATCCGGGTGAAGGTCAGGGCGCCGTACCGATCATCCATTATCTTGAACGCCAGCGCGCGCAGCGGCTTGGATGCGTCGACTTCTGCGAAACTGCCGGTCTGATGACCTTCAAGGTCCATTTCCGGCTGCGGCTTCACTTCCGTCGGGTCCGGCAGAAAGTCAACTACTGCATTAAGAACATTCTGTATACCTTTGTTTTTAAAGGCAGATCCACAATACGTTGGGAAGAAGTCGAGCGCGATAGTGCCCTTGCGAATGCAGCGTTTCAAATCGTCGATGGACGGCTCGTTGCCCTCGAGATACTGCTCCAGCAGATCATCATCCTGCTCGACCGCGGTCTCGACGAGCTTCTCGCGCCATTCCTCGACGGCGCCTTGCAGGTCCTCCGGCACATCGGTGATCTCGTAAGACTCCGGATCCGTCGAATCACTCCAGATCCACGCTTTGCGGGTCAACAGATCGACGATGCCGTTGAAGTTATCTTCCACGCCGATGGGCAGCACCATGACGAGCGGGTTCGCACCGAGTACGTCTTTGACCTGCTTTACGACGCTGTAGAAATCGGCGCCGACGCGATCCAGCTTATTGACGAAAATAATTCGCGCGACCTCGGATTCGTTCGCATAACGCCAGTTCGTCTCGGACTGCGGCTCAACGCCGCCGGAGCCACAGAATACGCCAACGCCGCCATCGAGTACCTTCAACGAGCGATACACCTCGATCGTGAAATCGACGTGCCCCGGAGTATCAATGATGTTCAGGGTATGGCTGTCCCAGACGCAGCTCGTCGCGGCAGACTGAATCGTGATGCCACGCTCCTGTTCCTGCTCCATAAAATCGGTCGTGGCTTCGCCATCGTGCACCTCGCCGGTACGGTGGATCTTCCCCGTCAGCTTCAGGATGCGCTCCGTCGTCGTGGTCTTGCCAGCGTCGACATGCGCAAAAATGCCGATGTTGCGGTAAACGCTAAGGTCTTTCATTTCTCTCGTTCAGCTCTGTTGGTTGTTTCCTGCCACCCCTCCATTCGCTGCAATACCACAGGCAGTTCTCGAACCCTTGCCAAAGCGAGAACCCGTGTTTCAAACGAGGTGGGTGCACTTAATTCCTTGCCAGTCCCTAAGGTATTTTCCGGACAGCGGGTACGGCGCTGAAACTCGGTCAGGACGGCCTTTCGGGCGCGGATAATAGCAGCGCTGGAGCCCCTAAACCAGTGAAATCCGTGCAGATTTGTGCTTGTGGTAGGCGATCGGCCGGTTATTTTTAGAATCAACAACTTATGGGGCGATAGTCAGCGCCGCAAAATGGCGATCCAACGGGCGATATTCAGGAGACTCATCAGTGACGCCGAGACATAGGTTAGAGCCGCTGCCGTCAACAGGCGCCGGGCGTGCGGCCGGTCCACTTTTTTCAGGATTCGGTGTTCATCAAGCATCGGCAGTGCGCGACCGAAACTCGCATCAAATTCCGTCGGCAACGTCACGAAATGAACGAGGGCCGATATGCCCAGCGTCATCATTCCGGCCGCAAACGTTATCAATCCTATCGCCGGGACGCGCGTCACCAGCCCCAGGAACGGTGCGACCATCAACACGCCGGCGCCAACGCGCTCGATACCACGCGTTGCTTTGACAAGGCGCGTTCGCCAGTGCAACGGCGCGAACTGGCGGTGATCCTGGACAGCGTGGCCGACCTCATGAGCGGCGACGGTGATTGCCGTGAGGGAGCGACCACCGAACTTGTCAGCTGTCAGTCGCACTGCTTTTTCGTCAGGGTCGTAATGATCGCCGGCTTCGGTGCTTTCTACCCTGACCGTGGTCAGGCCGTGTGCATCGAGCAGGCGGCGTGCAATTTGAGCGCCAGTCGCCTCGTAACGCTCAGCCGGTTGGCTATAACGACTGAGCACACGCTGCACCCAGATGCCCGGTCCGAATACCAGGATCACTATAGCGATCAGGCCGATTACAATTACCATGAGGCGATCCGCTGCTGCATCCGTCAAACTTGGCAGAGAGCCGGAGTATACTCCGACGCCAACATCTGACTAATTTGCCCCGGGGAAGTGCGTGACGCCCGATCAAATAACGCTTTTTGCGCTGCTATTGTTCGTTTTCGTCTTTCTGATCTGGGGGCGCTGGCGCTACGATCTGGTTGCTTTCGTCGCACTGCTGATCGCGCTGTTAACGGGCCTGGTCCCGGCCGAGGACGCGTTCTCGGGCTTCGGACATCCGGCAACGGTCATCATCGCCCTGGTACTCATTGTCAGTCGCGGGTTGTCGAACTCCGGTGCGATCGAAATGGTCGCCCGCTATCTGCTCGATTCTTCGCGCAAACTCTCGACGCACATCACACTGATGTCGGGCCTCGCCGCGAGCCTGTCCGCGCTGATGAACAATGTCGCGGCGCTCGCACTGCTGATGCCTGTCGACATGCAGGCGGCGAAAAAAGCGGGTCGCAGTCCATCGTTATCTTTGATGCCGTTGTCTTTCGCGTCGATACTCGGCGGCATGATCACGCTGATCGGTACGCCCCCAAATATTGTGATCGGCGAGTTTCGCGGCGATGCGCTCGGCGAGCCATATCGTATGTTTGACTTCGCCCCCGTAGGGCTTGCCTGCGCGGCAGTCGGTGTCGCCTATGTGGCGCTGATTGGCTGGCGCCTGCTTCCTGCCGGCAGGCGGTCCAGCGATGCGGGCCAGGAGCTCTTCGATCTTGCTGATTACGTCGTCGAGGTTCGCGTTCCGGAGGGATCCGTGGTAATCGGCAAGAAGGTGCGCGACCTCGATGAGATGGCCGTAAAAAGTGACGTCGATATAATTGGCCTGACCCGGCGCGGTCGGCGCTTGCCCGGCCTCGCACGGATTGCCGAGATCAAGGCGGGTGACATCCTGGTAATGGAGGCGAGTCCGGACAGCCTCGAGGAAGCGCTCGGCACTCTGAATCTCGAATATGTTGGAAAAGGCGAGGGCCAACTGGGTGACGACGACCTGCTGCTTACTGAGGTCGTTGTACAGGAATCGTCACGCCT
>Ga0224508_10002212_pt1 | contig 16843 bp, 13 predicted proteins | sample SF_Jan12_sed_USG_4_FD_170157 | JGI IMG/M metagenome (GOLD analysis project Ga0224508, IMG submission 170157) | Sediment microbial communities from San Francisco Bay, California, United States - SF_Jan12_sed_USGS_21 | ecosystem: Environmental > Aquatic > Marine > Sediment | place: USA... | reverse complement strand
TGACAACTCATCTAATGACAACTCATCTAATGACAACTCATCTAATGACAACTCATCTAATGACAACTCATCTAATGACAACTCATCTAATGACAACTCATCTAATGACAACTCATCTAATGACAACTCATCTAATGACAACTCCATTATTCGAGAGGACAGTAAACAACAAACAAGAAATCAAGACACGGACAATAGTTCAATACTTAAAACAACCGAATCTAAAAAAGAAGAAAAATCAAATATGCAATCACCTGAAAAAAACTCTCAAACTAAAAAGGATAATCTTTCTGTGGAAGATATTGAATTAGGCAAGTTACTTAATCAAATTAATTTAGAATGTGATAGTAGCAAATATTCAGATACAATTTCATATTATGATGGAATGGGACCAGCTTTGTATAGACTTTGTAGTTTTGAAGACTCTCTTCAGTTCTTTAGTGAATCGTTAATCAACGATCCTAACAATGTTGAGGTTTTGACAAATAAAGGCTCGGCTCTTGGAAAATTAGGTTATCATAATGAGGCAATGTTTCATTATGAAAGAGCAACTGAAATTAATTCTAATTTCCTACCTGCCTTAAACAACAAAGCAAACATACTTGCAAGTATGGGCAATTACGATGAAGCAATTTCTCTATACGCTGAGGTGTTAGGAAAAAATCCAGGTTACAAAACAGCTAAACAAAATCTTGAATTAGCATTATCAGAAATGCCACAGGAAAATAAACCAATAATTCAAAAACAAACATCTTCTTTAGATGATATTTCAAATGATTCAAAACAAGTAAAAAACTATGAACAAATAAAATTGCAAAAAGAAAAATCTCCAGACTTTTTTGAGCAGGTAGACTCTATGTTATCTTCAATTGTATCTATATTTGGCATTTCAAATTAAATTTTTTTTATGCCTAAAGTTTCAATAAACCTATAAAACCCCAAGTACTCGATTGACAATAAGGAATGAGTAAGATACTAGAAAAAGCACTAAAAGATGCGTTAAAAGAGGATAAAATTACAATGGGTGCCAAACAAGTGTTAAACTCAGTAAAAAATTCCAAATTAATTGTTTTGTCTCAATCTGTGGAAAAAGAAGTATTTGAGAAAATTCAGACAAATGCACAAAAAGAAAAAATACCATACGTTAACTTTCAGGGAACCTCTGTCGCATTAGGTAGATTATGCGGCCTACAATTTAGAATTTCAACACTTTCATTTACATCTCTAACTGACGCAAATATCAAATCAATTCTTAAAGATACAGAAACTGAGGAAACTAAATGATAACTTTTACAATACCAAATGTAGATTTAAATGAGACAAATTTTTTTCGGAGATAATTAAGATTTATTATGACACAATCAATCAAACTTACAACAGAACAAATGCGTATGATGTCTCTTTTCCAAAATGTTACTGGCGCAACAGCTCGTGATTGTATTGATGATGAAAAACAGGATCGTGTAATTTTTGTGGTTAATACAGGAAAAATGGGATTGGCTATTGGCAAGGGCGGATGTCATATTAAATCTCTGCAAAATATTGTAAAACGTAATGTGGAACTAGTTGAATTTGATGAAGATCCAGCAAAGTTTTTGACAAATTTGCTAAATTCAAAGTTGATTTCTGAAGTTAAAATAAATAAACGAGCAGATGGAACTAAACAGGCAATAATTATGGTTGATCCAAGAAAGAAAGGAATTGTAGTTGGACGTGAAGGAAGGAACGCAGAAAAGGCAAGATTACTTGCAAAACGATATTTTGATATATCCAGCGTCCTCATCAACAGTCCTCAAAGAGCAACTTTGGAGATGTAAGATATGAGGAAATCACCACTTGGATTATTTGCAGGACGTGTCCTAAAAGAGAAAAAGAAAAAACAAAGATGGGCAATTTCTAGTTACAAGAGAAGAAAATTGGGGATTGATAAAAAAGCGGATCCACTTGGGGGCGCCCCACAGGGAAAGGGTATAGTATTAGAAAAGGTAGGAATTGCTGCAAAGCAGCCAAATTCCGCAATTAGAAAATGTGTTAGAGTTCAACTAATTAAAAATGGTAAATCTGTCACTGCATTTTTGCCACGAGACGGTGCAATGAACTTTATTGATGAACACGATGAAGTGCATATTCAGGGAATGGGTGCCACACAAGGTGGTGCTATGGGTGATATTCCTGGAGTACGATTCAAAGTATTCAAAGTAAATGGTACATCTCTTCATGAGCTTGTTATTGGCAAAAAGGAAAAACCTAGGAGATAAAATTGGCAGAAACCAAGAATCTATTATTATTTAGAAAATGGGATTTGTCTGACATAGAAATCAAGGATCCTGGTCTAAAAACTGCAATATCCCTACGAAAACAAATTCTGCCCTATACTTATGGAAGGTCTGCTCTTAAACGATTCAATAAAGCTGAAGTTAACATTGTGGAACGACTATGCAACAAAATAATGCACTTTGGTAAAAAATATGCTAAAAATACCGGAAGGATGACTGGGAAAAAAGTTAGAGTCTTAAACACCGTCAAAGTTGCTTTTGATATTATTTCTCTTAAAACAGGAGAAAATCCAGTTGAGGTTTTAGTTCGGGCAATAGAATATTCTGCTCCAAATGAAGATACAACAAGAATCGTTTATGGTGGAACCGTTTACCATGTGTCAGTTGATGTTGCCCCGATTAGAAGAGTTGATTTAGCTTTAAGATTTATTTCAGATGCTATCAAAGAAGCAACTTTTTCAAATCCAAAACCAATTGAAGAACATATGGCTGAACAACTTATTTTAGCATCAAAAAATGATTCAAATGCTCCATCTGTTAAGAAGAAAAATGAGCTTGAAAGAATAGCACAGGCCTCCAGATAGAATTTTTCGAGTAGCCCGAGGCAGATTCGAACTGCCGTCTCCGCCTATCCACTCTTGAGATCCAGAGGGCAGAATCCTTGATCTAAAATTATTTGACCGCTAGACTATCGGGCTACCAAAACAAATTCTGAGAGTTTAGAATATAATTATTTGCTACTACTTTATTCTCACTTCGTGAATAACTGTTGCATAATCACAGTCTGCTTTTAATCGCATATATGGAATTAATCTATAATGAATCGAATAAAGATCGCGTTCTTTTAACAAAATTTCTTTTTGCATTAAAGACACTAACCCTCTAGAAATCGTTCCGACATCAATTTTTTTTTGGAAGCATACTTCATCTCTTTTTTTTTGATATTGTTTTAATGTAAAGGCCACATCATTTAATTCTAGAATTAAGGGCCAAACAATTTCTGCCCACACAAATCTTCTATTTTCAGTAGCTGATGCATATTTTCCTTTTTCACTCAACATTAATAATATCTACAAAAGATGTTATAACTTAATACTTGTCTCAAAATGAAATTGAAGAATCATTAAATTTGTTACAAAAAAATTGGGATATAGACCCTATTTTACGCAAATTTATGTTAGGAAAAATATCCAATGTCTCTGACTTTTCAATCAAAGTAAAAGATGTGATTTTCCATATACCGTATCTTAATTCCGAAAAAAAATATATTTTATGGAAATGTTATTGGCCTGATTGTCATAATTGTTGTGATAGGCAAGGAAGACTACCTCTAACTTCAGATGATCTTATCATCATTGGCAAAGGTTTGAAATATCAAAAAACATCTGATTTTATAAAAAATGAAACTCTCACTGTTACTTACCAGGAACAAGGACCATCAGGCCAATCAACTACAATGACCACCATTAATCTAAAAAGAAAAGATGGTGAGACTGAGCAAGATGATGGAACTCATATTTCTTGCAGATTTTTAGATGAAGAAGGGGGTTGCAGCATGCATCCTGACCGTCCAGGGGTATGCTATTTGTATCCATTTTCAACCTGGTTGGAAAATGAAAAAGGTTTGGCTAGAATTCATGCTTCGTTTCAATTTACTGGAGACTGTCCAGGATTTTACCTCTCAGAGAATTTAGATGAAATGAAGGAAGAACTTAAGGAGTATTCTAAAATCATTTCGCAATATAATATGTCCTCAAGTAGGACAAATCGAGAAAATTTTGGTTCAATTAGTATAGGTTAGGCCTTTGCAACTTTCATTAAATCTTTCATGTGGATTTCCATTCCAAAACGTTCTTCATTTTTCTTCATATATCTGAAAATTGATAACAATTCTAAAATCTGCTTTAACATGCTGAATTTATTTTTCATTTTATTTCTTACAAAATTAAATACCTTGCCATAGACTTCAAAGTGTTCTAAAACCTCCTTTTCATATGCTTCGTTATTTCCCAGATTTCTCACAAAAATATCTACACACTCCATACTGGGAATTATTCCCTCTCCTAACAATGGATATACAGTTCCTATGGATTCTCCTACCCCTACAACTTTTCCTTTGTAAAATGGCTTGCACATGTTAGGAGTTGCTAGTCTAATTGGTCTCCCAACCGTCTTTATGACCTTTCCTCCATATTTTTCTAAAAATTCATCTGTTGCTTTTACATGATTTTTTTTATAATCTCCTGCACCAATATGTGCCAAGTTTTTTCCCAATGGGAAATACCAAAAGTAACCTGTCATCTTGGCAAATGGCCTAACTAAAAAATCATCATATGGGACTTTATTTTCGTATTGTACTTTGTATTCATAGGTTGGCAAAAAGAAATCTTCTTCTAACTTTGGAAGATAAACTCTGTGGAATCCTGTACAATCAACAATTAGGTCAAACTCTTTTTCTAAATCTTCTAGTTTTGGAGCTGTTCCAAAGTTTACTTTACATCCTTTGACAAAATCTTTGATCAGCTGGATTTTGTCATATGTACATAATCCATGTAAACCAATGTCAAATTTTTCGTTATTGTTCATCTCAATATGCATATTTTTTCCATTATGGATAACATAATTCTCAAAATCAACTCCTGATTTTTTACATAACTCAACCATCTTTGGCTTACATGTCCCCCAGGCACAAATTGAATCATGTTTGTCCTCAGGCATTCTCTCAAATCCAATTACTTCGTGAGAATCTTTGAGTCTAGAAATCAAATAACTACCTGCAACTCCAATTCCACAGACTGCTATCTTCATTCAGCTAGAATCTGCTTTGACCTAATAAATACACTATCTGGCTATACTATTCCCAATATGGTTTTTCCATTTTTGATTTTAATTAGTCACAATAATTCCATTTTTATCTGATTTTATATACTGGAAAACTATTCCTCGTTAGTAATCTTTGGTATTTTTCATTGATGTATGTATTATTTTTCACATACACATGGTTAAATTAACTCTAATTATAGTAAGTATGAAACTCAGGTCCAACTCTCTATCGCCCGATTCTGAAATGGGCTTGATGTTTCTTTTTTTTAACCATAATTTTGGGTAATTTTGATATTTTTGAATACGCAACAAAGCCAAGATGAGATTAAAAATAACTATATTCGCAAAAATGAATTATTATTTTTGAAATTATTGGGATAATTGTAATTGCAACTTTGGCCATTTTTATTCCCTGAAATGATACTGAAATAAAACAAGTTTAGATTTTAATTAAAATTCCTAAAGGCAATTATTACTAAAAAAGATTAAAAACTTCTTAGACAAAAAAATTCAAATCACTAAATTTTTACGTACTCATCAACTTAGAAATTCATTATTTTTCTTTATTCTGAAAATAAGTCTCCAAATATTTTGAAACTAATTTATGTCATAATTTTGAATTACAACTAGTCATCTTTAATATCTTATTTTTTTATGCAATTTAGGGGCGATAGAGCAATGGCTACGACTGTAACCGAACTATAGGTTACAGATCTAGCTATTGTTTTTCTAGGAGGCACTAAAAGATACTGGATTAGCAAAGCTCAGATTTTTTTATATGACGATTTGTTGAATTTTAATTCCAATCACTCGATAAATATGGCAGGCTTGAATGGTCTTGCGTGCCTTGCCTTTCCTTTTGGATCATAAATGTCTGAATCCATTTCTGAATACACCGATATCTCTACGCCAAACTCTTTTTTTCCAATGCTTGTTAATTCATTTGATAGAAATTCTTTTTCGTTAAACTCTTTTGATTCAATCTTCATTGATTTGATAACTTCTGATTCTGAATGCAAGTCTTTGATAATCTTTTGAACAAACTCCGGCATTTTTTTGGCATCAGCAGTTTCAGGATCTGCAATCAACTCTTTCATTACAACTCCCATGTTATTTTGACCACCTACCATGATTTCCAATATTTTGTGATAGACTTTGGATTTGAAACTATCTGAATTTATATAGATTACAATTTTTTGTGGGGTAATTTTTGTAACTTTGAGAATATTTGCAATATCTCCTATAGTTGATTTTAGCAACTCTTCGGCTTGAATTGATGTTGCATCTACATTATCTTTAGAATACTCGGGCCAATTAGATTTTGATACTAGTTCACTGTTTCCTAATTTCTCCCACATCTCCTCAGCTATATGTGGTGCAAATGGAGACAACATTGCAACTCGAATTGAATTGATCTGATGCAAAATTCCCAAAACATTGTCCCTCCCTTTGGCATCGACTCTTTTTGCGTACCAGCTCAAATCAGACTCAAATGTAAACAAAATATCATGAAGTCCTTCTCTTAGTCTCATCTTTTCTATTGATTCAGTAACTTGACTAATCATGCTCTGAGTTTTAGAGAGAATCCATTTGTCTTCAGATTCAAGCGTGCCAATGGGGCTATTTTTGAGCCTAGAGCATTCCTCCAATAGCGATTCAAGCTTGTTTTGAATCCCGGAAACTGATTCCATGTTAAAATCAGCATCTTGGAGCAATTCAGCTGATGAAATTATTGCTAATCTAATTGGGTCTGCACCATAGTTTTTGATGGCATCTCGAAGTGGAATTATGTTTCCCATACTCTTACTCATTTTAGCCCCATCCATCATCACACTCCCGTTAACTACAATTTCTTTTGGCCATAATTTTTTATCAAATATTGCAACATGATTCAAAACAAAAAATGATAAGTGATTCTGAACTAGATCACGTCCTGAGTGTCGTGAATCAACTGGATAAAAGTATAAGAATTCTTTTTTCATTAGGCTAATTGCATCCTCGCTCAGCTTGGAATTGTCTGCAACTTGTGAAATATCTCCCTTGCCTAGGAAAATATAGTCAAAGAACTCTTTTGTAAGATTCTCTGCTGCAACTGTTCCATCGTTTACAAATCGTGAAATAGTATAGTATGCCATGTAGATTACACTATCAGATAGTGACTCTACAATCCAATTCTTATCCCATGGCAGCTTTGTTCCAAGGCCTTGTTGTCTTGCACATGCCCTCTCATGTAACCAATCTATGACATCCTTGAACTCTGTTTTGATTTTGTTTGGCAGAATGTTCATCTCATCAAAACAATTTCTTGCTAGTTCTTTCCATTCCTCATCTCCATAATTTAAGAACCATTGATTATTCAATACTTTGACGACACATTCTGCTCCACAACGACAACGTACAGGACCATTTTCAAGTATTGGAAATTTTTCTAATAATTTCTTATCTTTTAACCAGTCTCTTATTTTTTCACGTCCAAACTCTACTTTAATTCCATTAAACTCTCCACACTTTTCATTTAATTTTCCTTTAAGGAATTCATCTTGGTACAAATCATTTGTAGCATCTTCTAATTTCTGGTCTGTTTGATTTGAAACTTGCATTTTTTCACAAATCTCTTTTGCAGGAATCTGTCCATATCCATCAGTGACAATAATTGCAATAGGCTCAATTTTAGAGGCAATTTCATGATTTTCTGCCTTCAAATCCATTAATGCCTGATAGTCTTTTGGTGCATGAGCAGGAACTGACATTACTAGACCTGTTCCCATGCCTGGATCTACAAAATCAGCTGGTAAAATTGGAATGACTCCACCATCAAAGGATTCAACTGATTGGCCAATCATTTCACTTCCTGCAAGGTCTCCAACAATTGAAACCTCTTTTTTTAGGAATTCCATTTTCTTTGCACACTCTTCAGACATGATCCACTTTTCATTATCGACTGCAACTTTTTTGTAAATTGTATTTGGATTTACCCACAAATTTGTTATGCCGAAAATAGTTTCAGGCCGTAGTGTTGTAATTGGAAATACATATTCTCTAAATCTAAATTTGACAAGAAAATTCTTATCATCAATCTTTGGTTCAACATCTCCCATTGTATCGTGCTGTGATACTGGGTTTTGATCACGAGGACACCATCCTACTGGATGAGAACCTTGAATAATTTTGCCATTCTCTTTGAGTGTGGTGATTTGCCACTCGATGAATTTTTGATACCCTGGAACAATAGTAGTGAACTCTCGCCTCCAATCAATGGAATAACCCATCTCAATCATTCCTGCTTTAATCTCTTCATGAAAATAATCTGCAATCTTTATTGGTTCAACAAAGGTCTTGATTGCATCTTCTGAGACATGGTAGATATTTCTTAGTCCATCAAGAATCTCCTTTTCTTCTGATTGAATCCTTTTGGCCATACCTAATACTGGTGTTCCAGTGTAGTGGAATCCCATTGGGAACAAAACATTATACCCTTTCATTCTGTAAAATCTTGCATGAACATCAGCTAGAGTGTATGTTCTACCATGTCCAATGTGTTGTGGTGAATTTGGATATGGATATGCAACTGTTATGAATTTTTTTGGTTTCTCATTTGGGTTTGTCTCAAAATCTCTTGATTCGATCCACCTGTTTCTCCATTTGTTTTCTATGTCTGTCCAGTTAATCGTCATTTTCTTCACTTTGTCCAAAAATCATTGATTTTGCTTTGGCTATCGCGTCATCTTTTTTAGATGTGTCCTTCCCACCACCTTGAGCAAATTTAGCATTACCACCCCCAGATCCACCTAAAATTGAGGCTATCTCTTTTGCAATTGTGGCTGCATCGATACCCGATTGTTCTCCTGAAAAAACCATTATTCTAACAGTTGGTCCTGCTTCAAAGATTCCGCAGTATGCAGATTTAGGATTTTTTACTAATTTTTTACCAAAGTTTTGATGGAAAAAATCATCATGATCTGGATGGACTGTAAAACATCTTATTTTATTTTCAATTAATCTGGCATCAATCCCATTGATGAAAATTTTTTCCTTCATTTCACTTATCATGTTTAATGCAATAGGGATACTTTCCCTTGCTTGCTGTTTATTTTCTTCGCGTTGTTTATCTAGTTCTTCTTTTTGTTTTACTTCTTCCTCTTTTCTCTTTGATTCGGATTCTTGTTGTTTTTCATATTCAAAGGCAGTTGGACCAGATACAAATTCTAAACGGACTACTCCATCCTGAATTCTTTTTGTCTTTGTTATTTTGATTAATTCAATTTCTCCAGTTTTTTTGACATGTGTTCCACCACACGCTTCAATGTCTTGGTCTTCAATTGATACGATTCGTACTGTTTTTACCGGAACTACTCCTCCCTGATAAATTCTAAATCCGTATGTTTGTTCTGCAGTTCCTCTATCGTAATAATCAATGTTTACATTGAGATTTTGTTTTACCATATCATTTGCAGTTTGTTCTATTTTTTTTACCTCGCCAATAGATAATGAAGAATGATGTGTAATATCTAATCTAGCATGATCATCTTCTTTGAAAGCTGAATGCTGCCAAATCCATGAACCTAAAACTTTACGTGAGGATGCGTTTAGGATGTGAGTGCTGGTATGGTTTTTAGTAATATTCGAGCGACGTGTTACATCAACCGTACATGATACCGTCTCGCCTTCCTTTGGAACCCCACCATCTAACTTATGAACAATAATGTTTGCATGTTTATCAACATCAACTACATTAAATCCTGCAATATTGCCATGATCTGGCTCCTGACCACCACCGCGTGCATAAAATGATGTTCTATCAAGCACTACCCTGTCCTCAAAGACTTTCAATACCTTGGCATCAAAGTCCATTGGGTCAGCTTGATAGAATAATACCTCAGTTTCAGGTAATCCTTCTAAAGGAAGTTCTTCAATTGCCTTTTTCTTATCGGACTGATGCAAATCCGATAGTTTAGAGTAAAATGATGATGGAATCTCTGAGATTGCATCAACTTCTTTGAGATATTCAGGTGTAATTCCGTCTGATTCGTAAAATGTTATGAGTTCATCAACGGTTGGTGTTCCTTTTTCTTTAATCTTATCAGCCTTTTTCTTCATATGAACTTTGGATTCTTCATATCTTTGTGATTCTAGTTTAAGAATCGTCTTCACATCATCTCTCTTATCATCAAGTTCTGGATAGGTATCCTTGAGATAATCAATATGAGTATCAATCAAGTCATCAATATCTAGTTTCAAATTCAATTTGCTAATTGTTGCATTGATACGACGTAACATCATTCTGAGATTATACCCACCTCCAACATTACTTGGTAACGCTCCATCAGTAATTGCAAAAATCAAAGTCCTCAAGTGGTCTGCAATTAGATATATTCCTTCAAGTGGTGTTATTATTTTGTTTAGCTGATCATCACTTATTTCTGCATTTTTTATGGCAAGACGTCTTACCTCATTAAGATCACCGAAATGATCAATTTCTTTTGCAATTTCTGTAAAATACCTTCGTAAAATTTCAGAATTGGAATCAATCCCAATGGCATTAAACAGTTTTTCATTAATTGGACCAAAACAACAATCATACGCAGTAGGGGTCCCCATTGTAATCCATGCAAATCTTTCAAGACCTGCACCCATGTCAATTACTCGTTGGTCTAGTGTTGTGTGCTGTCCTAGATCTCCTTGAAATTCAGTAAATACTGCATTTCCTAGTTCTAAACCTCGAACAAAGTATTCTAGTGAAGGTCCAAATGAACCGCCACCTGCCCATACATCTTCAACAAATACAACTTCGTCTTTTTTGATTCCAAATTGATCTGTTAGTAATCTGTAGTCCAAATCGACACATTCATCTTTCCAATAGCCATTGTTGTCTGGAACACTGTGCTGCCCTATCATACAAAAGCTAGAAAAGTGTCTGCCAGTTACCCCAACGTTTTCCAAATCTTTGAAACGAAGACATGTTTGTGGAACAACAAGAGGGTTTGCCGGAAATTCAAAGATAACCTTTGAACCCATTATTCTTTGAAAGTCAACAATTGATGCAATTGTAAAGTATAAGTCATCACGCCATCTACAGACAACAGGATACCTGGAAACAGATGTGTGATTGTTTTTTACGAAAAATTCTTCGACCTGTTTCCATGATTGTGTATAATCAAATCTCTTTGAAGTTGGAGGTTCTCCAATGAACGAATATGTGTCTAATCCATCATCAGGACAGAGATTTCTATCTGCGTTTAGAGTCCAAAAGAATCTGCCGCATTTTGAGCATGATTTTCTGACAAATCCTTGCTCTTCAAACAATTTTACCTTGTAATATCTATCAGGATCCGATGAAAATTCCTTTAAAATCTCCTTTTTATCCAACGAAGAGCCTGCTTTTTTCCGATATTAAGAATTGTCGATTACAGGCTGCTTAATTTTATTACCTCTAACATTTCTTTTCAGTCTTTTTATCAATTCTTTATGGGAAACTTCAGTGTGGTATTTCCATTTTGAAGAATGTTGAAGAAGTAGTTCCATGGCTTCAGGTTTAAAAAAGGTACCTAGAATGAAAAAGTAAATCCTCAAAAATGGGAGATACTTTACGAGATACAATTTTTTAAATCGATATAGATACCGAATAAGAATCACATACAACAAACTAAAAACTAGTATGTCTACTATCACCAATTGTGTCGGTATTCCTATAAGGGATACAAGGTTTAGAGTTGAAACACTATCATCTAAAAATAATGCTACTATAAAAAATGGCCAAATTAGCGTTTGTGCAAAACCACCTCCATGACTTAGCAAACCAAATATCACCATTAAAGATCTGGGGCCGTTGAATTCTTTAATGACATTCATATTTTTGGCTCTTGAATGGTAGAAAGCAACTGCCCACCTTACTCTTTGCTCACGAAGTTCGTTGATATTGTTTGGTGCTTCTGAATATGTAACGGCATGCTCTTCAAAGATACTTCGGTAACCATATCTTCCTAACCGTATTGTGATTTCGCCATCTTCACCCATTTGATTATGTGTCCAACCTCCAACTTTTTCAAGGGCCTCAGTCCTAAATGTTGAAAAAGCTCCAGGTTGAACTAATATTGATTCAATTAGGTTCATTCCTTTTCTATAAAACATATTGAGACATCCTAAAAACACCATGGACTTTTGCCAAATACTTTTTTCTTCTATTGGAAAAATCATTCCAGAAACCGAGCCTACAGTTGGATCATCATAGTGTCTTACCACATAATTAATCACATTTTCATCAACACGGGAATCTGCATCAATTCTAAAAATTATTTCTCCTGTAACTTTTTGAAGTCCATATTGCAAAGCAAACCCTTTTCCGGAATTTTTAATGGTGTAGGTATTTCCTTGAGAATACTTCAAATGACCCATAGCCTCATTTGATAGGCTTTCGGTGTTGTCAGTAGACCCATCATTTATTAAAATAATTTCAGTATCTCCGTCATATTTTGATGCAGCACTGTCTATACTTTGAAGTAATTTTGTAACTGTCTTCTCCTCATTATATGCGGGAAGTAAAAAACTAACTTTGGTTCTTTTTTTAACAGGTTGTTTTTTTAACTGTAATTTTGCCCAAACTGGTTTTTTTATCTCCCACATAAAATATGAAATATAATATTTGAATGTGAGAATAGTAGAAAGGCTTAGAGCAACATATGCTGTTACCACAGTGTCCTCACGAATATCTAAGATATTAAAAATTGCATAAATTATCAATGCAGAAAAAAATAACAAAATTGCAAGATATGCATATTCATTTTTATAACTTCTTTTTACAATTGGAGTTATTTTTTCGCTTTTAGGTAAGGTGATAATTCCTAGCAGCGACATTTCAATTACGAGTCCCGCTACTAGTCCGGAGAAAACTACATTGGCGTGTAAATAAGAGACCGAATTTCCGATACCTAACCCCCCCATTATTAAAATCATTAAAAATTCTAATAGGATAAAGGAGATAAAACAGAGAACTCCATAAAAAATAAATTTTAATCGAATTGTCAAACTTGCACGAGTTGCTAACATCACTGATGGGAAGAAAATTAAAAATAGAGTATGAGTAAATTCTGGAATAGTAAAATGTTCTGCTGCATAAATATTTCCTATAAACAAATCTCCATCCAAATAATATGATTGAATTTGGAAAAACTGTAAAATGCTTATCAAAGTCTGTTCCTCCAGTGGTTCAATAAAATCAAATTCTAAGAAAATAAATGTGAAAAATGCAGCACAAATTATCAATTTTATTGGAAAATAAGAAATTTTTCGAGCATGTTTAACTAACTCTTTTGAAATCAACTACTCTATCACCCATGTTAATTGAATATGTTGAATATATTATAGATTCCTAAAACCCCTGAAAACCCGACTCTAGAACACTGCAAGAATTTGTGCCCTCATTGAAAATTAAATCAAGGATGGATAATCCTGGGATGAATCCCAAATCCATGAATTGTTGGTTGTATGTTGGGTGTTCATATTTGTTGAAAAACAATTTAATTCCATTTTGTTCAAAGATTGATTCATCAATATACCTCTTACCACCCATTCCAGACAAATATGAATCCGCTCCAACGTTTTTACATATTTCAATAATTCCCTCGTTTTTTGATTTTGTCAGATTCATTTCTGACGTTTTCTTGATTGGAACATCATACCCAAGAATTTCTAAAACAGTTTTAATAAAATCTAAATTTAAATCTGCCAAAAATTCATAATTTTTTTTGTAAACGGATTCAAATTTTCCAATATAGTCATCAAAAAACTTTGTTTTCCCATAACAAAATTGTAAAGTTTTTAGATGTTTTTCATACCAAAATTCATCACGCTCCTTTGAAATTTTTATCTCATTGATTGGTTGACCGAAACGATGTTTGTTTGAGACAGTTAACCAGTTTGCTCCATTTGAAGATTTGATTTTTACCCTGTTTGTATATCCTTTGTCGCTATATTGAACATGGTCTCCTATCACCAAGACATCGCACAAACGAGCTTTATTAAAAAATCCCAAATATGGAATAAAATCAGGCTGATGGATTGTGATCATAGATTTTGGGAAATTGCAATTACCTTTTCTAAGGAATCTACGACATATTGGACATCATCTTCTGTCATGAATGGATTAATTGGCAGAGTTAATTGGTGTTTCATAACACTCTCAGCAATTGGGCATTCTCCGTCTACATGTCCACGATCTCTGTATATTGGTTGCATGTGACATAATGTGGGGTATAGGTAACCTGCGTCAATAAAATAGTCTTTACGTAATAATTCTCGTACTTTATTTCGATCGATTCTATCGTCTAAAATAGTAATAAATTTCCAGTAAACATGCCTAGAGTTTGGGAATTCTGCATTGGTTTTGACTAATTCTATGTTTTGTAATTTTTTTCTATATGTATTTGCCAATTCAATCCTTTTTTCGATTTGATTTTCCAATTTAGAGAGCTGATTTACGCCTAAGATCGCAGTAACTTCATTCATCATCCAATCATAACCGAGTTTATCGAAAACCTCGATTTGCCCTTCTCCACCAATCCCTCCTTGGTGCCTCAAGGCTTCTGCGTATATTGCAAAATCAGAATCATCAGTAGTTATTATTCCACCAGTTCCTGTTGCTAAAATCTTTGTAGCAAAAAGGCTAAAACAACCGGCAAGCCCAAATGTTCCGACTTTTTTATCATTGAGTGTTGCTCCATGTGCGTGAGAGCAGTCTTCAATAATTTCAATTCCTTTGTCTTTACAAAGATCCATTAACTCTGGTAAATTGGGTTCGGGTAATCCAGCTAAATGGACAAGCATTATTGCCTTTGTCTTTGCGGTAATTTTCTTTTTAACATCGTTGATATCCATACAAAAGCTTTCTGCATCCATATCTGCAAAAACTGGTGTTCCACCTGCGTATAATACCGCATTGGCGCAAGAAATGAATGTGTTTGTTGGTACAATAACCTCGCAGTCCTTGACATTACAATATCGTAAGGTAATTTCTAAAGCTGCCGTTGCACTACTAACTGCTATACTGTATTTTGTTCCAATGTATTCACTAAATTGTTTTTCAAAGTTTTTGGTAAATGGTCCAAGAACTAGTCGTTTTGATTTTAACATTGTTCCAATATCTTGTTGAATTATTTTTATGTCCTCATCGTCAAAAAATGGTAAGGCACTTGGAACTTTTCTTTGTGAATTTTGTTTATTCTGACTCATGATAATTATCCTTAATGTGATTAACGACCTCTATTAAACTTATTTTGACAGAAGTAGGTAAGTATCCTAACTCCCTTTTAGCTTTTGAAATATCTAAGGAAAATCTAGATTTTGGTTCGTCATGAAAATTAATTTTGCTAGAAGAGTTTGTTAGTTTTACAATCTCATTTGCAATTTCTAATAAAGTTATTTCTTCGCCACTCCCAACATTAAAAATGTTAAAACCATTTGCTTTCTCAAAAGATAAAATATTTGCTTGTACAACATCATCAACATAAACAAAGTCAGTACTTACGTCACCGTTAATTTGAATGGGCTTATTCAAAAGTGAATTTTTTGTTACTATATCAAATAGGCCTTTTCCCATCAAAGGTCCAAAAACTCGAGAATATCTTAAAACACTTGAATTAACATTAAATCTTTTTGAATAATATGAACATAATTTCTCGGCAAAATGTTTGCTTAAATCATAAAAATCATAGGGGGAATTCTTGTGTTTTTCGTCCACAGGCACATATTCAGGCGTGTTTTGGCCAGGGCTTAACCCATATATTGCTATACTTGAACTAAGGATAAATTTTGAGACCTTAAAATTTCTACAGGCTTCTAATAAATTCAAAGTAGTCATTAAATTACTCTGAAAATAGATTTGAGCATTTGGATTATCTTTTCTAAATGTCTGTCCTGCTAAATGAAAAATACCATCAAACTTATTTTTTTCAAAGATAGACTTGACTTGTACCTCGTTTGAAAGATCACATTGGATAAATTTTATATTTTTTTTATCATCTATTTGTAAACTGTTGGCGAGAGAGGTTTTATGGACTGTTGCCGTAATCTGAAAATCTTTTTTTAACAGTTCCTTTATCAATTCTTTTCCAATAAAACCAGAGCCACCCGTAATCAAAACATGCATGATGTAATTTGATAAATTTTTCAACATAATGAAGCTTATGAATTTCTAAAAAAATAAAATTTGTAATAAAAAAATATTACAATTAATATTTATAAAAATAAAAATTAGATTTGTAATAAAAAAAAAATACAATTTTGGTTTTTTATAAAATAATTATTTTACTTAAAAAAGATCTATCTTTTTTAATTTATCTCATTTTAAATATCACGTCGAGATATTCCTCTGTACAGGAATCAAAATTACATACAATTGATATTCCACCTACCTCTTTTGTACTCATCAACACTTGTTTAACATCGCTTATTGTTTGCCATTCTGGATTAATTTGTAACATGAAAATAATTTCTATATTTTGATTTCTGATAATCTCTGCTTTTTCATTAAACTCATCAATTATTTGCTGGGTCGATGTTGATCTTTGGAGTTGGAATGCAACTATCTCAGGATTCACTGCCTTCCAATCTACATCATCCACTATTTTTATCATTAAACCAAACGAAGGGGCAGAGACAAATTTTAGTCCCTCAGCATGAACCCTGGCTGCAACTCTCTTAATGGCATTTGGAGCATCTTCAATTTCCTCAGGGGGTGTAGAGGATGGACC
>Ga0224508_10002211_pt1 | contig 16848 bp, 16 predicted proteins | sample SF_Jan12_sed_USG_4_FD_170157 | JGI IMG/M metagenome (GOLD analysis project Ga0224508, IMG submission 170157) | Sediment microbial communities from San Francisco Bay, California, United States - SF_Jan12_sed_USGS_21 | ecosystem: Environmental > Aquatic > Marine > Sediment | place: USA... | reverse complement strand
CGACGTCGATTGCACGGCGGTGGCCTGCGGCGATGGCGTGGCAAATACGACGGCTGGCGAGGCCTGCGACGACAGCGGCGAGAGTGCGACCTGCGACGCGGATTGCAGCGCAGCGGCTTGCGGCGACTCGACCTTGAACACGACGGCGGGCGAAACCTGCGACGACGGCGGCGAGACCGCGACCTGTGACGTGGACTGCAGCGCGGTGTCCTGCGGTGACGGAACCACGAATACGACGGCGGGCGAGGCCTGTGATGACAGCGGCGAGAGCGCGACCTGCGACGCCGACTGTAGCGCAGCGATCTGCGGTGACTCGACCTTGAACACGACGGCCGGCGAGACTTGCGACGACGGCGGCGAAAGCGCGACCTGCGACGTCGATTGCACGGCAGTGTCCTGCGGTGACGGTACGATCAACACCACGGTCGGCGAGGTCTGCGATGACGGCGGCGAAAGCGCCGGCTGCGATACGGACTGCACCGTCGCGATTTGCGGTGACTCGACCTTGAATACGACAGCAGGCGAGACTTGCGACGATGGCGGCCCGTCGGCGACCTGCGATGCGGACTGTACCGCTGCCGTCTGCGGTGATGGCGTCGTCAACACGCTCGCCCTCGAGCTCTGCGACGACGCGGGCGAGAGCGCCCTGTGCGACGTGGATTGCTCGTTCGTGATTTGCGGCGACGGTACCGTGAATACCACCGCCGGCGAGGTCTGCGACGACGGTGTCAACAACGGAACTTCGGGATTCTGCGCGACGGATTGCTCCGGCGTGCTCCCGTAGCCGGCACCCTCCCTGGGTGATTGTGAGGTGGCTCACAACACCCGACGCGAGCGCAGATGTAGGTGAGTGATTTCGGGTAGCTAGAGTCCGAAAAATGCTAGGGCTATCGCTGAAAACGGTTTACCCTATGGGTCCCCGTTATGTCCCCCCCAACCCCCGAAGCGGGCGTGCCGCCATCAGGCGGTGACGCGCCCACGTCCAATGGAACGGCGACCACCGTGTCGCGTGCCCTTCGCCTGATCGAAGATGGCGTGCTTGACCACGCAAACATCGACGCCTTGTGCGAGCGGCTCGGCATTGGGGCGCGTCAACTTCGGCGGCTCTTCAACAAGCAGCTCGGCACCTCTCCCGTCCAAGTCGCGCGCGTTCGGCGAGCTCGATTTGCGCGGCGGCTGATCGAAACGACGAGCTTGTCGATGGCGCACATTGCACGGGCAGCAGGCTTCGGAAGCGTTCGGCGGTTCAATGCCGTGATCAACGAAGTCTATGGTTGCCCGCCAACCGCACTCCGTAAAGGCCCCAATCGCGTGGCCGCTGAGCTCGAGCTTCAAATTCCAATCGAAGGGCCGTTTCCTTGGCCTCGCATGTTGCGGTTCCTGGAACCCTGGACCGCTTCGGGCGTCGAGCAGGTCGTTGGCGATCGGTACTACCGAACTGCCTCGTTTGGAAAAGTGGCCGGCGAGATTTGCGTGGAGCACGAGCCCGAGCGCAGTGAGCTGCGCGTTCGCGTGAGCAGCTCGCTCGGCGCGCATCTGCTCGATGTGGTCTCGGGCGTAAGACGGCTCTTCGATGTGGATGCGCGGACCGAGGCCATCGCCGAGCATCTTCGCCGCGATCCCCTGCTCAGTGAATGCATTCGCGTCACCCCGGGGCTGCGCGTGCCAGGCGCGTTTGACCACTTCGAGACTGCCGTGATGATGCTGCTCAATCAACACATCGCTCCCGAAGAAGCATCCGACCTCATGGATCGCGTCGTCGAGAAGTACGGCAAACGAATCGAAGCTTCACATCCGTCTCTGACGCATGTCTTTCCAACGCCCTATGTCTTGAGCACGGCGAAGCTCGAGGCGGTCGGTGTGCCGAAGCGCCGAGCTCGCTCGATTCAGGCGCTCGCCAAAGCGGTGCACGAAGGCGGGCTTCGTTTGGACGGCTCGCCGTCGCTCGATGCTGCAGTCGATGGCCTGCGCGCAATCACCGATTTGAGCGCGACGACCGCGCACTACATCGCCATGCGCGTTTATCGCGAATCGGACGCGTTTCCCTCGAACAATGCCTGGCTGCGCAAAGGCGTTTCCACCAACGGTGCAGCGGTTTCCGTTCCAGAGCTCGAGAGCCGCGCCGACAGTTGGCGACCATGGCGAGCGTACGCAGCGATGCATCTTTGGGATTCGTTCTTGGCTGAGCAGCGCGACGCCAGCGAGCTCTGGGATCGAGACTCGATGCCGCCTCCACAGGCGAACCAAGTCGCCTAGCCAGCGGTGGCTTCGGCCTGGCGATCGTGACAGCATCGGCTAGTAGGATGAATCGGCACGTTCCTCTCACCGGCCAGCCGAACTTTCGAGACCTGGGAGGCTATGCGGCCAGCGATGGGCGGACGGTCAAGTGGGGGCTGGTGTACCGTTCGGGTGAGCTGAGTCAGCTCAGCAACGACGACGTGGGCAAGCTCGGCGGGCTTGGCATCAAGGCAGTTGTCGATCTGCGATCGCCCGAAGAAGTATCGGCGCGCGGTAACGGACGCTTGCCGCCTGAGGCCAAGACGCATCCCATGCCGATCGCGTCGAGCGACATGTTCGCGAAGCTCATTCCAATGTTTTTGAAGGGGGACTTCTCACGGGTGCCGCCGGACATGCTCGACACGGTGAATCGCATGCTGGTGCGCAACTTCACCGAGCAATACGCAGGCCTGCTTCGAGTCTTGAGCAATCCGGCGAACCGGCCGTTGGTGTTCCATTGCACGCAAGGCAAGGACCGGGCGGGTTTTGGGGCGGCCATGGTTCTGTCCGCGCTCGGCGTGCCCTGGGAGACCGTTGTCGAGGACTACCTTCTTTCGAACCATTTCCGGAAGGAAGAGAACGACAAAATGCTCGGCATGATCCGGAGCTTTGCGGCGAGTCAGGCTGGCCCGGAGGGTGAAGAAATCGCTTTTTCCCGCGTCGAAGGTTTGTTGTATGTCAAGGAGCAGAGCCTTCAGGCCGCACACGCGGAGATCATCGAACGACATGGCAGCATCGCTGCTTTTCTTAGCGAAGGGCTAGGTTGCTCCGAGGATGGCCTCCGGCGCCTGCGCGACGATTTATTGGAGTAGAACGTGTACGAAGCAGCAAAGAAGTCTTGGATCGTGTTCAGCTTGGCCGCCGCATGTCTGCTCGTGGGCGGCACCACGACGCCTCGCGCGCAGGCTGACGAAAAAACGGTGATTCGATTCGCAACCATTGCTCCGGGCGGCTCCGCTTTCGGTAAGATCCTGAAGGCCTGGGGGCGGAGTCTGAGTAAAGAGACCGAGGGGCGCGTCGAGCTCCGCTACTACTCGGGCGGCAGTCAGGGCGACGAGCGGGATTTCGTTCGGAAGATGCGAGCCGGGCAGATGGATGCCGCCGGGGTGACCACGATTGGGCTCGGCATCGTCGTGCGTCCCGCCTTGGTGCTTTCCGCGCCCGGCGTGATCGAGACCTATGAAGAGCTCGGCCGCGTCCGCGCCGCGATGAACGCGCGCTTCGAGCAGATGTTCGAGGATGCGGGGTTCGTTCTGCTGAACTGGTCCGACGCGGGGAAGGGCCGGATCATGTCGACCATTCCGATCGCCAGGCCCGCGGATTTGAAAGCCGCTCGTCCCTGGGCATGGAAGGACGATCCGATCTTTTCGGAGTTCTTGAAGGTCGTCGGCGCCAATGCCGTGCGGCTCGGCGTGACGGAGGTGTACGCGGGCCTACAAACGAAAATGGTGGACGTCGTTCCGGCGTCGCCGATCGCGGCCCTGGCACTCCAGTGGTTCACCAAGCTCAAGTACATGTCGAACGAGAGTTTCGGGATCATCCTCGGTGCATCGCTGATCAAGAAGGACAAATTCGACCAGCTATCCCCTCAGGATCAGAAGGTGCTCAAGGACACCGCGCGGCGTGCGGCGGCTGCGCTCGACAAAGTCGTTCGGCGCGATGACGCAAAGGCCTACGACATCTTGCTCGAGCGGGGAATCGAGCTCGTCGACACCAGCCCGTACCGCGCCGAGTGGGATCAGGCCGCAGACGACACGATCGACCGATTGACCGGGCGGATTTTCAGCAAGAGCCTGCTGGCCGAGGTGCGCGCAGCAGCCAAAGGAACGGGCCTCTAGCTCACTCCGGCGGCTGGGCTTGAAGCCCGTACGAGGGCGAGGCGTTTAGAAACACACCTGCCCGGCATTTCATCAGGACCGATTCGAACTGCACGTCTTCGGTTTGGCAGCGCAGGTCTTCGTCGGGGTAGGTTTCCGGCGGGTACTCTGCCACGAAGGCGGCCATTTGGTCGGGGTCGCTGACGCAGGACGCGCTGAGCGTGTAGTCGCCGGGGTCTGCATTGATGATGAGGACACCGCCGTCGAGTGACGCGTACGTTCGCTCGCGATCGGGGACGACGTTGTCGCCAAAGTAGATGGGCCCTTCTTCGATCGTGGCCTCGTCCGGCGCTTCAATCGCGAGGATGGCGCCCGCTTGGCCGTGGTGTCCGGGGTCGCCGATCGTCCGGCCGTCTCTCGTGAAGGTGCTGACCATCTGGCATTTGTCGGGGTCGCTGACGATGCCGAGCTGAATTTCGATCACCGCATAGAGGCCGTCGTTCGGTACTTGGAAGGTGAGGTCGACGATGTCGGTGTCAGGGATTGTGTGGGTCTTGGTGTAGGTGAGCGGATAGCGCTCGTGCTCCATCACAAATGTGGCTTCCGAGCCGACCGGGACTCCTTCGAGGGTGAACTCGCCGTCGTCGTTGCTCGTGGTGCTCAGCTCCGGCATCTCGAGAACGGAAATCGTCGCCCCAGCGATGAGGTCGTAGCCTCCTTGCCCGGGCAGTGTGAAGCCCCAGGCAATGCCGCCGACAGACACGGTTGCGCCTGGCATTCCGCCCATGCCGCCTCCGCCGGTGCCGCTGCTGGAGTCGTCGCTGCAGCCTGCCAGGGCCAGGGCGCTGCCGAGAATCACAAACAAGAGCCGCTCCGAACCCGATTTCTTCATGTCCATCCTCCGGAGCCTGCGAAGTACCAAATCTGGGGCCTACGAGCTAGCGCGAATGAGATATCGGCTCTTTCGGACGCCCCAATTGCAAACGTGCCGGGTGCTTGATGCACACCGGCACGTCGGCAGGTCAGTGCCCCTTCCAAAGGGATGGGTGTCGCTTACTCGAAGCTGGAGAGGTCGGGGAGCTCGTCGAGGTTCGGCTGAAGCGCGATCTCGATGCGGCGGTTGAGCGCACGGCCCTCCGGGGTGTCGTTGTCTGCCACCGGCTGGGTGTCGGCGTAGGCGGCGGCCGAGACGCGAGTTGAAGGAACGCCGTACTCGATGAGGAGCTGACTCACGTCGATCGCGCGCGCGCCGGAGAGCTCCCAGTTCGAGGGGAAGCGCTTGGTGCGGATCGGCTTGTTGTCGGTGTGGCCACCGACCTGGAATTCGCGGCCCTTGATGCTCGCGAGGACCGGGCCGAGCTCGGCGAGAACGCGGACGCCCTCCGTCTTGAGCTTGGCGCTGCCGCTGGCGAACAGAACTGCCTCGGGCAGCTCGATGACCATCTTGTTGCGGACGATGCGGACCTTGAGCTTGCCGGAGTCGATCATCGACTTGAGCTGCTTGAGCATGGAGTTGTACTCGGCGAGGCGCTTGGCGGCACGCGCTTCACGTGCGGCGGCCTCGGCCAGTGCGGCTTCCATGGCGTTGATCTCGCCCGTGTAACCCTTCACGAGCTTGTCGAGATTGGCTTTGTCCTTCTTGCATTGCTCAAGCGAGGTGCCTGTCGCCTGCCCCGACTCCATCAGCTCTGCGATTCGGGCGTCTTTGGCCCTGAGCTCGTCTTTCTTACAACCTGCGGTCAGCATTAGGCTGACAGCCAACAAAAGTACCCAGCTTGCTTTCTGCATGTGCCCCTCCAAAAGGATTGTTCTCTAACGGGTCCGCCACCTTATCAAGCAGTTTGGACATGGCAAGCCCTTGATGCTGTGCCCTTTCCAGGGCGATTCGGCGGCCAATTTTGCGCCGCTCAGCCTTTGGAGAGCTCGCCCCGCCGGAGCTGGCGATACATGACCAGCCCCTCGCGAAGGATCCCCAGCGCCTGCTCGCGCTCCTGCATGCCCTCGACGACGACCTCTTTGTTCTCGAGCGCTTTGTAGTCTTCGAAGAAGCGCTGAATCTCGCGCAGCTTGTGGTCTGGGAGGTCCTCGAGCGTCCTTCGGTCTTGGTAGACGGGGTCGTTGACGCTGATGGCGATGATCTTGTCGTCGATCCCTTTGTCGTCACGCATGCGCATCACGCCGATGGCACGGGCGTTCATGATGGTGAGCGGAACGACGGCTTCTTGGCCGAGGACCAGGGCATCGAGAGGGTCGCCGTCGTCACAGAAGCTCCGCGGGACGAAGCCGTAGTTGGCGGGGTAGTGCACAGCGCTGAACAGGACGCGGTCGAGCCGCAGCAAGCCGCTCTCCTTGTCGAGCTCGTACTTGTTCTTGCTCCCCATCGGCACTTCGATGACGACGGGGAAAGTCGATTCGAGTTGGTCTTCGTCGATGTAGACGTCGTGCCAGGGATGCATCGGAGTCGTCGCTTATATCACCCGTCCGGCATCTGGGGCCAGGAGCGGTTTCAATATTGCCTCCGTAATGGAAGAGGAGCCACGGTTGCGGAACGAGCTCGAATGCCCGAAAGTACGGGCCGGAGATGAACTGCCAATGATTTTGGATCGCTTCAAAGTGGATGGGCGCGTCGCCGTGGTGACGGGCGCTGGGCGCGGCATCGGCCGTGGAGTTTCAATCGCCTTGGCAGAGGCCGGCGCCGATCTCGTTCTGGCCGCGCGACGGGAGCATACCCTTCAAGAGGTTGCGAGCATCGTCGAGAAGAACGGCGGTCGCGCGCTCGTGGTGCCGACCGATGTCTTGGTGCCCGAACAGCTCGATCGCCTCGTGGAGCGCGCGCTGGCGGAGTTTGGTGGCGTGGACTTTCTAGTGAACAACGCCGGAGGCACGCTTCCGGGGCCAGCCTTGATGTGCACCGACGACGAGCTCGACAAGGCGTTTCACTTCAACGTGACGACCGCGCTTCACATGTCGCGCGCCTTGGCGCCCTCGATGGCGGAACGCGGGCACGGGGCGATCGTCAACATCACCTCGGGCCTCTCCCATCTGGTCGACAACGGCTTCGTGGCGTACGGCACCGCGAAAGCCGCGATGTCGCACATGACGCGCCTGCTGGCGCACGAGTGGGCGCCCCATGTACGGGTCAACGCGATCGCCGTTGGTGCGACGCAAACCGATGCGCTGGCGATGGTGACGGCCGACAAAGCGCTCGCCAAGCAGATGGAGGAGCTGACGCCGATGCGTCGGCTTGGCACCGTCGAAGACATCGGCGCCGCCGCGCTCTACTTGCTATCCGAAGCGGGAAGCTGGGTAACCGGCAAGATTCTCGAAGTCGACGGTGGTACGGTCGATTCCAACTGGCCGTTTGCCATGCCGAGCGGGCTCACCGGCCCCAAAGGAGAGTGATCCGTGAAGTCTGCGCGCATCGATACGTTTTCGGACGACCCAAGCGCCGTCGAGGTCCGCGAGGCCTCGGTGCCTCGGCCCGCGGCAGGCCAGGTGCGCGTCCGCATGAAGATGGCGCCGGTCAATCCTTCGGATTTCAACTACATGGATGGAATCTACGAGCGCTCGTTTGCTCGGATGATCTGGAATCGCGGGGCGGAGCGGCCGACCGACAGTCCGGGCTCTTCGGAGCCGTTCCCCCGCCCGCCGTATGCCCTAGGCGTCGAAGGAGTGGGCGTCGTCGAGGAGTCCGGCGGCGGTTTTCTCGGGGGGCGCCTGGTCGGGAAACGAGTCGCGGTGGTCAGCGGCCCGCCCCACGGGACCTGGCAGGAGCAGACGCTCATCGACGCACGCCGCGCGTTCCCAGTGCCGCGGTCCCTCAGCGACGCCCAGGCTTGCTCCTTTTTCGTGAACCCGCTCACCGCACTGGTGCTCGTAAGGCACGTGCTTCAAGTTCCGAGAGGGTCCGTGCTGCTGCAAACCGCCGCGGGCTCTGCGCTCTCCCAGATGGTTCGGAACCTCGCCCGTGCAGATGGCTTTCGCGTGATCGACGTGGTGCGCAGCCGGTCTGGCGCCGAGCGCTTGAAGCAGGGAAACGCGAAATACGTCGTTGCCTTGGAAGACGAGGACATGCTCGACGCCGTCTATCGCATTGCGCCCAGAGGTGTCGACTACGTTCTCGATTGCGTGGGCGGCTCGACCGGTTCGGAGGCGCTGCGAGCGCTCACCCCGGGCGGACGCATGGTTTGCTATGGCACCTTGAGCCGCGAGCCGATCTCCCTGCCGCCGCGCGACATCATGATGCCCATGACGAGCGTCGAAGGGTTCTACTTGGCTGCGTACCTAGCCAAGCGAACGCTCTTTCAGCGCCTCGGCCTGGTCCGCAAGACCGCGAAGCTCATCGAAGGCGGCGTGCTTGGCACCCCCGTCGAGCAAACCTATCGGCTCGATGCGCTGCACGAGGCACTAGCGCACGCGCGAAGGCCCGGACGAGCGGGTAAGATCCTGCTCGACCTCAGCAGTGAGGCGACCGAGACATGAAGCCACTGATCATCGTTTGCACCGATTTTTCCGCCTGCTCAGAGGTTGCCCTCGAGCGGGCCGCCGAGATCGCCGGGCGCGACGGAGCGCGCGTCTTCCTCATTCACACCTATGATCCCAAAAGAGCGACGGTGCTGGGCAGCCGGCCCGCTGCGCCAGGCGATCGTGAGGCCTGGGACGAGACCTCGATGCACCAGCTCAGAGAGGCCCGCCACCGCTACTTCGGGGACTTGGCGGACACCGACGTGCAATACGACGCCATCCCGAGCTCGCATCCTTCGATCGAGATTTGCCGGATCGCCAAAGAGACGAGTGCCAGCCTGATCGTCGTCGGCTCGCATGGACGCACCGGTGTGTTGCGCCGCCTGCTCGGCAGCGTGGCCGAGGCCACCGTACGTCATGCGCCCTGCAGCGTGTTCGTCGTCCGCGAACAGGCCGAACCCGGCGCTTAGCAGGTGGGTAGCGCGCCGGAGCCGTAGTGATTGCTAGCCGAGCTTGGACTTGATGTTGGCCAGGCGCTGTTTGATCTCCTGCCCGAGCGCTTTGAGCTCGTCGCCAACCTCGTCGGCCTTGGAATCGAAACGCCGCTCGAAATCAGCGATGCGGGGCTGAATCTCGTCCCAGGCGTCCTTCGCATCCATGCCGGCGAGGTGCAGCTTCAGCTTGATCTCGTCTGCGGCACGCCTGAGGTCGTTGCGGGTGTCTTCAAGGTCTTGCTTCAGTGTCTTGTCTGCTTCTTCGGCGCTCATGGTCGACTCCTTTGAGGGGATCGGGTTGATACCAGCAGTGCAGCCAACGTGCCAAACGCGAGTCCTTGGTTTTCGGGGTCTTAGCGCCCATGAGGCGCACAATCTTCGTTTCATGGGCTGAAAGGCGCACGTTTGGCGCGGCCGCCAGCGGGATCGGTTCGGGGTTTTCAGCTCAATCGGCGGGGCTCCCGGACACCGCCGACTTGGCCCGCCCGATGCATGTAGGGTCGAGGGAGGTAGCCAAGGCCTCCGCGCCCATGCGCCAGGGAGAACAGTCATGACCGAATCCAATGAACTCGAAGCGCTCTACGCATCGTTCGCGCGCATCTATGCCGACGGAAAACCAATTCGTGGCGTCTTCGAGCTCGTCGCGGCGATCCGTGCGGCCGGTCTCGAGCCGGGGGACGTCGATGAAGCGTGGCTCCGATCGCTGAACGGGGACTGGGCCTACGGCGAGGCGCTCTTGCCGTTCCAGGACACTGATACCAATCGTCTCTATCGTCGATTCCTGACGGGAGGCTGAGCAGGGTGCAGATCGAGAAGGAGCTTCGGGACGACCACGCGCCGCCCAACCTGCGCGACTACGACCAGGGGCAAGCGTCCTTCTCCTGGGAGGACTACGGCAAGATTGCGAGCTTCGAGGATGCCATCAGCTATGTCGCAGCCCGTGTCTAGCTCCGAGCCGGCCTGGCACACCCTGTCTGTCGACGCGGTCATGTCGCATCTGCAGTCCTCCGCGCACGGCCTGGCGGAGGCCGAAGTTGAGCGTCGATTCGATCGATATGGCCCCAACGAGCTGCAAGCTGCCGGCCGTGTCTCCCCGTGGGCCATCCTTTTCCAACAATTCAAGAACGTCTTGATCATCATTTTGCTCATCGCAACGGGGATCTCCGCCTTCCTCGGACAGGGCGTCGAGAGCATTGCCATCGCTGTGATCGTGCTCTTTGCCGTCGTGCTGGGCTTCATACAGGAGTACCGGGCCGAACGCGCGATCGAAGCGCTCCGGCAAATGGCCGCGCCCACCGTGACCGTCATACGCGATGGCCAAGAGATTGAGATTCCGGCGCGCGAGCTCGTGCCGGGTGACCTGGTTCTGTTGCACGCAGGAGACAAAGTTGCCGCGGATGCACGACTGGTTGAGTCGATCAACCTGAAAGTCGATGAAGCCGCGCTCACGGGTGAATCCGTACCTGTCGCCAAGGACACCGAGGCGCTTGTCGGAGAGGACCTAGCCCTTGGTGACCGCGACAACATGGTTTTTGGTGGAACCATTGCCACGTACGGCCGAGGCCGTGCTGTCGTCGTCGCCACCGGCATGGCAACCCAGTTCGGCCAGATCGCCCAGATGCTGCAGTCCGTCGCGATCGGCAGGACGCCGCTGCAAGAGAATCTCGACAAGGTGGGTCGCGTCTTGGGCCACGCAGCCCTGGTCGTCGTAGCGGCTGTCGTCGCCGTGGGCGTGCTCCGCGACCAGCCCTTGCTGGAGATGTTCATCTTCGGAATCGCCCTAGCGGTAGCCGCAGTGCCCGAGGCGCTACCCGCGGTTGTCACGATCTCCTTGGCAATTGGCGTGCAGCGAATGGTGAAACGCAACGCGCTCGTGCGGCGCCTGCCGGCCGTCGAAACCTTAGGGGGCACATCCGTAATTTGTTCCGACAAGACCGGCACCCTGACCAAAGACGAGATGACCGTCCGGAAGCTCCATACCTTCCAAAGAACGACTACCATCTCCGGTAGCGGGTACGACCCTGAAGGCGAGTTTTCGCTGAGCGGCACGGTTGTCGAGCCCTCTCGAGAGGAGGTGGACTTGTTGCGCGCCGCCGCTCTGGTCTGCGATGCGCACGTCGTCCGCGACGAAATGCACGGCGGCTGGCACATCAAAGGAGACCCCACCGAAGGGGCGATCATCGTCGCGGCCGCGAAAGCCGGAATGCAAAAGGACGAGCTGGACCTGCAGTTCCCGCGGGTCGGGGAGATTCCCTTCACATCCGAAACCAAGCGGATGACGACCTTGCATTCCGTGGGGGACGCTCAGGTTGCGTATGCCAAGGGCGCGCCCGAAACCATTCTCGACTCGTGCTCTCGACAACGGACGAGCCAGGGTGAGGTCGCGCTCGGGGACGCCGATCGAGAGGCGATTCTCGAGGCGGTCCGAGAGATGGCCGGCGAGGCTCTACGCGTACTTGGGGTCGCCAACAAGGCGGATGCGACGCTCGGAGACGCGGAGCGTGACATGACCTTCCTCGGCTTGGTGGGGATGATCGATCCTCCACGTCCGGAAGCCAAAGCTGCGGTCGAGCAATGCGAGCAGGCCGGCATCCGTGTGGTCATGATCACCGGCGACCATCCCCTCACCGCTCACGCCGTGGCCGGTGAGCTCGGCCTGCTCCGGAAGGGGCATGTGGTGACCGGCGCCGACCTCGAGGAGATGAGCGACGAGGCGCTGGAGCGTCGCGTCGAAAGCATCGAAGTCTATGCGCGCGTCTCCCCGGCTCACAAGCTACGGGTGGTCACGGCCCTTCAACAGCGCGGTCACATCGTGGCCATGACAGGCGACGGAGTGAACGACGCACCCGCTCTAAAGAAGGCCGACATCGGCGTTGCGATGGGTATCACCGGAACCGACGTGAGCAAAGAGGCCGCGGCGATGACCCTGATCGACGACAACTTCGCATCGATCGTTGCCGCGGTGGAAGAAGGGCGCGGAATTTTCGAGAACATCAAGAAGTACCTGATGTACCTGCTCTCATCGAATATTGGCGAGATCGGTCTCATCGCCGGGGCCGTGTTGTCCGGTCTGCCGCTGCCCCTGACCGCCGTGCAGATCCTGTACGTGAACCTCGCCACCGATGGCCTGCCAGCGCTGGCACTGGCTGTCGATCCTCCCGACGACGATCTCATGGAACGCGCACCACGCGATGCGCAAACCGGAGTGTTCACCCGGCCCGTAGTGATGCTGATGACGATCGGAGGGTTGTGGTCCACAGCCGTGAATGTCGGCGTCTTCACCTGGGCTCTCCAATCGGGCCGTAGTCTTACTCTCGCCATGTCGATGACCTTTGTGTCCCTGGTGTTGATCCAGTTCTTCAAGGCCTACAACTTTCGCTCCGATCGCCGGTCCATCTTACATCGGCCGTTTGCCAACAAGTGGCTGAACCTGGCGATCCTCTGGGAGATGGGACTGCTGGTCTTCATCGTGTCCTTTCCGCCGCTGAAAGAGCCGTTCGGCTTGAGCCCTTTGTCGCCGATGGACTGGCTGATCGCGTCGTGCCCAGCTCTGACCATCTCGCCGGTCCTCGAGCTGACGAAGTGGCTCGGTCGACGCGGTTGGCTCGCAAGGGGGGCCTGACGGTTCGTTGGGCCAAAGCCTACGGGGGATCAGCCAGATCCGCCGCAAGTACGGGTGCCAAGTGGACTTGGACCGTGGCGGAACCGCCTGACTGTGGTACAGCTCCGCCCATGGACAAGACCGCGCCGATCGCCGATTTCATGACCTCGATGCCCCACACGGTGGGCAGCGAGCAAACGATCACGTTTGCTCAGAAGCTCATGCAAAAGCACGGGGTTCGCCACTTGCCCGTGCTGCACGGTGGCGAGCTGCACGGAATCGTCAGCGACCGCGACCTGGGCATGGTCGCAGGCCTCAACGAGGTCAATCCTGACGCCACGACCGTTGAAGAGGCGATGACTCAGGAAGCGTACACCGTCACCAAGGACACGCCTCTCTTCTCCGTGCTCAACGAAATGCTCGAGCACAAGTACGGTTCAGCGGTCGTACTCGAAGGCAACAAGATCATCGGCATTCTGACCACGCACGACGCGCTGGCGCTCCTGGTCGAGAAGTTCCCGACGGCTTGAGCCCGTAAAATCGATGCGTTGCATCGATCACGGGCCTTCAGTCGCCGACGCCAAGCTCGTTGATGACCTTCGTGAGAAGCGGCGGGTCGTCGGTCATGATGCCGTCGATGCCGTAGGTTTCGATGAGGAAGCGCATCTCTTCTTCGTCATTGATCGTCCAGACGTGGACGTACATGTCGAGCTCACGGGCTCGAGGCACGAAGCCGGGGTGCAGGACGTCAACGATGCGGTCGCCGACGTCGAACTGAGGTGGCACCTGGAGGAACTCGGCCGGCGGCTGGTATTCGGGGTCGAGCGGACTGAAGGAGAAGCCCCAGAACACGAAAGTCTCGTTGGTACCCATGTTCGTAGGGATCTCGGGGGCTGCGGTGCGGAGCTCGCGCAGTAAGCTGTCCGCAAACGCCGAGCCGGTCATTTTGTCCTCGACGCCGTGCTCCCGAATCACCTCTACGAAGTGGTCGACAATCGAGGGGTCGGACTGCTTTACCTCGATGACGAAGGGCGTATCGGGGTAGCGATCGAACACCTCTTCCATCGTGGGCACGACCAGGCCCGTCCCGCGGTACGGATAGGTCTCCCCATCGTCGTTGCTGAAGTTGAAGCCTGCGTCGCAGTTGCGAAGGTCGGCGAATGTCATCTCCTTGATGAGGCCGGTGCAGTCGGTCGTCCGATCGACCGTGGCGTCATGCATCACAACGAGCATTCCATCGCTCGTCTCGTGTACGTCGAGCTCGAGGATGTCGGCGCCGTCTGCGAGTGCCTGGTCGTAGGCCAGCAGCGTGTGCTCGGGGCGAATCCGCCGGCCGCCCCGATGCGCGATGTTGAGAACCTTGTCGCAGCGGAGCATCTCTTGAGGTGTGGCGCACTTGGGCTCACTGCCGCCTTGGCCGCCTTGGCCGCCTTGGCCGCCTTGGCCGCCCGCGCCACCCTGGCCGGTCACCCCACTGCCGCTGCTGTCGCACGCGAACGCCGCAACCGAAACGAAGATCAAGACTAAGGAAAGCTTGTTCATGGCTGTCGCCTCCTCGACGGCATGTAGCAGCAATCGATGGCGCCGTCCCATCAGCCTTGTCGTCGGGCGCTCACCCTGGCACCTTTGCGACCGTGTCTAGCCGAACCGAGCTCACATTTTGCCGCATTTGCGAAGCGACTTGCGGCCTGAGGGCAACCATCGAAGGCGACCGGGTCGTGGCCATCGAGCCCGACCGGGACCACGTCGTCACCAAGGGCTATTCCTGCATCAAGGGCCTTCGCTACAATGAGATCCATCATTCGCCGGACCGGCTGCGTGTCCCCTTGAAGCGCGTCGGAGACGGGTTTGAAGAGATCAGTTGGGAGCAGGCGCTCGAGGAGATCGGCACGAAGGTGCGGCAGCTCGTGGAAGAACATGGCGGTGATTCGGTCTCCGCGTATCTCGGCAATCCGATTTCGTTCAGCTTGCTGCCTCCGGTTCTGACGGCGGCGTTCCTTCAGGGGCTCGGCTCGCGCAATTTGTTCCAGACCGGCTCCCAGGACTGCAACAACAAGTTCGCCGCGGCCGAGCGGCTCTACGGCTTCCCGTTCATTCAGCCCTTTGCCGACATCGACCGCAACCAGTGTTTGATCATCATCGGCTCGAACCCGGCGGTCTCCCGTTCGAGCTTCATGCAGCTTCCAGACCCCGTTCGTCGCCTGCGCGCCATCGAAGGCCGGGGCGGCAAGGTCTTCAACGTGAACCCGCGTCGGACCGAAACCGCGAAGCAGCTCGGGACGCAGGTGTTCATTCGCCCCGATACCGACATTTACTTCTTACTGAGCTTTCTCCACGAGGTTTTCAGTCGGGATGCGATCGCCCATGAGCGCGTCAGCCAACACATGAAGGGGCTCGAGCCGCTTCGTGCGGTCGCGGAGGCCTGGCCGCCGGAACGCAGCGCAGAGGTGACCGGCATTGCTTCCGAAACGCTTCGCTCGATGGTCGATGCCTATCTCGAGGCGGATGGGGCGGCGATTTTCCTTTCCACGGGTGTCAATCAGGGCAGCCATGGCACCCTAGCGTTCTGGATTCAGGAAACGATCAACGCGGTCACGGGCAACCTCGACCGGCTCGGCGGAACGATCGTCGGCCGCGGCTTCATCAAGAACTTCCCGAAGCATGCGCGCAGAGGCGGTCATACGATGCGCAAGGATCGGTCGCGTATCGGCCAGCTCCCGTCGGTGGCCGACACGTTTCCTGCCGGGCTCATGGCCGACGAGATTCTAACGCCTGGTGAAGGGCAGGTGCGGGCGCTGTTCTGCCTTTCGGGCAATCCACTGTTGTCCGTGCCCAACAGCAACGGGCGCCTCGAAAAGGCGTTGAAAGCACTCGAGCTTCTCGTCGTGATCGACATCTTCCGTAATGAGACAGCCAATCACGCGCACTACGTCCTTCCCGGAAGCAGTGCGCTGCAGCGCGCGGACTTGCCGTTCGTGTTTCAGTCTTTGATGGGTGTCCAGCCCATTCCATACGCGCAGTTCACCGATGCCCTCTTGCCTCTCGAGGACGAGCAGCGCGATGAGACCATGATCTTATTGCAGCTCGCCCGTGCATGTGGCTCTAGGCTTTTTGGATCTCGGGTCGCGAACGGCTTCTTCAATGCCTGGGGCAGCCTTGGGAGGCTTCCTGGAATCGGGAGTCGAATTGGGCTGACCCCGGAGCGATTCCTGGGCTTGATGGCGCGCGCGTTTCGAATTGGCTCGCTTCGCAGCCTTCGCAGGGAGCCCCACGGGCGATTGCTCGAGCCGAACAAGGGAGACGACTTCCTTGGGCAACGTGTCGTGACGGACGACGGGCTGGTCGATTTGGCGCCGGAAGAATTCGTTGCGGCAGCTAGCGAGCTGGAAACCGCGTTCGAGGCGGAGCGAGCGCAGCGTGGCAAGCTCAAGCTGATCAGCAAAAGGGAGACGCACAGCCACAACAGTTGGATGCACAACTTTCCGCGATTCGTCGAAGGTAAGCGCTCGACGAACTACCTCTACATGAACCCCGAAGATGGCGGCAGAGTCGGTGTCGAGTCTGGTGCGATGGTCGAGGTGCGCAGCAGTGTCGCGTCGGTGCGGCTGCCCGTTCAGCTTACCGACGAGATGATGGTCGGTGCAGTGGCTCTCCCGCACGGATGGGGACACCAGGCCGCCGATGGTCTGAGCGTGGCAAGCCAGACGACCGGGGTGAACGTGAACCTACTGGCGGCCGACGGCCCCGAGCAGCTCGAGTATTTCTCGGGAATGGCAAAGCTGAACGGCATTTGGGTCGAGGTCGTAGCCGTCTAACCACCGCGCATTGCAAGAAACAACACGACACCCAGGCAACCGTCAACCTTACGATCGGAGAACGGCCCGCGACGGGCGTGCTCGGGATTGGGACCCACTCGCCCCCTATTCCTTAAGACGACCCACGGCTAGGCTCGACCCAATCCCTGTGCTGCCCATCCCGAGCCGTTCTCCTATTGAATGGATATGGATTCAGGGGCGCGGCGGAACGCGATGCGGGGGTTCGGCGCGCCCCTCCACACGGAGACACGACCAACCACCTTCCCAAACGGCAGGCGACAGCGCGAGCCCGCAGGGCGAAGCCCGGCGCGAATGCGCCGGCAAGGCAGAGCGAAGCGCATGCCGCGCCAGGGAGGATTACGGGTGGGGGTGGGCGGGGC
>Ga0224508_10002210_pt1 | contig 16850 bp, 16 predicted proteins | sample SF_Jan12_sed_USG_4_FD_170157 | JGI IMG/M metagenome (GOLD analysis project Ga0224508, IMG submission 170157) | Sediment microbial communities from San Francisco Bay, California, United States - SF_Jan12_sed_USGS_21 | ecosystem: Environmental > Aquatic > Marine > Sediment | place: USA... | reverse complement strand
CGTCTGTCGACGCTGCGGCCCGGCTGACGGCCTTGCCCGGGATCGGCGAATGGACTGCATCGCAAGTCGTTCAGGTAGTGCTCGGCGATCCCGATTCGGTGATGGTTGGCGACTACAAGCTGCCCAGCTTCGTGACCTGGAACCTGGCCGGCGAGCCCCGTGGCGACGACGCCCGCATGCTGGAATTGCTCGAGCCCTATCGCGGGCACCGGGCGCGGGTCGTGCGTCTGCTCAAAGCGGGAGGAGAGTCGCCTCCCAGATACGGACCGCGGCTCGAGGTCATGCCAGTGGAGTCATGGTGAGCTTCAACACCCCCGACTACGTGTTCGCCAATAGGGCGGACTGGGATCAGGCGGCGGCGGAGTACGCGGGACCGGGGCGTGACTGTTGGCAGAGCCAACCGAAGTGGGGGGTCTTCGGCGTGAGCGAGAGCGACGTGCAGGTCCTGCCTCCTGATCTCAAAGGCAAACAGGTACTCGAAGCCGGCTGCGGCACGGGATACGTCTCGGCATGGCTGGCACGGCGGGGAGCGCTGCCGATCGGTCTGGATAACTCACCGCAGCAGCTTGCCAACGCTGCGCTCTTCCAAGAAGAATTCGATCTGGCGTTCCCTCTGGTGCTCGGAGTTGCCGAGGCACTCCCGTTCGCTGACGATCGTTTCGACGTTGTCATATCGGAGTATGGCGCTGCGCTGTGGTCAGATCCGTACCTCTGGATACCGGAGGCGGCCCGAGTTCTGCGCCCAGGCGGAGAACTGATACTGCTGACCAACTCGGTGTTCATCGCTATGTGTGCCAATGACGACGAGTCGGTGCCGACCGACAACGTCCTCAAGCGTCCCTACTTCGGCATGCACCGCATGGAATGGCCGGATGACGACGGCGTCGAGTTCCATCTCACCCATGGCGATTGGATCCGCCTGCTGCGAGCGAACGATTTCGAACTTGCCGATCTAGTTGAGATCGAGGTGCCTGCCGGCGCGGAGACTCGCTACCCGTGGGCGTCGGCGGACTGGGCGAGCAAGTGGCCTATCGAAGAGGTGTGGAAAGCCACAAAGGCCGGTTAGGCCGTCGTTCGCGGCGGTGCCGTTGAGCGGCGGCTAACGAGGGATAGAGGCAACTCGATCGACATGCCGATAGGCCTGTGCTCCAGAGCCTCGAGGACCAGCTTGGCACCGTACGCGCCCGATTCTTCGAGGGGTTGTCGAATCGTCGTGAGACCCATCCCCCGTGCGGATCGGATGTCGTCGAATCCGATCACCGAGAGGTCCCCGGGTACATCAACACCACGTTCATGCGCAGCTTCGAGTACTCCGCTCGCCTGGACGTCGGAGGCCGCGAATATGGCAGTTGGTGGCTCAGCAAGATCGAGCAGCTCGAAGGTTGCGAGCTTGGCCTCGTCCGCGCCGTGAGGCCGCCTCTTGAGATACTCGTCCGGTATCTGGACAGTCGCCGTAGCCAGGACGTCTTCGAAGGCAATACGCCGGTCCTCGCTCGAGGTGAATCCGAACTCGCTATCGGCGACGTCTCCGACGAATGCGATACGGCGATGGCCGCTTGCCAGAAGAGTGCGAGCCGCCAGGCGACCCCCTTCACCGTCGTCGATGTAGACGCAGTCGAGGGAGGGCACGTTGGCATCGATGACCACCGTTGGCACGCCGGCCGCGGCGAGCGCTTCAACTTCGTCAGGCGTTGGACGCAACGAGATGAGGACAACCGCTCCGATGCGCCCGGGATCGGCGAGCTCTGCCAGGAGATCGACGCGTTCGGTGGAGGTATTGATGCCGAAGAGCGTCAGGTCATAGTCGGACGCCCCAAGGCGAGCCGTGAGGCCTCCGAGGCGCTCTGCCACCGAAGGGCTGTCGGCGAGGGGGGCGACGACACCTATCGAGCTTGACCGACCGAGGGCAAGCGACTGCGCGGCCCTGCTCGGTGAGTAGCCCAGCTCCTCTGCGGCCGTCAACACTCTTTGGCGGGTACTCGCCGCTACCTGCGGCTTCCCCCTGAGAACGCGCGACACAGTCGCGGCACTAACCCCCGCCTTTGCTGCGACGTCAGAGATCGTTGGCACATCGGCTCCCTTCCGTCGCGGGCCGCTATGGGCTCTTGGCGGTCGTTACCAGACGGAACGCCTGCTGGCCACTGAAGGTTCCTACCGGGCCCACTCGATAGTGGCGAGTGCCGGAGCTACTGAGACGATCGTCAGCAGGCTGACTGTGGTTACCAGTGTGATGAAACGGCGGGCCATGGATCCTCCTCGATGGGCGATTGAAACCATCATCGGACGGAGGTATCTAGGAATTGTCTATGTTTGGAAGCCCTTCCGCCAAGTCTCTGCGCTCACTCGGCGGAGACTCGCTGTGGTTAGTGGTTGACGGTCTTAGTCCTCTTGGCGCAGGACCGCGATGTCACGCCGCACCGTTGCCGGCGAGACGCCAAGAAGCGAGGCAATACGTGCGGTATCGAGGACCACTCCGTGCTCTGCTGCCTCCGCCAGCATCCGCACGATGCGCAGCCGTCGGCGGGTTGGCTTGGTCGACGCAGCGTGGTCGCCGGGAGCCGCTACGGTCAGTTCTACGGTCAACGCACCTGAGCCATCGACCTGCTGCAGATCAACGCGGCGCTGGATTGGGAAGTGAGCGCTCCATGATTCGATGATGGCGGAGTGCTCTGGTACAGCTTCCGCCAGTAGGCGCTCACTCGGTGTGAAGCCCTCGAGGGCGCTCTGGAGGCCGTCATAGGCCCTCACCAGGGCGTTGGCTCGCTCCTGGTGGTCTATGGCCGCCCGATAGTGGGTGTAGTGAAGAAGGTATGGCTGTTCGACGGCGGGACCGAGGTTGGCCACGGCGCGCCGGGCCTCCTCGAGTGCCCGGTCCTTGTCTCCTGCTGCCAGAGCGACCTGGGCAGACAAGCCCGCGATGGTTGGCAACGCGTCGGTGAGGTCGCCTTCTGCAGCAGCAGCGCGGGCAAGATCGCAGTATTCCCTGGCCCCGGCGAGGTCTCCCGACGCCAGCCTGACTTCTGCCTGTGTCCGGTTCATATGCGCCGTCGTCCAGGCGCCAGGCATATCGAAGCCTTCGAGGTGCTCGGCCAGCAACAGCAGCGCCGAAGAAGGATCACGGCGCGCAGCTATTCGAGCCAGGATCGAAGCGGCATGGGCTGTCCCTCGGGGGTTGCCAACTGACTGGTAGTACTCGAGGGCCTCCGAGGCCTGTTGGGACGCCGTGGCGTCATCTCCGACTACGCGATGGCGGACGAATGCGGCGTTGTTGAGAGTGAGCGCCTTGGTGCGGGGGTTGGGGACCGAGGCCAGTATCGCCAGTACTGCCTCGAAGCCGCGCAGCGCCAAGGCCGGTCGACCGTAGAGATAGTGGAGAGACGCCAGGTTGGCGCGGTTGGTGGCCTCGCCCTGCGTGAATCCGATCTGCTCACAGATGTCAATCGCACCCTGGAGTTCGGATTCCGCAAGCCCGATTTCGCCGCGCGAGGCGTGGTTGGTCGCCATCAGCCCCAGCACGTCAGCGTTTCGACGCTGGTGGCCGAGCTCGCCGAATAGCCGCAGTGCCTCGGCCAGCGTGGCAACGGCCCGAGGGTGATCGAGGGAGCTCATAGCCATACCGAGGGAGTACCTCACCTCGGCGATCTCGGCGGTGCTCATACCGCCGTCCGCGGTGGCTTGCTCGAGATATGGCAACGCCTCTGCGGGCCGCCCCGACCAAGCGACGGCCAGCCCATGGGCTGCCAAGAGCCCACCCCGTGGCAGCCCGTGCTCCGACGCCAGTTGCAATGCTGCGGTGGACTCGAGGTTGGCCTCTTCGAACTGATCGATGTTGGCGAGGTACAGGACACGGCGACGAGCGATCTCGACCTGCGTGGCAGCGTCGACGTCAAGGGCGTTCATTCGGTGCAGGACGGACCCCTGCTCCTGGCGCCGAGCCAGCTGGTCGAGCAGTTGCTCGTATCTGAGGAGCATTCCAACGAGTTGCGAGTCGGGGGTGCCTACTTGGCTCGCCGCGGCCAGGGCCGCCGCGAAGTGGCTAACGGCGGTTTCGTGAGCGAAAACTTCGAGTGCCCGATCTGCGGCGCGGATTGAGTACTCGGCGGACAGCTCGAGCTGGCCGGACTCCCTGAGATGACGGGCGATCTCTTCGACCTCATAGGAATCCGTCTCGACCATCTGACGCGCCGCTGCTCTATGGAGCGAAGAGACATCACCGTCGGGAATCGTCTTGAGTGTCGCCGCCTTCATGAGGCGATGGGCGAAGTCGAGGTGGTCGTCGGCTTCGACGAGGAAGGCGCGCCGCACCGCGTTATCAACGGCCTGCAACGCGACAGCAGGGTCGATGCCGGCGACAGCAACGACGGAGTCCACGGTTACTCGGCTGTCGAATACCGAGGCTGCCTGCAGGACGCGCAAGGTCGCCGGCGCCGCCAACCGCAGGCGCCGTTCCAGCAAGCTGAACGCAGCTTCGGTGAGGGGTTCATCGAACTCTGGCTGCTGTGTCATTCCGCGCAGCGTCTCGAGCACCAACAGGGGGTTGCCGCCCGTCTGCGAAAAGACAGAGTCGATGAGAGAGTTCTCCGGGGCGCTACCGGTCGCAGCTCGGATCAGCTCGGCCGTCTCACCGGCATCGAGGTCTTCGAGTTTGAGGCGACTCACTCCTGGCTGGGCGTCGATGTTCAGCAACGTTTCCCACACCCGCGGGGTGTCTCTGGCTTCGGCCGAGTGGTAGCCAAGCACCAGGAGAACATTGCTGCGGCTGAGCCGTAGCGCAGCAAGCTCGAGAAAGGCCAGGGTCTCGGCATCGGCTAGGTGGACGTCGTCGAGAAGGATGACATGGGGGTTGATTCGCCCGAGCGCGAGAAGGACCTCGGTGAGCGCCTGTGCCACCCTCTCTGCTTCTTCGGCCGGATCGAGGCGGGCTGCTGCCTCGCCAAGAGACCCCAGGGCGGGAAGGACGGCCGATGCTGCTGTGAGCCAGACCGGCTCGGCGATCGCCATGACCTGTTGAGTTCGAAGCGGGGACAGCGCATCGCCAAGTGCTTGGCGGCACAGGTCATAGGGGATCGCGGAACTGCGGGCGGCGGCGTCCATCACGCCCAACCCCCTCCAGTGGGCATCTGCGGCCAACCCGCCCAAGAATCGACTCACCCCCGCACCCGATGCTCCCTCTACCAGAACCACTCCGCCGCGGCCTCCGAAGAGTCCAGCCATGCGCTCGATGACGGCCGCTCTTTCGTGGACTCTGCCGACCATCGCCATCTCACCGGGTCGGAACAGCACAGACTGCGGATCCGGAACGAATGGTCGATCGCCCTTGGTTCGCTGGACCATGATCTCGGCATAGAGCTCGCGGGTGGCCGCCGATGGCTGTTCCCCAAGCTCCTCCTCGAGGATCGACGAACAGAACTCGAACTGCTGGATGGCGTCGTTGAACTGGCCGAGCAGGAAGGACAGGCGCATTACCTCGCGATGAGCCTCCTCGTTGAGCGGATCGTGGCCTACGAAGCGGCGGGCGACGGCTAAGGCCTTGCTTATGTCGCCTCGGCTCTTGTGGCCGGCGATGGCACGCTGCAACAGAGCTGCGTACTCGCCCCTGAGGCGCTGCTGTTCGACCAGCAGCCAATCGTCGTAGGAACCCGCGAGGAAGTCACCCCGATAGAGCTCTATGGCCGCCTCCATGTCGTCCAGCGTGCCGGAACCAAGCTTTTCGAACTCGTCGATATCGAGCCAGTAGTCGGCATGATCGTTGAAGCGCACCGTGTCTGCTCCGACGATCGTGAACGGTTCCGCGGCGTGTACCTCTGTCAGTACTTGCTGCAGCTGCCAGAGGGCGTGGCTGAGCCGACGGCGAGCCCGGGCTTCTGCAAGGTCGGGCCAGAAGGTTCCGGCAAGACGATCGCGCGTCTGGGTCGTCCCTCGCTGGGTTACTAGCAGTGCGAAGAGCGAGCGCGCCGCTCGAGATGGCAGGGGAGGCAACACCTTGCCGTCGTGCTCCAGCGAGAAGCCACCGAGCAGCCGGATCTGAAGGACTCCCATGCGTCGACCGTAGCAAGACGCCTCAGCGGTTGCTGGCGCTCAGCTCTGCCTACGGTCCAGCCAGCGCCGAATGCCTGCGACCTGCATCGGCCAGAAGGTGTTGGCGTCGTACGTCGCGATGACGCTCTCGGAGTAGCCCTGGTCGCGATAGCCGTCGAGAACCCAACCACGGAAGCTTCCGATGGCCGACTCATTACGAGCGAGGCCCTCCACCTTCGAAACCCACGAGCCGAGGCGCTCCTCGGCCTCGGCCAGCCGACTTGTCGCGTCGGGGTCGCGGCCGAAGTGAGCAAAGCCGAGGAACGAAGGCTCGAGAGACGCCATTCTCCGCAGCTGCTCGACGACGAGCCCGGGATCGAAGTCCGGGGGAGGAGTGACTGGTTGCGTGAAGTGGCCGTGGGGAAAGGCGATGCCGACCGAGTCACCAACGAAGCAACCACCTGAGGTCTCGTCATAGAAGACGATGTGATGCTTGGCGTGACCCGGCGTGTAGAGAACGTCGAGAAACCGTCCGGACCCCAGAGGGACTCGGGAACCGTCATCCAGGATCAGGAGCCGATCTTCGGCGATGGGTTCCATGGGCCCCCACAGCGCTCTCATGCCGTCCTCGCCGTAGATGCGGGTCGCCGACTCCCACAGCCGCGTCGGGTCCGCCAGGTGACGAGCGCCGGCAGAGTGAACGCCGATCTTCGCTCCGGGGAAGCGCTGCGCCATGTGCCCGGCGGCACCAGCGTGGTCGAGGTGAATGTGGGTGACAACGATGCTGGCAATGTCGTCGACGCCGAGGTCGTCGAGAGCGTCCAGTAGGTGGTGCATCGTTACGGACGGTCCACACTCGACCAGGACCCGCTCGGGACCGTCGAAGAGGTAGCAGGCGAGCCGTTCCGGTTGTCCCTGCATTCCGGCGTCGATCTGGTAGAGGCCGTCGCCAAGGTCGGTCGTCGTCAGCTGCATGCGACGAGCCTAGATAGGCTCGTCGCCATCGGAGGAGGACCCGTGGACCATCCCGTAATTCCGTATCGTCTGCCCCGGCGGACACCAGCCGAGATGCTGGAGAGGGCCTCTTCGTTCAATCGACTCATGGAAACGCGACGCAGCGTGCGCGATTTCAGCAGCGACGCCGTTCCCCGCCAGCTCATCGATCTGGCCATCTCTACGGCTTCATCTGCTCCGAGCGGGGCCCACAGGCAGCCGTGGACATTCGTAGTCGTCGGAGATAGCGAGACGAAGGCCAAAATCCGCGAGGCCGCCGAGACCGAAGAGAAGCTGAACTACGAGGGTGGCCGGCTGCCCGCCGACTGGCTCGAGGCACTTGCGCCGCTCGGGACCGATTGGCGCAAGCCGTTTCTGGAGACGGCCCCATGGCTCGTTGTCGTTTTCGAGCAGCGCTATGGGCTCGACGAGGCCGGTGTCAAACAGCACAACTACTACGTCAAGGAGAGCGTTGGGATGGCGTGCGGGCTCTTCATCGCCGCGCTGCACAACATGGGCCTTGCCACCCTGACCCATACGCCAAGCCCGATGAGGTTCCTATCGAAGCTGCTGGGGCGCCCCGAGAACGAGCGCCCCTTCGTGCTGTTTCCAGTCGGCTATCCGGCGCTGGACTGCACTGTGCCCGATATCCAGCGCAAGCGTCTCGCCGAGGTGACGGTCGACCTCTAGGTGACCAAGGGCGGTCGTGGGACTGTGTCACACCGGTGTCATACGTTGCCCCTACCTCACCAAGGAGCATCAGTGGACCTCAACCTCGTAGTCCTGAGCGGTCGCCTCGCCGCCCCGCCCGAGATTCGCACATTCGACAGCGGAGCCAGGGTCGTCCGCTACCTCGTGACGTGTCGGACAGACGAGCCCCGGCGTCGCGTGGACGTATTGCCCGTCACCCTGTGGGACCCGCCACCGGAATTGGCATCGGACGATGCGGTGCCGGGTACGCCGCTGTGGGTGGCGGGCACCGCGCAGCGGCGGTTCTGGAGCGAGGCCACAGGACGCCGCTCCCGCCTGGAGATCGTTGCCGACGAGGTCGCCTTTCGCACCCAGGAAGAGCAAACGATGGGCCACTAACCTGCGCAGCTAATGGCACGAGTCGCCATCGCTGCCGGATCCCAGATCGCCGCTGACGCCGGCGCGTCCGCGGCTGCCAACGGCGGCAACGCGGTGGATGCTGCGATCGCCGCTTCCATCGCGTCGATGTCGACAGATCCCGGTGTCATTTCTCTTGGCGCAGGCTCCTTCATTGCGGTATGGCCGGCTGATGCCGACCCGGTGGTGATCGACGCCTACGCTGAGATGCCCGGTCGCTCGGCCCCACCCGACCGGTTCGGAACGGGCGCCCAAGAGATCCACATGGCCTACGGCGGCGGCATGACGTCGATCGTCGGATACGGATCGATCGCCACCCCCGGATCGGTGCGCGGCTTCGGCGAGGCGTCGCGGCTCTTTGGGACCATCGATTGGTCTGAGCTCGTCGAGCCGACCGTCTATCTCGCGGAAGAGGGTTTTCCGCTCTCGGGTGCTGCGGCCGAGTACATGACGTACTCCCACGATGTCATCTACGGATGGCATCCCGAAACGGCCAAGGCCCTTCATCACCCTGACGGATCCCACCTCAAGGAAGGCGAGACCGTCCACATAGAAGGGATGGCAGACAGCCTCGCTCACATCGCTGCCAATGGGCCGGACAGCTTCTATACGGGCGACATCGGCCAGGCGATGGCGGAAGCGATTGTGGGCAATGGCGGGCTCGTCGATATCGACGACCTCAGGGAATACGAGGCCATCATCAGGGAGCCGCTGCGGGTGCCACTAGGGGAGTGGGGGTTCGCCACCAACCCGGCGCCCGCCATCGGTGGAGCAACCGTGGCCGCGGTACTGCAGCTCATCACAGATGTCGACGCCTGGGATGGCGCAGGAGTCAAGCGCATCGCCGAAGCCCTCGACGTCGTGCTCGGATTCCGTCGCGACAAGCTCGACCGTTCAACCGACCTCGTGCGTGATATCGCTGCACTCATCGAGAGTTCGGCGGGCGGCGACCCGTCCTCCGTCATTACTTCGCCTTCAACTGTTCATGTGTCAACGGTGGACAGCAACGGTTTGGCATGTGCCATCACGTCTTCAGCCGGATATGGCTCGGGAGCGATGATCCCGGGGACCGGGATAATGCTGAACAACTCGCTTGGCGAGGTGGAGCTGAATCACGCAGGCCTGCACACCTTGGCGCCGGGCACGCGCCTCTCCTCGAACATGGCACCCTCCATTACCAGGAACCCCGACGGATCGGTGCTCGCCGTCGGGTCGCCGGGGGCTAGCCGCATCACCAGCGCAGTCGCCGAGACGGTGTTCAACTTCCTGCGGCTAGGGATGCCCCTTGATGCTGCCGTCGCCCACCCCCGCATCCATGTCGAGACATTCGAGGACGAGCGGACACTCGCCTATGAGCCCGGCGTCGAGATCGGCGATATCGATGGACTGTCGCTGCGCCCGTTCTCCGGACCGTCGATGTACTTCGGTGGAGTACAGGCTGCCGCCTGGGACGAGATCGGAGGCCTCAGCGCCACCGCGGACCCGCGGCGGACGGGTGGAATCGCCTTCGCCGGCTGACGCAGATGTTCACCCTCCTCCGAAAGCCGCGGTGGGCGCTGGGAGCCGTCGTCGTCATTGCAGCCTCCGTAGGTTTCGCCACAGCGGGTTTCTGGCAGCTCAGCCGGCTGGAGGAACGGCGGGATCGCAACGAGCGCGTCGAGGCAGCGCGTGCGGTCCCAACGGTCAGCCTGCTCGATATCGACGGCACACCACCGGCCGAGTACACCAGCGTGTCCGTGGTGGGCGCTTGGCGAGGAGACGATGAAGTCGTCGTCCCGCTGCAGTCCCGCGACGGTGCCGCCGGCGTCCATCTGCTCACGCCGCTCGACACCGAAGCGGGCACCTACTTGGTCGACAGAGGATGGGTGCCGCTCGACGAGGTGGAGCAGTATCCACGTCCTACGGGCGAGGTTTCCATTACCGCTACCGCCCGCGACCCACGCCCAGGTCGCATCACGTCGGGAACGGAAGGCGGGAGGCCCACCGTGTCGCATCGCGATCCCGATGCCGTCGGCGACTTGGCTGGCATCACGATGGCGCCAGTTGTCCTGGACCTGATCGCAGCGACGCCGAACCTGCAACCGGCGCCGCTGCCACCACTGCCTGCGGCGCTGGGGGAGGGAAACCACCTGCTCTATGCGGTCCAGTGGTTCAGCTTTGTCGCCATCGCTGTCATCGGGTACGTCGCTCTACTGCGACGCCAGATACCACACCGAGGCGGCAGCTCCAGGCGAAGCGGATCAGCTGGGAGGGCCGGCGGGAATGGCCAGCTCGGAGATGATCCGCACGCCGGGTAGCTCGACGAGGATGGACGGTGCCGACTTGATCTTCGCCGATCTGGTGCCGGCTCCAAGGATGACGTAGTCGAGAGCGAGCAGACTCTCCTCTACCAGCAGCGGGATGTCTGGCGGAAGCCCGAACACCGTCACCCCGCCCAGCTCCATGCCAGTCAGCCGCTTCGTTTCCTCAGGATCCGCGAAGGACATTTTGGGCACGCCGAGGGTTCGCCGCACTCGCTGATTGACGTCGAGCCGGGTGTCCGCCGCTACGACACAAGCTGCGACGACACTGGGGCCGCGGCGCGAGGCGACCACGAGGGTGTTGGCAGACTTGGAAAGCGGGTAGCCGTAGCGTTCGCAGAAAGCCGCGGTGTCGGCGAACTGGGAGTCGCATTCGACGATCTCGATTGGCGTTGCCAGCTGTTCTATGGATGCAGCAACGAAATCGGGAAGTAGCACGGGCCGAACCTAGCTCGCAGCATGGCGGCGACGCGGTGTCTATCTTGTGGCAATGCCCGTACCGGAACCGCCGCTGACCGTTGGAATCGAGGAGGAGTACTGGCTCGTAGACAGGGAGACCCGCAACCTCGTTTCCGATCCCCACCCCGACCTCATGGAGGATTACCGCAAACTCCTCGACGCCCAGGTGGCGCCAGAGTTCATGCGGGCCCAGGTCGAAGTGGGTACCAAAGTCGGGGCGTCGATCGCCGAGGCGGGCGCCGATCTGCGTGGCTTGCGTTCGGCCGTCGCAGAGAATGCCGACAAGTACGGCTACGCCATCATCGCCGCGTCGACGCACCCGTTCGCCGAATGGGCAGAGCAGAAGACCACAGACGCCGACCGCTACAACGCGCTGGCGGAGGACCTACAGACGGTCGTTCGCCGGCTACTGATATGTGGGATGCACGTGCACGTTGGTATCGGTGACGACGACATGCGCATCGATTTCATGACCCAGATGGCGTACTTCCTGCCGCACCTATTGACCCTGAGCACTTCGTCGCCTTTCTGGCATGGTCGCAACACGGGGTTGAAGAGCTACCGCCTTACGGTTTTCGATGGATTGCCCCGCACCGGACTTCCTGAGGATTTCTCGAGCTGGGGCGAGTACGAGCGCCATGTCAACGTTCTCATCGAAGCCGGGCTGATCGAGGACGCCACCAAGATCTGGTGGGACATAAGGCCATCGGCGCGCTACCCGACTCTCGAGATGCGGGTAACCGATATCGCGACTCGCGTTGAGGACACGATCACCATCGCCGCGCTGTACCAGGCACTGCTCCACATGCTCTATCGCAGGCGCCGCAATAACCAACGGTGGAGAACCTACGCCACCATGTTGATCCAGGAGAACCGATGGCGGGCCCAGCGCTACGGCGGCTCAGAAGGCTTGATGGATTATGGGAGGGGGGAGCTCGTCGCCTTCGAGATTCTCACGGACGAGTTGCTGACGCTGTTGGCCCAGGACGCCGATGCTCTCGGCACGGAGGCCGAGCTCGACAACGTGCGAAACATCCTGATCCGAGGAACCTCTGCCGATCGGCAGGTAGCCATCTACAACGAAGCCATTGCCGGCGGGTCTAGCGATCAGGACGCGATGAACGCCGTCGTCGATTGGCTCATCGAGGAGACGGTAACGGGCCTGTAGTCGCGCCGGCAGGGAGGGTCTAGCTCTTCGCCTTGGCGTCAGCCTTCAGCTGGCGCTTGTGTTCTCGGTAGATGAGGATGTCATCGAAACTCGTCACATCGGCCAGGGTCATGTGGTCGGGTGCGTACTTCTCCCACCCCGGCGGCGTCACCCCAAGCCGCTTGCCGAGGATGGCGATGGACGTGCTGACCTTGCCCTTGCCGAAGCCGGGGAGGGCGAGCAGCCGCTTGTTGAGGTCGGCTCCGTCTGTCGCCTCCGACCACACGCGAGCGGCGTCTCCGCCGTACTCGGTGGCGATGGCATCGCAGAAGACCTGGGTGCGCTTTGCCATATTGGCGGGGTAGCGGTGTAAGGCCGGCTTCTCCCTGAAGATCTCTACGAGGTCCTCCGTGTCCATCGACGCGATGGCCTTGGCGACGAGCTCGCCGCCAAGTCGCTCCTTGAGGAGGTAGGGGCCGAGGAAGGCCTGCTCGATCTTGATCTGCTGATCCAGCAGCATTCCGATGAGGAAGGCCAGGGGTTCATTCTCGAGCAGCTCATTGGCGGCGTCGTTGTCTGTGTATGGGAGCTTCATGCACCGAACCTACTAGGCCAGGAATTCTCTGACGCTGTGTTGGGCTCGCTCGATGTAGCCGGGGGCGTACTCCCGATAGGCCTCGACGATCTCGGTCCGCTTCTTGAGAGCGTTGATGGCATAACGAAGGATCACCTCCGCGTGTTCGGGGTACGGAACGATCAATGTCGCGGCCAAGAAGTCGTCATCGGCAAAGACGTGGCTGGTCGGTCCGATGAGGCAGGGCACTCCAAGGCTGAGGCTCTCCATGGGCAACATCGGCCCACACTCGGACTGGGTCACATACATCGAGAGGTGAGTGCGCGAGATAGCAACCATCAGGTCGGAGTGTGAAAGAGCGCTGCGCAAGAGACGGGTCGTATCGAGACCAACGAAGTGGGCGAACTCGAGAGCCCGTTCCGAGACACCCGAACCCGCGAGCGTCACGTCCGGGATCATGCCCGCCGCCGCGATCATGGCATAGGGGAGCTTGCGGTAGCCCTCCGCCGCGAGCCACATACCAACGTGGGGCCCTCCGTCCTCTGGCGTGCTGGGGCCTTGCGGGACCTTCGGAACGTAGTTCAGCAGTAGCCCCGCCTCGACACCGAGACCGTCGAGCCATACCTCCATGCCGGCTTTTACGACTCCAACCTTGGTGATCGTGCCCGCCCTCGCTGCTGTGATCAACTGCTGGAACATGTCCCAGCCATAGTCCTCCCGTGTCTGCAAATAGTTGCCATGCCACACGCCGTCGACCCTGGCTCCGAGCTTGGCGAGGCGGTCGGCAAGAGCTATCCGCGTCGGGCTCCAACCACTCAACACGAAGTGGTTGGCGCCGCTGCCCATCAGGGCATCCACTAGCTCCTCGAGCTGGTCCTGGGAGAGATCCGGAGGGGGCGCCACCGTGTGGGAGAAGAGGTTGCTCGTCGCGGATGTGACGCCAAGATACTCATCGACAGCAACAGCGATTACCTCCGCGCCCTCCGGCATCGTGAAATCGAGAGTGGTCGGCGTTGGTGGAGGCTCGACCTCATGGCGTCCGCGTTTCATCGTCGAAATCTAGCGGTGCACCGCGACCGGAGCGCTTTCGTGAGGTGGTAGCGTGCCCGCACCCCAGAGGGAGTGTCGGTGGCGACGATCGGACAAGTCGCATCTAGGGCCGGGGTGAGCAGGGCAACTGTCTCGCGCGTAGTGAACGCGACAGCAACCGTGAGCGTCGAGACCCGGGATCGCGTGCAGCGGGCCATCAAGACACTTCATTACCGTCCGAGCGCGTTGGCACGAGACCTCTCCCTTGGTCGCAACACCACTGTCGCCATCGTCGCCCGCTCCGTTGGGTCGCCCCTGGTTACCCAGGTGGCGTCTCGCCTCTCCGAGGTGGGCATCGAGGTCGCGTTGGTCGAGGCGGCGCCCCACGATCACGACGCGCTGTTGAGCATCATCGATCGGGTTGGGGGAGTGGTTGTCGAGCAGTTGACCGATCCTGCGGTCTGTGAGGCAGCCGTGGCGTCGGGCAGGCCCCTGGTAGCTATGGGTCCGGGTGATCTCCGGATCAGCCGGGTGGTCATCGACCGCAAGCCTGCCATCGCCGCCGCTGCGCAGCACCTCGCCGCGACCGGACACAGCGATGTTGTGCTGTTCGACGACGGCGATCTCTCGAATACTGCTGTTGCCGATCTCAGGATCACCTTCAGGGCTCACCGCCTGCGACTGACGAGGCCACTGCGCCAGCTCGACAACCTGGCGGTGGCGCTCGGCGGTCGACGGGCGTCAACTGCCGTTGTCGCCACGACTCCGTTGCTTGCCCTCGACACCTACAACCTGGCTCGAGCCCTTGGATGCCTCATCCCGCACGAGTTGTCGATCATCGCTCTCCGCAGCAGCCCAGCCATCCGAAGCATGCGCCTATCGGCTATCGAAGAACCAGTGGATCTAGCCGGCGTCGAGGCAGTCAACCTCTTGCAGTCGCTCATGCTCATCGGGCAGGCGGTGGCCCCTGGCATCGAGCTCCGGCTGCCGGCCAGCTTCGTGCGGGGCGTTTCCACGCGGCGGGTTTAGAGGGCGAGGGCGATCTCTGCAGCGAGTCTGGCATTGGATTGGGCAAGGGCGGCGTTGGTCTCGACGACCCTTCCCCCAGATATTTCCACAAGTTGGCTGAGCACGAATGGGGAGCGCGCAAGGCCCATGACGCCAGCCTCATCGGCCTGGGCGATCGCGGTCGCAGTCCAGCCCTCCACCTCATCGAGATCGAGGGCGTGCTCGGTAGGCACCGGATTGGCAATTAGGACGCCTCCTCCTCCCAATTCACGGGCCTCTCTGATGACGCGGGCCGCGGCGGCGGGGGAGTCGACGGAGTCGGGGATCCGGAGACCGCTGCTTTGCGAGTAGAAGGCTGGGAATTCGTTGGTGCGATAACCAACAACCGCTACGCCAACCGTTTCGAGGTAGTCGAGGGTCGCCGCTAGATCCAGAAAGGCTTTGGCACCGGACGCAACGACCCCGATCGGGGACCGAGCCATCTCCGCCAGATCCGCCGAGATGTCGTGACCGACTCCGCGGTGCACGCCGCCGATGCCCCCTGTCGCCATGATGCCGATACCGGCGATCTGTGCAGCCCGCAGCGTCGCCGACACGGTGGTAGCGCCGCTGGTTCCTCCTGCCATGGTGGCCGCCAGGTTGGATACGTTGAGCTTGGCGACGTCTTCGCTGGCGATGCGCTTGAGCCCGGCAGCGTCGAGGCCGACGAGCAGGGCCCCATCGAGGACCCCAACCGTGGCAGGTGTGGCGCCGGCCTCTCGAACGATGGTCTCGAGTTCGGTGGCGAGGGAGAGGTTGCGAGGCCGCGGGAAACCGTGGGCGATGATGGTCGACTCCAATGCCACAACGGGCTCGCCCCTGCCGAGAGCCTCGGCTAGTGCTGGAGCGACGCTGAAGCTCACGATTCGATGGGCAGGCCGGCTCGGGCGCGAGCGGATCTCTCTGTGAGTTCTTCCGCCACCGAGGCGTCGGCTTCGACCGTTATCGCCGCGGCTCCGAGGGCGACATGAGCCGCGGTGACGGCATCGCGACCGCGCAGAAGGGCATGGAGCATCGTCGCAGTGAAGGCGTCGCCTGCTCCGGTGACGTCACGGGCGTCGGCGTCTAATGCTCCAAGGGTTGTCGCCTCACCATCAGCGACGATGACGACACCCTGCTCGTGGGTCGTGATCGCCACAACCTTGGCTCCTGCCGCGTGAAGACCCAGGGCGGTTTCGGTAACCCCATCTGCATCGGGAAGCAGGACTGTCGCCTCCTCCTTGTTGGCAACGAGAAGATCGAGGCGCCCGAGGACCGATCGCAATCGGCTCGCTTTTGGCACGGAGACGGTGTTGCCGGCGAGCAGGCCGGGGGAGCGCGCCGCCAGCCAAGTCACGCTCTCGGGAGCGAGGTTGGTGTCTATGAACCAGGCGTCCGCCTTGGCATGCTCGGCTGCGGCCTCCTTCAAGACCTCTGGGGTCAGCGTCGCGTAGATGGCCATATCGGCGAAGCCGACGTAGAGATGGCCATCCGGCTCTACAAGAGCGTTGTAGGTGGCGGTGGGCAGGTCGTCGGAACGGATCATGCCGGTGAGGTCGATGCCTGCCTCAGTGGCCTGGGAGGCGACTGTCTGGCCGTGCTTGTCGCGTCCCAGGACGCTTATCAGGGCTACTTCATCACCGAGCCGAGCCAGCACTTCGGCAACGTTGCGAGCAACACCACCTGGAGACTCAGTGACGTGGACGGGGTTCGATGTTCCCGGAGCGATGGGGGCTATCGAGTGAGCTCTACGGTCGATGTGCGCCGCACCGAAGCAAACGATCTTTGGAGTGTCCACAACCGCGAACACTACCCAGACTCGTGGAGTCCCCAACGTGCTCACCACGTACTTGGATGCCGTTAGGGAGGAATCGGCGTGCGTGGGTTTAGCGCCCATAATCCACGTTATGTCAAGTTAGCTTTTAAGTACTCGATACTGGTAGCAGTCCCCCCCTCTTCCGAGGACACTGTGCAACGACACCAAATGTCAGTGTCGCGCCTGTCTGAGCGGCCCGCACTGGGCGGACAACGTTCTCGAGCTAGAAAGTGACGCGTGCGCTGTCGTGGGCTGGCGGGATTCGCCTCAGCCTCTCCTGGGCCGAATCTGCATGATCGTGCTGGTCCGCAGCATGCCGCCAGCATCCTGATGTGTGCTCCTGCCGCGTTTGCCATCGGGACGTCCGGCCCTGGGAGACAT
>Ga0224508_10002209_pt1 | contig 16851 bp, 15 predicted proteins | sample SF_Jan12_sed_USG_4_FD_170157 | JGI IMG/M metagenome (GOLD analysis project Ga0224508, IMG submission 170157) | Sediment microbial communities from San Francisco Bay, California, United States - SF_Jan12_sed_USGS_21 | ecosystem: Environmental > Aquatic > Marine > Sediment | place: USA... | reverse complement strand
GGACATTCCATCGGAAGCAATGGTGCCGTTTGGTCATACTAAAGCCAAGATTGGCCTCGACTATATTGATTCATTAAAAGATCGCCCCGACGGAAAGCTGATTCTGGTGACGGCGATTACACCGACTCCTGCGGGTGAGGGCAAGACCACGACTTCGGTTGGTTTAAACGATGGTTTGAATCGCATCGGTAAAAAAGCCGTCGTGTGTTTGCGTGAACCGAGTCTTGGTCCGTGTTTCGGTATGAAAGGTGGCGCCGCTGGTGGCGGTTATGCACAAGTCGTGCCGATGGAAGATATCAATCTGCACTTTACCGGTGACTTTCATGCCATCGGTTCGGCGCATAACTTGTTATCCGCGCTCGTTGATAATCACATTTACTGGAGTAATGAAGCCGGTTTTGATTCCCGGCGTGTGACCTGGCGCCGGGTGGTGGACATGAACGACCGTTCTTTGCGTTCGATTGTGAATTCGCTGGGTGGCATTGCCAATGGTTTTCCGCGCGAAGACGGGTTCGATATCACCGTGGCTTCGGAAGTCATGGCGATTTTCTGTTTATCAAAAAATCTTGAAGATTTGCAGCAGAGGTTGAGCGATATAGTAGTGGGTTACACTCGTGACCGTAAACCGATTCGGGCCGAGGCAGTCATGGCTCCCGGCCCGATGGCCGTGCTACTCAAAGATGCGATTGCTCCGAACTTTGTACAAACGTTGGAAAACAATCCAGCGTTTATTCACGGCGGGCCATTCGCCAATATCGCGCACGGTTGTAACTCAGTCATCGCGACCCGCGCGGCGTTGAAAATGGCGGACTATGTGGTTACGGAGGCGGGTTTTGGTGCCGATCTTGGAGCGGAAAAATTCTTTGACATCAAATGTCGAAGCGCCGGGTTAAAACCTGAAGCCGCGGTGATCGTCGCCACCGTGCGTGCGTTAAAAATGCATGGCGGCGTGGCTAAAGGTGATTTGTCGAAGGAAAATGTCGACGCGGTGAAAAAGGGTTGTTCCAACCTCGCACGGCACATTCGTAATGTTAAATCCTTTGGCGTGCCTGCGGTGGTCGCCATTAACCGTTTTACGGCGGATACCGATGCGGAAGTAGCTGCCGTGCGCGAAATCGCAGGCGAATACGGTGCCCAGGCGATTGAGTGTACCCATTGGGCGGATGGTGGTGCCGGCACGGAGAATCTAGCCAAACACGTTGTTGAATTGGTAGAAAGTGGAACCAGCCAGTTCGCGCCGATTTACGATGACAATATGCCGTTGTGGGATAAAGTGAAAACGATTGCCACACGCATCTATGACGCGGAAGATATTATTGCCGATCAAAAAGTGCGTAATCAGTTTGCCGAGTATCAGGATGCCGGTTACGGCCATTTTCCGGTGTGTATCGCAAAAACCCAATACAGTTTTTCCACCGATCCAAACTTGAAAGGCGCGCCCAGTGGCCACGTCTTGCCGATTCGTGAAGTGCGTTTGTCCGCCGGCGCGGGATTTCTGGTGGTCGTATGTGGTGACATCATGACCATGCCTGGTCTACCACGTGTGCCTGCGGCGAATAGTATTCGTATCGGTGAATCTGGTGATGTTGAAGGCCTGTTCTAATTTTAGACGTTCACTATAGATGCATATAAAGTAACTGCTACCAGACTATGTCTATAAAGAAAATTCTTGTTCCGCTGGACGGCAGCAGTGCCGCCACCGGTGTGCTCGATACGGCGTTGGTTGTTGCTAAACGTTTTGATGCGCATATCCATGCGCTACATGTCATGCAACGGCCTGAAGATGCGGCACCTTATATGTTCGATCGTATTCCAGGCAATTTGAAAAAATCCGTTACCAGGGAACTCGAGATAGGTGAACGTGAAAAGGCGACAGAGGTTCGTGCAGGCTTTGAGAGTTTTTGTACTAAAAACAATCTGGCAATTGTTGATAAGCCAAAAGCGGATTCTGAATCCGCTTCATGGCACGAGGAATTTGGGCGCACCGGTGAAGTGTTGGTGAAACATGGGCGCCTGGCTGATGTCATCGCGACAGCACGACCGAAAGTCAGTAAAGGTACGATCCGGCGTTCGCCGGTTGGCGAAAACCTGGAAGCAGTGATGTTACGGGCAGGACGACCAGTACTTATCGTGCCACCCAAATGGAAAGCGAAACGGGTAGAACATGCAGCGATAGGCTGGAATGGTAGTCTGGAAGCATCGCGCGCCCTGGCTATGACCATGCCTTGGTTAGAGCAAATGAATCTGGTGTCGATTATCGTGTCAACCAAACGCAAGGACAGCGGTAAGTCGTTACAAGACTATCTTGGATTACACGGCATCGACTCGAAAATTCAGTTGTTGGACAAGAAAGGCGATTCCGTTGGCGAATCCATTCTCAATATCTGTGACGTTAACAAAGTTGAGTTTTTAGTGGTCGGTGGATTCAGTCATGCGCGCGCCCGTCAACTTCTGTTTGGTGGTGTAACTCAGCATTTACTGCGTCATTCCAATATCATAACCACTATGGTGCATTGATCTAACCAGTTGTTTTTACTTCATTTTCGCACTTTTCATTATTTTGTTATTTTTCTCTATTGAATTGCTGTCGCATTTGTGCGACATTTATCGTGTTGAATAAATAGGGGTTTATTCGATATTTCCGCAACAGACATTTTGGGGCGGAAGGGGTAGAGACCCGGTTTTTCCGGGGGGAAATTATGGATGAAAACAGCTTTACGGAATGAAGCCAGGCGTTGTGAAGCATTTGGGTTTTCCAGGTCGAAGGATATCGACCGGAAGACTTGGATGGGTTGGGGTCTAACTTTCTTTATTAGGGGAGAAATGATGAGACCTTTGACGAATAGAGGCAAGAACGTACTTGCGCGGCAAATTAGCCAGGAACGTTCGCGTCACAGTAAGTTTGTTGGTGTTAAAAACCTAACGGCAGCTACGGGGCAACAAGAGCCACGTCGTGTTCGATTTCAAAATCTAAGTTGTCGTATGAGTGCGGGTTAAACCGTATAGTCTAGGTACTGATTTTTTATCACTCAGTATTTACTGTATTAGACTGATATTCTAAATGGCCCGGTAACCGGACTTCTGGTTGCCGGGCCGTTTTAGTTAAAGCGTTCCTAAATAGATTCTCTCAAAGCCAATCGTTGCGATATTCGTCCCGGACTCAGGGATTCAACGCGATCTCCGCATGTTTGCGCCGGAGTAATTTCTTTTGATAACGTGATTGCACGATATCGGTGATGACCAAAATACCGATCACGAAATAAAACGTGGTTTTGGTCATAGGCACAATTTCACTACCAAAAATACGCAAATGCGCGAGATGCCCGCCCTCGGTTAACAACATAATTCCAACGACAAATAGAATAAACAAACCGAGTACTTCATACATACGGTTTCTTTGCAGGAATCCAGCGACACGGTCGGCCAGCCAGATCATGAGTATGCCGCCAATGACGATAGCAGTTGCCATGACCCAAAATACGTCGGTCAAGGCCATGGCGCTGAGGATGGAGTCAAAAGAAAATACCAGGTTCATGGCGACGATCCAGAAGATAATCAAAGCGACTGAGCGTTGCGCACGGTCTTCGTGTTCCAAGTCTTCGACACCCATCATATGCAGTATCTCTTTGGTGGCAGTGTAAATAATTAAAATGCCACCGAGCAATACAATCAAACTGTGCAGGTTGAATTCGGCTTCAAGAATTCCCGCTTGATGAATAGCGAAAATCGGGTTTTGAAAATACTGAATCACTTTTAGCAATAAAAACAGCAAACCGATGCGCAGAACGACTGCCAGACCGATACCGAGTTTGCGCACATAAGCTTGTTGTCCCGCGGGCGCGCGTTTGGACTCCAGTGAAATATAAAGCAGATTGTCAAAGCCAAGGACGGCTTGCAACAACGTCAGCATCCCCAGGGTGACCAGATTATCGAGTGTAAGCAGTGATTCCATTGTATATCTCTCAGGTTTATTGATTTTTCAGAATAGGTAAGACAAATAGTCAACGTGATCGTTGAGTGACCCATATATTAACGTTGAATTCGAATTTTAAAGGTTAAAAATTGCGAAATATTTCACTGAAATTGATATTCAAATCAATTAATAATGTTTGGGATAGATTTTCAGAGTATGAATTATCTCAATCAGTGCAGGAAGGCGAATATGCGCTAAAATGGGTTGTAATATCAATCAACGACCTGACACCGATTGACCAAAGGAGGAGACCATGCCGCACGTGACATTCATTCACGGAATCACCAATAAGCTGGAAAAAGAAAAACAACATGCCGCGTGGCTACGCGAGTTGAATCATGATGGCATGTTTGATTTACATGCCCGAGGGGTGACGACATCACTCGTATATTGGGCGGATGTGTTGTATGAAAAACCACTGGATGAGGCACAAGCGCAAGAATCTGTCAGCAATGAACACACTGGTGGTGAAACGGTGACACTGACGGATGATGAAGATTTAGCCTGGATTGAAAGTTTGCCGAAAGATCAACAGGCAGCTGTGGAAAAACTGAGACAACGGCTTAACTTCGATGCCGACGCTCCTTCAGGCGACGACGCGCACATGAAAGATCCGTATTCTCAAGCGGAACAGGAACAACTTGAGAATGTCGACTTCGAGCGTATTCCGTTGCCCTGGTTTGTAAAACGACGCGTGATGAAAGTTCTGTTACGCGACGTGCATCATTATCTGTTTAATACTGAGCACGAACCGCGACCCGGCGAGCGTTTTAAGGTGAAAGACGAAATCCAACGTCGTTTTATTGAGACTATGACGGCGGACGCGCAACAAAACGCTAATAATGGCCCACATATTGTGGTGAGTCATAGCATGGGCACGGTGATTTCTTATGATTGCTTAAAACATCGTGCGGATTGTCCGCCGGTATCGGCGTTAATGACTATTGGCAGTCCGTTGGGGCTGGATGAGATTCAAGACATGATGCCTGATTGGAGTCGCGAAGATGGATTCCCGTCTACTCACGTTGCAAAAAACTGGACGAATGTCTATGACAAGCTCGATCCTGTTGCCGGGTTTGATCCGAACTTGTCAAATGATTATCGAAAGCTAAGTCAACCCGTTGTTAACGATATCAAAGTAACTAACAGCGGACGCTGGCGGCATAGTAGTTGGAAATATTTTCAGCAGGAATCGTTAAAGGATGCACTCAAAGACCAACTTGAACTTTAGGGCTTAGTCGTGGTACTCGACAAAGCGAGCGAAAAATTACTGCGGGCTATTCGCGCGGCCGCAAAAGAATATGACTGGAAAAGTGCGCAAGAGTTATCAGAGCAGTTAATCGATTGCCTGAAGGACAACGCCATTCGGCAACCGGACGTATTTATGCGCGAACTCAAACATGCACTGGAAATTTTCGATAAACCAAAGGCGAAGTCGTTATGTGATGAATTAGTTAACGGAATTAGAGCGGGCGACATCGGACTGGAAGAAGATCGGGCGTTAGATATTCTAGGCCTGTTGCGCAGCAAACGGAGTTTTGGCATGTTAGAACAAGTCGCTGACGCGCTCATTCAAAACGGTCTGGATCATCCCACGGCATGGCGGCAATATGCGCAGTCTTTGATCGAGCAGGGGAGCTACACCGCGGCGCAGCAGGCGTTATCCGCAATGATCGATAGGCTCCCCAAAAGTCATGATGAATACAAAGAAGCCTGTGGTTTGATGGGCAGGCTGTACAAACAGAATTTTGTCGATATTGCTACGCCGCGCAACAAGAAAGCGGCTATCAATTTGAAATCGGCCGTCAAGGCCTATGGTGACATTTACAAGCGCGATAAAAATGCCATGTGGCATGGTATCAATCTTGTCGCATTACTTTGCCGCGCGAAGAAAGAAAAGATTTCAACTCGTGGTTTGCCCGATCCGAAACAAGTTGCAGCTCAACTTCTCAATAAAATTGAGCGTAACAAATGTCCACAGCCCTGGGAATTTGCGACGGCGGCCGCGGCATGTTTGGCGTTGGAGGAAGACGATGCCGCGTTGGATTGGATTGTTCGCTACAGTAAAGATCCGCGCAGCGATGCGTTTGAGTTTGGCGGCACCCTGCGCCAATTCAAAGAGATCTGGCAGTTGCGTGCGGACAAGACGCCCGGTTCGAAGATTTTGCATGTATTACAAACGGCTTTGTTGGCGCGCGAAGGCGGTGAAATACAACTGGATAGAAATACGCAAAGTGAACGTGAGTTACGTAAGTTAGGGGGCGACAAGGCTTTTGAGAAAGTACTGGGGACAGATGGCTTCGTCAGTTTTAAATGGTATTCAACAGGCATTGAACGATCAAAAGGGATCGCGCTGATAAAAGACAGGTTTCAGGAAGGGCAGGGTACCGGGTTTATTTTGCGCGGAAGAGACATCAAAGAGGAATGGGGTAACGAGCTTTTTATGCTGACGAATGAGCACGTCATTAGCAATCTTTCCGGAAATCGTACTCAAAATTCATTACAGCCCGATCAGGCGCGAATTAGCTTCGAGTTAAGCGAAAATCCGGATAGCGAAATGCTAATAAGCGAAGTTATGTTTTGCTCGCCGTCGAGCGAACTCGACGCAACTATTGTAAAACTTAGCCAACCCGTTACCGGGGTAATACCCTATACCATCGCGAAACACCTGCCGACGACTGGTGGAAAACAGCGCGTGTACGTTATTGGTCATCCCAAGGGTGGAAAACTCTCATTGTCGATTCACGACAACGTATTACTCGATCATAAAGCACCTTTAGTCCACTACCGTGCGCCGACGGAAGGTGGCAGTTCCGGCAGCCCTGTGTTCAACAGTCAATGGGATTTAATTGCGTTGCATCATGCGGGTGGTTTTAATGTGTCAAAATTAAATGGCCAGGGTAGTTATCCAGCCAATGAGGGGATTTGGATTCAATCCATACTGAAGGCGGTAAATCAATGACTTCCATCACCTGTTGCGTTAAACGATCTGCGTCGTTACAGTCAACCTTTGTTGAAATTAGTCTGACTGGATTATTGAAGGATTTTTATGCGTCGCAAATATCGAAAAAAGAAAGACGCGACAGTTATTGCTGTTCAGCTCGATCTGGCAACCGATGGTTTTTCATACCGGAAATGGGGTGCGGAACAAACCTGTCACGCCGGGGACTGGATAGTCAATAATAACAACGAGGTCTACACCGTAAACAGTGAAAGTTTTGCCGAAACATATAAACCAGTTAGCCCAGGTATCTACTATAAAGAAGGAACGGTATGGGCCGAACGCGCGAATCAGGCTGGAGTAGTGAAAACCAAAGAAGGCGAGACGTGCTACGATGTTGGCGTCTATTTGGTTTCCAACAATAAGGACGGTACTGATGGTTACGCGGTCGAGCGAGATAAATTTGAGGACATGTACGAATTAGTGGATGAGGTGACGGAAAAATAGTTACTGACTTATGTAGTACTTAATCACATCCAGCGGATGCTGGCATTTAGTTACGAAAAGGAGGCAATATAATTATGGAAACGATAAAAAAGGGTTCTTCACGTCAAAGGGCAAATACCATACTGCAGGCACTTTTGGTTCAAGCGGGGTATTCCTTAACGGTCGATGGAAAATTTGGCGCTGGAACCGACTCAGCGCTTCGTCAGTATCAGTTGGCACGTGGGTTGGTGAACGACGGCGTTGTTGGGGAAAAAACCTGGGCTACATTGTTTCAGGAATTCCCCGATATTTTGGCACGGATGACAGCCAAGTATCTAAGCGAGAAAGACCTTGAACGAACAGCTAAGAAAATGAATGTCGAGTTGGCCGCCATCAAAGCGGTCAACGACATCGAGTCCGCTGGTGCCGGTTTTATTATCGATCAGCCGAAAATTCTATTCGAAGGTCACATATTTTGGCGTCGATTAAAAGAATACGATGTCGATCCAAAATTGTACAAATCCGAATATCCAGATGTCGTTTATCCCAAGTGGACTACCCAGCACTATCGTGGTGGACTGGCAGAGTACGACCGGTTAAACCTGGCAAAAACAATTCATGAAGACGCTGCGCTTGAATCTGCATCCTGGGGTGCATTTCAGGTGATGGGGTTTCACGCCTTATCGTTGAAGTACAAATCCGTCAAAGAGTTTGTTAGAAAAATACACAGTCACGAGCGTGAACACCTGGATGCATGCCGGCGTTATATTGAAACAAACGGATTAACCAAAGCGCTTAGAGACAAAAACTGGAGTGCATTTGCGCGAGGTTATAACGGTCCCGGATACAAGCAAAATGGCTACCACATCAAGCTGGCTCGAGCGTACGCACGTCATACGTGACTGATTATTCGTTCTACTGGTTCACGTCTGAGGAGTGATACAGGTAACATTCCACCAGAAAACTGTGACGTATTTCACTGACCGGGCAGCCGCTATGGTCGTATAGTTCTTCCAAAGGATGGAGGATAATAACATGGGCGCTACTCAAGCATTGCGTGATTTTTTACCCAGCAATATCTGGCGCAAGTCACGCACTAAACCGAAAATTTTTATTAGTTACCGGCGTGATGACTGCAGTTGGTTCGTAACCGCACTGCATAACAAGCTGAGCAACAAGTTCGGTCGGGAAAAAGTTTTCCAGGACTACAATCATATTGAAGCTGGCGAGGATTTCGCCCAATGCATTCAAGACAGCGTGCGCGGGTGCAATGTATTTCTGGTTGTTATTGGAAAGCAATGGTTGGCAGCTTCCAAGGATGGCGAAAGACGCCTGGACGATCCAAAAGATTTCGTTCGGCTGGAGATCGCGGCAGCATTAAAAAGACGGCGCTGGTCAAAGATTCGCGGTGAACTCCGTGTTATCCCGGTGTTAGTCGATGGCGCGGAAATGCCAACGGCTGAAGAGTTACCGGAAGATCTTGCCGATCTTGCAAGCTACCAGGCACAGCGCGTTGACACATCCGAATTTGATGTCTTAAGTGATGCGCTAATTAAGCAAATCAAGCCCTGGGTGTTTCCGTGGCGTAATCGTCTAAAAAAGATGATCAAACCAAGCGTAAGCACATTGCTGGTAGCGCTGTTGGGTAGTTCATTATGGAATTTTAATGCGTTGGTTTGGTGGCATATATGGCAAGCCGAAAAAGCGGTTGAGCAAATAAATTACGTATCCGCTATTTCCCACTATAAATCTGTCTTGAATTGGCGCGCAGAAAATCACAACATTCGTTTGACATACGCTGATTTGGCATTTGTTCAAGGAAATGCATTCGAATCGAAACGAGAAGCAAACAGTGTCAATCATTTTCATGAGCTTGCAGCCGAGAATTATCAGACTTTGTTGGCGCACTTAGAGGGCGAAAATAAATCAGAAGTTGTTAATAAGCTGGCTGGTGTATACACCAGTCTGGAAATGCCTAGCGAAGCCATTTTGACTTACAAGCGTTACCTCAGTGAGATTGACAATATGCAGTTGCCATTAAAGTTTGAGGTAGAGAATGCGAAAGCCTCTGCTTCTGGAAGTTTGGGCGAACTATACCTGGATATCGGTAAATTAGACGAGGCGATCAAACACTTTGATATAGCATTGGATGCCTTGCGCAAGCTTGGATTGAGTCAAGATGAGGCAGATGTATTGTTCTCTCTTGCCAATGTGCATAAGAAACAAAACGATTCGGAATCGGCATTGAATCATTACCACGCAAGTTGGAAAAAGTATTGCGCTAAGGAAAACTTCAATGGCGTTGCAAAAGTGCTCTTTAATGGCGGTCTATTGGTGGGGGAAATGAGTAATCAAGGGGACCCGTATTCCTGGATCAATAATCGTGCGCAAGCCTACATGAATCGGGATTGTGCGGTTTAGCCTTAAATAATTGTTGTGACCAGCATTTGTATCAAATGGAGGAAAAATTGAAATCAGGAAACATTATTAGCCAATTAGTGATCGTTGGTACGTTCGTGTTTTGTAGTTTGATTGTAAACGCACAAGAGTCCAGCGTGGGTCAGATCGAGTCCATGGTGTTGGAATTTTACGGCGGTGAGATCCTGCGTACGGAAATCGAAACCTACAACGGTACTTCTGTATATAAAGTAAAATTGTTGGGTAACAATAAAACGATTCGTATCGTCAGGGTCGACGCCGATACCGGTGAAATAATCGATTAGTCCCGATTTGAGGACTCTCTAGAGGCTCAACATCGACCACGGCTTTGGTTCGTGACTATGCGATTGAGGCGTGATCGCAAGAAAAGGATTTAAAAAGATAGATCAAGAGGAGATTGGTAACAATGCTCAATATACCTATCGTTGGCGGATATGATGCTGACACGGAAGACGATGTGCGGACACTTCGAGAGTTTGCCAAATCTTTGGGTTCTGAGGTGATTAAGCAAGGTCACGTATTGCTGAATAGTTGTCGAACGGACTTCGACACTGACGTTGCTAATGGCGCTCATGAAGCACTTCTGCAACTCGATCCAGCTAGTGTAAATGATCGACTAAAAGCTTACGTTCCAAAAGGCGGACAACCACTGTTTAACTTTGGCACTTTATTTCTGTCGAAACTCACAGATTGGGATCCCGCAAAAGGCATCGAAATTATTCCTGAGCCGATTGATGACGCTGATGTGGTAATTTTTGTTCGAGGATATGAAGGGTTGAATCAGGCGGCCATCTGGTCGGAGTTGGCAGAAAAGCCGATACTGCCGGTCGCTAGTTTCGATGGAGCGGCGGAAAAACTATATGAACGAGAACTAGCACGTTTTGATACAAAATATTCAGGCAGGCTGGACAAAACAGAGTTTCAAATACTTAATACGTATATCGATGATACAAATCAATTAGCCAATAAGGTTATTTCGCTGGCCGAAAACGTATTGGTGTCGAAAGTTGTAGCGGTCATGATGTCTTACTCGCTTGATAGTACAGTAAGTGAAAATCTGGTAAACAGTTATAACATTGCCTGTGGCGCTTATGATTATCAAACCGAACCAGTTACGGAGCTCACATCGGGCGAGGGTATTGTCGGTGAGATTCATAAAAAAATAGAGCAATCGGCTTTTATGCTGGCTGACTTTACCGATCTCAAGCCGAATGTGTTTTATGAGTTTGGTTATGCCCAGGGGCTAGGAAAACCGTGCATCGTGACGGCTCGTGCAGGAACCGAATTACCCTTCGACGTGCATGACATCCCAACGTTGTTTTGGGAGGACAATTGGGCAGAACTACAAGATAAATTGAAGCAAAAAATTGAAAATACAGCTAAAACTCAAGGAAAGCATTAGTAGTGTTGAATGACCACAGAATTCTTACTACTTCTCATCCGTTTGGATGAGGAAATTCAAATGACGCTATGCTTAAATGTACCGGGTTGCTTCTGAAGATGGCGGTCATCTTCACGCCATTGTTCGAGTGCGTAGTCATATCGATAAATAGCGTAAACCCAATGGAATTAACGAAAATTTTAAGGAACTGGAGGAGACTATGTTAGATGATTCACGTCGAGATTTTTTAAAGGGCACGGCATTGCTGTCTGGTGCCGCAATTACAGGACTAAAGTGGGCATCGAGCCAGGCACAATTGAGCCAAAACGGTGTCCGGGTGCGCCGGGATATCGGGGAACTGGCTTTTGACGATCCGATTCTGGAAACCTATCGCGAGGCCGTCGCGGCGATGCAGGCACTACCCGCCGATGACCCACGAAACTGGGTCAATCAAGCGCAAATCCATCTCGATTTTTGCCCACACGGCAACTGGTTTTTCTTGCCGTGGCACAGGGCATACCTTGGTGCATTTGAGGCCATCTGTCGTGACCTGACGGGTGATAATGATTTTGCATTGCCGTACTGGGACTGGGCGAAAGATCCGCAGGTGCCGGCCGCATTTTATGAACCTGAATGGAACGGCGGACTTAATCCATTGGTAAACAATACACGTGAAGTTGGTCCGGACAATACAATCCCGTTGGACAGCACGGGTTGTGAGGTGATCGAAAGTATTCTGGACGAAACGGATTTCGAATTATTCGCCAGCGGACAACCGTTCAGTCAAAACAGTACGGATACGGCATTTCAACGCGCGCAGGGATCATCCGGCGATCTCGAAAGAACGCCTCACAATGACGTGCATGTCTTTGTGCGTGGTGACATGATCACGTTCATGTCGCCGCTCGATCCGGTTTTTTGGTTGCATCATTGCAATGTAGACCGGGTTTGGGCTTTGTGGAACTCACGCAATAATCCGAATACTGATGATCCTTTGTGGTTAGACTTCACATTCGAAGGCAATTTTGTGACGCCGCAAAACGATGTTTTCGATGTGACGATCGGTGAGTTACAAGATACGCTTGCTTTGGGTTATCGCTACGACAATGTCGCGTTGCCACCGGAAAGTGCGATGCTGGCACGGCCACGGGTGATGACGGTGGCGCGTGAAACGTTCGCCAACACGGACGCAAAGATTGCAAAGCCGGAACAGGAAACGGCATTCGCCGTGAAATTATCCGCTGCCGCTACTGAAACCGCGCAAGGTAAAACGCCTGCTACGGAAGGTGGGCGTATCAGCCGGGTGATAGCGGTAGTGCGCGATGTAGTGATACCGAAAGATCTCGATGTTCGGGTACGTGTATTTCTCAATTGTTCGTATCTTGAACCGGATACACCAACCAACGATCCGCATTATGTCGGCAGTTTTACTTTTTTCGTGGACCTCAAGATGCTGGAGAGCGGTGTTCATGGTGATCACAGTAAACGTTCATATACGTTCGACTTAACGCCGACATTGGCAAAGTTACGCCGGTCCAAGCGGGAAATTACTGACGAGTTGAAGGTGCAACTCATTCCGGTTTCTTTCACCGGCGAGGCGATGGCGGATATTGAGATTCAAGCGGGGAGCGTGGAAATACTCGTGACCTAAATTTACTCGCCGCACTTAGTTATTATGCCTGTTCGATATCTATGGTTTGTGTGCATGACGATAACTGGAAGTTCGTTTTTATCGTCATGCGCATTGTACGCGCAGGATCAAACCCATGAACCGCTCTCGAACGCCAGTCGACAATTAACATTATCGGCCAGTTGGCCGGATTTTGTTAAACAAGCGACCGCAGACGGTATAGAAAGTGCGGTACCTGGTCGTTCAGTTTTATATGTCAAGGTTGTGAGATCGGAACTGGAGCAAGATATACGTGCGCGGGTGAAGGTGTATGCCACGGGCGCGGATGAGACACAAAGTGATACGGGAGGGCGTGGGAAAACGCTTCTGGGTAGTTTCTCATTGTTTCCTGCCTTTAGCGCCGAAACATCGCAAACCGTGGATGCACCGACGTTTGCATTTAATTTGGAACCGTATTTGAGTTCATTGTCCAGTGCAGAAAAACAGGAAACGATCTTGAATGACCTGGTACTCACGCTGGAGCTGGTACCGTTTGAATCCGAAGCCGATTTGGCCCGGGGACAAATTGAAATTATGGACGCCGAAATAAAATGGCTTACAGATTGATAGTTGCGATGGCAACGAATAACTCGAATTCGTAAAACCAGAATTTAACAAAGAGGATAAGAAAATGGATTTAAAATCAGTATCAAAACCGGTGGGTGCGCAATTCGAGAGCGCGGCTGCACAGACACCGAGTAAAGTATTGCCGGGCCACGCTGGTACGGCACCGGTTGAAGAATCGCGGGCTGCGCGTTTATTGGTTAGCGGAAAGTCGGATACGCCGATTAAGCCAGCCGGCACAGGCGCCACACTGGAATCCGTCATTGCGGCGGACGACCGCACGCGTATACTGGAAACCGAAATGTCGCCATGGCGCATGATTTGCGCATTGCGTATTAAATCATCCGTGGGCGAATTCGTCGGAACAGGCTGGTTCGTTTCGCCCCGTACTATTTTAACCGCGGGACATTGTGTGCATGATTCGCAACAGATGAATGGTTGGGCTGACAGCATTGAAATCAGTCCGGGCCGGGATCATGAGGAACTTCCATTCGGAACAGTGACCAGCGCAAATTTATCTACATTGAGTATATGGGTAGAAGAGCGCGACCCCGACTTCGATATCGGATGCATACAGTTAGATCAAGCCGTCGGCGAACAAACCGGTTGGTTTTCAGTCGCGGCATTGCCTGCTGAGAAATTGGAGAGTCACCAGGTCAACATTAGTGGTTATCCGGCTGACCGGGGGCGCGGTGAACAGCAATGGTTTCACGCAAACCGGGTTTTAAGCGTTAGTGCCAGGCGTGTGTTTTATGATATCGATACTTTCGGAGGTCAAAGCGGCTCGCCGGTCTGGATTCATGAGCAGGTAGATTCTCCGCCGGTTGCGGTCGGTATTCATGCTTACGGCATCGGTGGCACGCCATCCACAATGGGTATCACCGCAAACTCAGCGCCGCGAATATTGCCGGAGACATTTGACATCATTCAGCAATGGATTGATGAGAATGCAGTTTCGTAACATCGTCAAAACAGTATTTAAAAACAATGTCTGTTGAGGAAAAAACACGTATCGCACCGGATCCAAATTATGTGAGTCGTGACGGGTACGATCCGGAATTTCTTGGTAGTGATTTCCGTATCGAAATACCCTGGTTGGCGGATGAGATTTTCACCGATGTTGCCTGGAATAACATAGCTGCACGCCAACGGCATGTGTTTCCGTATCATCACTTTAGTCTGGTGATGAGTCGTAAACGTCGACTCGCGTACTTCACGGCTGGAAATATTGATGGGAATGCAGAAGTTGACATTCCGCGCCAAGGATTTAGCGATAAGTGGTTTCTCGATCCACGCTTGCCTGCGGATGAGCAGGTTGAAAACGAATTGTATGAATCCAATCCGCTGGATCGTGGGCATCTGGTGCGTCGTCTTGATCCAACATGGGGTAGTAGTTTTGAAGATGCCGAACGTGCGCACGACGATACTTTTCATTGGACGAATTGCAGCCCCCAACACCAGAACTTTAATCGCAATCGTTCGACCTGGGCCGGCGTTGAGCACCACATACTTCACTCGGCGAATTTAATGAATCATCGCGTATCGGTTTTTACCGGGCCGGTATTTCGGGAAGATGATCCCGTTTACATCACTAGTAATGATGAGCCAATCCAGATTCCAAGAGATTTCTGGAAAGTGGTCGCGGCGGTAAAACAACCTGGACAACTTTCGGCGACAGCATATTTGATCTCGCAGAAAGAATTAATCGATCAAATGTTGGCCACCGAAGCTGTGTTCAATCCGAAGACTTTTCAGATGCCGGTAAGTACCGTTGAAGAATTGACGAAACTATCGTTCCGCGGGCTTGCCGATTTCGATGGCATAGGTGGCGGCGCGATAGAAAGTGCTGGTATTCAAACGCGAGAGTTGGAATCCATTAGTGATATAGTGTGGTAGCGATGTTGCCATAGTTGAGTTCAAAAGGAACTACCCAAATGCAACTGAATTAGACGTGCGATTTGTGCCCCGCCTTTGTCAGTTTTGTTGAGGTGCTATGGAATAGTTAGCCATTTGGTGAATCGCGTGATAATGCATGAGTAAATGTTGTACCGAATATTAGGCTAATGGTCACCGGCGCTGATCTATGAATTACTGTAACCTGCCGTCTGACTCAATTACTTTTAACTCCAATTAAGACACCCTCTAGTGCGTCACAGTAACGGTGAACTCATCGCGTTGATGGCGCTGATGATCTCGTTGGTAGCATTGTCAATTGATGCCATGCTACCCGCGCTTGGGCAAATTGCGAACGATTTGGGTGTGCGCAACGCCAATGACCGGCAGTTGGTTATTTCCGTTTTGTTTCTCGGTCTGGCGGTTGGTCAACTTATTTATGGCCCCGTTTCTGATAGCGTTGGACGGAAACCGCCCATATATATTGGTTTCGTGGTTTTTATGTTGGGTTGTGTGATCTCTATTTTTGCGGCCACGTTTACAACAATGTTGATCGGTCGATTTTTACAGGGAGTAGGTGCGGCAGGTCCACGTATCGTCACTATCGCTTTAGTGCGTGATCAATATGAAGGCAATGACATGGCAAAAACCATGTCACTGATCATGGCGGTGTTTATTCTGGTTCCGGCTATTGCGCCTGGTATTGGGCAAGGGATTTTACTGCTCGCTCATTGGCGGGTCATCTTCGTGGTATTTTTTGTATTGGCGGTGATAACACTAATATGGTTTGCCGCTCGGCAACCCGAAACGCTTTCAGCACACAAGCGTCGACCATTTTCACTAAGCCAACTCAGTTCCGCCGTTTATGAAACATGTGCCAATAGAACTGCGATCTGTTACACCATTGCCGCGGGGTTGATTTTTGGTGCGTTCGTAGGTTATTTGACGACCGCCCAGCAAATTCTTCAGGAGCAATACGGACTCGGAACACAGTTTCCTCTTTATTTCGCAGTGCTGGCTTTGGTTATCGGCGCTGCTTCATACGTGAATTCTCATTATGTCAAACGATACGGCATGAAACATTTGAGTTGGTTAGCTCTGATATCGCTGACCGGCTTGTCCCTGTTTTTTGTTTTCTTCGCGTATGCGTACTCGGGACACCCGCCTTTGTGGTTATTCATGGCTTATTTATCTTTGTTGTTCTTTGCCGTGGGTATCCTGTTTGGAAATTTCAATGCCATGGCGATGGAGCCACTGGGTCATATCGCCGGGTTGGCGGCTGCAGTTATTGCTACACTCACTACATTGATTTCTCTTTTGTTCGGTGTTGTGATCGGGCAAGCTTACAACGGAACAGTAATGCCACTGGTGATTGGTTTCGCCGTGCTCGGCGTGTTGTCTGTTGCTGTGTTTCTAGTCGCCGAAAAAGGCAGGGTTTAACCAGCTTTATTGAGCGCGGCTGATGTCAAGATGTTCGCGTTACTCCGGCGTTCCAATGGTGACTT
>Ga0224508_10002208_pt1 | contig 16853 bp, 17 predicted proteins | sample SF_Jan12_sed_USG_4_FD_170157 | JGI IMG/M metagenome (GOLD analysis project Ga0224508, IMG submission 170157) | Sediment microbial communities from San Francisco Bay, California, United States - SF_Jan12_sed_USGS_21 | ecosystem: Environmental > Aquatic > Marine > Sediment | place: USA... | reverse complement strand
TCGCCGACTTCCTGCATGGGTGCGCTTTGGCCGATCATGCCGGAGGCCCCATAGAGCCTATCTACGAAGGCGTCGACCTGCCGACGTAGCGCGCTATTTTCTCGGGCGAGACGGCGCCGCTCGAAACAGCGTTCAACCGCGGTGAGAATTTGTTCAACCCGGAAGGGCTTAAGCACAAAATCTACGGCGCCCGTGCGTAGCGCGCCGATAGTGGTATCGATATCGGCATAGGCGGTGATGAATATCACATCCATGTCGTTGCCGGCGGCGCGTAATGCGGTCACCCAGTCTAAGCCGGACCGCGCCGGCAAACGAATATCAACGATCAGTAGATCGAAATAGTAACGCTGGCAGAGTTCGTCGGCGCTATCGACGTCTTCGGCCACTTCAACTAAACCATGGCGTTTCGCTAGCGCCCGTTGTAGGAAGTCGCGCATACCCGGTTCATCGTCGACGACAAGGATGGACGCAGGGCGATCCTGCTCCGTCATCGGTCGGTCGGCACGAGACTTAGCGGGTGATGAGTTCATCGCAGCTAGCGTGCAGCGAAAGCGATGGCGGCTGGAAAAAAACCGCTAAAGAGTCGCTGAAAAGCTGAAGGGCTGGGTCAATCTGACGCATAGTCTTGCTACGATGCGTCAAATTGACACGCCTGTCAAACCGGTAGCGCCGCGAAGTATAGATTTAACACATGTGGTGGTGGTGTTTTTGTAATACGCACGGTTGGCACCAGAATTGCTATAGCGTTTCAGCAAAACCAGACTAGGAGGAGAGCCCGATGCGCCGTTTTGGCACCATTTTGCTCCTGAGCGTCGTTGTAGTCCTTGCCCAAGCGGGGCTTGCCAACGCGGAACAGCACCCGATTCGTCTCGCCACGACCACGAGCACGGAAAACTCGGGGCTGCTGCGGGCGCTGCTGCCCCCATTCGAACAGCAAACCGGCTATACGGTACACGTGATCGCAGTCGGCACCGGCAAGGCCTTGCGCATGGCCAGGGACGGTAATGTCGATGTGGTCATGGTGCATGCACCTAAAGCCGAGCGTGCCTTCGTCGAAGTCGGTCACGGCGTCAACCGCCGTGACCTGATGTACAACGACTTCATAATCGTCGGTCCGGCGGACGATCCCGCCCACATTCACGGCGTCGCTGACGCGGCGGCGGCGCTGTCGCGCGTTGCCACCGCACGCAGTCTGTTCGTCTCGAGAGGTGACGATTCGGGCACCCATAAGAAAGAGTCGGCGCTGTGGGCGGCGGCCAACGTCACGCCGGCCGCGCCCTGGTATCGCGAAGTCGGGCAGGGGATGGGCAGAACACTGCAGATTGCAAGCGAGTTAGCAGGGTACACGCTTGCCGACCGTGGCACTTGGCTGGCGATGAGGGACAAGCTGTCATTGCAGGTGTTGGTAGAAGGAGACACGCGACTGTTCAATCCCTATGGCATCATCGCGGTGAACCCGGCGCGTTATCCAGACATCAATTACCCAGGTGCGATGGCGTTGATTGCCTGGCTTACGTCGGTCGACGGGCAAGCCATAGTACGCAACTTTGAAATTGACGGCCAACCGCTATTCAAACCGCTCGCCGTGAAGGTGGAAACCTCCATCGCCATTGACTGAACGTCATCGATAGCCCAAGCACCCCCAGTCCTGACGACCCAACGCAGCCGGCGCTATGCTTGACCTTCCCACCACGGACACGACTGTAATACAGTCGAGGCTTCTGTCGGCAGAGCGCGCCCTCAATCCATGGTCACACACGGCAATCGGCTTGGTTTGCTTCTACTGGCACTCATCCTCCTGGCGCCGTCATCGATCAAGGGCGATGAAACGACGGTCCGTTTGGCAACTGCTACCAGTACCGAAAACGCCGGGTTGCTACAACGCTTGCTGCCACCGTTTGAAAGGCGAACAGGTTACCGAGTACACGTGATTGCAACCGGCACCGGCAAAGCGCTGCGATTGGCGCGCGACGGCAATGTCGATGTCGTGCTGGTGCACGCTTACGAAGATGAGCTTAAGTTGGTTGCCGATGGTTACGGCGTAAATCGCCGCGATGTTATGTACAACGACTTTGTTATTGTTGGTCCACTTGACGATCCCGCGAGGATACGGGGTTTACAAGATGCGGCTGACGCGCTGCGGCGCATTGCCGCGAGTCAAACTAGTTTCCTTTCGCGTGGGGACGATTCCGGCACCCACAAGAAAGAACGTGCGCTGTGGCAAGCGGCAGGCGTTAGGCCTTCAGGCAGTTGGTATCGCGAGGTCGGGCAGGGGCAAGGAAGGACTTTACAAATGGCAAGGGAGCTGCAGGCTTATGTGCTTACCGACCGCGGTACCTGGATTGCCCATCAGCGCATAATGCCGATTTTGGTCGAGGGCGATGCGCGTCTCTACAATCGCTACGGTGTCATCTCGGTTAATCCTGCGAGGCATGTTGACGTCAACTATATGGGTGCGATGCGCCTCATTGGCTGGCTAACGGGGGTACGCGGCCAAGCCATCATTCGTGATTACCGCATAGCAGGCGAGCCGCTGTTTTTCCCGTTAGCGCTGGCACCCTAAGGCACTGTGGATAATCTACTCGACGCCAGTCGCGAGGCGCTGTTGTTACTGGTTTCAGGCGATCCAAGCCTTTGGACGGTTGTCGGGATCTCCTTTAGTGTGTCGCTCAAAGCGATCCTGCTTGCGGCGCCGATGGCACTGGTGATCGCCTTTCTGCTGGCCCACACCCGTTTCCCTGGCCGCCGGGCGTTGATTACGCTATTTCAAACCTTGTTGGCGTTCCCCGCCGTCGTTGTCGGGTTAACCCTGTATTTGTTGCTATCGCGTAGCGGCCCTTTTGGTGACTTGCGACTGCTGTTCACACAGACCGCGATGGTGATCGGGCAAATGGTCTTATGCTTCCCCATCCTAGTAGCGATGGGCCATGCCGCTATTCAGGCGGCCGATCGGCGCGCCTGGGAGACGGCGATCACCCTAGGGGCGCGACCGGCGCGGGCCATGTTGACGTTAATGCACGAAGTCCGCTTTGGCTTGATGGCAGCGGTGATCGCCGGCTTTGGGCGTATCATCGCCGAGGTGGGCTGTTCGCTGATGGTGGGCGGCAATATATTGAATCACACGCGCAACATCACGACTGCCATAGCATTGGAAACAACCAGGGGACAGTTTGCAGAAGGAATAGCCTTAGGACTAGTTCTTCTCGTGTTGGCGCTTTTGCTCAACTTCGCATTGATGTTGCTGCAAGGCAGGGGGGTTATGCACGCATGAAGCCCGAACCTATCTTGCAATTTCACGGGTTACGAAAGTTCTTGGCCAATCGATGGCTGTTGGATATCGTAGAGTTATCGATCGCGGCCGGCCAATGTATGATTTTGAGTGGCGATAATGGCGTCGGCAAAACCACCTTACTCAAGATTATGGCGGGGCTCGAGCCGCCCGATGCGGGTGAGGTGTCTTACGGCGGAAAAGTGTTGCCCCTGCGGACCGCACCGCAGGATTATCGGAACAACATCGTTTACCTGCATCAATCGCCGTATCTTTTTGATTGTAGCGTTATAGACAATGTGGCCTATGGACTACGTCGCTTGCGCATGCCGCGCGCGACGGTGCAAACCAAGGTGGCTGAGGTCTTGGCGTGGGCTGGCCTGGAACACCTCGGTAAACGTAATGCCAAGTATCTCTCGGGAGGCGAGAAACAGCGAGTAGCGCTGGCCCGAGCTCGGGTATTAGCCCCGAAAGTTTTGTTGTTGGACGAGCCGATCGCTAGTATGGACTATAAATCGCGCGAGCGTACCTATGTGTTGATCGAACGTCTGAAGAAAGAAGGCATGGGCGTGGTCATAACCAGTCACGAGCTATACGCGGTACTGCCGCTGGCAGATGTCCACATGTATCTCCATGATGGCAAGCTACACGACGACCACCAAGATAATATAGCGGCGCAAATGTCTTCGCTCATAACAACTGAAAAGCGACGCAATGTCTGACACCAGGCCTTACCCGCGACAGGATGTCACGGGTGTCGTGCTTGCCGGTGGACGCGGTAAACGTATGGGCGGTGTCGACAAGGGGTTAGTCGATTTGCATGGTCGACCAATGGTTATGCACGTTGTCGATGCGCTACGCCCACAAGTAGGCCGCATCATCATCAATGCCAACCGCAATGTTGACAAGTACGAGGCGCTTGGGTACGGAGTGATTTCCGATATCGTAGGCGACTACTTCGGGCCTCTTGCCGGCATGGCCAGTGCCATGCAGGCGGCGAGCACTGCGTATGTGCTTACCGTACCTTGTGACTCGCCGATGATCGAACACGATTTGGCAGCGCGCCTGTATCACGCTTTGCAGCATGAAAAGGCCGACGCGAGTATCGCCCATGATGGTGAACGCATGCACCCGGTTTTTGCGCTCCTAAAGCGAGATCTGTTACCGAGCCTTCAGAGTTATCTGGAGTCGGGTGAGCGCAAGATCGATCGTTGGCTTAACCAACACAGACTGGCCATCGCCTATTTCAGGGACAAACCCGAAGCCTTTCTAAATGTGAACGATCCCGATGACCGCCAGGCGCTGGAATCGAAATTGCGTGCGAAACAGTGATAATGATCCAGTGCGGCATCCCGATTCTAGGATTTGTCGCCGGCAGCAACACCGGCAAGACAACGCTGTTAGTGAGAATACTGCCCCTGCTCATCGATCGCGGATGGCGGGTGGCGGTGATAAAACATGCACCACATGGTTTTGATATCGATCGCCCGGGTAAAGACAGCTTTAAGCTCCGTGAAGCCGGCGCCACCCAGACCCTAATAGGCTCGCAGACACAATGGGTACTCATGACGGCGGCGAGCAGCCCACCTGGATTAAATGAGCTCCTAAAGTGCCTACACCAGGACCATATCGACTGTGTTCTGGTTGAGGGTTTCAAACACGAACCGTTTCCGAAGATCGAACTTTATCGTCCCGCCCTTGGCCAGCCGCTGTTGTGTACCGGCGATGCATCGATTGTCGCGGTCGCGAGTGACGGGCCATTACCGGTAGACCCTAAGCTACCCATACTTGATTTGAACAAGCCGGACGAGGTGGCTGACTTTGTTGCTGCGCGTCTGTTCGGTTCACGGCCAGAACCAGCACAGGATTCTAAATAGATGGTAAGCTGGTGCTATGAGTAAACGATCCACGAGTTCGGCGGCCGCATGCGGGGGCGGGCACGGTGCGGCTGCCCTATCTGTCGATGAGGCCTTGCAACACATCGCCAGCCAAGCGCAGCCGGTAACTGGGTTCGAGAAGGTTGCCCTTCGAAGCGCGCTCGGCCGCGTGCTGGCCAAAGACATCTATTCACCCATCGACGTACCCGCCCACACTAACTCTGCGATGGACGGTTATGCCGTTAAGCACGGGGACCTATCGGCGAGTGGTGTCACCGAACTAAAGGTGGTTGGCACCTCCTGGGCCGGCAGACCTTTCTCGGGGCCGGTGGCGCCTGGTCAGTGCGTGCGTGTCATGACCGGCGCCGTGATGCCTGATGGTACAGATACCGTCATCATGCAGGAACAGGTGGAGCTTGAAGCTGATACGGTGCGGATCGGCGGCGGCCATAAGGGCGGCCAGAATGTACGCGCGGCGGGCGAGGACTTATCTAAGGGACAGTTGGTGTTTGCAGCCGGCAAACAAGTGTCGCCGCCGGAGCTGGGGATGCTGGCATCGCTCGGTGTGGCTGAAGTCGTAGTGAAACGCCGACTACGCGTTGCATTCTTTTCGACCGGCGATGAGCTGCGTTCAATTGGCGAGGCCTTGTCGAAAGGAGAGATCTACGATAGTAATCGTTACACGTTGTTTGCCATGTTGTCTCGACTAGAGGTGGACATCATAGACATGGGAGTTGTGCGCGATGATCGCGAAGCCACCAAGGACGCATTCCTAGAGGCGGCGCGCAATGCCGATGTCATCGTCACCTCAGGCGGTGTATCGGTTGGTGAGGCTGACTATGTAAAAGAGACGCTCGACGCCCTTGGCCGGGTGAGTTTCTGGCAAATCGCGATGAAACCCGGGCGACCGCTGGCGTTTGGACACGTCAAGGACGCGGTATTCTTTGGCTTACCGGGCAACCCCGTTTCTGTGATGGTTACCTTCTATCAGTTCGTTGGACCCGCTTTAAGGCGCATGATGGGACAGAGTGATATCAGTCCCGTGCCAGCGTTTCGGGTGCGTTGCGAATCACGCCTAAAGAAAAGCCCTGGACGCATGGAGTTTCAGCGCGCCCTACTTGAACGAGATGAAAAGGGCGAACTCGTCGTACGAAGCACTGGTCAACAGGGCTCAGGCTTGCTTCATTCCATGAGCGGCGCCAATTGTTTTGTTATCCTGCCGAAAGATTGGGGGACCGTCGAACCAGGAACCTTGGTAGAGGTGCAGCCGTTCTACGGGATAATATAACCGTGAATCGTGAGCTGTGAGCCGTGAACTGTAAATCGTGGCCGCAGTAGCTAACTGAGGATGACCACTGACTACTTACCACTTACGACTTACGAAAATATGCCGGCCCAAGAAAGACAGTTTATTCCCCTCAATATCGCGCTGCTGACAATCTCGGACAGCCGCACTGACGAAACCGATACCTCAGGTCAAGTGCTCTTGCAGCGTTTAACGGACGCCGGCCACAGGTTGGCTGAAAAGGTCATCGTGCCTGACCATGTCTATCGCATTCGGGCTATCGTGGCGCGCTGGATTGCCGATGATGACATCCAAGTGGTAATCACGACCGGAGGGACCGGAGTCACTGGTCGAGACAGCACGCCAGAAGCGATCGGTCCGTTACTGGACAAAGAGATTGAAGGTTTTGGCGAGGTATTTCGCGCCGTTTCCTACGAGCAGATCAAGACGTCGACGTTACAGTCTCGGGCCCTCGCCGGTGTCAGTAATGGCACTTATATCTTTTGCGTGCCGGGTTCCTCCGGGGCATGCAAGACCGCCTGGGACAAAGTGATTGCTCACCAGCTTGATTATCGTACGCGCCCGTGCAACTTGGTGGAGCTCATGCCCCGCCTTTTGGAGTCCTGAGGTTTGTTGGATTGCGCCTGCTCGTCTAGCACAGATCCCGTCTTCCCATCTTTTAGCCCAGCATGCAGATATTGCTGAGTAACGATGATGGTTATTTGGCGGCTGGCTTGGCGGTGCTCGCCGATGCTTTGAAGCCGATCGCCAAAGTTGAGGTCGTCGCCCCTGAGCGCGATCGTAGCGGTGCCAGCAACTCGCTCACCCTTAACCGACCGTTACGGGCTAAGCGGGGCGAGAATGGCTTTTTGTATGTAGACGGTACCCCGACCGACTGTGTGCATCTGGCCATTACTGGTCTAATGGACCGCGAACCGGATATGGTGCTCGCCGGCATTAACCGCGGCGCCAACCTCGGTGATGATGTGCTGTACTCGGGCACGGTGGCGGCGGCGATGGAAGGGCGTTTTCTTGGCGCACCGGCGATGGCCATATCGCTGGCCGGCGACAATGCCCAACACTTCAGCACCGCGGCTGCGGTAACGCTACAACTGCTGCACAAATTGCGTAACGACCCGTTGCCGGCCGATACGATCCTTAACGTCAATGTCCCCGATGTGCCCTTGGATGAGATCGCCGGCTTCGAGAGCACGCGTCTTGGCCACCGGCACAAATCGGAACCGGCCGTGCCGGCTACCGACCCCGACGGCGAACCCATATACTGGGTCGGCTCGGCCGGGGCCGAAGCTGATGCTGGTCCTGGTACCGATTTCGATGCCATCAAACGGGGTTTCGTCTCGGTAACTCCATTACATGTCGATCTGACTCGTTATGCTGCCCTCGAACAGGTTTCCTCATGGTTAAGCCGAGGTTGACACAATGACCAGCTCATCGACCGGGATCGGCATGACTTCCCAACGGACACGGGACCGCCTAATCAAGCGACTACGCGATATGGGCATAGTCAATCAACGCGTACTTGAGGCAATTCGACAAACGCCACGTCATTTGTTTGTGGAAGAGGCGCTAGCGAGTCGTGCCTACGAAGATACCGCACTACCGATTGGCTATGGGCAAACGGTCTCGCAGCCTTATATCGTTGCACTTATGACGCAGGCGTTGTTGGCGGAGGGACCCATGAATACGGTGCTAGAAGTCGGCGGCGGCTCCGGCTATCAGACGGCGGTGCTGGCCGGCTTGGTCGATGAAGTCTATTCGGTGGAACGTATCGGCCCGCTGATGCACCTCGCGCGGCAGCGGCTGTTCAGTTCGGGGTATCGCAATATTCACTATAAGGTATCGGATGGTAGCTGGGGGTGGCCTGAACATGCACCCTACGATGGCATCATGGTCAGCGCCGCCCCGGTCGAGGTGCCACAAACGTTGCTGCAGCAACTTGCGACGGGCGGACGCATGGTCATTCCAGTGGGGGCTGGCGATCGCCAGGAGTTATTGTTGATAGCAGCCAACGAGGAAGGTATGACCAGAACCCACCTCGAACACGTGAATTTTGTTCCGCTAATTGGTGGGCAGGGCCGACCGTAGTAGTACTCGTCACGGTGTCATGTGCCCTGAGCTGTCGTCAAGACTATTATGCTTACTAGGCATCTTGTTATTGGCTGCGTGCGCTGGCAACAGACCGATTGTGCCAATCACGGACGAGAGTACGCCGCAACGCTACCCGGAATCGGAGTATCGCACCGTTGCGGCGGGGGACACGCTGTATAGCATTGCCTGGGAAGCGGGTCGTGATTATCGTGACCTCGCGAAGTGGAATTCGATTAGGCCCCCTTATATCGTCAGGCGCGGGCAAAAAATTCGACTATTTCCACCCTCTTACCAGAAGAAGTCAGTTGATGGTGGGTATCGGCTAGTCGTGGCCGGTGACACCCTGTATAGCATCGCCGCCGATGTGGGTGTCCACTACCGACAGCTCGCCGAGTGGAACAAGATTAGACAGCCTTACGTAATTAAGCCCGGCCAGCGCTTACGCATCACCAAGCCTGACGAGCTGGCGACAGCAACACGACAGCGCTCGACTAAGTCGCCATCGCAGCCGAAAACTAGAGCGAAAGCCCCACTCAGGACAACCGCAATCGGGCCGTGGGTGTGGCCGACAGATGGGCCGATTCTGGCACGTTTTACGCCTAACGGTGCCAACAAAGGTCTGGACATCGGCGGTAAGCGCGGCCAGCCAGTACGGGCGGCGGCCGCCGGTGAAGTGGTTTACCGGGGTAGTGGACTTCGTGGATATGGTCAGCTTATTATCGTGAAACACAATGGTGAGTTTCTCAGTGCGTATGCCCATTGCGACCGGATTTATGCTGAAGAAGGTGATGTGATTAAAGTAGGTCAGAAGATCGCCGCCATGGGCGGTAGCGATACTGATGGCGTAAAGTTGCACTTTGAGATTCGCTACCGCGGTTCTCCTGTCGATCCACTCAAGTACCTTCCTAGAAGGTAGGTCTATGCCTACTCGGAAAACAACTCGTAAGCGCGAAAAGAAAGGCGCCACGTCAGTAGTAGCGTCTCCGGTAGAAGAGAACGAAGGAGAAGATACTGATGTCGTGGAGTCGGAAGCTGACGACGACACCAAATCAAAAACTAAAGTCGTCGCCAAGGAAGACAGCCACCAGGCTGATGCCACGCGTCTTTATCTGAAGGAGATAGGATTCTCGCCACTGCTTTCCGCCGAGGAAGAGGTCTATTACGCGCGGCGTGCGCAAAAGGGTGACGACGATTCGCGCAAGCGCATGATAGAGAGCAATCTCCGGTTAGTCGTAAAAATCGCACGGCGCTATATGAATCGCGGGTTGGCGTTACTCGATTTGATCGAGGAAGGGAACCTGGGATTGATTCGCGCGGTTGAAAAATTCGACCCAGAGCGCGGATTTCGCTTCTCGACGTACGCAACCTGGTGGATTCGGCAGACAATTGAGCGCGGCATAATGAACCAGACGCGTACGATACGATTACCGGTACATGTGCTCAAGGAGATTAATATCTACCAACGTGCGGCAAGACACCTGTCGCAGAAGTTCGATCACGAACCGACGCCAGAAGAGGTAGCAGAGTTACTGGATAAGCCGATTGATGACGTCAAAAACATGCTTGGACTAACGGAGCGTGTTTCATCGGTGGATGCACCCCTAGATGATGATCCTGATCGATCGTTGCTTGATGCTGTCGCGGACGAGCAGACACAGGACCCCGAAAAAGTACTGCATCGGGAAGACCTGCAATTGCAGATAGAGGCATGGCTTGGTGAACTTAACGACAAGCAACGCGAGGTTGTGGAACGCCGCTTTGGTTTGAATGCAAGAGAAATCTCGACATTGGAGGAAGTCGGCGCGGATATTGGTGTCACTCGTGAACGTGTTCGGCAAATTCAGGTGGAGGCATTGCGGCGTTTGCGGGTGCTGCTTGAAAAGGCTGGCTACTCTATCGACTCTCTATTCTGATTCGTTAGTCGTGAAGCGCGAATCGTAACGCCACAAACGGTTAGAATTTGCGACTAACGGTTAACGACTCACGGTTCACGATTCAATCGGCAGTAACGCCGCCACCACTTTACGTCCCTCGCTCATCAAGATGTTATACGTACGGCAGGCGGCGCCGGTGTCCATGACCTCAAGACCGACCTGGGCGTGAATCAACGGACGGGTGTCTGCGGGGTTCGGAAACCGCAGGTGCCCGCCGGTACCAAGAATAACCACTTCCGGATCGAGCGCCACTATCTCGTCAAAGTGCGTGCGCTCGAGGTCAGCGAACACGCATGGCGACCAATCCGTGATAATCCTACTAGGGGTGACGATCACACTGGATTGGTAAACGCGTTCATTAATGGTTACCTGACCCGGCCCATATGCGCGGATCACGTTTGTGCCTGTGTCAGCAATGTCTAGGTGGAATTTCATCATGTCGTCGCTTTTGACGATCTTATTGTACATGGATTCGCAAGTTCCATTGACACTCGCGTTAGATGCCATTCATGTTTCATGGCTTTTTTTGCCAGGTGGAGATACCCTTTCTGCATGGACGAATTTCCCCGCATAACGAGGCTCCCGCCATACGTCTTCAGTATCGTCAATGAACTGAAGGCGGCGGCACGCAGGCGCGGCGAAGACATTATTGATTTCGGCATGGGGAACCCCGAACGCCCGCCGGCGAAGCATATTGTCGACAAGTTGTGCGAGGTGGCGCAGCGCGACGAAACGCATCGCTACTCAATGTCCCGTGGCATTCCGCGCCTCAGGGGCGCCATCTGCCAATGGTACAAGCGGCGCTACGACGTTGACCTCGACAGTGATAAGCACGCGATCGTCACCATCGGCTCCAAGGAGGGATTGGCCCATCTCGCCCTGGCCACGGTTGAGCCGGGCGACGCGGTGCTCGTACCTAACCCCGCCTATCCGATCCACCCTTGGGCGTTTGCGATCGCGGGCGCGGACATCCGTCATGTACCCCTAGTAACGGGCGGTGATTTTTTCGCTGAACTCGAGAAGGCAATTCGAGATTCCTGGCCCAAGCCGAAGATGCTGGTGCTCAATTTCCCAGCTAACCCCACGACTCAGTGTGTGGATTTGGATTTTTTTCAGCAGGTAGTGATGATCGCGCGCGAGCATGGCATCTGGGTTATCCACGACCTTGCCTACGCCGACATCGTGTTCGATGGTTACGCAGCACCGTCGATCCTGCAGGTTGAAGGTGCCATGGATGTTGCAGTGGAATTTTTCTCACTCTCTAAGAGCTACAATATGCCGGGCTGGCGCGTGGGCTTTATGTGCGGCAATGAACGTTTAGTGGCCGCACTATCACGCCTAAAATCCTATCTCGATTACGGCATCTTTACGCCCATTCAGGTCGCCGCCATCGCGGCCTTGGAAGGACCGCAAGACATGGTCGACGAGATCCGTACGATTTACCAAAGACGCCGAGACACGTTATGTAAAGGCCTAATGTCCGCGGGTTGGGTAGTAGACCGCCCTAAGGCAACGATGTTCGTGTGGGCGCGCATTCCTGAGCCGTACCGGGGTATGCAATCCCTGGAGTTTTCCAAGAAACTGCTGGGCGATGCCAAAGTGGCTGTTTCGCCTGGTATGGGTTTCGGTGCCTATGGCGATGACTACGTGCGTTTCAGCCTGATCGAGAATGAACACCGCACGCGACAGGCGATCCGGGGTATGCGCGACATGTTCAAGCGCGATCATGGGGCGAGCGGCCTAACCGGGAGAAAACAGGCTTGAAACCAGTAAAGGTTGGATTGCTCGGATTAGGCACGGTCGGTTGCGGTACTGTCAACGTGTTGCTGCGCAACGGGGAAGAGATCGCCAGGCGCGCCGGTCGTCAGATTCAGGTGTCACAGGCATCGGTCCGCGAGTTAGACAAAAGAAGGAACTGCCCGACTGATGGAATCGCCCTAACGCAAGACTCCACCGCCATTGTGAGCAGCCCCGAAATCGATGTCGTTGTCGAGCTTATCGGTGGCCATGATCCGGCACGTCAGCTCGTATTGCAGGCGATTGCTGCTGGCAAGCACATCGTAACGGCGAACAAAGCGCTGATAGCCGTCCACGGGAACGAAATATTCAGAGCCGCACGAGAGAAGGGTGTAATGGTGGCTTTTGAGGCGGCGGTCGGCGGCGGTATACCCATCATTAAGGCGATTCGCGAAGGGTTGTCTGGTAATCGCATTGAATGGGTAGCGGGAATTATTAATGGCACAGGAAACTTCATACTTACGGAGATGCGTGACCGCGGACGCAGCTTCGATGAAGTTTTAGCCGACGCTCAACGCCTCGGCTATGCAGAAGCCGATCCGTCTTTCGACGTTGCCGGAATCGATGCCGCCCACAAGCTGACGATCCTTGCCTCTATCGCGTTCGGCATTCCGCTACAGTTCGAAAAGACGTATACCGAAGGTATCGCTGACGTGACGCGTGCCGACGTGAAATATGCCGAGGAGCTTGGTTATCGGATTAAACATTTGGGAATTGCGCGACACGCTGAAAATGGTGTCGAATTGCGAGTGCACCCCACGCTTATTCCGGAGCGGCGACTGATCGCCAACGTCAATGGAATAATGAACGCTATCTTAATAAAAGGTGATGCCTTGGGGCCGACCATGTACTACGGGGCCGGCGCTGGTGCGGATCCCACTGCTTCTGCAATTGTTGCCGATTTGGTCGATGTGGTGCGCACGCTTACGGCAGACCCGAATAACCGGGTTCCACATTTAGCCTTTCATGCTGACGCGTTATCGGACTTGAAGATTTTATCAATGGAAGACGTGCAGACTTCGTACTACCTGCGAATGCGGGTACACGATCGCCCTGGGGTGCTGGCAGAGATTGCGCAGCTATTGGCGAGCCAACAAATAAGTATAGAAGCAGTGATTCAAAAGGAACCGGCCGAAGGCGAGAACGTAGTACCGCTAATAATGCTTACCCACCGGGTGCTAGAAAAGAATATGAACGCTGCGCTCACACAGATCGAAACCCTCGAAAGTATTCAGGGCAAGGTCGTGCGCCTGCGCATGGAGCACCTGGATAGCGACTGGAAGTAGGCTCGTGAGTCGTGACTCGTGACTGGTGATTGGTAACTAATTGTGACGTAGAAAGGTACGATTCCAGGGAAGGGGCAGATAGAGTCGCGCCGGGAGCAACGACCGAGAGCCATGCAGGGTGCAATTGCCGAGATACGTGCGAGCGGCGTTTACCACTAACGGCTGAAAGAATGTACACGGGCATCATAGATCATTATCGCAAGTACTTGCCTATCGACGATGACACGCCGGTTGTCAGCCTGAACGAAGGTAACACGCCACTCATTCGGCTAAAGAACATACCATGCGCGCTCAACAAGGAAGTTGAATTATGCGTCAAGTTCGAAGGCACGAATCCCACCGGGTCATTCAAGGATAGAGGAATGACCATGGCGGTCAGTAAAGCGGTGGAGAAGGGCAGTCGCGCGATTATTTGCGCATCGACCGGCAATACTTCGGCCGCCGCCGCCGCTTATGCAGCACGGGCGGGCATTCGCTGCTTCGTACTCATCCCCGATGGCAAGATCGCGCTTGGAAAACTCGCCCAGGCAATGATGCATGGAGCGGTCGTGATTCAGATCCAGGGTAACTTCGATGATGGCATGCGATTAGTTAAAGAAGTGGCCCAGCGCGCCCCGGTAACGATCGTAAATTCAATCAATCCGTTCCGCTTACAGGGTCAAAAAACGATCAGCTTTGAAATCATCGACGCGCTTGGGGCCGCACCCGATTATCACTGCCTGCCGGTTGGTAACGCCGGCAATATTAGCGCTCATTGGCTGGGGTATTGTGAGTACATGGAAGCTGGTCTAACTGATTCGCGGCCGGTGATCGCCGGTTATCAGGCCTTTGGGGCGGCGCCCTTTGTGCTGGGGCAGAGGGTTGATCATCCCGAGACCGTGGCCACCGCGATTCGTATCGGCGATCCCCAGTCTTGGGACAAGGCCTGGCAAGCGAGCCGCGAATCCAACGGTTGGTTTGATAGATTTAGAGACGAAGAGATTCTTGAGATGCAGCACGAGTTGGCACAGCGCGAAGGTATTTTTTGCGAGCCAGCGTCGGCGGTTTCGCTCTTGGGTGCGTTACAAGACATCAAGCAGGGAAAGATACCGGAAGGTAGACGCGTGGTGTGCACCCTGACCGGGCATGGCCTCAAAGATCCTGACGCGGCCATCAAACAGAGTTCGGCCGCGCCGTTGAAGGTTGCGGCGACGCTGGATTCGGTGCGAGCCGCGATTCTTGATCATATGGATTGACGTCGGTGTTAAAGAAGAATATAGATAGTTTTGATAAGCCTCTAAAATAAAAAGACAATTTATCTCGTCCCTTCGAGAAACAAGAATCCAGCTGACGATTGCCGCGCACAATGGCATACTCGCGGCCGGCTAGGACGCTGACATTGGCGTCCATGGAATCATGCACATTAACTCACTCGTCGTGTCCGTTTATTGAAGGAACCCAAGGATTACAGGCCGGGATGTCGTAGCTCGGCACCGCGTGGTTGGTCTAAGGGGGTAAGAGTGCTGATAATCGTTTCTAGGTCAATGCGCTTGGCTTTTGTGGCAATAGTCATGGCATTGGCGTCACATGTGAATGCATCTGTGACTTGGCCGACGATAGAACCGCCGCCGGAATCCAAGGTTGCATGGGTCGGAAAGAACATGAAGCTCAATGGTCTCCCCGTGCAGATCCAGCACTTTTCCAGCGATTTGAGTCAACGAGAAGTCTTAGACTTCTATCGTGCCCGTTGGGGTAGCACCAGCCGGCAATCCGAAGGCCTGTCTAACTGGAACGTTATCGGTACCGAGTTCGGAAATTTCTCATTAAAGGTACAGGTGCGGCCGGCCAATCCACAAGGATCACAAGGGTTTATAGCGGTCATCATGTTGTCGGCGAACAACGTGCCGGCCAAGCCGGGTGGTGATTTTCCGCGCTTAGGTGGGAGTAAGGTCTTGACCGATGTCGAATCGCTGGACGAGGGCAAGTTGGCCAAGCTTCTGATATTGAGCAACCGGTTTTCGGTCGCATCAAATGTGTCGTACTACGAAACCGCGATGTCAAAGCAAGGTTGGGCCCGAAACACGAACTACGGTGGGCCACAGCCGGGGGGGCGAGCCTACGAGATGTCTTTTCACCGCGCCGACAGGGAGCTCAATATCATCATCAATAAGACGTCGCAGGGAACAGCCATCACCGCCAACATCGTGACCCAATAACTTAGATAATCGATAATTGTGCCTCAAGCGTGCTCGTGCCGTTGACACGACCTGCCAAGTCCGACGCAAGTCTCGTTCTCCTTTTCAACCATGATGTCGCAAGCGAGCAGCGCCCGTTTGGGGTAAGCTACGACCAATACCCACGCCTATGCCTGCAATCCATCACCAGTCCGAAAGACATGTGAGCCTAGTGATTCCGGGCCTGCTCGGACCTAAGAGTTCAGCAAATGGTGACGGTTTATCACCGTCGCCACCGACACCAACCCTAGAGATGTTACTCGCACGCGCGGACAGACAGCGGGTTGACCGGTCGCCCGATTTCGAAGCCATGATGTTTGAACTATTTGATATCGATGTTGATACAGACCATGATCTGCCGGTGGCGCCGGTAACTCGGGCCTTGGATCTCGGCGTCATCGATAAGGGCTGGTGGCTACGGGCGGACCCGGTACATCTGCGCGCCGATCGCGACCGACTTATTCTCGCCGATAACAAGGTGCTAGGCATTACCCAAGACGAAGCAGATGGATTAGTTTCGGAAATCATGGAAGTCTACGCAGAAGACGGGTGGGTGCTGAAGGCAGCGCGGCCCGATCGCTGGTACCTGAAACCAACTCATGTCCCTAAGTTAAATACCATACCGCTACCGGCCGTAATCGGCCGCGATATCAACGATTGTTTGCCCCGGGGCGAAGACTATAGGACTTGGCATACGATCTTGAACGAAGTTCAAATCTTGCTGCATACGGCAAAGACGAATGCGGAGCGCGAACGTCGGGGGGCACCCTCTGTCAACAGTGTGTGGTTTTGGGGTGGCGGCCGGCTACCCGAACTTAAACATACCCAATGGAGCCATGTTTGGAGTGGCGAACCAGTGAGTCGTGCACTTGCGCGCTTGTCGCAAACACCGTCCGCGGACATACCCGATGGTGCAGAAGATTGGCTGGATTCAAACAGCACGCCGGGAGATCATCTGTTAGTGCTCGATCAGGGTCGAGAGGCGTTGGAATATGGTGCGCTCGACGAGTGGCATCGATTTGTCGATGCTATTGAACGGAATTGGCTGGCACCGCTTACGGCCGGGCTGCGTAACAAGCGGTTG